>JACCDO011645289.1_pt1 | contig 13604 bp, 10 predicted proteins | sample 7446101 | NCBI WGS metagenome assembly JACCDO01 (sample SAMN15323440, study PRJNA562643) | freshwater metagenome | isolation source: river surface water | place: USA:Blue River Watershed | collected 2017-08-16
ATCCTTACGGTGATACTTCGAAGGTTAATTTTTAGATTGGTGCATGTGGACGTGTCCTGGCACCCCCCTTCTATGCAGCAACTCTTAATCCCTAAGCACCAATGATCAGTTGTGTAGTTGTACTGTTAGATGGATAGATTTTAAGGAGATCTTATTTATTGAGTTGCACCTACACAGATTTACCCTTTTTTGAGTCACAACTACTCAACATCTCTGACGGTTATTAGCTGAGTATGACGATCGTTATATGGATTATTTTTTTTTATTTGTTCTGTTATTTAATTAAATTGATTTGAAGGTTACTACTATAAACGGGGCGTGCAGGCTTTGTGTCTTTTCCTAACCAAGTTCTAACGCAATGAATACAGAACAAGAGCAGTCAGGCCCTCCGAAATGGAGATGGAAAAATTTTCAATTCTACATCTCTCTATATTTATGGCCTTTCAAATTCGCGCTAACGAGTCGGACTAATACGTGAGAAATTTCAATCCAAAACAAACAATGTTATTGGTTAATCAATATTGGGTTTTGTTGTTATCACTAGTATTGCATATTATTACTACTTCTTCTGCTGCGAAGATTCAGTCTAAAGCAGTGAAATCAAATATAAATAACATCCCAAAAGTGAAAAATGCAACTAAAATTGATAGTAATGATAAACATAGCTCGACGCATACGTATGAGCTGAGATACGACACTAAGCTAGACATACCAAAACGTATACATGCAATACAGACGAAAGTTCAATCAAAGTCTTTTCGAAATTTAATAGGTTTTGAAGCCCAATTGGCAGAATTGATCAAAATGGAGCCTATACTGCTGCTTCAATATGGTATTGCATTATGGACAGTGATCAATTGCGTTCTTGAAGGTAGTTATCAAGAGCGCTTTAAAATAAGAATACGAGCTCAAACACTGATATTGGTAATATTTAGTAGGTTAATAGATGTCTACTTCAGAATGAATACATTACCAATTGACGACAACAAGAATAAAAATATAATGGCGGGTTTTATTGACGAAGCCGTTGAATTGCCAAATCGAATCAATTCATTACAATCATATAATACGACTTCATTATACAAGAAAGCTAAGAATGATATTCGCCACCTAGTTAAGCACCTCGGCTCACAGCAGATAATGTATTCAAGTATTATCGTATTGTTCTTCAATGGCAACAGCGCCATCAGTCCATTGATACCGATCGCAATTAGCGACATTCCCTTTCTGTTACAATTTACAATGATAATATATAACATATTTAGTGCAAACGATACAGCAGATAAAAATAAGAAAAAATCGATGGCAGACTTCCTCGGCAAGTATAAAGGGGTGCATCAACTAGGATCTACTGCTCTCGAGTTGCTTGTATTGATGAATATAATCATGGCAAAGCTTCGCAATAACACCGAAAATGTATTCATTAAAGTCGTCCGACTACTTATAATTGGTCAGTACACTTACCGCATGGTTTCAATCGTGTATCCAAAGCTTATGACTATGAACACCAAGACCAAAACAAAGAAAAGCAAGAAGAAATAAAATAAAAACAAATTTTAGTTATGAATTTACTGTATTATTGTTAACATTCAAAGTGCTCTGCATCACCGTTGTCTGCCGTAGCATCAAAGCCCTCTTCACACAAATAATCCAACAAAAAATGATAAAAAAACTTATGATGCTTGCTTGTATTGTGAAGTCATGCACTATTTGCTTGTTCACTTTGTCATCTGAGAAGCTGCCATAATAGAGATCGTCTGTATTGGGTTCGCTCTCAGCGCCTTTATCACTCGCTTTCGCCTCTTGAACGTGCTCGATAACCGTTCCCAATTGATCGACTACGTCGAATACCCACAATATTGACTTGACAGTTGATACTACGGCTAATATTACTAATAGGTTGAAATATTTCTTCACAGTATTTACATCTAACGTTCTAACAGACACTAATCCTAACTGTGCAACATAAATGCCCAGAGTTGATGTTCCAAATTCTAGCCAGGTGTATATATTATCTAGTAGTGTTTTGTTGGAATTTTGTTGTGGACTCAACATCAAGGTGACGTTATTAAATAAAGACATCGATGAAACGAAAATTAAAATTAAAGACCAAAGTTTTACTTCTCGAAGAGTTTGGAGAATTGTCGGATCAACTACAGATGGATATTGTGGCATCAAATTTGGTTGTATATTGGAAACATTAACATTGTTACCTGGTTGAGTAAGTCCATCTTCTATCGATACAGTACGGGCCATCATTGGAAATAAATGCAATGTTGATTCGTCGCTTATATTATGAACATTCAATAATTCAGCATTGTTCTTAAGTAGCTTTCCGTTATATATTAGCCTCTGTTGACTTTTAGCAACTTTGCTGACAGTCTCTATCAAACCTTTTAATTCATCAATAGTTTGAGTTCCATTAACTCTTACGTAATACACTTTTTCTTTACACAAAACTTTTAGCTTCATCGTTCCATTTCCTACAATATTCTCACAATTTTTATCATTATTATCATTATTACCTACATTCATTAACTCAATCGCACCAACATTCTCAACATCATGCTCTTCTGGTGCATCAACTGGAAGTTGTTTATAAGTTACATTTGCCGATGGCAACATGAGACTTCTAAATCATACAGGTTTACTAAACTCTCACAATCCCACAACCTCAATCTACCTTTTCCTTTTTTGATCCTCGGGTCATCGACTCTCGGATTCTGGTACCGCGGTGTGGAAAAGCGACCCATCCTGTTCTCTACGAAGAAATGATGAACCCTCCACCTAAGCCCTTGCCTCCCTCGCAGTTCTCTTGACTTAAGCTGATGTCTCAATCACTAGATGATTCACTGTGTGATCACACCGCACCGCACCGCACCGGTACCCAAAATTTAAAATCGTCGCTCGCTTTTAGCGAAGTGTGAAGTAGAAGTATAAAACCAAGTAATCAAGGCAGAAATATGTGCGACAAAATATCATTGTTATTACAATCAAAAAAGATAGATGAATTACATACGTATCTGGATGAAATCGATGAATTAAAACATTTCCAATCATTATTCTTATATCCTCCTGCCGCAGATAAAGGAGATAATGAATCAAAAACTAGTAGCAATAAATGTATATATTTATGTGGCAATTCACTCGGGTTGCAACCAGTAACAATAAGATCAAAAGTATTGGAGCAATTAGATAAATGGGCAATTCAAGGAGTAGAAGGACATTTTACTGAACCAACACCATGGTTAACTATAGATGATATAGTGAATGAATCAATGTCATCAATAGTTGGTGCACTGCCTAAAGAAGTTGTCATGATGAATAGCTTGACGTGTAATTTACATTTAATGATGGTATCATTTTATCACCCAAATCCAACCAAATATAAGATATTAATTGAAAAAAATGCATTTCCATCTGATATTCATGCTGTAACATCTCAAATACTGCATCACAAGTTAAACCCGAACGAGTGCATCATAGAGTTAGGTCCAAGAAGTAATGAAGAGTGTTTGCGTTTAGAAGACATAATTAATGTAATTGAAACTGAAGGTGACAGTATCGCATTAGTATTATTCAGTGGTGTTCATTACTATACTGGGCAATTATTTGATATAAAGACAATTACAGAAGTTGCGCATAGGAAAGAGTGCATTGTCGGATTCGACATAGCTCATGCCGTCGGCAATGTTCCGTTGTCATTACATGATTGGAATGTAGATTTTGCTTGTTGGTGCAGCTACAAATATTTGAACTGTGGTCCTGGTTCAATAGGTGGATGCTTTGTCCACGAGAAACACACTTTGACTAAGTCAATGAATCCTAAAAGTAACGTATCAGATTGCAATAATCCGAGTAACTTCGCCGGTTGGTGGGGACATCGACTAGAAGATAGGTTTGCGATGAGCTCAAACTTTATTTCGTGTGACGGCGCGTATGCGTACAGACTGTCAAACCCGCCAGTCTTGCTGATTGCGTGTGTTCGCGCGTCACTAGATATATTTGATAGCGCAAATATTCATAAATTACGTGAGAAATCCATCCTTTTAACCGGATATTTAGAATATTTAATCAAAAACACGCAGGAATTGCGTGATGTCATCACGATTCTGACCCCCAGCGACCCCATGCAGCGTGGCTGCCAGCTGTCGCTTTCATTCAACATCACCGGCACATCTCTGGACGATATTCATAATTATTTACAAAGTCACAATGTTATATGCGATACTAGAAAGCCGAACGTGATCCGCGTCGCTCCTACTCCTTTGTACAACTCCTTCACGGACGTGCACTTGTTCATTGAAATATTAAAAAACAAATTTAAAAATTAGTGATTGAAAATGGTGGGTTAACCCGGAATTTGATGTATTCTCTAGTGCGAGGATGCTGAAACCGTATTTCTTCGGCGTGCAGCAACAAGCGGTTTGATTTTAAATAGATATCATGTGGGGCGTAAAAGAGATCCCCGATGATAGGATGGCCAATAGCTGCCAAGTGGGTTCGCAATTGATGCGTTCTATAGGAAGTAACAAATAATAGTAATAACATCGTTATATATGTAGTTAATACCTTCCGGTCAATGGTTGTAAGTGCACATGTGTCACATTATTCCCAATTTCTTTAATTTTCCATTTCGTGAAGCTGCTTTTACCATTGATTGCATCAACCTTTTGCAACGGCGGACCTCTTTCTACATCTTTAGTGAGCGGAAGATTGATTTCTCCTTCGTAACTTGATATTACACCACTTACAATCGCACTGTAAACTTTATAAACTTTATTTTTATTTCTAAATTGTGCATGTAAATCCTTTAAAGCTAACTCATTTCGCGCGTAGACTATCAAGCCACTGGTGGCGTAGTCCAGTCGATGAACAATCATTTGATCTATTCGAGGAAGATTTAACATAGTTTTAATGTCTGTCGCAAGAGAATCTTTTGACACATATCCCGGTGCTGATTGGACATTGCACGCTTTATTGTATACAATTATGTCATTATCTAAGTAAATCAACTCACTTACGTCTCGGGAATCAATCTTTTCTTCTTCGTGACTATCAATATAGGAACATAATTCGAGATGGCTGCTACGATACAATGGATTGACTTTAAAGCAATCAAATCGCTGCAACAATAGCAATAAAAGTGCAAACAGCAACAACACCATGATGGGCGCCTCTGCAAGCCTAGCTCAATTGTGCATTCCTTTATACCACATTTGTTGCTTTTTTGTTTTCTTCGCCAAAAATCCGAGACCCAAAAAAGGAAGGAATACCTAGGAATAGTGGCAGACTATAACATTGCATACACAAGATATCGCATTACAACGGTAATAAATCATGCTCTCATCTGATCAACGCGCATTACTAGCTGCATCGTTTGCAGAATATCCTCGACAATCAAAGAATCTAGCATATGGCACCGCTGGATTTCGCGATAATGTCGCTTGTCCTCTCACTTCTTGCTTTCTCAAAATGGGTATATTGGGCTGTTTACGCAGCTTAGCAAGCGACTCATGTTGCATCGGTATCATGATAACAGCATCGCATAATCCAGAGGAGGATAACGGCTTAAAACTTGTTGATTATCATGGTGGAATGCTTGAGCAGAATTGGGAACCATATTGTGAAGAGTTAGTAAACGCAAATGACATCGACGAGTTTGTTAATTGCATTGAAAAGATCATGAAAAATGAAGGTGTTACAGCTATAACAACAAAATCTGTTATTCTAATTGGTCATGACTGTAGACCACATAGCACAGAGTTAGCTTATATTGTCACTAAAGGTTCTACTTTATTTGGTGGATTATGCGTTGATATTGGAAAAGTTACAACGCCTCAACTACATTATATCGTGCAAGATACAAACAAGCTAATGTTGGAGAGACCGATTGAGTGGTTGAATGTACCTGGAGCATTAGAGAATTATTATCGCACAATTAGTTATGGTTATAAAGAACTAAGAAACACCGCAAGAAGTGGAAGCAGCAAATCGATCAATAGCATTGTTGTGGATTGCTCAAATGGAGTCGGATCAATCGCATTAACTAATATGGTGCCGTTTATATCTGATGTTTTAAAAATTGATATTCGCAATAAAGTAGGGGACGGCAAAGTGAATGACAATTGTGGCGCCGAATTAGTTCAAAAATCGCAAGTTCCTCCTTGTGGAGTAGATAAAAGTACGGATTCGGAGCGATTATTGGCCTCTTATGACGGTGACGCCGATCGCATCGTGTTTCATGCCTTCGTCAATGACCGTTGGACGCTTATTGATGGCGATAAAATTGCTGTAATCTTTGCACTATTTCTATCCCAAGAACTACATGCTGCGCAATTACAGAGCACTTTTTCGATTGGCGTTGTGCAGACCGCATATGCGAATGGATCTTCCATGAACTACTTACGGAAGAATAATATTCAAAGTGTTATGGCCAAAACTGGAGTGAAATATTTACACCACAAAGCCCTAGACTTTGATATTGGAGTTTACTTCGAGGCCAACGGACACGGAACGGTTTTGTTCTCTAAATCATTCCAAGATTTTTTCGAGTCCGAAGAATTTTTGACACATCTCGAAACCAGTGAAGGAAGAGTGAAGACAGCATTAACTCGATTGAGTGCGTGTTTGCAAGTCATCAATCAGGCTGTCGGCGACGCCATCAGCGACATGCTTTTCGTCTTGGCGGCGCTCGAGATACTAGAGATAGATTTGTATCAATGGATCGGGCTTTACACGGATTTACCAAGTAAACAAGTAAAAATTCCTTGCAAAAATAAGAATCTGATTAAATGCAGCAGTGATGAGAGCAGGGTCGTCGAACCTCCAGAGCTGCAAGAGGGGCTAGATGCTGCGATGAAGACTATAGACATGGGGCGATGCTTCATCCGACCCTCGGGAACCGAAGATGTTGTCCGAATTTATGCGGAAGCAAGTACAAAGGAGAATACGGAGGTGCTTACGAACTTGGCAATAGATATACTTAATAAACACATTAACAGCTAATAAATTACATATTGTTACCAGTATTTCCTTTACTATTTCTGCTGTTCGCACTCCCGACTGACTAATAAATTACATATTGTTACCAGTATTTCCTTTACTATTTCTGCTGTTCGCACTCCCGACTGACTCGTTATCTGAGTCATTTTTAGTTTTGGAAATTGGTTTAGGATTACGTTTTTCAGTGCTACTTCTGCTATTGCCGCTGCCCACAGAATCATTATCTGAGTCGTTTTTCTTCTTCTTACCCAACCCAGCACTTTTCTGTTGATTTTTAGCATTGGGAGGATGAGTACCACTGCCACCTTTCCTCTCGGTGGGACTCTTACTACGTGGCTTACCTTCATGTTTACCACCACCTTTATTCTTTTCATTTTTCTTGTCTTTCTTCTTATCATCATCTTCAACTTGGAATACTTTTTTCTTCTTTTTAAAGAGACCAAAACAAAAGAATTCGTCGACTTCATACCGCAGTAGAATCTTAGTGATAGCCTTGCTCTGTGAGATATCTATTGGTCTTTGTCCAGCATTATTCTTTAATGTGGGTTTTGCTTTGTTATCTATAAGAAATGTAACAGCATCAATATTCTTATTGTAACAAGCTAGATGCAATGGTGTATTTCCTGCAATCGTTTGAGCATTTACATCTGCGCCAACATCAGGATACGCAATTACTAAAAATTTAACTACTTCCATATGACCATATTTACATGCTAAATGAAGCGGAGTAAATCCATTGTTGTCCGGAATATTTCTTGGTGTACCAGGTTCTTTTAAAAGTTCTTTTACTATATCAAGGTGACCATTATTAGCTGCATGATGCAATGGTGTCCATCCTGCATTATCCCTTGCATCTTTGTCAGCTCTTATGTTAATCAATAATAATAAGCATTGTAATTTATTCCCCGCAGCAGTCAAGTGTAAAGCTGTCATTCCATTTTGATCTTTAATTGTTGTAACTGATTGCATTTTGGCATTGCCTCCTACCTGATAGTTATTGTTTATATAAATATTCAAACTTTCATAATTTCCACTTCGTGCTAGAGTCAATACATCATTTTCTGACCTATTTACTAAATGAGAGTACTTTTCACGGAATTGAGTACTCAGCATGGTACTAGTACTATAACTAATTTTTATTCTTTCCAATATCAAACCGCGGGAAAAACGAGTTTTCTCAAGGGATTAGCTTCCGCTCTAGGTCGAGTTGAAAAAAAGCTGCAGCAGAGTGTGAATACATTGGGTTATCCCCCTCGATATTGTGATACACACTGATGCAACTTCAACACTAAAAGTGCCACAACATCTATTTACTTCCGTTTAGTACGGTGCTAACTTTGGTACCGGTTTCGTTACCGAAGGAAAAAATTTTTAGCGATAAAACAAAACGAATGCAAAATGTCCAAACCTAAACGAGCAACTACGATGTCGGCGATGTCCTCGACAGCGTCAAGCTCTAGTATTGATGTGAAGACTGATAAAGATCGACCATCAACTAGATCGAGAATAGATGCTGCAGTAGCAGCCGAACTTATTGCAATGAAAAAAGTATTAGTAAATCAGCAAGAAGATAATCGAAGATATCAGGATCATGTGAAATTATTAGGCAGTGAGATTGATCAAATGAAAGTTATAATTGAAAAGAAACAAGATATTATTAATTCAAAATCAAGTGAGATATTCCGGCGTGATGAAACTATTAAGGATTTAGAAGCCAAATTACATGATGCTTTAATGGATAAGACGGCTTTTAAAGTATTAGAAACCCAAAATGTAGAACTATGTGAAAAAATTGTGAAAAAACAGAGCGAATATGATAAAGTGCTAGAAGAGTTGAATAAACTTAAAGCTTGTCAAGATGACATTAGAGCCGTCGCTGATAATAAAATCAAATCTATCGTTGAAGTGGAAGTTAACTTAACAGCATCAGTTATGGAATTAAAACATAAAGTTGATATGGAACATAGCGAAAAAGTGTCTGCACTAAAACAAGCTTATGAACACAAGGTTGTCTCTACTGATTTAAAAAACAGATTAAAATTATCCGAAGATATACGTCGGGATCAAGTATCAAGGTCGCGTAGGACCGAGTACAATACTCTCCGAAGGATAGATGAGTTAACACTGTCACTGGCAGATACAAGGGACGAGAAAAATAAATTACAAGAAACCTTAAATCTCTCAAATTTTCGAGCTGATCTATTGCAAGATCGGCTCGATGAAACGATCACAAACAGCCACGAAAATGAGACTCTGCTGAACACGATGATAAACGAGGTTGAAGACAGCATGGACACAACGCGAATACGAGAAAAGCGTCTCATTCGTTTGAACGAAAACTTGCAGGCAAAGTTACAGATAACACAAAAAGCATTTAACCAGTTGCTCAAGCAGCACAACAAGCTAGATAGTATCGTGAAGTACGCGCAAGATCACGGTTTCCCCGGTTTTGAGATTATTGATATGAGTAAAAAAGGAGGAAGCAAAGATTCAATGTACAAAAAGAAAAGTGCGAACAAAACCAGTGAAATGAGTGAAATGATGAGGCAGTTGAGGGAGCTGGAGACGACGTCGATGAGTATCTTGGGCCTGGAACCGATGGCGGCAGACAGCTCCATCTCCATTTTGCCTAATATTGCCAAAGAAGACTACGACAAGGTATATGCAAGTGCGTGCAAGACTACATCTGGTCCTGGCAAGCAAGCCGACGCCTCCAATAGCATTATCACGATTAACGTCGACTCGGCCATCCAACAAGGCAAGCAGTGCTTGCTGTCCAAATACCTAGAGTTTGTCACACAACAATATCGCAAAAACTCTCTTAATTCGGCAGTAATCGACTTGTCAAGAAGCGCCATTTCAGACGAAGAATTCACTCAAATCATTGAGTGGTTCCGTCTCATTCCATCGTTTTTAAGCGTGAAGAAGATAGACATACACGGCAATATTCTGACGGATGCGAGCTTCCACATGCTGTGCATATGGTTGATATCGTTGCCATCGACCGAGTACGTGCGAGATGATGTGCTTGAAATTGATTTGAAGCATAACATGGTGACGAAAGAAGGGCTACTGAAGGCGGTCCACGACATCAAGAGAACGTCGCGGAAAGAGATAAAAAATATTTACATTGAAAATGATACAAGTATTGTGATATATTGCAGCCAAAGTGTCCTGGACGAGCCGGTGGCGGTTATGCGAATTGATACTAGGTATAATAAACCCAAAATCACTAAAATAGAGGATAGATCCCACCTCAGAATCGACAATCCAGTGAATGAAGTAGAAAACTGCGATGTCGACTTGCTAATAGAGAAGCATCTGGCAGTTTACCCCAGAGACGGTATTTTCAAAGAACACTCTCTAGTAAAAGCGTTCACTCAACCAATATAAAGGAATACAGAAGTACTTGCTACCCTGATACTGCAACTTTATTTGTCTTGGTGTGAGCTGTAGCATTGTATGTTGATGCCGCACCACATGGCTCGTCTAGCTTCACTATCTTATTACCTTCATCGTTACAAGGTATATCCAGTAATATCGGGTAGTTTTTGAGTTGGTATCTTTGATTCATTAACGGAGCGCAGATGTTGAAGACTTTTGATTTGATGCCTTTCACGATGCTTCCAGGAAAGTGGATGCCATATGCCGAGTGGTGGTGACCTGAGTGAGTAGTAAGTAAGTAATTGAGTAAGTGAGTGAGTAAGTGAGTGAGTAAGTAAATGAGTGCGCACCCCAAATTTTAATCTTGTGATCGAGAAGACCCAACTCTTCAATGTCATGGCAAGTTCCATGACAAATCAGTATATCGATGTTTTCTTTGGGTAACGACGATATAGTTTTTTTTTTAAAATCATCGCTTTGAAATGCCAAATTACGACTGCGTTTATTTTTATTTGATATTGGTGTAGCGAATATTTTTATGTTTTCTATTGTTATTGTACTATTTTCCATGTACTTACCGTTAGTAATAAGACGAGATACTTCCTCTTTTCCTATTTTTTCTAAATATGTATCATGATTTCCAGCAATAATTAGTTTTTCCTTCGCATTCACAGAACTACTGCCTAACCAATTATTGAAATCATTGATTGCTTTAGCTGAGTGCTTGTTTGAGAAATATGTAGATGTTATAAGAATATCCCCGCAGTGAATGAAGATATCTGCTTTCGGTAACAAACCTATGTGATTATGTGAATCATGCGTATCGCTTACAATAACTATTCTTTTATACCCGTCCAAGAGTGGTGGTAACATATTTCGCTTCATTACTGTTCCTGGGATAATACCTGTGTCGCTTACTGACGACATTTGTTGAGCAAACTCTGATTTACTCTGTGGGTAGCGATAGTATAAAATAGACTCTTTATCACAAATATCGCGTTTCACACAGCATGCTACTATGAAATCGACTATACGGTCCATTGCTCAAATTCGAACCATCAATTACTCATAGAGCATTCATTCTACAATGCAAGTTTTACCTACCAAATTTGTAAAAATCCGCCGATGACTCAAGTGTGGTACCGGTGGCCAATTTCAATTGTTAAAGGAGATTAACATATTCAGTATACACCCTACAACTGTCCCACATGCAGTGCCATTGCACCGCCATCAATAAGTCTCCGTAAAGAATCATCACGACCATGATGGGATGTTTCGCTGCCGGTATGACTCTGTGATCGACTCGACGCGTGTGATGGCAAAAGAATAACTAAGTAGTACATCGATAAAAAAGTATATAGAACAATGTGGCTGCAATTATTGTTGACAATTTTTGCAATCTTTCCATTCGTGATCACTGCTTCTGATGAAGTTGTGACTTACGGTTCGGTAGTCAAATTGATACATAAAGATACAAATTATCATTTACATTCACACAATATAGCATGGGGAAGTGGATCTGGACAACAGTCAGTTACTGCTACAAATATGAATAGTGATCAAGGATCTCTATGGTTAGTAAAGGATGCTACAACAACTAAAAGTTTGCATTCAGTAGGTCATGCAGTTAAATGTGGTGATAAAATTAGATTAGAACATATACAAACAGGAAAAAATTTACATTCACATTTATTTAAAGCACCATTATCGGGCAATCAGGAAGTGTCAGGATTTGGTGAGAATGGATATGGCGATACAGGTGATAATTGGATATTAAATTGTGATGAATCAATGCCATCAAAAAATTGGCATCGTGGTGGTATTGTATATATGCAACATGTTGATACACAGAAGTATTTATCAACTTCAGAATCATCTAAATTTACTGCTAATAATTGTGGTCAAGGTTGCCCTATTATGGGCCAAACAGAAATTTCCGCTGCACTTAAAAAGGATAGTAAATCTAGATGGACTACGGGACAAGGCATCTACTTTGTCCCTGGGAAAACACAACAAAACGATGAACTCTAAAAAATATTAATATAGTATTATGTATAATTAATTATATAAATATAAGATTATAAGGTTGTCATATACGTGGTGGAATTTGGTCGTCAATTTCTGGTAATTTCTTTGAAAAAAATACTTTGAATGTATGATATAGAATGGATAAAGTGCCTATTCCTAAGCCTACAACCACACCTGAATCTACGATTGATCTCCATGGATATGGTAACTCTTTCACTAACTTTACTAAAACTAATACTCCTACACTAATTGACCAACTTATTATCATTCTTTTCTTTGTTGCACCAAATAATCCCATACTAAATGGTCCTGCTATTACTATATTCAAAAATGATGCATTATCTGCTATTTTAAATGCCCTTTTTACTACTAATGGTGAAAATTTAAGATGAAATGCTTTATATCCTTCTGTATAACCCATAACTAAAACCCATGATATTAAAGTAATCCAATGATGTAGTAGTAAATCTTGACGCTGAAATGGTTGCAATGCAATTGGTATTAATCGCTTTATAGCATTGCCAAGTATTGTTACTACTTGTAACACACCCCATGAACCTAATAATGATTGCCGTAAGGATATTTTATTATGATTATTTGCACTTTTTATATTCATTTGGTTATTTTTATTACTAATGCTACCACCCTTTAACTTTGATATAAGCGATGATTTGAATTGTATTGACGTTGATGACGCAATTGAAGATATTAAACAGATCAATATAACTAAAAATAACACATATAATTGCATTTTATCATACCTACGTAATTTTTTTCTTCCATCCTCCCTTCGGCTTGGGCGGAGGCCTGCCTGCTTGTTCTGTATTCGATGCGTTAGAACTTGGTTAGGAAAAGACACAAAGCCTGCACGCCCCGTTTATAGTAGTAACCTTCAATCAATTTAATTAAATAACAGAACAAATAAAAAAAAATAATCCATATAACGATCGTCATACTCAGCTAATAACCGTCAGAGATGTTGAGTAGTTCTGACTCAAAAAAGGGTAAATCTGTTTAGGTGCAACTCAATAAATAAGATCTCCTTAAAATCTATCCATCGAACAGTACAACTACACAACTGATCATTGGTGCTTAGGGATTAAGAGTTGCTGCATAGAAGGGGGGTGCCAGGACACGTCCACATGCACCAATCTAAAAATTAACCTTCGAAGTATCACCGTAAGGAT
>JACCDO010876724.1_pt1 | contig 13601 bp, 7 predicted proteins | sample 7446101 | NCBI WGS metagenome assembly JACCDO01 (sample SAMN15323440, study PRJNA562643) | freshwater metagenome | isolation source: river surface water | place: USA:Blue River Watershed | collected 2017-08-16
CGGCGGCGGCGATCGCGGCGCCGCAGAACGTGCCGAAGGTCGAGGCGGCGTTTCGCGACGAGATGACGAAGGCGCTGCGCGAGGGATTCGGCGCGGAGGAAGTCGCGAAGGCGAAGAACGGCTGGCTGGAATCGCGCCGGGCGGCGCGGGCCAACGACAGTGTGCTGTTGAACCAGCTGCAGACGCAGACCGTGCTGGGCCGGACGACGGCGTTTGCCGCGGAGCTGGAAAAGAAGATCGCGGCGCTGACGCCGGAGGAGATTGCGGCGACGCTCCGGCGGCATGTGGCGCTGGAGAAGATGAGCGTGTTTACGGCGGGAGATTTCCGGAAGGCGGCGGCGCAGGAATGACGAAATTGCGGACTTGGGATTGCGGATTGGAGGGGGCGGCAGGGCGTGCGTTGGTTCCTTCATCCGCAATCCGAAATCCGCACTCCAGCCGGCGGCGGCCAGCGCCGGCCGATTTGTTTTCGTGAGTTTCGTGCGTTTCGTGGCTAGCCCTTTCCTATGAGCGACTTTGTGCCGTCCCAGCAGATTGCCACCGCGCGCGATGCGATCGACCGGATCCGCGCGAACATGCGCGTGACGATCAAGGGCAAGGACGACGTGATCGACCAGGTGCTGATCTGTCTCGTGGCGGGCGGGCACCTGCTGATCGAGGACCTGCCGGGGGTGGGCAAGACGACGCTGGCGTATTCATTGGCGCGCTCGATGGACTGCGCGTTTTCGCGGATCCAGTTCACCAGCGATCTGCTGCCGAGCGATGTGACGGGGGTGGCGATCTACGACGAGACGGTGAAGGAGTTTGTCTTCAAGAAAGGTCCGGTCTTCGCGAACGTGGTGCTGGCGGACGAGATCAACCGCGCGACGCCGAAGACGCAGTCGGCGTTGCTGGAGGTGATGGACCGGGCGCGGGTGACGGTGGACGGCGAGGGGCACGCGGTGGGGACACCGTTCATGGTCTTTGCGACGCAGAATCCGGTGGATTACGAAGGGACGTTTCCGCTGCCGGAGAGCCAGATGGACCGCTTCCTGATGCGGCTGCAGATGGGTTATCCGGAGGCGAAGGACGAGCTGGAGATCCTGCGGACGCAGCGCGGCGGCTACGATGGCATCGCGCTGAATCCGGTGGTGACGCGGAGCGAGGTGCTGGCGTTGCAGGCGGTGATGCAGCAGGTGTTTGTCGAGGACTCGGTGCTGGAATTTATCCTGCGGATCGTGAACGCGACGCGGACGGAGTCGGAATTCCGGGCGGGCGTGAGCGTGCGTGGCGGGCTGGCGTTGCGGACGGCGGCCCAGGCGCGGGCGCTGGTGCACCATCGGGACTTCGTGTTGCCGGAGGATGTGTCGGAGCTGGTGGCGCCGACCTTTGCGCACCGGTTGGCGCTGGCGCGGCAGACGAGCGATGCGCTGGAAGAGCGGCGTGCGGTGACGGCGGCGCTGAAGCGGATCGTGGCGGCGGTGCCGGTGCCGCGGTGAGGCCGAGCGTGTGACGAGCCGGAACGCGCGACGGATGACGCCCAACGTTTAACGCCCACCGCCACGTGCCGGACGAGGTTGCTGCAAAGTCGGCGGGAAATGCCGCGCGCGGGGACGCGGAGTGGTGGGGCCCGGGCGGGGCGAAGCGGAAGGCGCCGTTCACCTGGAATGCGCTGCTGTGGTCGATGGTGTATCCGCAGCGCGGGCACCGGATCCTGCCGACGGTGCCGGGCGTGGTGCTGATCGCGTTGTCGTTCGGCATCGGCACGGCGGCCTACAATTCCTCGAGCAACATCCTCTTCATCACGCTCTCGCTGCTGCTGGCGTGCCTGATCCTCAGCGGCGTGCTCTCGTGGCTGAACCTGCGGCGGGTGCGGTGGCGGCTGCGGCTGGCGCCGCCGTTGCGGGCGGGGCTGGACACGCTGGTGAGGCTGGAACTGCAGAACGGGAAGCGATTCCTGCCCACGTATGGGTTGTGGTTCGAGTTTGCGGCGCGGCGGTTGGAGGACGCGGCGCGGCAGAAGGCGGAGTCGACGGTGAACGCCAGCGGCGCGGAAGTGCGGGCGGCGCTGGCGCGGGCCGAGGCGGGCGTGAAGCGCGGGCGCGTGCTGCTGCCGGGGCGGCTCGATCCGACGGCGGACAGCGCGGTGGAGTGGGTGTTTCAACCGGAGCGGCGCGGGCGGCTGCGGGTCGAGCTGGCGAGCGTGGGTTCGCTGTTCCCCTTCGGATTTCTGCGCAAGGACATCGGCACCGATCTGGTGGCGGAGACGATCGTCTGGCCGGCTCCGATCGAGTATCGGCGGCATGCGCTGGCGGCGTCGCGGCGCGTGACCGGCGGAGAGCGGGTGGCGCGGACCGGCACGGGGGGCGACCTGATGGCGGTGCGCCGCTATACGGCGGGGGATTCGCACCGGTTGATCCACTGGAAGGCGAGTGCGCGGACGCAGACGCTGCTGGTGCGGCAGTTTTCGGCCGAGACGGCGGAAGGTTATTCGTTGTGGCTGCGGACCGATGCGGGCGTGTGGACGCGGCCGGAGCAGTTCGAGGTGCTGGTGGGTTTCGCGGCGACATTGGCGGAGGATCTTTTCCGGGCGGGGCAGCTGCTCGGGATCGCGATCGACGCGGAGCCGCCGGTGCCGGTGCGGCGGGCGCATGACCTCGAGGCGTTCCTGGACCGGCTGGCGACGATCGCGCCCGCGGAGGAGGCGGTGGTGGGGGCGGAGCGGGCGCTGGTGGCGAAGCGGAGCGTGATGACGTTTGCCCCGGAGGGCACGCGGGGCGTGGCGGCGTTTGTCGACGGGCAGAAGGCGGCTTCCGCATGAGCGCGACTCCGGCACGCCGCCCGCAACTCGGGCCCGACGAACTGCAGCACCTGAAGTGGCTGCTGGGCGGGATGCTCACGCTGCTGGCGGTGAGCACGATCCTCTACATGGACGTGGATGCGTGGGTGCTGATGGGCCTCACGGCGATCGCGGCGGGGGTGAGCATGTGGCGTCCGGGCCTGCCGGCGCGCGTGCCGCGGCTGGTGCACACGCTGGCGTTTCCCGGGATCGTGGCCTTTTTCGCGCTGGATCTCTGGCTGCTCGGGGAAGTGCTGCCGGCGATGGTGCGGCTCGACGTGCTGCTGCTGCTGTATCGGAATCTCACCTACCGGCAGCGGCGCGACGACCTGCAGGTGGTGGTGCTGGGGCTTTTTCTCGTGGTGGTGGCGGGCGTGCTGACGGTGTCGCTGACGTTTGCCGCGCACCTGCTGGTCTACACGGGCTGCGCGCTGGCGTTTCTCCTCGTGATCACGCTGACGGAGACGGCGGCGGGCGGGCAGGCGAAGGAGACTGCGGGGGCGGGCGGGGCGCGGCCGGCGTGGGTGGCACACGCGGATGCGGAGGCGCTGCTGCGCAAGCTGCGGGCGGTGGCGGACTGGCGGGTGCTGGGCACGGGAGCGTTGCTGTTTGCGGGGGTGGTGGCAGTGTCGGCGCTGCTGTTCCTCGCGATCCCGCGTTTCCAGATCGAGAACAGCATGTTCCTCGACAAGCTGATCTCGAAGAAATCGAAGTCGGGCTTCACGGATTCGATCCGGTTCGGCGACGTAACGGAGATCCAGCAGGACACGAGTGTGGCGCTGAGTGTGGATGTGTCGGACCAGGCGGAGATCCCGGCGTCGCCGTATTGGCGGATGGTGCCGCTCGATCACTACGACAACGGGACATTCCGGCTGTCGCTGGGGCTGCGGCGCGCGGAGTTCCAGCCGGAGCGGAGCTACAGCTCGGTGCGGGGCGAGGCGGATCCGAAGCGCGGGGCGACGGTGAACTGGACGTTTTTCATGGAGTCGGGCGTGAGCCGGTATCTGCCGTTGCTGGGGCAGTTCAACATGCTGCGTTTCCGGGAAACGCAGAATTTCCAGATCGCGCCGCGGCTGGCGGTGGTGGCGTTGCGGGAAGAGCCGGCGTCGATGACGGCGTATCGGGTGGAGGGTTTCGAGCTGCGGCCGAGCCTGCCGGATCCGGACTTTGCGAAGCTGTGGGGCGAGCGGACGGCGGAGTCGCTGCGGCGGGCGGCGTTGCAGGTGCAGCTGCGGATGGGCGAGGCGGACCTGGAGATCCTGCGGGGTGCGGTGCGGGAGATCACGGGCGGGACGGTGCCGGGGGCGGCGGAGTTTGCGCGGCGGGCGGGCGAGTGGCTGCGGAAGAATCATGCCTATTCGCTGTCGCCCACGATTCCGCGGGGGGCGGGCGATCCGCTGCTGCGCTGGATGATGTCGAAGGAAGGCGGGCACTGCGAATTGTTCGCCGGTTCGCTGGTGGTGCTGGCGCGGGCGGCGGGTTTGCCGGCGCGGGTGGTGACGGGATTCCGCGGGGGGACGTGGAACGCGTATTCGAACAACTTCACGATCCGGAACTCGGATGCGCACGCGTGGGCGGAGATTTTCGACGAGCGGGCGGGCGCGTGGCTGCGGGCGGATGCGCTGGCGCCGGAAGCGGGCACGCAGGCGGCGGACGCGGTGGGGCAGGCGGCGATCGTGTCGCGGATGGACCGGAGCTGGAAGGCGCGCCTCGATAGCCTGCGCGTGTTCTGGTATCGGCGGATCGTGAGTTTCGACGAGCGTTCGCAGCTGGAGACGCTCAAGGCGGTGAAGGATGTGACGCAGTCGACGGGCAAGCAGCTGCGCGAGTGGCTGGCCGGGCTGGCGGGCGAAGTGCGGAACTGGGTGGTCTCGCCGTGGGACGGGCGCCGCGTGGCGGGACTGGCGGGATGGCTGGTGCTCGGTGCGGCGGTGGCGTGGGTGTGGCGGGAGTTTGGCCGCGGCTGGCTGCGGGGATTGGCGCGGGCGCGCGGGGGGCGCGGGATGGATCCGGTGCGGCGCGAGGCGGGGCGATGGCTGGGGAAGCTGGGGGATTTGGAATTACGGATTTCGGAGTGCGGATGGCGGAAGGGGGATTCCGGCGGACGCGCGGGCGGTGCGGGCGCAGCGTGGCGGGAGGTGGAGGCGGATTTGCTGCGGCTGCGGTATGGGGCGCGAGAGACGTGGCGGGAGCCGGAGAAGGTTTTCCGGCGTGCGCGGACGGTGTGGAACGAACGGCGGCGGGAAGCGCGGCGTGCAGAGGTGGTGGCGGGACGCTGACGCCAATGCGGGCGCGAATGCCGGAAGGCGTGCGACGTGCTCGCGGACGGCGTGGGGAACGGAAAGGTTCCGGCGGCGGGAGGTGGCGGCGGAGCAGGGACGGGGATCGCGGGTGATCCCTCTGCTGACGCGCGGGGCGGAGCGGGGGAAAATCAGCCGCGGGTGAACGGGCGGATGGTCGCGGTGGGGGGCGCGGTTTTCTTATCGTAGTATTTCCGCAGGATGGCGCCGGCGACGGGGGCGGCTTCGGCGCCGCCGCCGTATTCCTCGCCGGCGGTTTCGCCCTCGAGCGACACGACGACGGCGATCTCGGGGTTTTCGCGCGGGGCGAAGCAGATGAACCAGGCGACGTTCTTGCGGCCGGGGATTTGGGCGGTGCCGGTCTTGCCGGCGATGGCCCACGGGATGCGGAGGGCGGCGACCTGCGAGAGCGTCTTGGCGGTGCCGGTGACCGTGCAGTCGACCATGCCGTCGATGAGGGCGGCGCGTTGCACGGGCGTGAGGCCGATCGATTCGTGGCGTTGGGTGGGGCGGCCGGCCTGATGGAGGAGGGTGGGCTGGGTGTGGACCTGGTCGCGGGCGACGGAGGCGGTGAAGCAGGCCATCTGGAGCGGGGTGACGAGGAGGGCACCCTGGCCGATGGAGACGTTGGCGGTCTCGCCGTCGGTCCACCGGATGCCGCGCTCTTTCTGCATCCAGGCGGGATCGGGGACGAGGACGCGGCCGTTTTCCGCCGGGAGTTCGATGCCGGTGTGGCGGCCGAAGTGCATGCGGCGGGCTTCGGCGGCGAGGACGTCGGGAGTGAGGGTCAGGCCGAGCTGGTAGTAGTAGATGTCGCAGCTGCCCGAGACCGCCTCGCGGAGGAGCACATCGCCGTGGGCGGAGCGGCCGTTGTAGCACGGCATGAGGCGGGAGCCGATGCGGAGGTAGCGGTTGCAGTGGGTGATGGGCAGTTCCGGGTCGAGGAGGCCGCGGCGCAGGCCGGCGATGCTGGTGAGGATCTTGAAGGTGGAGCCGGGCGGGTGGGAGGCGTTGAGGGCGAGATTCTGCCAGGCGCCCTCCTCGTTCATTTTGGTGACGACCTCGGTGGAGGCGCGGGGCGAGAAGTCGTTGAGATTGTAGTCGGGCTTGCTCGCCATGACGAGGACCTCGCCGGTGCGGACATCGAGGGCGACGGCGGCGCCGCGGCGGTCGCCGATCGCCTCCTCGGCGACGAGCTGAAGGTCGAGGTCGAGGGAGGTGGTGAGGTGGCGGCCCTGGACGGGTTTCCGTTCGTCGAGCGGTTTGCTGATCTTGAAGCCGGTGGGATCGACGCGGTAGATGCGGCCGCCGGCCTGGCCCTGGAGGTGGTCGTCGAACCATTTCTCGAGGCCGTCGCGGCCGGAGGTGCCGGTCATGCGGAACGTGGTGAGGTCGCCGCCGGGGAGGCCCTCGCCGTCGACGGCGTCGTCGGGCCGCACATAGCCGAGGGTGTGGGCGGCGGCGGAGCCGTTGGGGTAGGCGCGGACGTTGAAGGCGTAGACCTCGAGCGGGGAGTTGACGGGCAGGCGCTCGATGAGGCGGGCGTAGTCGGTGGGGCCGAGGTTATCGAGGAGCTTGTAGGGGAGGAGGAGCTGGCTCTCGAAGTGGCGGTGGAGGGCCTTGGTATCCACCTTTTCGTGACGGCCGAGGATGGCGTTGACCTGGTCGAGGTAGCGCTGGACGAGGGAGACGCGGGAGAGCTGTTTGAGCTGGGCGTTGGTGGGGGCGGACTTCTTGCCCTCGGCGGCGACGAAGGCCTTGTAGATGCGGATCTGCTCGCGGCGGAGCTCGGCCTTGAGTTCGTCGAGGTGGAGAAGGACGGCGAAGCGGTGATTGTTGCCGACGAGGAGGCGGCCGTCGCGGTCGTAGATGTTGCCGCGCGGACCGGGAAAGAGCACGCGGCGCTGGTTCTGCTGGCGCTCGCGGTCGGCGTATTCGCCGACCTTGGTGAGCTGCTGGTAGGCGAGGCCGGCGACGAGGGCGACGAGCAGCAGCGCGATGATCCCGTAGAAGACGAGGATGCGCGGGTCGTAACCCTTGTGGGATTCGAGCAGGCTGCCGGAGCGGTCGGCGAGATTGGACCCGGCGAGCGCCATGCGTCAGAGCCGGCGGTCGGCGAAACGTCGGTCGTAGGCGGCGGTGACGACCTGGGCGACGACGAGGGAGCGCTCCTGCAGGGCGAAGAGCCACGGGGTGACGAACGAGAGGAAAATCTGCGAGCAGGCGAGATCCATGAGCAGCCGCGGCCACACGGCGGCGGGCGCGGGCGAGGCGTGGATCTGGGTGAAGGAAAACACGAGAAAGAGGGCGAGATTGGCGAGGAGGGTGACGACGGTGAGCGCGATATTGTCGTCGTGCGGCACGCGTTCGCGGATGTGGAAGAGGATGCCGTGGGCGGCGACGAAGAGCAACAGGTGGTGCCCGAAAGCGACGGGCGAGGTGGCGTCGCAGATCAGGCCGCCGACGCAGACGGCGAAAAGTCCGACGCGGCGGGGCTGGGTGAGGGCGGCGAAGGTGACGAAGAGGGCGCCGGCGAAGACGTAGACCCGCAGGTCCGAGAGCAGGTGGTTCAGCTCGGAAATGAGGGCCCAGAGGAGGAGCTGGGTGAACGAAAGCGTGAGGAAGCGGCGCAATGGGAAAGGCGGAAGGCGAAAGGCGAAAGGCGGAAGGGGGAAGGGGTCAGGGGGGGGATTCGGAGGTGCCGAGGGGGACGAGGACGGTGACTTCGGTGAGGGAGCCGAGGCGTTCGTCGAGTTTCACCTCGCCGGATTTGAAGAGACCGTCGCTCCCGAGGTCGGCGCGGTGGAGCAGGCCGAGGTAAAGGCCGGGCGGGAAGACGCCGCCGAAGCCGGAGGTAACGAGGCGTTTGGGGGCGACGGGCGTGGCGATGATGTCGAGCGGGACGAATTCGGCGATGCCGGTGGGCGGGGCGAAGGTGGGATTGAGGCCGCCCTGGAAGCTGATGGGACGGTCGTCGCCCTCGACGACGCCGGCGAGGCGGACGTTGGGGCTGCTGATGAGTTCGACGACGGCGGTGGTGGCGTGGACTTCGGAGACGCGGCCGACGACGCCGCCGCTGAAGACGACGGGGGCGCCGAGCGGGATGCCGAAGTTGCGGCCCTTGCGGATGACGATGCGCTGCCACCAGCCGGAGAACTCGCGGCGGGCCACGCGGGCGTGCTCGTAGCGGTAGTTGTTGAACGACGGGAGGCGGAGGAGGCTCTCGAGGCGGGCGATCTCGGCCTGGAGTTCGACGTTCTGCTGGACGGCGAGTTCGTAGGAGGAATTGAGGCGGGCGAGGTCGCGGCCGGCTTCGATGAGCTCGGTGTTGGAACGGGCGCGGAGGGACCAGAAATCCTGGAGGGCGCGGACGCGCTCGGCGGCGAGGGTGACGGGAGCGGTGAGTTCGAAGAAGCTGGCGCGCGTGAAGGACTTCACGGCGGCCGGGATCAGGAGCCAGACAAGGGCGACGATGCCGAGGGTGACAAACGGGCGGGCCTGGTCGAAGCGCTTGGGCACGATGGAGCGGGAGCGACGGGAGGCGAGGAGCAGGGACGGGCGAGGCCGACTAATCCGACCCGGGGCGGCGGTCGTGCCGGCGGGAACGCGGCGACCGGGCGCCTAGACGTTCTGCATCAGCCACGAGAGGTCGTTGAGCACGGCACCGGTGCCGTTGGCGACGGCGGAGAGGGGATCGTCGCTCACCGTGACCGGGAGGCCGGTCTTCTCGCTGAGGAGCTTGTCGATGTTGCGGATGAGGGCGCCGCCGCCGGCCATGACGAAGCCGCGGTCGACGAGATCGGCGGAGAGTTCGGGCGGGCACCGCTCGAGGGTGACGCGCACGGCGTCGACGATGGCGGCGATGGTGTCGGCGAGGGCTTCGCGGATTTCCTGCGAGGTGACGTGGATGGTCTTGGGCAGGCCGGCCACGGAGTCGCGGCCCTTGACCTCCATGGTGAGTTCCTCGTCGAGCGGGTAGGCGGAGCCGAGGCGCATCTTGATCTCTTCCGCGGTGCGTTCACCGATGAGGAGATTGTAGGCGCGCTTCATGTAGTTGATGATCGCGCTGTCGAGTTCGTCGCCGGCGACGCGGATCGACTTGGAAAACACGATGCCGTTGAGCGAAATGATCGCGATCTCGGTGGTGCCTCCGCCGATGTCGACGATCATGTTGGCGGCGGGTTCGTCGATCGGGAGGCCGACGCCGATGGCCGCGGCCATGGGTTCGGGAATGGTGATGACGTCGCGCGCGCCGGCGTGCATGGCGGATTCCTTCACGGCGCGTTTTTCGACCTCGGTGATGCCGGAGGGGATGGCGATGACGACGCGCGGCGGGGCGCGGAAGGCGCTGTTGGAGACCTTGCGGATAAAGTAGCGGAGCATCGCCTCGGTGACGTCGAAGTCGGCGATGACGCCGTCCTTCATCGGGCGGATGGCGGTGATGTTGCCGGGGGTGCGGCCGAGCATGCGCTTGGCTTCATCGCCCACGGCGCGGACCTTGCGGGTCGCGGTATCGAGGGCGACGACGGACGGTTCGCGCAGCACGATGCCCTTGTCCTTCACGTAGACGAGCGTGTTGGCGGTGCCGAGATCGATGCCGATGTCGTTCGAGAAATAGCCTAAGATATTCGCCATGATGCGGGTCGAGAAGCGAGAGCGCGGGCGGCGTCGCCGCCGAGGAAAACGAATCGGCGGGCCGTAGGAGTGTCAACACCGCCGGCGCCCCCGGCGCGAGCGAGGTGCGGGCGGAAACGCGATGGGCGCGCCGGCGGGCGGAGCGGGGGCGTCGGGGGAGTGGAAAGCGGGCGGGTGCGAAAAGGGAAGACGGGGTGGTGCGCGGGTGGATTGGGCGAATCGTCGCTTGAAATGCTGCGTCTATCCCGCGCACGATGGCTTCCATGGTCCCCACCCCCCCAGCCGCGTCGGGCGGCACCGGAATGAACCGCACGGCCTGGCTGATCTGCACGATTGCGGCGATCGGCTTCGCTTTCGACATCTACGAACTGCTGATGCTGCCGTTGATCATCAAGCCGGCGATCGCGTCGCTCAGCGCGCCGATCATCGAGCAGATGGTGGCGGGAGGCATGGATCGCGCGCAGGCCGTGGCGCTCTGGGCGCCCGGCGGCAACGAGTATGTGCGGTGGGCGCGGACGTTGTTCTTCGTGCCGGCGATCGCGGGCGGTGTGTTTGGTCTGCTCGGCGGATACCTGACGGATCTGCTGGGGCGCCGGCGGGTGCTGACGTTTTCGATCCTGCTGTATGCGTTTGCGGCGTTTGCGGCGGGATTTGCGACGTCGCTGCACCAGCTGTTGTTCTACCGCTGTCTGGTGTTCATCGGCGTGTGCGTGGAGTTCGTGGCGGCGGTGGCGTGGTTGGCGGAAATCTTCCGCGAGCCGAAGCAGCGCGAGAAGGTGCTGGGCTACACGCAGGCGTTTTCCTCGTTGGGCGGTCTGATGGTGGCGGGGGCAAACATCCTCGCGGCGAAGATCGCGATGGATCTGCCGGCGATCCACGGCGGGCACGAGGCGTGGCGCTACACGCTGATTTCCGGAGTGATTCCCGCGATTCCGCTGATCCTGATCCGGCCCTTCCTGCCGGAGTCGCCGGAGTGGCAGAAGAAACGCGAGGCGGGCACGCTGAAGCGGCCGAGCATCGCGGCGCTCTTTGCCCCGGAACTGCGGAAGACGACAATTCTGACCACGATCGTCTTTGCGGCGAGCTATGGCATCGCGTTTGGCGCGATCCAGCAGCTGCCGCAGATCCTCGGGGCGCAGCGGATCGGCACGCCGGCGGAGGCCGGTCACGTGGCGGTGCGCGCGGCGGCGAAGGAGGAAGGCGCGAAGGCGATGGCGGCGGCGAAAGCCGCGCAGAAGCCGGAGCCGGTCGCGCAGCGCGAAATGCGGCAGGCGGCGGGCAACGCGAGCGATCAGATCGTGGCGGGCGTGACGATGTGGCAGGAAATCGGCGGCTTGGTCGGGCGGTTCCTGCTGGCGGTGCTGGCGGTGGTGATCGTGAGCCGGCGGACGCTTTTCCGGGTGTTCCAGCTGCCGGCGTTGTTTTTCGTGCCGGCGTTTTTCTGGTGGGTGTCGGGGCAGCTGGGCGACATGGACAGCCTCGGCGTGATCAAGCTCGGCATCTTTATCGCGGGTGTGCTGACGGTCGCGCAGTTCAGTTTCTGGGGTAACTACATCCCGCTCGTCTTCCCGGTGCATCTGCGCGGGACGGGCGAGAGTTTCGCGGCCAACATCGGCGGACGCGTGCTGGGCACGGCGGCGGCGTGGATCACGCTGACGCTCTCGGCTTCGGCGAATCCGAATCCGGCCAAGGTGGCGTTGGTCGGCGCGTGCGTGGCGGGGGCGTATGCGCTCGTCGGCGCGATCCTGACGCAGTTCCTGCCGGAGCCGAAGCACGAGGACGAGGGCTGAGGTTGAGTGCGGCCATCTCGGGATAGGAACCACTGATGGATTTCGCCAAGGGGCGAAATCTGGGGAGTGCGGCGGCGGCTGATCGCCGCCGCGGGTATTTTGGCGGCGCCCGCTGATCGCGGGCGGGCGCGGGCGGGAGCTGGAAGCTCCCGCTACTTTCGGGAGGGCCGCGGCGGGTATTTCACGTAATACGTGAAATGGCAGTGGGGCGGGTCAGGAGGTGGCGAGGGCGGCGGAGGGATGGAGGTCGCGGAGGGCGCGACGGAAGATGGCGAGGCCGCTGAGGAAGTTGAGAGCCAGGATGCCGAGGAGCAGCGCGAGGGCGGTGCCGGCGGTGGTGACGGGCGGGAGCGTGGTGAGGCTGGGCAGGATCGCGACGAGGGAGGCGAGCGTGCCGATGGCGAGGCCCCAGAGGACGAGGCGGCTGAACTCGGCGAACACGAGGCGGGCCAGCACGGGGCGCGGGATGCCGAGGGCGGACATGACGGCGAACTCGCCGCGGCGTTCGCGGAGGTTGCGGGCGACGACGATGGCGAGGCCGAGCGAGCCGAGCACGACGCCGAGGGAGCCGAGGACGTTGAAGATCGCGATGTAGGTGTTCTCGATGCGATGGAAGGCGGCGAGGATGTCGCGGGTGAGTTCGACGCGGCCGCCGACATCGCGGGCGGAGGTCTCGAGTTGGGCGCGGAGCGAAGAGGGGGGAGACGGGGAAGACGACGGGAGGTCGGCGAGGAAGATCGAGTAGCCGGGGTGGGAAGGGAACTTTTCGAGGAAGCGCTGCTCGTCGACGAGGGCGTAGCCCTGGAAAAGGGAGTCGGGGAGCGTGCCCACAATCCGGATACGGAAGGGGCGGCCGGCTTCGTCGGTGTAGTCGAGGGTGTCGCCGACCTTGCGTTTGAGGGCCCAGAGGAGGGTGTTCTGGTCGACGAAGGCGGGGAGGACGTCGGGCTCGGTGGGGGCGGAGAGGAGGGACCAGGGGGAAACCGGAGAGGCCGGAGATTGCGGATTGGGGATCGGGGATTGCGGAGCGGGGGCGTTGACGCGGAAGGCGCCGCGGGCGGCGAGGCGGGCGGAAGGGACGGCGAGGAGCTGGGGTTGGGCGGTGGAGTTGAGGTTGAAGCAGTTGGCGTTGTCGCCGGTGCCGGCGCGGAGCGGGACGATATCGCCGAGGGCGGCGGTGTGGCGGGAGAGGAAGTCGAAGCCGGTGCGGGTGGTCTCGCGGGTGGGGTTCTGGGGTGCGGTCGTCTCGAGCCAGAACGCGAAGCCGCCGGTGCCGCTGCCGCGCTGGAGCCAGTCGGCGCCGACGTGTTTGCGGAAGGAGGCGACGGAAAGGACCATGAAGACGGCGGTGGCGATGAGGCCGACGACGGTGAGCGAGCGGGAGCGGCGGGCGCGGAGATTGAGGATGCCGAGTTGCGTCGGCGACGGGGCGCCGGGGGGGGCGGAGGGGAGAGCGGCCCACCAGCGGAAGGCGGCGAGGCCGGCGGCGAGGAGGGCGAAGCCGGCGAGGTAGAAGGCGATCTGGGCGGGCAGGCCGCGGTTGGCGAAACCGAGGGCGAGGATGGTGGCGGCGAGCGCGGAGAGGAAGACGAGGAGGGAGGTGCGGCGGACGCGCGGGAGCGGGGCGGTGTCCTCGGTCTTGGCGGCGAGACGGATGGAGAGCGCGCGGCGGGCGAGTTTGCGGATGGCGAGCCAGATGGCGCCGAGGGAGAGGAGCAGGAAGCCGGCGATTCCGGCGGCGATGCTGACGGGGCTGGCGTGGAAGACGAACGTCGAGCCGGAGGACTGGGAGGACCAGATCGTCTCGAGGAAACGCAGGATGCCCCGGGTATAGAGGGCGGCGAGCGGGAGCGCGACGAGGGCGGCGAGCGCGAGCAGCACGAAGCCCTCGAGGAGGCGCCAGCGGAGGAGGGTGCGCGGGGCGATGCCGACGGCGGTGAGGAGGGCGTCTTCCTGGTTGCGCTGCAGGAGGACGAACTGGAAGAGCATCGCGACGAGGCCGAGCGCGGCGAGGATGAGGAAGAAGCTCATGCCGAGGAACAGTCCGGCGAAATCGAC
>JACCDO010961797.1_pt1 | contig 13600 bp, 10 predicted proteins | sample 7446101 | NCBI WGS metagenome assembly JACCDO01 (sample SAMN15323440, study PRJNA562643) | freshwater metagenome | isolation source: river surface water | place: USA:Blue River Watershed | collected 2017-08-16
GCCCGCGGCCTTCGAGGTAGGCGCTGTGCTGGCCGCGGTTGTGGGCCCGCAGCGCCGCCTCGGCCCGGGCCGCCCCCAGGCCGTCGCCGCGGTGCTCGGCCGCCTCGTGCTGCACCCGATGCAGATCGGCGAGGCGCTCGTGGGCCACATCGAGCTCGGGGTCGACCGACAGGGCGGCGTGCAGGAGCTGGGCGGCGCGCTCCTCGGCCCCGGCGATGGCGGCCCGCAGCCGCTCGGCGGCGTCTTCGGCCCGCCACATCGGCAGCTTCTTGTCGACCGACTCCCACAGGGCGATGCCCGCGCCGAGCGCCACGGCCTCGGCCTCGGAGGTGGCGGCCTGGGCCCGCCAGCCAGCGACCTCTTGCAAGGCCCGATCGGCCTCCTCGACCCGGGCCATCGCCTGATCGCGCCGCAGCACCCCGTCGAGCCAGGCGCGCAGGGCGCTGGCCACCCGCTCGGCCGAGGGGGTGCGCACCGCTGGATCGGGGGCCATCGCCGCGGTGGCGACGGCCTGCAGGGCGTCGGCGACGGGGAAGGGCGGCGAGCGGCTCGGATTGGGGGTGCCGCCCACCAGCACCGCCTGCAGCGTGGCGCCCAGCGCAAAGACGTCGAAGGAGGGCCAGGGCGGCATGCCGCGGAGCTGCTCGGGGCTCATGAAGCCCGGTGAGCCCGTCACCGCGCGCTCTCCCGACGAGCCGTCGCCCAGGGCCGCGAAGGCGGCGCGCTGGGCGATGCCCCAGTCCACCACCACCACCGCCCCCGGCCCCTCCACCATGATGTTGGCCGGCTTGATGTCGCGGTGCACCCAGCCCTGGCGGTGGGCGTAGGAGATCGTGGCCGCCACCGAGGCGACGACGCCGATCAGGCCGCGCAGGGTCCAGCCGTCGCGGGTGTTGGACCAGCGCCCCGCCTCCACCGAGACCTTGTGCACCGCCTCGATCAGCTCGGCCAGCGTGAAGCCGCGCACCTCGCGCATCACATAGAAGGGCCGCCCATCGGTGAGGCGCCCGGCGTCGTAGACGGGCACCACGCCGGGGTGCTGCAGACCGGCGGTGAGCCCGGCCTCGGCGATCAGACGGTCCCAGACCTCGGGGGCCAGCTCCGAACGAACGGTCTTCAGCACCGCTGTGCGCTTGAGCACGCCATCGTAGACGAGGCGCACCTCGCCCATTCCGCCCACGCCGATCAGGCGCTGATCGGTGTAGCGCCCTCCCTCGTCGAGGACCGGCTGGCCCGCAGGCCGGCCATCCTCCAGGAGGGGCGCACCCTCCTGGCTGTTCGCCAGGGTCGCGGAAATGGTGGCGGGCAATTCGGCCATGACCGCACACCTAACCAAAGTGCGGTACCCTTTGCCGCACCTTCACGCGAGCCCTTGTCATGGCGACCCTACGGCACAGCGCGACCGGCCGGCTCCACCGGCTCGGCGCCCACGATCTGGTTGGGCGCAGCCCCAACTGTCAGCTCACCCTGCGCGACGCCCACATCTCGGGGGAGCACGCCGCCTTTCGGTGGTCGGGCGACGGCTGGGAGCTGCGCGATCTGTCCAGCCGCAACGGCACCTTTGTCGGCGGTCAGCGCATGGACGCCGGTCAGCGCGTTCAGATCAAGCCGGGCGACGCGCTCTCCTTCGGCACGCCCCGCGACCCCTGGGAGGTGCAGGACATCCTGCCGCCGGTGGCCGCCGCCTACAGCGGCAGCGAGCGCCGCTTCGCCGACGAGGGCCTGCTGGTGCTGCCCGGCGACGACAACCCCGAGGTGATCATCTCGCTCGACAGCGACGGCGCCTGGACCGCCGAGCGCGGCGCCGAGGTGAGCGCCCTGGTGAACGGCCAGTCCGTCGAGGCCGGCGGCGCGGCCTGGGTGCTGGCCCTGCCGACGATCTGGTCGACCACCCGCCTCGTCTCCAACGAGCGCCGCAGCGAAGACCTGCACCTCCTCTTCAAGGTGAGCCGCGACGAGGAGCACATCGAGCTGGAGGCCAGCTTTGGCGAGGCCGTGGTGCACATGGACCACCGGGCCCACAGCTACCTGCTGCTGACCCTGGCCCGCGAGCGCATCGAGGCCGCCCAGGACCCCGCCCTGCCCCTGGCCGAGCACGGCTGGGTCTACCAGGACACCCTCTCCGACAGCCTGGGCATGCCCGGCCCGCAGTTCAACATGGCGGTCTTTCGGGCCCGCCAGCAGTTCCGCGAGGCCGGCCTGCCCGGCGCCGACGTGGTGATCGAGCGGCGCCGCGGCTCGGGCCAGATCCGCCTGGGCGTGGCCAACCTCGAGATCGTCAAGGCCTGATCGGCGCTTCAGGGGGTGACCTCGTAGCTGCTGCCAGCCACCTGCTGGTAGCCGCCGCGGGTGGTGCCGTACTCGCCGCTGGCGACGTTCTCGCGGCCGCCGAGCGTGGTGGAGAGCCGGCCGCTGGCCTCGTTGGCGTAGCCGCCGACGACGGTGGACGACTGGCCGCTGGCCTCACACTCGCGGCAGCCCAGCATCGCCGCCCACTGGCCCGAGACGGTGTTGGTGTAGCCGCCGAGGATGGCCGAGACGATGCCGCTGGTCTCGTTGTAGCGCCCGCCCGCCACGAGGTCGGAGCTGCCCGAGGCCACGTTCTCCCGCCCGCCCACCAGGGTGGAGCTGGTGCCGCTGGCCTCGTGCTGGGCCCCGCCCAAGATCGCCCCGTAGGTGCCCGAGACGACGTGGCCGTAGCCGCCCGCCGCGATGCCATAGGCCGCCGACACGGTGTTGCCGACGCCGAAGACGACGCCGCCGTAGCTGCTGTAGCTGTGCCCATCGCCGACGATCAGGTTGTGCGAGCCGGTCTTGCCGGCGGCGTCGCCGGTGTCGTAGCCGATGATCAGGTTGCCCTTGCCCACCAGCGCTCCACCGGTCGACAGGCCATCGTCGGTGGTGCCGCTGCCCGAGACGAGGCGCAGGTTGGCCCCGCTCACCACCACGTCGCCGTCGACCACGCTGACCCAGTCGAGCAGCGCATCGGCCCCCTCGGTGGCGCTCCACAGGGCCTCGACCTCCGTGTTGATCCCATCGAGATCGGTGCGCAGGTCGGCGGTGGCCAGATCGGCGGTGGCGGCCCAGATCCACACCTCGTTGACCTCCTCGCGCAGCAGGCCCTGATCGTCGCCCAGGCCGGCCAGGGTGGCGTCTACGGAGGCGAGCTCGGTCTGAAGGGCCGCCACCTCGGCCTGGGCCTCGACCAGGGCGCCATCGAGGGCGCTGAGCTGCTGCTGCAGATCGCGCAGGGCGGCCTCCTGATCGGCGACGCGGGCCTCGCTCTGGGCCTGGGCGGTGGACAGGGCCGAGACCTCGGCGCGCAGGGTGGCCAGCTCGGCGGCGAGGGCCTCGGTGTCGGCGCTGCTGGACTCCTCCTCGCCACAAGCGGCCAGCGAGAGCGAACAAACAAACAGAGCGAGGGCGCGGTGCATTGAGGCTCCAAGCGCAGCGAGTGTGCGGTGCTGCTGGCTTGGATACGCCGTGATTTCTCTGTGGATCACCGACCGCAAATTTTCTTTGCTGGCCGGAGCACCCTTAGCGATCTTTGATCTTGGCGTCTTTGCCAAAGTAGTAGTTGATGCCGCCGCCCAGGATGTTGATGTGGCTGGCCAGCACGCCGTCGCCCACCACGCGACCATCCACAAACTCGCCGGAGAAGGGATCGACGACGATCTGCTTGACCTGCGAATTCTCGATGGTCTGCTCGGGCAAGAAGCTCTGGAACCAGCCGAGGTCCACGTCGAGGCGCTTGTGGGCCTTGATCGTGCCGCCCAGGCCGTAGCCCCACTTCTGGCCGTCGATCAGGCCCACGCCCATCGTCTCGGCGGGGATGGCCGAGCCCTCCATCATGCCGCCGGCCCGCACGGTGACGCGCTTGTGGAGGTCCCACTCGCCGCCCAGGCGCAGGGAGATCGAGTCCTGGTAGCCGGCGGGAAGGATGACGTCGTCGGTGATGTCGACGCCGGTGGGCGAGACGAACTCGGTGGTGTCGACATGCAGGTTGACAGCGGTGACCACGATCTCGTCGATCACGCTCCAGCCCTCCCAGACCGCCGCCACCTCGAACGCCAGCTTGTCGGTGGGGCGCACCAGGGCGCCGGCCTTCACGATGAGGGGCATGGTGACGTCGAGGTGGACCTCGTCGTCTTCGGAGCGGTCGGACTCGATGAGGCCGAGCTCGTTGTAGTAGTTCTGGGTGAAGTCGGCGCTCATGGAGCCGGTGGCGTCGAACTTGGTGGGGGCCATCATCGAGGCGCCCACGGCCCAGCGGCCCTTGGGGGGCTCCACCAGCACGCCGACATTCCAGCCCACGGCGAACTTGTCCTGGGCGTCGAGGGCGAAGAAGACGTCGTAGTCGGGGTTCTCGGTCTCGGTCTGGGTCCACAGGCTGATCGCCAGCTCTTGCTCGACGTAGAGGTAATTCCAGGAGACGCCGGCCCCCACGCTCACCCAGTTGGCGAACTCGTGGGCGGCGGTGATCCCGGCGAAGGTCTGGATCACCTGGGTGTCGGTGAGGGTGTAGCGCTGGGCGCCATCGGCGTCGTAGGAGAGGTCGGGGGCGTAGGGCGGGTAGAAGCCCAGCGCGAACATCGTGTTGGGCAGCCCCAGGCTGTGGCTGACCGCGAGGTGGGGGATGACGTAGGCGGGGGCCTTGTTCTCCACCGGCTCGTTGATGAGGTCGGTGCCGTCTTTGCCCTCGCCCGGGTAGTCCTTGCGGTCGAAATTCACGCGCTGGGAGACCGCCGCCACGTCGAGGGTCATCATGCCGTCGGGCAGGCGGGTGAGGGCGGCGGGGTTGTACCAGAGCGCCATCAGGTCGCTCACCCCGGCGACATAGGCGCCGCCGCGCGAAAAGGAGCGCGCCCCCACATCGGAGAAGTAGTAGCCCGCGGCGTGGGCTGGGGCGCAGACGAGGGCGGCGGGCAGCAAGACGAGCAGGCGACGCATGGAGACTCCCAGGGGAGCCGCATCATGCCACAGGCGCCCCGACCTCGGGTAGGATGGGCCGGCCCCCGGAGCGCCCCTTGGAGCCACTGCTCGCCCTCCTCGCCGGCGGAGGCCTCGGCCTCGCTGGCACCCTCGCCGCCCTCAACCGCCGCCACCCCGAGCTGCTTTGGGACTGGTCGACCCTCGACACCTCGAAGGTCACGTTCCCATCGGACTTTCTGTGGGGCACCGCGACCGCCGCCCACCAGGTGGAGGGCGGCAACACCGGCAACAACTGGAGCCGCTGGGAGACCCTGCGCGACGAGAAGGGCCGCCCCCGCGTACACAACGACGACCGCTGCGGGGCGGCCTGCGAGCACTTCACCCGCTACCCCCAGGACATGGCGCGGATGCGCGACGAGCTGGGGATGAACGCCTACCGCTTCAGCATCGAGTGGAGCCGCATCGAGCCGGTGCGCGGCCGCTTCGACCCGGCCGCCATCGCCCACTACCACCGCATGATCGACGCCGCGCTCGCCCATGGGCTGGAGCCGATGGTGACCCTGCACCACTTCACCCACCCCCTGTGGTTTGAAGAGCTGGGCTCCTTCGAGCGCGAAGAGAACATCGCCCACATCCTGCGCTTCACCGAGCTGTGCCTGCGGGAGTATGGCGACAAGGTGCCGCGCTGGTGCACCTTCAACGAGCCCGGCCCCTTCAGCGTGATGGGCTGGGCCCTGGGCGTCTTTCCGCCCGGCAAGAAAGACATTCGACTGTTCGCCACCGTCCTGCGCAACCTGCTGGTGGCCCACCTGCGCATGGTGCAGCTCGCCCGCAGCCTGCCCTGCGGCGACCGCATCCAGATCGGCCTCGTCAAGAACATCTTTCAGCTCGACCCCTACCGGCGCTACAGCCCGCTGGACTGGCTGCTCTGCCGGGTCGCCGATCAGTTTTACAATGAGGCCATCCTCACCTTTCTGCGCGAGGGGGTCTTCCACTTACAAGTCCCTGGCCTCGCCTGGAGACACGAGGAGTGGCCCGAGGCGAAGGGCGCCACCGACTTCATCGGCCTCAACTACTACGCCAACCTGCTGCTCGACCCCTTCATGCGCCGCGAGCCGCCCTTTGAGACCCGCCTGCGGCCTGGACAGACCGCCACCGACATGCCCTACGCCATCTACGCCGAGGGCTTCTACCGGGCGATCAAGCAGATCTCCACCCTGAACAAACCCATCTACATCACCGAGAACGGCGTCGCCGACGCCAAGGACGACGGGCGCCGCGCCCTGTGGATCTCGCGCTACCTCTACGCCATGCGCAAGGCGATGGACGAGGGCGCCGACGTGCGCGGCTTCTACTACTGGAGCTTCATGGACAATTTCGAGTGGGCAGAGGGCTACGCCATGCGCTTTGGCCTCTACGAGGTCGACTACGCCACCCAGGAGCGCCGCCTCCGCGCCGGCGCGCGGCCGCTGATCGAGGCCATCCGCCGCAGCCAGGGGCGCTCGGCATGAGCGCCGCCGCCCTCCTCCTCGCCGCCGGAAAGGGCAGCCGGATGCGCAGCCCCCTGCCCAAGCCCCTGGTGCCGGTCGCCGGGAGGCCGCTGATTCACCACCTCCTCGACGCCGTGCGCGGGGCCGGGGTCGAGCAGATCGCCGTGGTGGTGGGCCATGGGGCCGAGGCGGTGCGCGCCGCCCTGCCCCCCGGGGTGGCCACCCCCACCCAGACCGTTCAAGACGGCATGGCCTCGGCGGTGGCCTGCGCCGAGAGCGTGCTCCAGGGCGCCGAGACCCTCTTTGTGTCGGTGGGCGACAGCCCCCTGCTCTCGGCCGCGGCGATCCAGTCGCTGCTGCGCCGACAGGCCGAGACGGGTGCCTCCGCCGTCTTCCTCACCGCCCGTTTTCCCGCCCCTCTGCCCTACGCCCGGGTGCTGCGCGGGCCCGATGGCGCCCTGCTCGCCTGCAAAGAGGAGCGCGACTGCACCCCCGAAGAGGCGGCCACGCCCTACTACCTCTCAAGCCACTATGTCTTTGACGCCGCGGCGCTCTGGCGCCACCTGCCGGCGGTGGGCCACCACCCCGAGACGGGCGAGCGCTACCTCACCGACGTGCTCCCCGCGATGCTGGCGGCCGGCGAGCGGGTCGAAGTCGTGGAGATCGAGGACTGGACCGAGCTCGTCGGGCTCAACACCCCCGAAGAGGTGGCCTGGGCCGAGGCCCTGCTGGCCGGTCGCCGGGCGGGCGGGGGCTGGAGCGGCCTCGCCCCCACGGTAGATGCCCGGGCGCGGCCCGACGGCGCCGGCCTGCGGGCGGAATTCTCCCGTTGGGCCGGGCGCCCGCCCACCCTGCGCTCCCTCGCACCGGGGAGGGTCAACCTGATCGGTGAGCACACCGATTACATCGAAGGTCTCGCACTCCCCGCCGCCATCGACCGCTACGCCCAGGTGGCCCTGGCCCCCCGCGCCGACCGCCGGCTGCGGGCCCGGGCGCTGGACCTGAACGAAGAGCAGACCCTCGACCTCGACGCGCCCCTCCCCGAAGAGCTGCCCGGCTGGGCTCGCTTCGTCGGCGGCGCCGCCGCGGTGCTGGGCGGCCTCTCCCAGGGGGCTGACATTCTGTTCACCAGCGCGGTGCCGATCGGCGGTGGCCTCTCCTCGTCGGCGGCCCTCTCGGTGGCCCTGGTGAACGGACTGGCCGCCCTGAACCAGCAAGCCCTCGAGCCCGCGGCCCTGGCCCGCCTCGCCCAGCGGGTGGAGCGCGAGCACATCGGCCTCTCCTGCGGGATGCTCGATCAGCTCGCCTCCGCCGGCGGCGTGGCCGGGCACTTTCTGCGCCTCGACTTTCAGGCCCAGACGGTCACGGCCATCCCGGGAAACCTGAACGGTCATGCCCTGGTGGTGCTCTTCACCGGGGTCAAGCGGGCGCTCGCCGCCAGCGCCTATGAGGAGCGGGTGCGCGAGTGCGCCCTGGGCATGGCCCTCCTCGGGGCGGTGGTGCCCGATCTGCGCAGCCCGCGCGACATCCCGGCAGGGCTGCTCGCCGATCAGCCCCTGCCCCTGCGCCGCCTGCGCCACGGCCACACCGAGAACGCCCGGGTGGAGGCCGCCTGCGCCGCCCTCCAGGCCGGCGACATGGTGGCCCTGGGCCGCCTGCTCACCGAGAGCCACGCGAGCCTGCGCGACGACTACGCGGTCTCCTGCGAAGAGCTCGACGCCGCCGTGCTCTACGCCACCAGCCGCCCCGGCGTACGCGGGGCGCGCCTCGTGGGCGCGGGCTTTGGCGGCTCGGCCCTGGCCCTGGTGGAGGCCGACAAGGCCGACGCCTTCGCCGAAGACTGGGCCATCGCCCAACGGGCGCTCTTTCCCCATCCTGCCGCCGCCTGGGTCGTCACCCGGGTCGGCGGGGCCGAGGTCCTGCCATGGCTCGATTGATCTTCGTCCTTCTGTCTCTGTCCTGCGGCGGCAAGTCCGAGCCGGCTGGCGGGGGTGGCGACTGCGCGGAGGTGCCCACCCACGGCTCGCTGCGGGTGGGGCCCGACGCCGCCGACAACCTCACGCTGACCCTCGAGGGCTGTCGACTGGGCACGCTGAGCGCGGCGGTGGTGGGCAGCGGCGATCTGTCGCTCGACTGGCGCGACATCGGCGAGGGCTGGCAGCCGGTGCTCACCGCCGGGGCGGGCGGCGCCACGGTGGAGGGCCTCAGCCTGCGCGGCGTGCTGCCGCTGGGCGGCGTGGGCGAGGTGGTGCTCTGGCGCCAGGGCTACCAGAGCTGGAGCTGGTCGGGGGTGACAGCCCTGCCCGACCGTGTGGAGATGGACGGTGCCCTGCCCGCTGTCGACGGCGACGGCGACGGCATCGACGTGGTCAACGAGATCGAAGGCACGAGCTGGTGGGTGGGCCTCGTGGGCCGGGCCCAGGGGGGCAGCCTGCTGATGGGCGCCCTGTCGGCGACCAAGACGCGCTTCTACACGGCCTTTGCCCCCTCCGGCGACGGCGTGGAGGCCTGGGCGGTCTGGGAAGACGGACCCATCGCCCTGGCCGAGGGGGAGTCGCTGCACCTCGACCCGATCTACCTTGGTTTTGACGATGACCCGGCGGCCATGCTCGCCAACTACGCCGACGCCGCCGCGCAGATCACGCCGCCGCCCCCCTTGCCGGCGGCCCCGCCCCTGGGCTGGACGAGCTGGTACCAGTACTATGACGCCGTCACCGAAGACGATCTGCGCCTCAACCTGGACAGCGCCCTGGCCAAGTCGACGGCCCCGGGGCTCAGCCCCCTCGGCCTGATGCAGCTCGACGATGGCTGGGAGACCGGCTGGGGCGACTGGACGGCCAATGAGAAATTCCCCTCGGGAATGGGGGCGCTGGCCAGCGAGATCGCCGCCGCCGGCCTGGAGCCGGGTCTGTGGATGGCGCCCTTCTATGTCTCCACCGACACCGCGATCTTTACCCAACACCCCGACTGGTGGGTGCGCGACGCCATCGGGGTGCCGATCACCTACACCAACGCCGGCCAGCAGCTCGTGATCATCGACACCACCGTGCCCGGCGCGCTCGACTGGATGGCCCAGCAGGTGAGCGACCGGGTGGCCGAGGGCTGGACCTACCTCAAGCTGGACTTCCTCTACGCCGGGGCCCAGCAGGGCCAGCGCAGCCGACCGGTCACGAGCCTGGAGGCCTACCACATCGGCATGAAGCGCATCCGCGAGGCGGCGGGCTCGGCGACGATCCTGGCCTGCGGCGCGCCTCTGCTGCCCACGCTCGGCTACGCCGAGGGCATGCGCACCGGCGCCGACATCGCCTTTGTGCTCGATCCCGATCCGCGGCTGGGCTACCTGCGCTGGCAGGGCCGGGCGACGGCGGGGCGCTCGTGGATGAACGGAGTCTGGTGGTGGAATGACGCCGATCCCATCTTGATGCGCGAGCCCTTCACCACGGTGGAGGCCAGCGGGGCGGTGGTGGCCAACGCGGTCTCGGGCGGGGCCTGGCTGCTGGGCGACGCCCTGCCCGAGCTGCCGGCCGACAAGCTGAGCCTCGCCCTGTCGACCGACATCACCGCCCTCCTGGGGCAGACCGCCATCCCCGAAGATCCACTCTCCTGGGTCTCTGTTCAGGACGGCGGCCCGCCGATGGAGGCGGCCCTGGCCGACGATCGGGTGCCGCCGGTCTGGCGCTTCCCCGATGGCACGGTGGCCCTGCTCAACCTGAGCGATGGCCCCATCGTCGTCGAAGGGCCCGGCGGCACCGAGCTCTTCAGCGGAGCGTCGGCGCCGGCCGGCGAACGGAGCCTCGCCCCGGGCCAGGGCGAGCTGTGGCGGCCTTGAGAACCCGCACCGCGTCGACCTGATCAGGGGGCCGGCGCAGTGTCGACCCCCAACTGTCCCGCGAGGCGGATCACATCCTGGGGGCCGGCGCAGCCGAGGTGGCTGAGGGAGAGCTTGCCGGCGGCGAGGCGCAGCAGCGCGCCGCCGGCCGGGTGCGCCGCGGCGGCCCGCCCGAGGCCCTCGTCCCCAACCTCCGCCCGCATGGCGTCGAGGGTGGACTGAAGCGCGGCCGCCAAGGCGGGGATCTGTCCACGCAGCCCGGCCGACCAGGCCGCGATGGCCTCGGCGTGGCCGTGGGTGAGCTCGGGATCGCGCACCTTGGCGAGGCCGCGTAGACCACCTCCAGGTTCGGCTTTGGATTCGGGCTCCGCTGGTTCTCCCGGAGGCGGCGGAACACGGCGGCTACACCGAGGACGTCACCAAGGTGGTGGAGGTCCACGTCAACACCTTCCGGGCGGCGGCGGCGGTCTTTTCCTGACCTTTTCGTTGCCGTTGAAAGTACGTCAACGATGTCACGGCGCCGTCACGCGCCGCTCCACTGCATTGTGAGAACCTGCCCACCCATTGACAGGGTTGGTCATGCGCGCGGCGTCGATACGTAGCTTCCTTTTGTTGGGCGGCACAGTTTGTGGACTGGGTTTTCTCTGGGCAGGTCTGTGGATGATGATCACCCACGGGGTCTTTGGCCCCGCGGTTCATGCCTTCTTTGATCCGCCACCCGTGCCAGCCCTCCCCGCCGACAATCGGGTCGCTAAGAGCAAGACCGAAGACAACGCCGAGGCCCAACGCCAACGCCTCGCCCCCTGGCAAGACCACCCGGCGGTCGAAGGCTCGACGAGCCCCGACATCCTCGTGGTCACTCTCTGTTCATTTCGCGCCGACCGCACGGCCGCGGGGCTGCACGATCCACGGTCGTGGACCGAAAATCCACTGCGCACGCCGCTCGCTGCCTCCCAGACCCCCGCCTTCGACGCCCTGGCTCGCCGCAGCGTCTCCCTCACCGGCGCCTGGGCCAATGCGCCCTTCACGGCGCCCTCCCACGCGGCGCTCCTCACGGGCCTGCTCCCCGATCACTCGGGGGTGGTGGACCTCGGTGATGCTCTCCCTGTCGATGTTCCCACCTTGCCAGAGGTGCTGGCGCTCTATGGCTACCGCACCTACGCCTATGTCCCGGTGGAGACCCTGGGGGCCGCCGAGCCCCACCGCGGAGAGAGCTGCCGGGCGGTGTCGGGGAAACGGGGCGGCGATTCCGCGACCGGGCGCCACGCCGCGGCCACCTTTCACCGGGGCGATGGCTTTGAGCGGGGCTTTCACCAGTTCCTCGAAGGCAACGCCACCACCTGCGACGCGACCCTGGTCGACGCCCTGGCCGGCGATCCGCGGCCCTTCTTCGCCCTGGTCCACCTCAAGGAGGCCCACATGCCCTACGGCCTGCGCAGCGCGGCCGCGGGGACCATCGACCCGCGCCTCGTCGCCTGGGCCCGGGGGGATCTGCCGGGCTCCCGGGTGGAGCATAAGGATCGCAAGCTCCTGGCCGAGATCGCCGGGGATCCGGCCCTGGGTGCTGCGCTCACCGCCGCCTATGACGGCGCGGTGGGCCGGGCCGACGCCCACCTCGGGTCTCTGCTCCAGGCCATTGAGGCGCGCGGGCGCCTGCGCGACACCCTGGTGGTGGTGCTGGGCGATCATGGCGAGTCGCTGGGCGACAATGGCGACCTGGGCCACCAGGGCTCGATGCAGCCAGAGGTGCTCCATGTACCCGTGGTGGTGCACCTTCCCGGCGATACCCAGGCCGGCCGGGTAGAGCCGGGCGCGCTGTCGCTGGTCGACCTGCCCCTCACCTTGCTGGCCGCGGCCGGCGCCCTGCCCCCCGCCCGGACCGATGGCCACAACCTCCTCGCCGCCCTGCGCGGCGCCGCGCCCTGGCCCGACCACCCGGCGCTGGCCCAGGGGCGGCTCCTCCAGCCGGGCCAGGGGCGGCGGCCGGTCGATCTGTTTATACACGGAGACAGGGCCCTGCGGGTGAGCGCGGCGGCGGGCGATCCACCCCGTCTGCTGCGCCTGGGGCCCTTGGGATGGGCGACGACGACCGAGTCGGTACCTGCCGAGCTGCAAGGCGCCTACGCGGCCCTCGCGGGCACCGCCCGGCCATCCTCTGCCGCGCGGCCCTTCTCCCCCGCCGAGCAGGAGCAGCTACGCCGACAGGGCTATTGGTAAGTCAGGCGGTCTTCGGTCGACTGACCCGCAACCGCTTGATGCGCCGAGGGGGGTGGCGTCGAGGATCTCCAGGGTGATGGCCTCTTCGGTGGAGAAGACGGCGCCCTGGGGCGGCATGGCGCCGGCCAGCGACCACCAGAGGCCGGCCAGGGTGGAGAAGTCGCCCTCGGGCAGCTCGAGACCGAGGCGGCGGTTGAGGTCGTGCAGGGGGATCTTGCCTTCGACCACCCACACGCCGGGCGACTCCTCGAAGACGCCCCCTTTGGGCTTGTCGTTTTCGCTGAAGATCTCGCCCACCAGCCCTTCGACGATGTCTTCGATGGTGACGAGGCCGACGATGGTGCCCTGCTCGTCGATGACGAGGGCGAGGGCGAGGGCGAGGGCATCGCGTCGGGGACGAAGAGGACGGGGTGCAGGAGGTTGGTGAGGTTGACGGTCTCGGAGAGGACGGCCTCGGCCAGGACCTCGCGCAGGTTGACGAAGCCGATAATCGGATCGGGGCTGCCTTCGTGGACGGGCACGCGGGCGTGGCCGCTGCGCCGGGCCAGCTCGGCCACCCGGGCGGTGGGGGCGTCGACGGGCAGCATCACGAGGTCAGAGCGGGAGACCATCACCGTGTAGACGTTGAGGCCGCTGAAGTCGCGGGCCCGGCTGGCGATCTCGTCGGCGTGGGGGTCGACCGAGCCGGTGGAGCTGGCCTCTTCGACGATCTGCTGGTTCTCGTCGCGGGAGAGGCGGGCCTCGGTGAAGGTGGTGCGGTCACCGAACAGGCGCAGGACGAGGTTGCTGCGAAAGGTGAGCAGGCTGACGGCGGGGCGGGCCAGCCAGGCAAGGCTGGCCAGGGGCGGGCCGATGAGCAGGGCGTAGGTCTCCCCGGCGCGCAGGGCCAGGGACTTGGGCTCGCGCTCGCCCAGCACCAGCGACAGGTAGGAAGGGCATCCGTGCTCCCGGGAGAGCGGAGGTATCTGCGGTCGTCTCGTCCGACAATGCGTCATCGGCCCTGGCTGAACAGTGCTGGCCTGGCTAGACCAGGCCACCCGACGCGCCGATGCCCCCTACGACCTTGCCCGAAGGCCTGCACGAGGCCTTGATCACAGAAGGCCTCCGCCGCGAGATGGACACGCTACTGGCC
>JACCDO011970247.1_pt1 | contig 13600 bp, 14 predicted proteins | sample 7446101 | NCBI WGS metagenome assembly JACCDO01 (sample SAMN15323440, study PRJNA562643) | freshwater metagenome | isolation source: river surface water | place: USA:Blue River Watershed | collected 2017-08-16
AAATTATGCCTAATGAAAAAGTTCGTAAATATTTTCTCAATGCACTTTGTACATGTATTTCAGGTGAAACTAAAGAAGAAAAACTTTACATTATGACAGGTTCTGGTTCTAACGGTAAATCACTTACTATGGATCTTATGTATTATGCACTTGGTGATTACTATATGTCATGTCCCATTACTATTATTACTAGAAAACGTGGGCAATCAAATGAAACTTCACCTGAAAAAGTACGTATGAAAGGTAGACGTTGTGGTGTTTTTCAAGAAACTGATGATGGTGAAAAACTTAATGTTGGTGTTATGAAAGAATTCACTGGTGGTGATAAAGTATTAGTTCGTGATCTTTTTAAAGGTGCGAATGAGATGATTGAATTCAAACCACAAATGAAATACTTTTTAACATGTAACCAACTTCCAGAAGTTCCATCAAATGATGATGGTACATGGAGACGTTTGAGAGTTATTAACTTTGGTTCTAAATTCACAGATAACCCAACAAAACAAAATGAATTTAAAATTGATACTAAACTCAAACAAAAAATCGAACAATGGGCACCAACATTTATTAGCTATTTACTTCACTTGTACAATACCGAATACAAGAATAAAAATTATCTTGAAGAACCAGACGAAGTTATGGCATCAACCAAACAATACAAGATGGAGAACGACTTTTACACTGAATACTTGATGAACAGAATTACTGTTACAAATAATTCCAAAAATAGAATTGGTGTTACAACAATTTGGGAAGACTTTAAAATATGGTTCAAACGTGATTATGACTCTAAAGTTATGCCTAAACGTATTGAATTCCTTAAATTTATGACCAAACAACTTGGTGAACCAACAACTAAAGGCTATGAAAATGTTATATTTAATGCAGCTGTTGATTCTGATGATGAAGCAGATCATGCATCTGGTTCTAAGAATGATCTAGATGTTTAATAAATAATGCTTTATAACCAATAAATATTTTTTAAATAATTTGATATTTATTTAAAAAAAATTGTCATTGATACATATTTATTTAATAAAAAGAAAAATTGAAATTTTAATTGTATACTGGGTTCTTAAATAAACTCTAATGTCATTTTGCAGCAACCACGTCGATTATTATTCAAACATACCTTTGAACGCTAATAATTTTTCCGGTTGGCATAAAGATGCTGTTAACAATATTAATAACAATATTTATCGTACGTCTTCGACGTCGTCAACGTCATCTGTGTCATCTGGTTCATATTATGGTATTTCATCTAGTGAAACTTCTGATTCACTTAATGCTAATTCTTCTGGATCATACATTACCCATTGTTACTTTGGTTCTCAATCGGGTAATTATGTTACAACTTGTATTGGCTAATAAAAGTTTGGTGTAAAATCTAAACTTTTAAAACTTTATACAATATCAATATGTTTAATTTTGAAAGAAATTACATTTTGATAACTCTTTGATTGTAATCCTTTTACTAGGATCAATCTCTAACATTGCTTTAATAACATTTCTAATTTGTAATTTATCATTAGGTAATAAATCTAATTCATTTAATTTTCTATCTAATCTTGATTCTACTGGTTTAGAGTAATCAATTATTTTATACTTGGAATCAAAAAACTTTTTATAATGTTGTGTTTTCTTTAAAAAACTAGATGAAAAATCACCACATGTTTCATTTATTAAACACAAATGATAATAGTCTCGAGAATATTTGGAATCTTTGTTTGGATCAAATAATAAATTGCCAGATAATAATTCATAAAATGTACATCCTAATGCCCATACATCTACCGGTAAAGAACATTTTCCCATCAATATAATTTCAGGTGCTTGATAATATCTGGTACCAAATGCTTGTTCATAATAATTATGAGATTCACAATGAGTTCCAAAATCACCTAAACTTACATTCATTTCATTTAAATATTTTTCATCAATTGAATACTTTGATATATCTGATTGATGATATTCTTCCAGAATTTTATTTGTAATTTTTTCATGTATGGATTTTCTAATTGTTACTTTATCTTCTTTTTTCATATTATCTATTTTTGATAAATCTTTTCCAAGACTTACCCAATATTCTTTTTTTAAATTTGTATATTTTTCAAAAAAGTTTTCTTCTCTATATCTTTGAATAATAAATTTATCTTTGTCATTTAAACCTTTTATTAAAATATTATCGGTTTTAATATCGCCATGAAATACCTTAAATTTTTCATGTAGAATTTTAACTGCTTCTATCAGTTGTTTCATTATTTTTTTAACAGTATTTAATGAGAAACCATTTGAAAAGTCACCTTTTCTAAGTAAACCATCTAGATTTGAACAATGTAATTCCCACACAGAACATAAATATTTTTTATCATTAATCTCTTCAATAAAATATTCAACTAAATTATTAAATATAGCAGGTTGGGTAGGTAATTTTTTAACAAAATTAATTTCTTCTAATCCATCTTTAAATTCATATGGATTTTGAACTTTTAAAGCATAAAAATTATTGTTAACTATACTATATGCTAACCAAACTATTGAATAAGCTCCTCGACCTAATTCACATATAATATTATAATTCTTTAAAATATTAGCAGTTAATTCTAAATTATCAGTATGTTCCAAGTTTTCATCACTTGATTCAGATACTGTCTCTGAATATGAATCATCTGATTCACTGTATGAACTATCCGTTTTATTTTCATCTGAACTCATTTATCTTAATTATCTAAAATATTAAATAATCCTTTAATTTATTTTAGCATTTATTTTAAATATTTTTTCTAACTAAAATATAAATGAATAAAAGAATAATTAAAAATGAAAATTTTAGTTCAAAAAATGTGGAAATAAGTAAAGTTCCAGTTAATAATCAATTATTACACCCAATTTCATCTATTTGGGTTCAAAATAAATCAACTAATCCTTTTTGTTTAACTAAATTTCATTTGGATAAAAAAAATAATTTAAATATTTTAAATGAATATACGTGTAAAACAGATGTTAACAATTATAAAAAATATATGTATTTACCACCTATTGGTTTTTCATCTAGTGATATATTACAAATATATGAAATATCATCTATAGATGAATTAACTAGATGGATATTTGATAATATTGAAAATAAAAACTATATAACAGTTAATAGAGTTTTAAATTGTTGGATTAAAAATAATTTTGAAACATTAAAAAATTATAATAATTTTCTGGAAAAAATTTATAATAAATTAATTTATCACTATTTTCTAAAAGAAAAATTAAATAAAGTTAGTGATTCTGATATTAATAAAGAAATTAAAAACTTTATTGATTATTGGATAAATAAATATAATGGGTCTGAATTTAATTTAGATCTTTTAGAAGAATTATTAAATTATATGAAAAAAAAATATAATTAATTTTATCATTAAACAAAATATTTATTATCTATTGTTTAATAATATGAGTATCCCATTTAATGTTCCATTAAATTTTATCGTTAGAAACAATGTTAGAAAAGAACCTGATCACCATCCTTTGTCTAAATACCAACATCCTCTTGCACAACCAGATAACTCTGTTAGTCAAATTAAAACCCAAAACCAAACTCAAACACAATCTGATAAACCCAGTGTTAGAAGATTCTGGCCAGTTCCACCTGTTATTGAATCTGTTTATGAATATCAAAATATTAATAAAGATCCTAAATTAAGAAAAAATGTTACCTTATTTTTCCATAAAAAAGTATTAAAATGGGTTCAAGAATATGATGATTTTAAAAAATATAAACCTAAATTAAAATTTTTAGAATCAGTTGAAGGACAAATGCATATTTACAATTTATTAAGACATTTTATTAAAAAATCTGGAATAAACTGGTATGATCTTAGAGATAATTACTCTATCATTAAAGAATATTTAAAAGAAAAACTTTAATTCATTAATCTTTTTAATTTCTATTAAGAAAACTAAGTAAATTACTTAATTTATTTAATACTATTTGGAATAAGCTTTCACCTGTTTCTGTTGGGGTTACCAATGATGTTATTATTTCTTTATCTTCAATAGCCATATTTTTTGGTTCTTCATTATTTATAGCTGTTTTATCATCTAGTTGTTTTGGTGAAATATCTGATTCTTCTAAAAATGATTCTTTGCTAGTTTTCTCTGAATTTGTTTCTTGAATTAGTTGTTCGTTTTGTTCTGTAGTAGTTACAGTTATTTCTTGAGTAGGAACAACCACATCTGTTTCGCAAGTGGGAGCAACAATAGAAGCAGCTGTATCAGTAGTAGCAGCTGTATCGGTATCGGTGGTAGGAGCAACAGCTGCAGGAGCTGTATCAGTAGTAGGAAAAACAACATCTGTTTCACAAGTGGGAGTAGCAACAGCTGCAGGAGCTGCAGGAGCTGCAGGAGCTGTATCAGTAGTAGGAGCTGCAGTTGCATCATTCAATTCACTTTCTGATGGTAATATATGAACAAACTTTGGTTTTTTAAATATTGGTTCATTTAGGATATTTTCATTTTGATTTTTATTTTTATTGTTTGAATTAATAGTTTTTTTAAATGGTGAAGGTTGATATGGGGTTAAATAATTGTGGTGTTTTTTGGTTTTGTTATTAACTTTACTCATTACTATTTACTATTTATTATACTACTTAATATAATTATATATTTATATAAAGTTATTTAAATAAAATCAAAAAAATATACTTAAACAAATATTTGTTTACACTGATAGAATTTAACAAAATGGAATATCCCAAAGAAATATTAGTCAAAGACTATTTCGAAATCCACGAATATTACTCTAATATTTATGGTAAATCACGTACAATTATTTTAATGCAAGTTGGTTCATTCCACGAAGCATATTGCACTGATAATGACGGTTTAGATTTAGTTAGTTTATCACAACAACTAGATGTTTGTTGCACTAGAAAAAATGGCAACATCCCATTAAGTAAAACAAATCCAAGAATGATGGGTTTCCCAATACATGTCACAAATAATTTTGTGGACAAATTAGTGGATTTAAACTACACAGTTGTATTAATTGATCAAGTTACTGAACCACCAAATCCAAAAAGACAAGTAGTTGGTATTTTCTCACCAGCTACACACATTGAAAAGAAATCAACAAAATCATCTTATTTAGTATCTATTGTATTAGATAAAATAAAAGAAAGCAAAACAAATAATTATCAATTATGTATTGGTTTATCCGCTTATGATTTATCAACAGGTGAAGGTTGTGTATATGAAACATATTCAACTTCTAATGATGTATTATTAGGTTTAGACGATGCTCTAAGATTTATGGAAAATTATCCTCCAAGAGAAATAATATTAGAAAATAATTTAACTAATGCTGATTTAGCAGCAGGAGTTAATATGAAAGTCGAAGAAATATTGGGATATTTAAATATTGAACCTGCAAATACATATTCAATTAAAATTAATCAACATAAAAAAATAAATTGGCAAAAAACCTTTTTAGAACGTATTTATAAAATTGAATCAAATATAGATATTATTCAAATATTAGGATTAGAATATTTAAATTGGGCACGATTTAGCTTAGTGTTATTACTTGATTATGTTGAATCACATCAGCCAAGATTATTAGAACATTTAAGAGTTCCTGGATTATTTTCATCTAATAAATATTTGTATCTTGGTAATAGAGCATTGGAACAATTAGATGTAACAACTAAAAATCCTCAAGAAACAAGTTTATTAAATGTAATAAATTTTACCAAAACATCTTTAGGTAAAAGATATTTAACTTGTCAATTAGCAATGCCATTAATTGACTCAACACAATTAAATTTAAGATATAATACAATTGAAAAAATTATTGAAAACAATTATCAAAATAAATTAGTTGATTTTCTAGAAGATATTTATGATTTGGATAAATTAATTAGAAAATTAGAAATCAATATTATTAATCCATATGAATTACATCAATTATATATTTCATTCTATCAAATACTTAAACTAACTGAATTTTTAAAGGATAATAAACTATTAAAAATATTTGAAATTGAAACAAAATTAATAAAATTAACAGTTGGATTAAATCAATGGATTGAAAAAACATTTTTGATTGAAAAAATTAATGGATTAAACTTTAACAATTTTACTGAATCTGATTGTTCATTTTATAATAAATCCATTCATACAGATATCGATGAATTGCAAGAAAAGATTGACTCATCACAAAATTTTATGACATATTTGGTTAAATCATTAGAAGCATATATTGATGATAAAGTTTATTTTAAAAAATCAAAACAAGAAAATTCTACTGAAAATAATGATTCTAAATCATTAATTACATTAAAATTTAATGATCGCGATGGTCATTATTTATTAATTACCAATAGACGTTGTGAAATTCTTAGAAAGAATTTGGAAAAAATTAAAAAATTAAAAGTTGGTTCTATTGATATAAATGTTAGTGATTTAGAATTTAGTGAATTACCAAAATCATCAAATACAAAAATAAATTGTATAAAAATTAAGGAGATTTCAACAGATTTAGTAAATTTTAAGCAACAAATGGGTAAAAAATTAAAAGAATGTTTTAAATCAGACATGAAAACAACATTAGAAACATATGGAGAGATTTTATTAGTGTGGTCAAAGAAAATAGCATACATTGATTTTATTAATAGTGGTGCTCTTTGTGCTCAAACTAATCATTATTCTAAACCAATTATTAATATCAAACCAGCTAGTTATTTTAAAGCAACAGAACTAAGACATCCAATCGTAGAGAGAATTAGTACTGATACAACATATGTTCCACATAATATTGAATTAGGTTATGAAACAGAACAATCAGGAATATTATTATATGGTATTAATTCATCGGGTAAATCCACATTAATGAAATCTATTGGATTAAATGTTATTCTAGCTCAAATTGGATATTATACAGCAACTACTAAATTTGAATTTAGCCCATATAATTCTCTTTTTACTAGAATTAGTGGTAATGATAATATGTTTAGAGGTTTAAGTTCGTTTATGGTTGAAATGATGGAATTAATGGCTATATTAAAACGTAATAATAGTAAAACATTAATGATAGGAGATGAAATATGTAGAGGTACTGAAGAAAAAAGTGCAAATATTATTGTATGTTATATGTTAGAAACACTATCAAAATCAAATTCTAGTTTTATAACAGCAACACATTTACATAGAATAGCTAATTTAAATTCAGTTAAAAATCTTAATAATGTTAAAGCTAAACATTTAAAAATAACATATGATCCATCAAATGATGTATTAATTTATGACAGACATTTATCAGATGGTCAAGGAGATACATTTTATGGTCTTCAAGTAGCTAAATTTTTGATGAAAGATAAATTTTTCAATGAAAGAACAGCTGAAATATTACAAGAATATGATAATATTATAAATGATAAACCTAGTAAATATAATGGTAAAGTTTATTTGAATTCTTGTGAAATTTGCAAATGTAAAGATAACTTAGAAACACATCATATTGTTTGGCAAAAAGATTTTAATAATAATGATATAAATGAATCAAAATTTTATTTGCAAAAGAATGATTCAAGTAATTTAGTTACATTATGTATGGAATGTCACGATAAAGTTGATAGAAATGAAATAATTATTAATGGATGGGTAGAAACATCAGCTGGGCGTAAATTTGATTATGAAGTTGCTGTATCAAAACCAGTAAAAAAATCAAAATATTCAGATGAAGTAATTAATTTTATAAAATCTTTGAAGAAACAAGTTAAGAATGATGAACAATTAGCAAGACTTAAAATAAAAGAAAAGTTTGATAAAAAAATTTCATCTAAAACAATTTTAAGTGTTTGGTCTGAAACTATATAAAATATTTTTGTTTAAAGATAATTTATTTAATTATTATAAATGAAAATTCAAACTATAGGTTATTTAAGTTTTAGAACAGTTGATTCAATTAGATATAACATTTATAATGATATAGATACAAATGAAATTTATTATTGTATTGATAATAAAAAATACTTTATTACTTTACCAAAAGAATATATGAAAGTAAATAATGTATCATTTTTATCAATTACACTTTCTGATTCAGTAGTTTATATTGATTTTTTGAAAGAAATAAATGATATTAATTTTCCAAAATATTATTTGATAAATAATAATAAAATATTAAACAATAATTCTGATTATCATATAGAATTACCAAATTTGAAGGAACTATATTCATATAAATCAATTTTTAATAATGTAAAAGAAAAATAGTTAGTGCGGTTTTATATAAAAATAAATATATTTTTATATAATGTTCATAAATCAATTAACATTTTTAATTACATTTATATATATGGTACAGGCATATAGTTATATATTAATACCACCTTCAATATTACTATCAAATAATAGTTGTAATGAGTTTATTAAAGTATTATGTCAAACTTTTAATACAATTATGTTAACCAATGCATTTAATACAAAATTTTATATGGCCAAATCAGAACAAAATATAGAAATGTTAATAAATCAAAATCGTGATCTTGTTGATATATTAGTATGTAATCATGCTTCTACATTTGATTTTTTAATAGTTATGTCATATTTACAAAAATTTAATATTGGTTCATTTAATTTTGTATTAAAAAATGAAATAACATATTTTCCAGGTTTTGGTTTAGTAATGTATGCAAATTCTGATATTAAATTAAATAGAAATTGGGATCAAGATAAAAAAATATTTGGAAAACAAATTGATAATATTAAAACTAGTCCAACCGGTAATAAACAAGTATTATTAATATTTCCAGAAGGTACTAGATTAACAAAAGAAAAATTAGAAAAAGCCAAATTATTTTCACAACAAAATAATTTACCAGTTTTTAATAATTTACTAGTTCCAAAAACAAAAGGACTTTGGTATTTAATTAATCATTTGGAACAAAAAAAGCAATTAGGAAGAATTTGGGATATAACACTTGCAATACCTAAATTTATGGGAAAATCGGCGTATGTGTCAGATTTACTAGGAAAATCAATAGGACCAGTTTATGGGATATTTAGAGAACTTGAATTACCTGAAAATAATGTTTACCAAGATTTAGAAAAATTTAAAGATTGGTTTTTAAAAACTTGGAAAATAAAAGATGATTTTTTGGAAAATTATACAAAATTTATTTATAATCCTGTTATTTTTGATGATCAAAAAAATAATCACTTGGTAATAATTAGTTCTATATGTATATTGTTCACATTATTATTATCAAAAAAATATGGAAGATATTATTTATTATTATCACTAATTCTATCGTATATACTGATAATATTCAAACTTTAATGAGGCCAACTAGGTGAAGTTACAAATGTGAAATTTTGTTTTATTACATTTGTAAAATAATTAAAATCTTGATTAACTATTAAATTATATATGGTAATACATGGTTTAATTAAATTAAACTTGTAATTGTAATTTTCATATTCATAAAAATTATGTTGATTATTGATATAGTTTACATATGTATCATCATGATCATCTTTGTAATCATGATCAAAAAAACTATCATATGAATATGCATTAACAGTTGGAATTGTAATTGTTACTAAACTAATTAAGAATAAAAATACACACATACTCCGTTTCATTTTGATTTATATATTATCTAATATACAAATCAAACTTTTAAATATATTTTGTTAAAGCCTATAACTTATTATAATAAACAGTATTATTATTCCATGATTTCTTTTTACAAATTGAACAATTATTTTTAAAACCAATATGTTTGACTGATTTATAAGAAAAATTATATTTACAACCAACACATTGAAAATACTTACTACCATATGAAATTTTTTGATATGATATTGGACATTCTATATTTTGGTCATCTTCTGTTAAGTATCTTTTTACTTTTTTAAAATTTTTATGACTTAATAATTTAGTTTTAGTTTGAACATAATTATATGGATGTAATGAAATATAATTAGATAAATAAATATCTGAAGCTCCATATGCAACTAATTGCATCAATGATCCAACCATAATTTATATATAATTAGTAATTATATCGACTCATTCTTTATATAAATTAATGAATAACTAATAATTAATAACTAATAATTATAAAATAATATTATTAGTACGTTGTGTGGCTTCGACAGCTAATTTATCAGCCATAAAGTTACCATTCCATTCAAAATATTCAGCAGAAGATTCAGGTGGGGGTGATGTATGAGCTTTAACATGTTTGTAATTAACTTTCAAGTTTTTTGATAAATAATAAAGTTTTTTAATTAATTCAATATTTTGGACAGGTTTATTATCAGATTTTCTCCAATTATTTTTTTCCCAAGATTTAGCCCAATTAGTTATTGAGTTAACAATATACATTGAGTCAGTATAAATCCAAATTTCTTTTTTACCAATTTTTTCAGTTGAAATTAAAGTTTCAATACCTTTAATACATGCTAATAGTTCGCAAATTTGATTGGTAACTTTATTTGTACTAGTTTCTTTCATTCCCCATGATATATTTCTAGGATCATCTAGACCAAAAAATACACCAATACCGCCTTTACGATTTCCTTTATTTTGATTATTAGGAACAGCACCATCAGTAAATATAATAATAGTTGTAGGAGTCATTTTATATTTATTATATTATAATATAAAATATAATATAATAAAAATTCATTTTTATTGCTTTTATTTAAGTTTATCAATTTGATTAATTAATTTAGGTGCAAGAGGTCTTTTTTCTAATTTGTTTTGAATAGCAAGCAATGCTACTAATTCTAAATCATTTGTTTTGATTCCTGATAAATAATAATCCATTGTAATATATAAAAATTGTGAGTTTCTCTTATCAGAATCTAATTCTCCTTTCTTATTTTTAATTTTTTCATATTTTGGTTTTAATACATTTGAATCATTTATTTCATATACCTTAAATATGATTTTAATAGGACCACCAACTAGTTTATTTAATCCAGATTGATTTGGTTGAATATTAAATTTTTTTTCTTTTGATAATTTTAATAATAATATTTCATTAGAACTATCTATTGATTTTCCAACTATATTTTCTTTTAATTCAGACATTTTATTAGCTTCTAATATTTTTTTAATTTTTTGCTTTTCAACATTATATTTAAATAAATAATATTTGTTTTTAATTTTTATTTTTTCCATAAATTATTATAATCTTAGACAAAATAAATCTTTGATTAAATAAATCTTTGATTAAATAAATCTTTGATTAAATAAATCTTTGATTAAATAAATCTTTGATTAAATAAATCTTTGATTAAATAAATCTTTGATTAAATAAATTATTATTTAAGGATAAATTTTCTTAAATACTTAATATTTAAATGACTGACTTAGGAGAAGCATTCAATACATTAAAGTTTCAAAAAAAACCATTTCAAAATATTGATTTCTTTTTTACTCAAAGAAATTTGATTGAAGAACACGAATATATTGATAAAAATATGAATCGTAAAACAAAAAAAGTTAAAGTAACACATAATTTTTTAGCACTTAATATTCCAACAATTGTTATTACAACCAATAATAATGGTCAAACTGTTGAAAAACCCATGGGTTTTGATATTGAAATTTACGGCGATGAAGGTTACCATTATAAAGGTACAATAACATCATATCAAGGAATAATACCTAATTTTATGATTCCTATTAAAGGAGACAAAAAATTATTTGTTAATGTTACTTATAAATTTGTAGATTCTAATGAAATTTCATCATCAAAAAAATTTGTAAACTTTATTGAAGTTCCTAAAAGATTTCAATTAGCAGATGAAAATGATTCACACGCATCTACTAGTATAAATAAAAAAAATGAAGAGGAATCAGAAAATGAATTATAAACTATCAACTGATTTTTTAATTTCAGCAAATAATTCTGAATAATAATCTACAACATCTTCCATAACTTTTTTGATATCATCATTCTTTTCAAGTTTATAATGAAAATGAACTTTTTTGGCAAGTGGGTGAGGTAAGTTATAACCAGCAAAATTAATTTTTTTATGTTGTTGTAAACCTCTGCTAATTAAATTACCAAGTGTGTGGTCTTCATTATTAACTATAATTATACCTTGATCTTTTTGTTCTTCGGTTTTAATTTTATTTTCAGATTTTTTATCATCTAAAAGTAATTTGATAAAATTTTTGATTCTTCTTTCAATATTAATAAGAGCAACTTGTAAAATTCTTTTTTCTGTAATTTGACCTCTGGATTCAATTACAAAATCAAATTCATTATCATTAACTTGTTTATAAATACAAATGCATGCAGCACCATACATTGCATCTTCTTGTTCAGTACCAATTTTAGTAATTGCACTAAATGCAATTTCTTGATTTGGTTGTAATTTAACAATTGGAATAGCTATTTTGTATGGAGAAGCAATTTGTTTTTCTTCATAATAAAATTTTGCATCATTTGTTGTAACAGTTTGAATACTATTTGTTTTATTTTTATAATTAATGTACATAGTTAATTGTTTTAATGTTGATGAATTTAATGTTTTATCGACTTGTAATTCAACCTCGTCGACTTCATTCTCATCAACATTTTCTTCAAGCTCAGTTTGTACAGAATTATTTTTAAGATTATAATCAATAAAATCAACAGTATTTTCAATTGTCCAAACAGGTAAATTTCTTAATCTAAGTTTTAAATAATTATTATGAAATACAGATGTATTTTTCTCAAATTTAAATTCATCAAATGCATAAATTGGAATTTCAGTAAAAACTGTTCTACGAATTGTATTTGCTACAATGTAGTCAATGTTTGGTCCTGATAATTTGAATTCCAAACGTGAATTGCCTAATTCTTTGGATTTATCAATTAGTTTAATATTAACTTTATTAACTTTAAGCATTATATATATATACTTATAAAAGCTTTAATATTAAATTTCATTTTTTTTTATTTAAAATAATTTTCCATTAAAATCTTTTAAAAACAAATATTATATTAATAATAATGAAAGTAGTATTTTATTCAGATAAATGTGAATATTGTAAAAAGTTATTGGCATATTTAGATAAATATAATATTAAAAACATTTTTAAACTGGTTAATATAGATGTTACAGAAGCACCAAAAGATATAGATATAGTTCCTACAATTATTGATACAGAATTAAATCAACCCTTAAAAGGAAAAAAAGCATTTGAATATTTATTAAATATTAAATATTTTAATAATCCAACAAATAATATTGATTATGTCAAAGATTTACCACCAAATCCTGATATTAAAGAAGATGATAAAGCTGTTAAATCTAAAACTATAAATTTAGAAATAGATAATTCTAATACATCTAATACATCTAATACAACTAATGTATCTAATACTAATGAAAATAGTTTAAATGATTTATTTAAGGAAAATGAATCTCTTGCATTATACGAAGCTGCTAAAAATGAAAATAAATCCGTTGAATCAATTGCACAAGAAATGAATAAATTAAGAAATGGTCAAGATGCTAAATTAAGTATATTATTACAAATGAAAGCTAAAAAAAAATAAATTAATTAATTATTAAGAATAAATTTACAATAATCATCATA
>JACCDO010308809.1_pt1 | contig 13596 bp, 16 predicted proteins | sample 7446101 | NCBI WGS metagenome assembly JACCDO01 (sample SAMN15323440, study PRJNA562643) | freshwater metagenome | isolation source: river surface water | place: USA:Blue River Watershed | collected 2017-08-16
CAAATATTACTCTAAAGTTACATATACACGAATAGTGGAAACAAATTAAGAATACCCCCAGTGAAATATCTGGGGGTATTTTTTAACCTGTTAGGTTTGTCCATCCACCTGCGGACCCACGTTTTACGTTTGCAATCTTTGTCCAACCAGTGTAGGTAACTCCCTCAACTACTACAGAATCTCCAGAGTTACCAGTGTAGCGAGAAGCATATCGAATGTCTGTTGTTGCTGTTGTGCTTGTGAAACGCTTTCCGTATCCTAGAGTTGAAATGATGTCTGATACTGTGCTTGGGCTACCTGCGTGAGCAGCAGTGTCTTTAAAGTTTGTTGAGTGTGCTTCAGATACAGCGTTGATTGCAGATACCTGGAAATAGTAGTCAGTTGCTGGAGAAAGTGGTGTCAGAGTGGTTGCTGATGATGTTGCGTAATACCCAGAAACTGTGAGATCAATAGTGCCAGAAGTATTTGTATAAGAAGTAATCTTGTCTGTAGAGTACCACGTTGCCTGATCGGTAGAGACTAAGACACGGTATGAAGTTATCGAAGAACCACCGTTATCTGCTGGTTCTGTAAATGATAGATTTACATAGTTTGAGCCTGGCTCTCCAGATGGCTTACCTGGTGCTGCTGGTACAGAAGCATATCTAATTTCACCATAAATAGCAGTTGTGTCCCAAGATGCATAAGAGGTTCCATCAATATAGATTCCGTTTGGGTTTCTAGTATTGTCGGAGTTATCTCCACGATAAAAGTTTAATGTCCCTGTTCCTGGAGCAACATAGAAACCATAGTAGACCGTACTTCCAGTAAATGATGCAACATTTGGATTAAAAGATTTTGTTCCATATGTTGTTTGCTTTACAGTATCATTTGAACCACCAGACCCAGAAGCTCCTGTGGCAAGCTGTAGATAGTAATCTGCTTCTGATGTTCCTCCAGTACCGCTAGAAGCAGTGGTGATTTCAAGGTATGTATAAAGGATTGGCTTGCTAGAGTCATTAAGAGCACCTGTAACGTTACCTAGTGATGGAGTAAACCTTGAAAGAACGTCTTTGTTAGATCCTGTAGATCCTGCAGACTCTATGAATGGCTGTAATGAGTTTCCACCTAGTGGATTGAATATGTATAGACCATTATTACTGTGTGTAGTATTGTCAGCCATCTACTACCACATCCAAATGTCGCCAATTTGTACTGAGCCTGAATCTGGTGCGACGCTTCCGACAAAGATTCTGTTTGCTGGTGTTGATGGGTATGTTGAGCTTGCTGCAGAGTATGCTACAGCTTTTGTTGCACTACCAGCATTTCCTGTTGTAGGTGCAGCAATGGTTGCTGTAGAGTCTGTAGTTACCAGAGTCTTTGATGTTGGAATAGATGTTCCATTGATGCTGGTTGCAGTCGCTGCCCCAAGTACTGGAGTTACAAGTGTTGGAGTATTTGCAAAGACCAAAGCACCAGAACCAGTTTCATCTGAAATTATGCTTGCTAATTCTGATGAAGATGTTGATGCAAGGACATTTATCTTGTCAGTTGTAACTACTAAAGTCTTAGATGTTGGAATTGTTGTTGAGTTAATTGTTGTAATTCCAGCAAGAGTTGTAGATGATGCACCAAGGGCAATTGAAGTAGTTCCAACAGTAACTGAGCTATTTGAAAGTTTGGCATTTGCAATCGAACCTGCAAGCATGTCGTTTGTTACTTTTCCAGTACCAATTGTGGTGGTTAGTGCTCCAGTTCCGCCAGTAGCAGATACGTCTCCAGTCAGGGAGATGGTTTGGTCTCCTGTATTTGTTCCAGATACAGATGCGTTTGCACCCACTGTTAGGGTTCTGCTTGTTGTACCGCCAGCAATTGTGAATCCTGTTGTTGCTGCGGTAAGCGTAAGTCCGTTAAATGTTGTTCCAACAAATCCAGTAGAAGTAAGAATTCCAGTTGAAGGAACAAATGAAAGTTTTGTAGATGTAACCTTTTGTGGAAGGTTTCCTGTGTTTGCCGTTACCCATGTTGGATAAACTGAAGAAGATGTTGATGTGTCATTTGTGATTGCTGTGTTTGTAGCATTAGCAGCAGTAGTTGCATTTTCAATTGTTCCAGGTAGTTCGCTAACTGGTTGCCAAACAATTCCATTTGTAGAATCGTATGAAATGACATAGCCATCAGATGGTGATGAAGATGTAGCAATTACAGTTGAATCAATTGATACTGTTTTTGATGCCGAACCATTGTATCCACCAGATAATGTTATACCAGTTCCAGCGGTTAGTGAGTTGAGGTCACTTCCAAGAGATACCCCAGAAATTGTTGAGTTTACAAGTTTTGCGTTTGCAATAGATCCAGCAAGCATTGTGTTTGTTACTGTTCCAGTGTCATCAGTTGTGACCAAAGTTTTGCTTGTTGGGATTGTGGTTCCATTAATGCTGGTTGCTAAAGCTACTCCAAGTGTTGGTGTAACTAGAGTTGGGCTTGTAGCAAATACAAGAGCACCTGTTCCAGTTTCGTCTGAGATCACACCTCTAAGCTCTGAAGATGTGGTTGATGCAAATACACTAAGTTTGTCTGTATAGTTTGCTTTATCTACGAAAAGTTTCTTTAAGTACCCTCCAACAGAAATAGGTTCGTTATATAGGTCCGTGCCAGTAGTAGTTCCAGAAGATGCGTCTAGGTCTCCGTAGTAAAAACTCTTAAAAGCCTGTTGAATATTGGCAGGGTCGCTGAGTTCTGGAATCGTAATTGGTAACAGTGCATCCAAGCCTGTACCTGAAGGGAATTGTTCTGGCATACCTAAATTATATCACAATAACTATTTAGATATTGTCCATATTAAACAAGCACTTCTTGGACATCTCCAGAGATTTCTTCAATGCCAAGCGACTCTTTAAGTTCGTCAATAGCCTTGTCTGAGTCTTCAGCATCCACAAAATGCTGTTCTCCTGTTTCGGCTATTGTTATCATGTATATTGTCATAGTAATAGTTTACCTTATTTTAGATATTTCCAGCCAGAAACGTTGTATGGATCTGTTCCATCATAAACTCTCATTGTTCCGTCAGCAAATGATGTTCCATTCCAAACCTTTACAGAACCCCTAGTTGATGGAGTAGCTCCTTCTGAAGGCGATACTAGAGGACCAAGTCCTTTGATCGTAATTGTTTGAGAAGATGTTGTTACAGTTCCAGAGTCAAGGTTAGTCGCTCTCACAGTAAACGTATATGTTCCAGCCACAACTGGTGTTCCAGAAATTTCTCCTGTTGATGTGTTTAGGCTTAAACCAGATCCAGTTAATGACCCAGAAGCTAGGTCATAGGTTAGAGTTGTTGCAACTGCTCCACCACCAGCAGCCTGTGACCATGTAACATTGGAAGAATATGCAACATTGACATTTGCGGTAGATGTGTATGATCCAGATGTTGTTGGGTTTGCAAGTTTTGTTCTGTAGGTGGTTCCTGAAACTGTTAGGTTTGTTCCAACGTGATCTGCTATAGCTGTATAGTTTCCATAGGACCTAGTTCCAGTTGTAGGAGATGTTGAAACAATTGATGTTGATGCTCCATTGTGTCTATCGGTTACAAGGTTTAGTCCTGCAACTTTAAAGTCATACCTTGTGTTTGAAGCAAGACCAGTGACTTCCTGATAAGCTCCAGTTGTTGTAAATACGTTGCTTGATGAAGGTGTTGCTACTGGTGGAGTAGTTGTATAGTTGTATGCCGAAGTACCCTGGGTATACTGACAGCCAGATGGTGAACCAGATGTCCCTGATCCAAAAACTTGATAAGTTGAATCGTCTGCTCCAAAAACTTTGTACAAAATTCTGTAACCATACAAACCACCAAATGAAAGTGAGTCTGTGATTCCATCATCGGTTGGGTGGGTCCATCTAAGTGCTATAGAGCTAGATGTATTTGAAACTAAAACTGGAGATGTTGGTGCATTTGGTACGTGATACCAACCAATACGTCCAGCAAGTACACGACCTGAGAATGCTGTGTCAACTGTTCCGTCTCTCCAAATGTTGTTTGGGTTGACCACAGTGTCCGTTGATGCACTAGTGTTAAAACGTACACGGCTTGCGTCATTTTTTTGAAGACCGTAGTAATATGAAACGTTTGTTCCTGCAGAGTTTACGGAAAATGCTGCATATTGCAATGGACCAAATGCTGCCGAGTCGATGACGTTCCAGTCTGGGTCGTTGTCTGAACCAGCAATAGATGCAGACTGTACACCACCAGATGCATCTGCTGCTGTTGCTATCTGAAGGTCAAGTGCTCCAACGCTTGTTGTTGTGTTATATATCTGAAGATACCTAAACATGATTGGTCTTGAGTTGGTATCGCCAATTGCACCAGTTAGTGGTGCTGCATAATCATCAAATGGGTCGTAGCGAGATACGTAGTCTGTGTTTGCACCAAAATCGGAAAAGGAATCGTTTGTCTGAGCACCAAGGGTTGTTAATACTGAAGCCATCTAATCCTCCTACCAGCTAATCCAAACATCTCCAGCAACAAGGTTGTCACCATTTGGACGTTTGGTTGGTGGAGAGTACCCTGTGGCTGCTGCAGTCATAATTACTCCTACACCGCTAGAGGCTGTTCCTGCTGAAGGCATCAGGGATGCTACTGTCATATTCTTTGCTGCTGCACCTGTGATACCGCCATTTGCTGTAAGTACACCAGATACGGTTGTAGCACCTTCTGCTGTAATTGTGTCACCACGAAGATTAATTTGTGAAACATTCGCTGATGAAGATGTTCTACCAAGAATAATTCTTCCTGTTGTATCTGCTGAATCTACACCACCCTGAACATACAAGATGTTTCCAGAACCAATAATTCTACCAACTCTTGAGTCTACGTCGTTGATATCGATACCGACGTTATTCATAACAATAGTGCCAGTAAATGTTGCACCTGACAAAGCAGCATAACTTGTTGATGCCTGTGTTGCCATAGTTCCCAAGCCAAGTGACGCTCTACCTGTTGCTGCGTCTAGACCAGTTGAGCCACCATCCCACTTTAGTCTATCTGTATAGGCAGTGTTCCAGTTTGAAGAATCGTCTGTAATGAGTGTCCAGGTGTCTGTGCCTGTACGCTTTAATATTCCTGTAGATGTAAGTGCTGCAATTGCTGTAAGGTCTGAATCTAGTGGCTGCTTTAGAGCTAGAGCGTCTGTAACTGTTGTAGCGAAGTTTGCGTCGTCTCCAAGTGCAGCAGCCAATTCGTTCAAGGTATCAAGAGTAGTTGGTGCTGAGTCTACAAGATTTGCAATAGCAGTAGTAATGTCTGATGGTGTTGCAAGTCCTGCTTCTGATGCCGTTTGATTTTTCCACAAACCAGATGTAGAGTCGTATGCCAAGACTTCGTTGTCTGCAGGTGTGTCGATTGCAACGTTATGCAACTCTTCAAGTTCCCAGCCATTACTAATGTGAACAAAGATTTCACCAGTATTTGTGTTTGCACGAGTAACAACACCCAGATAAACTAAGTGGTCTGGTGCTGACGGCTTATTGCTAGAACCAGTAACAAATGCACCAGCAGTATCTGGAGAAAGCCATACTGGGTCACCAGCAGTTGCTCCATTTGTGTTGATGTTTGTGACAAGACCGTTGTTAATACAATAACCAGTTGCATTGGCTTCAAGATCTGATTCTAGGAAACCAAGGACTTGTGATGAAAATTGATCATTAGTTGCTATGGCTTTGTCAACTAGAATATTAGTTCCGTTTGCACTCTTGGTATATACTACCGTTCCTTTTGTGAGGGTAACTCCAGAATCATTTTTTACAAGATGCTTAACAGTAGATGTTTGAATAGATGTTTGATCTACCCAGGTAGCATTGTAGTCCGTTCCATCTATTTTTGAGAGGAGTTGACCTGTTGTTCCTCCAGCTGGAAGAAGACCGTCTGCAGTTCCTCCAACGTAATCTAGAACTCCCCAAAGACTTTCACCATTACCGACCTTAATTCCAAGAACTGTGTCTGGGGTTGTTGTGGTGTCTAGTTCAACACCAATCTCTCCAGCCTCAAGAATGTATGACGAAGCAGCCCACTCAGCTGTGGTTCCTCTTCTATGCTGAATAACAGTCATTAAGGCGTTCCTCCGTCAATATTGTCTAAGCTAAATTGCCCAGTAGTATTATTATACACTATAGGGCTTACTGCTGAAAGTGCTGTTAGTTGTATGCCGTCGGCTCCATTGGTTCCGTTAGTACCTGCAGGACCTTGGGAACCTGTTGGACCTATACGACCAGCAAGTTCAATCATTGTAAGAACTGGTCCATCTGTTTCTCCGAAGTTCATTGTTCCTGTTGCAACTGCAGACACGGTCTTAAGAGCATATACGTATGTTCCTGCAGATGGTGTGTCGATAACAGTCAGTGCATATGGAACGTTTTCGGACCCTGCGGACATTTCAACGTGAACAACTTTTCCAATTGGTGTTGAGTCACGGTATAGCTGAAGTTTTACCCACGCACCAGCAGCAGAGTTTTCAGCATCTCCAGTTACAACAACTTGAACAGGATATCCATTTGTAGTAAATGCTCGGCTGACGATTGTTGCACCAGAAGCAGAAACGTTAGAGACTTTTCCAGACTGCTGTTGTTCATAGTTCATAGCACCAGTAGTGCCACTTAATAAGTTTGTTCCTACACTAGATGATGTAGATGTGATATCAAGATACGCTCCACGATTTGGAGAGTCTTTTTCAAAAAATCTTAGCTTGTTGTCGTATATGTCAATAACTACACTGCTACCATTGGTACTTCCATTTGGTGCTTTTGCAAGTTCAATTTGACCACCTTCTGAACCGCTTGCACCATTTACAAGTATTGCTCCAGATGTAGAGATATCTCCAGTCGCATTGAGCGAACCAGAGATAGTCTCATTGGCTATTCGTTTTGGCATAAATCAATTATAGCACTAACCGATAGCTGTTAGTCTATAAGTTCCTGAAGAAACTGTTGAAGAAGCATTCCAGGTAATTGTGATTGCACCTGTTGAGTCATTGATTACGACATCTGCCTCAACTACAGCACCAGAAGAAACTTCCTTCATTTGAACAATAATTGACCCAATCGATCCTAGACCGTGTGTTGATGCGTTAATTGTCCAGGTAGCAATTCCTCCAGAAGGAGTGATTGAACCATTTGTTGCTGTGTACTTCTTTAGAAGTGTTAGGGCAGAGATTGCAGAAGATACCGCTCCTGCTGGCTCGTAGTTTGATGCTAGACCATCTGCGTAGTCTTCAGCGTTTGACTGAGCAGTTGCAGCTGCACCATAAGCGTCGTATGTGTTTGATGTTACTGAGATTGTGTCAGAAGAGATTGTAATTCCAGTCCCTGCTGTCAGAGTATTCTGCTTGTTTCCAATCTGTGTAGCAAGGGTAGCTGAGAATGAAGCATCGTCATTAATAGCAGCAGCAAGCTCATTAAGTGTGTCAAGAAGTGCTGGAGCACCACCGACAATGTTTGATACTGCTGTATCTGTGTAACTGTTTGCATTTGCTTCTGCTGTTGCTGCAGCACCTGCTGCGTCGTAGTTTGAAGCAAGACCATCTGCATATGACTTTGCATTGTTTTCTGCTGTAAGAGCAACTCCGTCTGCATATCCCTCTGCTGCTGTCTGTGCTGCAGATGCTGAACCAGCTAAGTCGTATGCTGACGCTGTTGCATCAAGTGCTCTTTGGTTTGTAAAGTATAAGTTTGTGCCTTCTTCAATGTCTGATGTTGTGAGGGCATCAATAGCAGCATCAATGAGTGAAGATACGTCTCCACCCTGGGCTAGTGTTACCCATGCTGAACCATTGTAAAAATTTAAAGCCTGGTCTACAGTGTTGTAGTAAATCTGTCCAGCAACAGGCGAGGCTGGAGCAGTTGCTAAGTTCTGAATGGCTGCATTCTGCAACTCATTTTTGTTCAGATCAATAGCTGTAAGATATTTTCTTGCCATTATAAACTCCTATGATAAGTACGCCTTGCCAGAGATTCCGTGAGAAAGTCTAACTTCAAGACTGTTAGTATTATTGTACCACAGTTCTGCTTCAACGATTGACCCACCAGAGTCCATGACTGTGACATTTGGGTTGTATCCAAGGTTGTGATTGATCACCCAAGTGCTTGATACTGCTGACTGGTTGTGTTCATATGTTCCACCAACGTCTCCCTTTTCTCCCTGAATACCCTGCTCACCCTGGTCACCTTTATCACCTTTGTCTCCCTTTAGTCCTTGAATACCCTGGATACCCTGAATACCCTGTGGACCAGTGTCTCCCTTATCTCCCTTGTCTCCTTTGTATCCTCTAGGACCAGTATCTCCAGTCTCTCCCTTTTCACCAGTAAATCCTTGAATACCTCGTTCACCCTGAAGACCTCTTGGACCAGTCTCTCCCTGTGGACCAGGAACACCCTGTGGACCTATACTTCCTTGTGGTCCTCTCGGACCAACGTCACCTTGCTCTCCCTTTGGACCAACTGAACCAGTTTCACCTTTAGGACCCTGTGGTCCTTGTATTCCCTGAAGACCTCTTGGTCCATCTTCACCTTGAAGACCTTGCTCTCCACGAAGACCCTGATCTCCCTTTTCTCCTTTATCTCCCTGGTCGCCCTTATCTCCCTTAAGTCCTCTTGGACCCTGAATTCCTTGTGGTCCTCTTTCACCTTGAGGACCTTGTGGACCATCTTCTCCTTGCAAACCTCTTGGACCAGCAGGACCTTGAACTCCAGCAGGACCCTGCGGACCAGCAGGACCAATCTCCCCTTGAGGACCAGCCTCACCTTGAGGACCTTCTGGACCTTCTGGACCCTGTGGTCCAACAATGTATGAGTCTGCAACAGGTACGATTTTTATTGAGTCAACGTTGTCTGGTTTTACAATGCGAATTGTGGTAGGTTCTGCCTGTACAATCTTTACAATGATGTCTGGTTGTTCGGGATCAATAAAGTCTGTCATGTGATCCCCTACTCAATCCCTGTGATTATTCCATTCGTTACGGTTATGGTCTTACCGTCAGCAGATGTAAAACTTCCTGTAGCACCAGTGGGAAGCTGGCTAACTGTTGCAATCTGGTTTCCTGGCTCTACAGAGTTTAGGTACTCTCCGCCATCTCCGTTAAGCGTAATTTTTCCATCTTGGAACGTAGAAAGAACAATGCTTCCGCCACCCATGGCATTTCCGCTAGAACCAGCATTAATGCTTACGCTTCCTCCATACTGTTCCATGTCGACAGAGTTATTTCCAGCATTAATTGTAACGCTTCCGCCAGGACCATTGTAAGAACTTCCAGCATCAATTTCAATAAATCCGCCCTCTGAGTCTTGTGAGTATCCTCCACGAACCTTGACGTACCCACCTTGACCACCAGGAGCACCATTGCCACCATCAATCTTGATATCTCCACCATTGCCAGCGGTTCCTCCGCCACTACCAGCCCATAGATAGATGTCTCCACCTTCTCCGTCATATCCGTCTCCAGCAGCACCGTCTTGTCCTGCAACAACTAATCTGTTTGCTGTTGGGTTTGTGGTAGTCGCTGGTGGTCCAGTAATAATTGACTGATCAAATGAGGATGCAAAACGTAAAACATCTCCATAGCCTGTTCTGTCGTTAGATGGTCCATATGGGAAATGGATGCCACCAGCCATGTCAAAATTCCAAGAAGAGGTTCCAGCTACGAGAGAAACATATGCTTTTGGCTGTGTTACGTTTCCAGTAATTACAAGTGGATATGTTTCTTCGAATGTCTTGGTAATAGCACCAGACCACTGAAAAACCATTGCAGCAGTACCCTGACTGGTTGCATCGTAGATAGCAGCAGTTTGAACAGAAGTAGAGTCTGCAAAAGTAATTGTTGCAGAGCTGTAGGTGTTGTTAGAGAACCACTGGGTATCTTCATTTACAGGTAGATATACTGCTTCGCTATTATTAATTCCATTAGTGCTGTCTGCATAGTCAGCATAAAAAATTGCAGTTCGACTGTCGGTAATAATGGTTCCGTCAAAACCGCTACCAATTGCTGCATTGGCAGAAGGAAGAGATAGGTCTCCGTTTTGTTTGAATGCCCATTCGTGCTCTCCATCGTTTGTGTAAATTCTTACATCGTCTGTAACTGATGTGAGTTCTATTGTGTCGTTTGCGGTAATCCAAACATCATCTGCAGAGTTGATGTCAATATCTGAATCTTCGTTAGCATCACGAGTGGTTTGGATACGCATATCGTGATTGTGAATGGTAATGCTGCTTTGACCATCGCCATCATTTTCAAAAACAAAATCAGCAATGTCTGCTGAACCTGTTCCACTTGGACCAGGCATAGGAACGATTTTAATAATTGGCATTAGACACCAACTCCTGTCACGTCACCAAGGACTGCAATTGTTCCAATCAATGGTGTCCATACTGTATCTAAGTCGATTACAACTTGTAGATCAAATGATAGTTCTGCAACAATGGCTCTTGAGCCTGTACCCCAAGTTGCTGTAACTTCTGGGGCAGCGGTAATATCAACATATCCAACTCCTGGGGTAACTGTAAGAGCATAAGAAGTATCAGCCTTAGAATCATAGGCAGTTGACGAAAAGGTCCATGTTGATGTATCATATGAACTCTCATCATTATTCAAGAACTCAACACGAATTCTTGCAGTGTCACCACGGACAACTGTCCATTTAACTGATGCTGGTGAAGCACCAAAAGAGTCGGGAATTGATGAAGTCATAGTACTTAGATTATATCATAGATTAGACAAACAAAAAGGCTAGACCTGAAAGGTGGGTATGAGAGAGACATTCAGATCTAGCCACTAATAGTATACCATAAAACAGTGTAAAGTCAACGTTACAAAATTGTTATAAAATATTTATCAAAAAAGTACTTGACAAAAGTTCGGCGTGTGGTATTATATATAAATATGGGGGTAGGGGGCAAAAGACTATATATAAATATATAAGATATAAGAGATATAACTTATATAAATATATAAATAATATATAAATAATAATAATCGGGGTTTTAGTTCTTTTTAGTCTGATTGGAAACGTACTCTACAAACATCTGAGTTAGATTATCAATTTTATTATCTAATCTATCGTGAGCTTGTTCTCCTCTAAAGTTTTCATTCTTGATATCCAAGATATCTTGTTCCATTCTGTTTACCTGATCTTTTAGAGATTGTCCACTATTAGGTTTTAGCTCGTGCTTGATGTCATCAAAGTAATGACGGACTAACCATCTAACTCCTACAGCCAAGCTTGATAGGATAGTTGTAATACTAACAACAATTGCTATGATGGTTTCTGCAGCAGTCATAATATAACAATTATAACAGATTATTTATATTGACATTAAAGCACGGCGTAAAAAACTCGGCGGTAAAGAGGTCGGCGTGATATAGAGAATCCCAAATCCAAACAAGAGTGTAAACACTCTATACGGATAAACAAACATACAAATCCAGTATCCCATTTTCCCCAATAGCCCCAAATAAAAAACATAGCCCAGAAAGCCCCAGAATGCCCCTAGAAGCGATTTGTATCCTATGCCCCTAATCTAAGTATGGTCCCAAATTGAAAATAGTAATTTATACCGAACTTATATGTATTTACACTGGTTGTAAATGACCAAATCAAGAGAGGCTGTGCCTCTTGTGTACCCCAAAATTTTATGCTATACTGTAAATCTACCATTGGAGAGACGTGGAGTTCATCTTTATCTTACTTTTAGTGTTTTTTATTACACTTTTTTACATATTACCTGCTGTTCTAGGTGCATTTTTGCTATTTATCACATTTCAGTACATCAGAGGAAAGCTTTCTACGCATGGAGACCCAAATGACTTCGAAGAAGTATGTTCTATCTGTCAAGATAGTTGGTGTAAGCATGATCCGTAAACTTGTTATTGTGGCTATTGGGTTATTATCTGTTGTTGCTTGGATGGCATTGTTTATGTCTACCGTCAAATTTTTACTAGGAGAATAATGAAACAGTTTGGTGTCACACACCTGGAAAAACAATTTTGTAAGTGTTGTGTCCTTATGGCTAATCCTAGAGCTAAGGTCAAGAAGCAGACTGAAAAGATTATCAAAGAACAGATGGCTCAATCTGAAAAAAATTATATTTTGCCTTCTAAGTAAAGAATAGCTCGCTTTAGATTTTCAACACTGTCTTTTGCACTTCCAAGGAACATGTTGCAGCTAGAGCATAGAAGACCTCTTACACACTTACCGCAAGATTTTGTACCTGGACAGCATGTGTGATCATGGTCAATAGACATCCTAACTCTGCTTTGAGTCTCGTGCATACCGCAAATCTTACAAGAGTAATTCTGTTCAGCAAGCATTTCGTGATAGCGTTCTACAGTTATTCCATAATTCTTAATTGCACGAATTCTGTCTAGCAGTGGAGAACATTCCTTGCAGTATGTTAAGCCTTTATACTTTCCATTCTTGGATTTTACCATAGATTCTTCATCAAAGTATTCCCCACAGTTTCTGCAATGAATTTTTCCATCAGCATCTAGCTTCCTTGGCATCTTACGCTTAGGATCATTTTCAACTATGTCGTATTCTTTTACACAAGGCTTGCACCATGGCTTAAGACCATCTTGTGCCTTCGCATATTTGTGAAAGTCAGATGTATCTTTGTATACCTGGCATTTTGTGCATTGCTTTTGTCCTTGTGCATTGTACTGGACTCGTGTGTATTGTTTTCGCATATCTATAGTATATCATAATTTCAGATTTTTGTATATAGCAATTCAGATTTCTAAAATAGACAAAATTGGAATATTTTTACCAGATGTATGATGCATGGTTTGATATGACAAAATCGATCTCAACAGTGAGCACACTACACACCCCCCTCGTTATCAAAATGTTATCATTTTATCGGCGTGTCGACTTGACAATGTCCTAGGTATGTGCTTAGATAGAAGTATAGAGAAAAGGAAATAAATAAATGCCAAGAATTCAAATCACCAAAGCAGACGCTCACCTAAACATCAAGTGTGCTATCTGTGGCAGACCTGCTGAGTTTTATCAGGTTCGTATGTCTGGCAACAATGTAGCAGGTTGCTACCGTTGCTTCCGTAGATAAATGTCTATGGCTACCCCTATAATAGAACTAACGAAAGGAAAACAAATGACAGTAGAGCAGAAACTTAGAATGAAAGAACTAATGTGGATTGCGAAAGAGGGAGACTATATGTCTAACGCTGAGTTTGAAGAGTTGTCAATGCTAATCAAGATGAACGGATACAAGTAAATGCAGGTTGAGGTAATCCTAAAAAGCGGTGAGTCTATCTACCCTATCTATGACCCTAGCAGTGTAAGCAGGGAGCAACTTAGAGAATTCTATTCTGCTAGGTTTGCTGAGGGGCTTATCATTGGTTGGGGGTTTGTAGACTAATGGAAGCAGTCTTGTTAGTTGGTATCATGTTGGCGTTGTGGATGATGGTCCAATAAATACCCTCCAAGTTTCTGGGCGTGTCGACTTGACATTCCTGGAAATTTGGGTCGGCTCCTTTTCTTGATCTTTGTCAAGTTATGTATGATAACAATTTTCCCCAAAATCGTTACATTTATTTTGCGTATTTGGTAATAAATGTCTGC
>JACCDO010495266.1_pt1 | contig 13596 bp, 13 predicted proteins | sample 7446101 | NCBI WGS metagenome assembly JACCDO01 (sample SAMN15323440, study PRJNA562643) | freshwater metagenome | isolation source: river surface water | place: USA:Blue River Watershed | collected 2017-08-16
AGTACTTCTTGTATACGTCTCCTGCGTCCGAGCCATTGAGAGACTCGAAGTCGGGTTTGATCGGCTCGCTTTTGATCGGTGCTTTTTCAATCACTTGAGCTTCTACTTGGGTGTCCAAAGCCTCGAGCGTGAGTGTTTCGGCATTCGCCATTGAGTCAATCTGTCCCCCGCCTGATCGTTGAATATCGGCGAGCACCACTTGAACGGCCGCGCTCTCGAGATTTTGGATTTCTTTTTTCACCGCCTCAGGAATCTCCGCTGATTTTTCAGGGGAAACTTGTGGTGCCGTGATTTTGACCTGCTCCAAGGCCTGTTTGAGTTCGGCTTTGGGAGCAGAGTACACTTGAAAGGTAGGAGAAGTTGCCGCAGCAGTGGCTTCCACTCGCGCTGCTTGACCCGCAGTGATTTCGGCTGCTTTGGAAGCCCCCCCTGCTACTTGCGCTACATTGGCAAGACCCACTTTTCCGCGCAAAACCACAACTTTAGTGAGGGTTTTATTTTGCGAGAGTGTGTCTTCGATAATGAAGTCGGTTCCCCGGACCCCCATCGTGGCGGAGCGAGTTCTTACTTTGAGTCGTTTCATGGGTCCTTGGGGATCGATGACCCCCCGTAAGGTCCCTTGTTTCAGGGAAATCTCAGGAGCTTTTGAATTTGCAGACAAATGGAGAATCGAACCAGGTCCGAGATTGAGCTGATCTCCATTCGTGTAGATCACACGTGCTTTCCCGCTCGGCGAGGTACGGACCACATCGCCTTCGGAGATCTTGGATCCGTAGCGACCGGGCTCGGAGGTAAAATAAACTCCTTCAAACTTCACGCGAGGAGCAGGACCCGAGAGAGAGGATGAGCGATGCGTGAGAAGAAAAACCTCACCTTCTACTTGCGTCAAAAAACCCACCCACTTTGATGACGATACCTCATCGGCTTGACTCGAAATCGAAACACTCACACCCAGAGCCACCAAAGAATGGACAAGTATAGAATTTCTCATATCCTTAAGAGTGAGATGAAAACACACTTCTGTCCACTCCCGCGCAACACCCGAAAAACAGAGTATTTTGTAGCAGCTGTCGGAGTTTCCCTTCTACTGGGAGGGCAACCTGCTTGGTCTGCGAGTGCTTCTTCTTCAGCTCAGGGATCCGCTTGGCCTGAGCTCGAATACCCGGAGCTTCTGGTCGTCCCACGCGCGTCCGCCCGGATTGAACTTGAAAAAGCGCGAGAGAAATCCTCGCAGTGGACACGATTAGCACCGATGCAACTCGGAAGCTTAACTTTGCTCACGGCAGGAACCACTTTCGCGGTCACAGCGCCTTCTTCGACTGATGACGAACGAAAGAATCGCCTGGTAGGCTCGATTGTGAGCATCGGGACCGGCGGAGCTTGGTTAATCGCGACAACCGCTTTGAACGCCTTCTACTTCCCTTATGAGACAGCTTCTCTTGAGGTCGGTTCCACTGCTCAGGGAGCTTCCAAACGAGAAGTCCTGACACGGGAGCGCCTCGCAGAAGAATCCATTCGTTCCGCGGCACGCGTGGGCAAAGTACTTCAGTGGACCTACGGCCTTTCGCAAGCAGCCGCGTCTCTTACACTGCTCTCAAACAACTCTCTCTCTGAGAATCCCGTCCCATCCGTCATGGCATCAGGTGCACTCATCATGAGTCTTGCGCCGGTGATTTTTCCGACTCGGTGGCAAACCGTCCATCGCGAGCAAGACGACTACAAAAAACGAATTTTCACTCCCGTGGCTTCGGCGTTCACGGTCTTGCCTCCAGCGCGATCGGGTGAGAGCGCACGAGTGCTCAGCTCGTTTCGCTGGGAATTTTAAGCCTTTTCACTGTGACGCTTTAGCTTTGGCGATCACACTCAGAGCAAATCGATTCGCTTCGTCCCAGGACATTCCGAGCCCCCCCCCTTGAGCGGGGCGGGATGCAAAGCGAAATGCATCTTTCCAATTCTCACCGGCAAACTCGCCCGTTTCCAAAATCCTCAGAGCGAGCTCAAAAGCTGCCTGAAAGGGGAGGCGTTTTTCGTCCTCAATGTCGTCGGTCAGGAACTCCACCAGAGAAATGAGTCGATCGGCAGCTGAGACACGGGTCCCCGTTTGGGCACTAAAATGAGACTCCCATTCTTTGCGCTCCAGAACTTGAATCAAATACGCTTCCACCATCTTTCCGCAGACGACAGGAGCAAGGGGTTCGCTTTGGGTAGCAGTCTCCCCCGAACACAAGCGCACCAGACGAGGAAAGGTTTCACTGAGTCCTTGCCATGGAAGGGGTGAACCCATTTTCTGACTCAGGGTCGAAGCGGATCGCATCAGTTTTTCGGTCAGTGCAAGCGTCGCGCTTGCGTCGAGATCCAGTAGATCCCGTGCAAAGGAAGTCGTCAGAATCGAACGAAAGGCTTCCATTTCGGCTTCGACTCCCCGAGCACGCTTTACCGCAAGCTCAAGACGCGCTTCACTGGGTAGGCCTATTTTTGAGAGTAACTGTTCGGTTTGAATAAAACGTGCAGCTGCCCCTTTGCATCCTTCTGAAGCCGAATCAGCTAAAGTCCGCGCACGGGTCTCGACAGACCCTTCGGGCTGCTCCTGGAGGTAGCGGTAAACCGTAATCCACTCTCTCGCGATCGGACAGGGATCCTGATCAGAACCAGAGGACCCCAAGAAAAACCCATGTCCCAAAGACGGGAAACTCAAAACGAGAGCACTGAGAAAGAGGTGACTCAATCGCGAAGCGGAACGATAGTTCAGAAATTGGCTCGTACCCATACCCTTTCATTTCGGAAGGAGTAGGAGAGCCCTGAAATAAAAAAAGGCACCGAATCATTCGGTGCCTTTTTTTATTTTGGAGCGGGTGAAGGGGCTCGAACCCTCGACCTCGACCTTGGCAAGGTCGCGCTCTAGCCAACTGAGCTACACCCGCATATCAATGTCTTGCGATACCGGCGTCTTACACGTGTTTTTCGGAAAGCGTCAAGACTGTTTTTTGACGCTTTCATTTTTCTGTCTCAAAGAAGAGGCCATTTGAATCCCATTCGCGGGTCGGGTACCTCTGGGAGTACGATGAAAATTTACACCAAGACTGGCGACCAGGGCGAAACAGGACTTCTCGGTGGAGCACGCGTGCCCAAAGATCACTTGAGAATCAAAGCCTACGGAACTTTAGACGAACTCAACGCGTCCCTGGGCGTGGCGCTTTCACAAATCGAGCAAGACCTTGCGACCTCCTCTCTTTGTCAAACAGGAGAAACGCGTAAAGCCGGACTTGAACTCATGAAAGGTCGCTTGATTCGGCTTCAAAACGAGCTTTTCCAACTGGGTGCAGAACTTGCGACACCACGCGGGAAAAAGCTCTTCTCAGATCCCATTGAGGAACCCGCGATCGCGGACCTCGAAAGCGAAATCGATCAAATGGAAAGCACGCTGCCTCCTTTGAAAAACTTTATTCTGCCGAGCGGAACGTTGGCTTCGTCCTTCCTTCACCTCGCGCGCACCATCAGTCGCAGAGCGGAAAGAGAAGCCATTGCCCTCAATCGCAACGAACCTCTTCGCAACACGCTGCTCACCTATCTCAATCGAGTGAGTGATTACCTCTTTGTGGCAGCACGATTTGCAAATCACATTGCGGGAGTAACAGAAACACCTTGGACCCCCAGAAAGCAGACTGTCAGCGAGAGTCCGAAGACGGAGGCGTAGGGGTCGCAGAAGGACTCGACTTTTGAGAACGAGCAAGGATTCGGGCCAGGCGTGATTCGCGTCTGGCCTTTTTTACTAAGTCTTTTTCCCGCTGCCTTTTCTTTCGGGACTCGCGCGCCGCTCTGAAAAAATCCACCCCATAGTCCTTTGCGGACCACAGGCTAAAAGCCAAAGAGATGTACATGAGGACCATGCCGATCTCAAAAAGTGGAATACCCCAGAGTCCTTGCTCCACCATGAGAAACGGCACTGCAAACATTTGAATTGCAGTCTTCCACTTGGCGCCTTTTGAGGCAGGGATGATGACCCCTTCCGCACTCGCGAGTGCTCGTAGACCTGTAATCGCGAGCTCTCGACAAATCAAAATCATCACAACCACTGGGTGAACGCGGCCCATCTCTTGAAGCATGACCAATGAACAGATCACGAGAAACTTGTCCGCAAGCGGATCCATGAGCTTCCCGTAAATCGTCACGATCTGCTGTTTTCGCGCCAGGTAGCCGTCAAAATAATCAGTAATACTCGCTGCACCAAAGATCAGAGCTGCAGCCAAATCCCACTCTGGAGTTCTCTGGTAAAGCGCCAAAACAACGACAGGAACCATGACGATTCGGATCAACGTCAAAATATTGGGCGTCGTCCCGAACGTCATTTCGTCAATCGGAGCTTTTCGCTCGGCAGTGGCGGAAGAAGATACAGTCTCAGGAGAAGAAATTTGGTCTGTCACGCTCTTTCAAGCTAACTTAGTGTCATGCGGATCGCTAGCCCGTATTTTCTGCTCGCTTCAATCCATCTGACTTTGAGCTCTGGGCCTGATTGCTGGAGCTCACAAAAACATTCACCGCAGCTTGGTCCTCGTCTTTCACAGTCTGAAAAACCAGCCGAAATCGCGAGCGTTTTGAAGCCCGAAGTACTCGCGCGAATTCTTCAACGCCGTGAAGTCATGACGTACGCCGATCTCGCTGACCCTAAACCAGAACTCGACTCCCGCCCGGACGGGACAGGTCAAGAGAGGCGAAAAAAGATCAAACCTCTCCGAGAGTACAAATATTACGCAGGCGTCGAAGTGAGGGCGCCCCTTGAAGTCACCCGTTCTGTGATTCGAAATTATTCAGTCTACACGCAGCTGGTTCCCTACATCGACAAAGCGGAACTCAACCCACTCACGCAGGAACTACAGCTAGAGGGGGGAATTTGGCGCTATCGAATCAAATCTAAAATCCGATTTGAAGAAATAGGAGCTCGGTGGATCCGGTTTCAAATCACCCAAGGGCATTTCCTAGGAATGCGGGGAGAGTTTATTTTGGAACCCCGAAAAGACGCTCAAGGAATTGACTCTACTTTGGTTCTTGTCCGCGGTCTGAGCGAAGGACGTGTTTTTCCTCCCGACTGGGTTGTGGAACAAGGAGCTCAAGTCGTCTTTTCCCTTACCGGAAAAAAGATTCGGGCTTACATTGAAGAGAACAAATTAAAATTGGCGGAGGAAATGAATCGTTCGCCGATCCGAGCAGGGAGTGACCCAAGCGGCGCTGCCCCTCAAAACTCGTCTCAAGGAGGAGACGTCCGTCATGAGTCAACCCATCCCACTCAAGCCGAACTCCCAAAACCCAAACGGCGACTCTAATTCTCCGGAGACTGATCGGAGACGCGTCCCGCGGCTCATGCTCTCGCACGAACAGTTTCGTCTCAAAACAAACGGCAAAGTTTTTTCCGTCACCAATCTTTCGGAGTCTGGGTTTGGCATCCGCCTCTTGGACTCGCGTGACTCGGTCCTGTTTACCGTGGGTACTCACTTGCAAGGTGAGTTCAAAAGCCAAGAAGAGAGACTGAGCGTACACGCAACGGTGAGACACCTTTTTGTGCATGCCGACGGCGGGCAAATTGGGCTTGAGTTTGAAAAAGCCTCAACCGAGCTGCAGCAGTTCTTGAAAGCACGCTTAGAACCCGTCTCCATTGGAGAAGCGCTGAGACCCATGCCTTCCCCTGGCGAATACTCCCTTTGGTTTCGAGGTCCCGTCGGGACAGACCTTCTAATCGACGTCGATCCATCGGGACGACTGGATCGTTTTGCGCTGTTTCACGCTGGAAAAACCGTTTTCTTTGAGAACGACAGTTTGAGAAGCGGTGCTTATGACTCCGTTCCCTGCAAAGAAGAGCATCGGGGTGTCGTGTGCTGGGACACGCACGAGATACGCTTTGATTCCGGGCTCGACGAAAGACAGGTTCGGATTGCAAAAGAGGTCATCCTGAGTTCTAAACTCTCGGGCGACCTGAACAGACAGATCCAGGCCGTGCTGACGCCGAGCTAAAGCGGCACATTCACGATTAGAAAAGGAAGACAGATGGATCGCAACTTTGCGCTTGAGTTTGTACGTGTAACCGAAGCCGCCGCTTTGGCGAGTGCTCGCTTGATGGGGCGAGGCGACGAAAAGGCCGCGGATCACGCTGCGGTTGAGGCCATGCGCAAAATGTTGGGATCCATTCAGTTTGACGGCCGAGTCGTCATTGGTGAGGGCGAGCGAGACGAAGCCCCGATGCTCTATATTGGCGAAAAAGTCGGAAAAGCGGGAGCAGGGGATCCAAAACTCGACCTGGCACTCGATCCGCTCGAAGGCACCACTATTTGTGCACGAGGCGGGAATAACGCCTTATCGGTCATCGCAATTGCGGAAGAGGGGAATTTTCTCCACGCTCCGGATGTCTACATGCAGAAGATTGCAGTAGGTCCTTCCGCTAAGGGCGCGATCGATTTGCGTGCGACCCCCACTGAAAACCTGAAAAACATTGCGAGAGCCAAAAAGTGCGAAGTGGAAGACCTGACCGTAGTGATCTTGGATCGCCCACGTCATGAAGACTTGATTGCGGAGGTTCGCCGCTCGGGCGCACGCATTTGGTTGATTGGCGACGGAGACGTGTCGGCTGCAATTGCAGCCTGCAAAGACGACAGTGGCGTAGATGTTCTGATGGGGAGTGGGGGGGCGCCCGAAGGCGTCATTGCCGCTGCAGCACTGCGCTGCATGGGCGGAGACTTCCAAGGTCAACTGATTTTCAGAAAAGAAGAAGAGCGCACTCGCGCGCGTGCCATGGGAATTCAAGATTTTGATAAGATCTACAAGATCGACGAACTCGCCAAAGGACATGTGATGTTCTGTGCAACGGGCGTCACGCAAGGCGCATTTCTCAATGGCGTTCGATTCTTTAGTGGCGGCGCACGGACGCATTCGATTGTCATGCGGTCCGAGACGGGAACGGTCCGAACCATTGAAGCGGAACACCATTTCGACAAAAAACCGAAATACTGAATTCAACTTGCAGTGACTTAAAACACAAAAACAAGGGAGCCCACGCCTATGGCAGCAGGAGATGATCTTCAGAGTAAAGCCGGAGATTTCGTAAAAAAGGTGCTGACAGTTGGCGTGGGCGCGATTTTTCTCACCGAAGAAAGCCTGCGGACCCTTGTTTCAGAGATCAAACTTCCAAAAGAACTTCTGACGGGAATTCTGGATTCCGCAGGAAAAACCAAAAGTGAGTTTCTCACGCGGCTTTCCAATGACATCCTCGAGAAAGTCACTTCCAAAGTCGAACCCCGTGAGTTGATCGAAGAACTCCTCGCGCGAAACGAGATCGAAGTGAATCTTCGGATCAACCTAAAGCCTCGCGAGCCGAAGAGAGACTCTGACCTCTGAATCGTCCTCAGCGAGTGCTCATTTGAGAGAAAACACCTTTGGCCCAAGCTTTTGCTTGCTCACGGCCTTTGGCACCCAAGCTATCAAAGTGAAGCCCATCTCCACCGTTTGCGGGATAAGACGTGTAAACGCGACTATCGATAAACGTGCAGCGCCCCCCAAGTGACGCTCGGATCACGTCCACCGTTTGCGCCGTTTTCTCGTCACTGAAGGTTCTCGAATCAGGCGCTCCGACCCAATAACAAACGGTCGACTCGGACGACGTCGTGCGCTCGAGAACATCCCGGAACGCTCTCATTTCTTTTTCAGTCTGCTTAAGAGATTTCGGCACGAGATTGGACCCGTGAGAGACCACAATGACAGAGCGTCCAGAAGGCCCCTCTGTACCCGGCTTGATCCATTCCGAAATGACCCTCTCGGCAAGAGGTGTCGCATGGGACTTCACCGAAACCTCACGCTGAAGTCCCACTTTCTCACGGTACCCACAGCGAGTGGGTCGGCCCGAAAGCCAACTTCCAGGAGAACTCCCGCAGCTGGCGTACAGAGCGACGTGTTCGGATCCCTCGCTTTCACGAAAGAGGCGTTCGAGTTCTCGTCCGTACGCTCCCACCGAGTGCGAGTCTCCTATCAAAAGAACCCGGGCCTGCACCGAGCGCGCAAAGGTCAAAGTGAGTGCAGCTCCCGCTGCGACGCCTAACATCCCCTTCAGTAAGTTCGAAACACTCAACGGAATCTGATACGTGCGCATTTTTAAAACCCCCTTTTAACGCGCCGCGTATATCTTATCGAGCTGGACTCCTTCAAGCGCAAATTGGAGGTTCTTCAACCTGCAAATTCTTTGGACACCCTGCCATCTCTTGATCGTCCTTCCAGGAGATCGCACCTCTGCCTCGATCGCTAAACCCTCAAAAACACTGAGAATTCCTCGCTCAGCTCAACTCTCCCGAGTGTGCACTTTCTTGGCACCGCGCTTGCTCCTTTAGGTTCACAGAAGCAGGTGCATGGAGCACCCGTAGCCCCCCCCAACGTCCCAGGAGACTTCCCCGAATGTCGGCATCCAAAGACCCCACCACTAAGATCCGCTTCGTTTATCAGAACCTCTATCAACTCTACCGAGAAGACGGGGCCGCTTGGGAGTCCGAAGAAATCCCAGCCCCGATGGGAATCACCCGGGACCCCGTACAGTCCTATCCAGCAGCATCCTCCCGAGTTTTGAAGACTGGCGATGCAGAGCGCAAGGCCCTGATTGCCCGCTACCAGCCGACAAAGCTCATACCCACCGACGGGCATCTCTCGCACTTTCGCGCAACGTCGCAAGTGACGCTTGCGGATATCCAGAAGCTCTCACAACCTTTGGCTCAAACGCTCTCTGCCGTAGAACAAGCGGTCGAAAAAGCAAATCTCGTTCAGCAAAAACTCCGTACCGTGATCGGAGATTTGAAGGAGTTCACGGGCAAAAAGACTTCCAAGATCAGCTTCGACGGAGAATGACGCAAGACGGATTCTTACCCCAAGGTTCCGCCACTCAATTTACTCCGTTTGGAGCCGCCCGAGGGAAATTCGGGTAGCGGACGATCCCCCTCTGACTTTGGAGAAATTGGGAGATTCTCAGGGAATTGGGGCCTTTCCTGACGCACTCGCGCAGGGGTGCGCGAAGCGTTCTTCGCTCGGCGATGGTACCCGTCGATTTCTCCGGCGTTTTCATAGCGCTTTTTTGGAATCACAATGGTGACATCTTCGCCCTCAAAGAGCTTCACTACGCCCTTGGCATTCACGGGCAAGGAAAGAGGGAAGGACTCGCTAAAGACCTGATAACTGGAAGTACTCTTACTTCGCCCCGGCTCGACTTGGAGTTGCTCTTGATTGCGGCGATGACCACTGAGAGTCACTTGATTCTCTCTGACTGAGACAGAAAGGTTTTTTTGCTCGTGCAAGGGAACGCGTGCGGTGATGACAAACTGATCGTCCTCTTCGACGATTTTGGCTTCGAGGTCTTGAAGTTTGTAAAACGGGTCCTCTTGCCGCGTTTCGTAAGCACCGAGCTTGGACGCGGACTCGTCTCGAATTCGCGTGAGCATTGTTTGACTTCGCTCAAAGAGGTTTTGGAGCTCCTGATCCTGGCGACCCATCAGAGTAGAAAAGGTATTCTGAAACCGCTGCTCGGCGAGGTTTTTTGCGCGATCTGTTTCCGATCGTGCATGGTCCATCTCAAACTGTTGCTGCTGCTTGAGATCACTGACCGCTTTGTTGTGATGATCGCGAAGTTGTTGCGCCTGGGTTGCCTGATTTTCTCGCAGAGAGTCCGCTTGAAAATCAGCGGACTTCTTTTCATGGTCCATTCGGAGATGGTTTCTCGTCTGGATTTCTCGCAGCGAACTCTCTCCGTCATCTTGCGCTTTTGAAATCGTGTCGCGGTAGTGAGAACGAAGCAAATCCACGTGTTGTTCGCCCTCTTTGCGCACGCGGTTAGCCTCCTTCGAGAGTTCTCGTCTCAGCTCATCGATTCGAGCCTGTCCCTGGGTCTTTATTCGCTCTACGGCACTGGAGGAACGTGCACGTTCCGTTTCGATTTCAAGCTCGGTATCCGACTGGATTTTTTCGATTTCCTCACGCGCTTGATTCCGAGCGACATCCACTCCCTCTTCCGCTTTTTCGATCCTTCGATAAGCTTCTTGCTCCGCACGATACGCTCGCGCTTGCTCACGTTCTTCCTGAGTCGCGCCATTGAGATTTCGGCGGCGCGCTTCCGCACTGATACTCACGTCGCTATTGGGATCTTTCGCGGGACGGCGAGGCATCACATCGGGGGAAGCGAAAGGATTGGTATCCATGGTGCTTTTCACCCGAGCCGAGAGGGACTCGCGAGGGGGAAGGGAAGAGTGGCCACTCATAATACCCGACGGGGGAGGAAGCTTGCTCATCTCTTTTAAGGGTACGCGCTCTGACTGAGTCACGCAAGACACACAGGTAATTTGACGTGGCTCAATCCTCCCCGTAGACTCCTAAGTAGGGGCGGGCTCACTCAGTCGCCTCCAGGCTAACGGAAGAGCCCTAAACACATGGAGGGGGTTATGGCAAAGTCACCTGCACGCACCCGATCAAAGACTGAAAGATCTGGAACGTCAAAAAACCGTTCGACCTCTAAGAAGTCGCAAAACCAAACGGCTTCGACCTCCTCAAAGCTTTCGCGCACCCAGACCGAGCACCAGGAGGTCTGCCTCCACTGTGATCAGCAACTCAATGTCAGCGACAAAGCCCTTTATGTCGAAGAAGAAGTGTATCGGATTTTCTGCAGTGAAGACTGCATTACGGAATACTTTGGCCCCGACATCGAGCGGCTAGAGAAAGAATACGAAGACAACCGACCTTCCCACGATTTGAAGCCGGATGAGCGGGATGCGCTCGCGCACTTACGCTGGGTAACGCTTGAGCAACCCGACGAGTCGTGGGTCCAGAAATCGATCAGTGGGGACCTCCGCTATACACTGATCTCGGAGTTTCAAATCGACAACCGCTCGGTCTGGTGTGTTTGCATCTGTCTTTGCCTCAAGGGAGAACCGAGCTTTTTGTTCCTGTCGTTTGTGACCCGCGCTCAAACCCTCTTGGATCACTTCCGAAAGGGCGAACCCATTGACCTCGAGAAGGTTAAACTTCAAGCTCAGCTCGAAGCGAAGGAAAGTATACTGTCATCTGACTCAAACTCGTTCAACACCAAAGGAGGCAGCGCCATGAAAAGCACTCAATCGGGAAAATCCCCGACAACGTCCTCTCCCGTAGAACAAGATTCGCGCACAGATGGGCTGGCCGACAGCTGGACTGTCGAAGAAAGTGTACGTGCTCACTGGGCAAAGCTTCGACCTGCCAATGACATCCCATCCGGGCAGTTTGAGTCCTTTGAGAACTGCATCGAAGAGACTCTTGGGGCACCGGACGAAGTGTGGTCCCTCAACCTGACGGAAGTAAATCTCGGCGGCAACAAGTCTCCGAGCAAGAAGGTTCCGCCCGCTTCCCGACGCCTGTTCCACTTCATCAAACGCTTTAAAAGCGAGTCTCCGTCGATGTGGTACATCGTGATCGCTCGCGAAACGGCAAAAGATGATCAAATCGAGATTCTGCATCACTTTCCGACCAAGAGCTCGCGCTTGGTCGAAAAAGCTCGCTCAGGCGCACTCGAGTACGGACAGGACGAACTCCCTGTCCTCAACCGAATGGTTCACTAAATCTCAAAAAGATCCCTCGGCGTAGTCCGGACAAATGGACTCGCGCTCGAGGTAAAGACAGCTTCGCATTTGATGGAGGTCTTGGAGCTTTACCACCAGGACTCCATCAAATTCGACGTTATCGAACTCAAATCGGATCGCTTCGAAATTTCCGTAGCGATCCTGATCCAGAGTTGCGCAAGAGTACATCGGGAAACCGTACTCGTCGGGTGTGAAGACGCGTGACGTGGGATTTCCGTTGGTAAAACTCACGGAGTACATTGGAAAAAGGCAAACCTGCTGGGTCTCCTCGCCCCCACCATAAGTGGATTGCGCGGAATCGTACACCGTTCCTCCGAGCCAGACTTGATCAGAGTTTCCTGCGTCTTTACATGCTTGAAACTCTCCAGGCTCAAGCGATCCTTTGACATCCGGAAGCACATCGATCGTGTCGCCTCCGCAGGACTCCACCAAAGTACTCGCACTGCTCGTCGAAGATTCTCCGCTTGCGCCACCTCTTCCGGGAGCCTTGGCGTAACGCCCGGAGCCCACCCCATTGGCGAGACACGCGGGAGCGATGCTCATGAGAAGCAGCAGGAGTGTGAGTTTCCGTAATTTATTCATACCTACTCGAGTGAGAAGCAAGACGCATGCCCTCGTGCATCTCACTTCGTGACCCCGAAGAAGCTCACGCCGAACCGGGGACCCTGGAAGCTCTCCTCACAACTGTCCAAAGAATCAACACCCAAGCCCCCCCGATTCCGAGCAGAACAGGCGCGGCCCATGGCCCCCATTTCACGACTCCGCTTTCAGGAATGCCCTGTGATCGTCTTTCTGCGGTCAGAATGGGGATCCGCGCATCGAGGATCTCGGGTCGATTCTGGCCGGTTTTAGCTGCAATGGAGCCATCGGGCAAAACCAACGCTGAAATCCCCGTATTCGTGACTCGAAGCAAGGGTCGTCGCGTTTCAATCGCCCGAAAGGTAGACAAAGCCAAATGCAGCGCAGGTTCGGAGGTCAAACCAAACCAAGAATCATTGGTGATATTCACTAAAAGCTCCGCGCCTGCGCGCGCTTGCTCGGCAATGAAGTCTGAAAACAAAACTTCATAACAAATGGCAGGAGCCACTCTAAGCGTACTGAGCAAGTGACTCGGATCGCTCTGTTTGAGCGGGAGCGCGAATACTTCAGGACCGTTTCCCTTGCCGAAGTTTCCGACCTGAGGGAACGCGCGTTTGAGGGAGGGAAACCACTCGGATCCAGGCAAGTACTCCCCAAAGAGCAGTAAGATATTTTTTCGGTAAGTCGCCGTTTGGAGTGAAGGGACTTTTGCGACCGGAGTGGAAACTATTTCCGAAGAAGGATCATCTGACCCACCCTCAGATAGAAAAAACATGGCATTGAAGTCTTTGCGCCGGTCGCGATCGTAGCCGCCAAACCAAAGGGGAGTGCCAAGCTCTCCCACAAATTGGCGTACTGCTTGGTCTCTTCGGACTTCACCGCTCGTGTCGGGAGTTCCGAAAGTCGAAGGATAAGCAGTCTCGGGCCAGATCAGCGCTTGAGGGCGGGACTCAGATTGCAGTGCAACTTTGGAAAGCTCCAGGTATTTCCGGACCACTCGGTCTGCGATCCCACCGACCCCTTGCTCAGACGCAAACTTCTCCAGATCCCCGATATTTGCCTGAATTCCTGCCAAAGTTACGAGAGAATCGGTCCGCGCTTGCTCGGTTTGAGTTTGCCAGTAACGCTTCTCGAACTGACCAAAACCGAGCGCTGCAAGAATCAGAAGAAAGGATCCGAAATAAAACGGAAACAGACCGGTCCACTCGGACTTGGAGCGAACTCGCCCCTGATAGGCCATCTTCAATAGCTCCCAGACCGCCCCGTTCCCGAGAAGCATCAAGAAGGAAAGGAGCGCAACCCCCCCGATGGAGGCCGCCTGCCTGAGTACTTCGTTTTGATACTGAGAATGCCCCAGGGTATCGACAAAGAGTTTTGGAATGACGCCATCCACTCC
>JACCDO011173767.1_pt1 | contig 13596 bp, 12 predicted proteins | sample 7446101 | NCBI WGS metagenome assembly JACCDO01 (sample SAMN15323440, study PRJNA562643) | freshwater metagenome | isolation source: river surface water | place: USA:Blue River Watershed | collected 2017-08-16
GATCTGGATCTAATACTGATTCTGGATCTGGATCTAATACTGATTCTGGATCTGGATCTAATACTGATTCTGGATCTGGATCTAATACTGATTCTGGATCTGGATCTGGATCTAATACTGATTCTGGATCTGGATCTGGATCTGGATCTAATACTGATTCTGGAACTGGATCTAATACTGATTCTGGAACTGATTCTTTACCGGGACAGGCAATCAATAATAATATTGATATGATATTTACTCTAGAAAATACAAATTTAATAAATAATGAAAACGATCCAAAAAAAATTAAATACACTTCAGGCAAACTAATAAAAATACCAATAAATGTGCCAGAAAATTTATCAGCATTTACAATGGATAATGATGGAAATATTTATTACTCGTTATCTGATACTTTTACTTATGATACTTATTTAACTGCATCTAGCACTACAAAAATTACTTCTACTATTGATCAAATATGGAAAATATCGAATAATGATTTACAACAATCTGCTAGTATTTTTATCCCATATACTGGGTTAATAAATACATATAGTATAAAACCCTTTGCATACTTAAAGGATACATCTGTAAATTCTATGTTTTTTACTGCACCAACTTCTGATGGAAATCAACATTTATATGTTGAAATAACTAGAAATTTTTATAATCCATATAAGAGTAATTCAGGAACATATATAGCACAAACATATAATACTGATCCTTTAAATCCAGATAAAGATGATTATAATTATTTTGGACTTAGTAGAAGTAATATATTTTTAAATAAGAATACTGTAACCGATATGATTAATAAATTTCCAATTACAATTGAACAAACATTAAACGTAAATAGAAACAATACATTATTATTTTATGCTACTTCAAAAGTATTTCAAAATAATTCAATTGCATTTTGGATTAATAAAACTGATATTAATGTTTATATGTTTATGTCGAATATACCTAACTATATCGAATCTAACTTGAAACAGATCTTTAATAATATTCACGTATATCCAACTTTAAAAACAAAAATAGTATATAGTTCTTTATATTTCGATATAGCATATTTTACTAGTGATGACAATAACAAAAAAATAGTTAAACTAAATTTGCCTACTAGCGATAGTTTATTTTTTCAAAAAGAAACAGAAATATTATTAACAAAAACAATAGATCAGATGATTATAGATATATATGAAAATATATATTGCATTCATTATGAAGACCAAAGCATTACAAAAATAGTAATGGAAAATGGCACTGCAAAACAAATTGATACCACAACACAAACAGAAACTATATTAAAAAATGAACCTGCAATATATTATAATTATTATAATTTTCCTAGAGAAGACATATTTGGCTTATATACTAATCGATTGGATAATACGCAAAATTATTTAGATTTTACAAGTAAAGAAGCATTAGATTCTTGGTTTGTAGATTTAAATCAAAATATTTATAGATTTACTAAATTTAATTCAAAAACTTTATATAAAATAGTTCCAAATGAATATGAAAAAATTATATAAACTTATAATATGAATAATATTCAAACAAGATTCTTATTATTTTTACTTGGATGTATTCCGACACGTTTATTGTTAGTTTATATCGCTAAAAATGCATCTATTAGTCAACTAAAAGTTCTCGGCTATTTAGCATTATTACCAGTAATTGGGTTTACATATTTATATATTAGCGGCACTCGTGCTACCGGTGCAGAAACATTTGGTGACAAAATTTGGTGGAATAATTTACGACCTATTCATGCATTATTTTATTTCTATTTTGCTTGGTATGCAATTGGTGGTTTTAAACAAGCGTGGGTAGCATTATTTTATGATGTAGCACTGGGTTTATTCAGTTTTTTAATATTTCATTATATGAATGGCGACTTTCAAAAATTAATAAACTAACAAATTAATTTAATTTATCATATTAAAATTTAAAAATTTAATATAATAACATTTATGGGAAATACTCAATCAATTAAAAAAATAAATTTTGAAGATATGCAACTTGCAATTAAAAATCCCGAATTATATTTAATCATTAATACTCTTCCTCAAAATGAACAACAATGTCTTATAACTGGTTCTACAATTGCCAATAAAGAAGAAGAAATTATGAATCATTTTTTAAAACATAATACTAACATTAGAATTATTATTTATGGCAAAAATTTGCTTGATGAATCTGCCGAAAAAAAATATAATCAATTAATTACTATGGGATTTTATAACATTTTTATTTATTCTGGTGGCCTATTCGAATGGCTTCTATTACAAGATATTTATGGCGAAGATTTATTTCCTACAACTAGAAAAGAACTTGACATTTTACAATTTAAACCCATAAAACAACTAAATTTAGGACTTATCGAATATTAATTTTTATCATCTTCACTTGTATCCGTATCATTTATTTGTAATAATGCTTGATTAGCCAATGCATCTGCTCTTTTATTAAATTTTCTATATACATGTTTATATTCTATATAATTAAACTTAGATGCTAAATTATATGCTGTCTGATATAATTGTATTAATTTAGGTTCTTTTACTTTATATTGTCCTACCATTTGTTTTATTATTAACATACTATCTCCATAAACTATTAAATCTTTAATGCCTCTTATTAATGCTAAATCTAAACCAAATATCAATGCTTCATATTCCGCCTCATTATTTGTTCTTATTCCAATATATTTGCATTTTGCACATATTTCTTTATCATTTATATATAATACAGCACCAATACCTGCCTGACCTGGATTACTTTTACTACATCCATCAAAATATAATGTATTTTCTATTTGTGGATAAATTGGAGCATTATTATTTGTCATTTATATTATAATTTTATTTATATCTGCTAACTAACAAATTTTTTCAATTTTTTCTCTTTAAATTAAAAAATATATTATTTAATTTTTAATTTAAAGAAATAGTAAATTATTAATTTCTGTTAACCATTTATTTAAAATTTCTGGATTCTTATAAATATTATTATTTCCATCTAATGTAATTAATTTATTTTTATAATTATTTACACTTATATTAATAAACTTTGTATGATATTCATCACATTGCGTTAAATAATCTAAACTAATTACTTCTTCACCTTGTCTAGATCTAATGTGAATTCTATCATAACATATTTTTGGATCTGTATTAACATATACTAACTCACTTACGGGATAAGTGTCTATAAAAGTATTAAACCAATTTAAATATATTTGAAAACATACATCTTCAATTTTACCCTGATCATATAACATTTGTGCAAAGACATATTTATCTGTAAATAAACTTCTTTCAGTTATAATTATGAATTTTTTATCAGAGTTAGAATAACATTCATTTAATGCATCCACAGTATTTTTTAAAATTTTAAGTCTAGATATATAAGCCATCATTTGAAATGGAAACGAATATTTTTCTTGATTTTCATAGAATTTCTGTAACATAGTTTGTCCATTTGCGTCTTTAATAGTTTCCCATTCGTGAACCGGTTCATTTAAAAATATTACCTGACTATTATGTGCATATACTTCCTTAAGTTTCTTAAGCAAAGTAGTTTTTCCGGAGCCGATGTTACCCTCAATAGAAAGAATTTTAACATTAACCTTTTGATGTGACATTTTATATTATATGATTAGAACTTATGTTAAAGTTATTAACTTAAAAAATGTTCAATTTTTTTTAAGGGAACCAATGGTCTTCAGCAAAGCCAGCCCTATAACCCCTCCTATCTATTATCTATTGCGTATAAATTATTATAAAATTTTATACATTATTTTATGTTTTAAATGTAATTAAGTATTTTAACTAATTTTATTAAAATAATAAGTTTATGGAAATAAGATAAACGTGTTATAATAAAGGAGGGGTTATAGGGCTGGCTTTGCTGAAGACCATTGGTTCCCTTAAAAAAATTGAATTAAAAATATTACTTAAAGAAATAAGTATATATTATTATACACGCAAGTCATTTAAAATGGATTTTAAGCAACGCAAATTATCAAAGTCTGAATGGGATTCAATTGAAATTCCTGTTTCTCAATCTGAAACTGAAATTCTTAAGTTAATTACTGCTGGATTTCACGATGTTCATATTAAAATTAATAAAACTGATTCTATCTTTACTTTCTTAAAAATAGAATATAATGCCCAAATTGAAGAATTCTTATATGTCAAATATTTTGCCGATAAAATTAAAGATATTGTAACTAAAAATAATATCGAATTTATTAAATTTAATTCAGGAAAAAAAACTAAGGATACTGATAATAATAATACTAACCCAAATACATACATCATCAATGTATCTGGCATTGTTCGTCTTAAAAGTGGAGATGAAATACGCCTCAATAAAACGGATTTTAATCCTGAAATTATGTCTAAATTATATGAATTTGTATTATTCGATAATTTACAAAAAATGATTAACTATAAACATACAAACGATTTAAAATGGCATTATTATTATTTTACACTTAATAAATTAATTAAAAATAATGTTCAAAAAGTTAATAAATATATTAAAGATATTATAAACTGTTTCTTAAATAATTATGAAAATGATATAAATTTACTTTATATATTAGAAAATTCACAAGAATATATTGAAAAAAATAAAAATCTACTTAAATATTCCGATATGCAACTTTATGAACATCAAAAAGAAATATTCACTTCTATTAAATTACCAAATCCTAAACTTGTATTATATATTGCACCAACAGGAACTGGTAAAACTCTTACTCCTCTTGGATTATCTGAATCATATCGTGTAATATTCGTTTGTGCTGCTAGACACGTTGGTTTAGCATTAGCACGGTCTGCTATTTCAATTAATAAAAAAATTGCATTTGCATTTGGATGCTCTAGTTCTGAAGATGTTCGTTTACATTATTTTGCGGCAACAGATTATACAATAAATAAACGCACTGGACAAATTAAAAAGGTTGATAATACAGTTGGTGATAAGGTTGAAATAATTATTTGTGATATTCGTTCTTATTTACCAGCTATGTTTTATATGTTAGCATTTAATAAAGCCGAAAAAATTATAACATATTGGGATGAACCCACAATTAGTATGGATTATAAAGAACACGAATTACATAAAATAATTAAGAAAAATTGGGTTCAAAATTTAATTCCAAATATGGTCTTATCATCTGCTACATTACCTAAAATGGAAGAATTAACACAAACTATTGCGGACTTTCAACATAAATTTAAAGGCAGCAATATTACAAATATTGTTAGTCACGATTGCAGAAAAACTATTCCTCTTATTGATAATAATGGTTATATTATTATGCCACATTATCTACATAGCGATTATGCAAATATTTTAACAGTAGCAAGTCATTGTGAAAACAACTTATCTTTATTACGTTATTTTGATTTAAAAGAAGCCAGTGATTTTGTATCTTTTGTTGAGAAACATAATTTTAATAATAATAAGTCTAAATTCGAACGCAGATTTGCTTCAGTTAATGATATTGATATGAAATCAATTAAAATGCATTATTTATTTGTATTAAAGAATATTAAACCAGAGAATTGGACTTTTATTTATAATCATTTTACTGGAGCAAAAATACAAAGAATACAATACAATACCGCTGTCGATCAAAAGGGAAATAAAATTAAAAGAACATTTTCTGAACAATATAATCGACTCGGTGGTCAAAGTTTAACACGTTTGTCATCACAACAACCAGAAACTACTACAAATAATTTAAAACAAGAACATAATGGTAGTAGCGGCGTGTATGTTACTACAAAAGATGCATATACTTTAAAGGATGGACCAACAATATTCTTAGCAAATGATTTACAAAAAATTGCTAAGTTTTGTATCCAACAAGCTAATATTCCAGCAGTAGTAATGAATGATATTATGAATAAGATTGCATATAATAATGAAATTAATTTGCAAATAGATGCATTAGAATTACAATTAGAAGAAGAAGAACAACGTATTGCATCTAAAATTGGAAGTGGTGGAACGGGAGGAGGAGCTGGTGCTTGGAAGGATAAAAAACATAACGAAAAAATTGCAGAAAATAAAATAGAAAAAAATAATAGCATTAAATTAAACAAAATTAAAGATGATATCGATTGTTTAAAGGGATTAATTAAACGTGCAACATTAGATGATATATTTATTCCAAATAAATTACCACATTTACAAAAATGGGCTGAAACTTTAAACACTACAAATGCATTTACCAGTAAAATCGAAGATGAAATCATTGCATCTATTATGCTTTTAAAAGATGTTGATGACAGTTGGAAAATATTATTACTATTAGGTATTGGTGTATTTACAGATCATAAAAGTATTGCTTATACTGAAATTATGAAAAAATTGGCAGATACACAAAAATTATATTTAATTATAGCTGATAGTGATTATATTTATGGAACTAATTATCAGTTTTGTCACGGTTATATAAGTAAAGATTTAGATTTAACACAAGAAAAAATTATTCAAGCATTAGGACGTATTGGTCGTAATAATATTCAACAAGAATATAGTGCTAGATTTAGAGATGAAAGTCAAATTAATATGTTATTTAAAAAATTTGCACCAGAAGAAAAACCAGAAGTAATCAATATGAATATTTTATTTAATACAAAAAATATTATTTGGAATACAGATAAAAATGAATATGAAGAATTACCTGAAGAGGAATCAGAAGAAGAATTGTTTGATGAAATAACTGAAGAAGTAGAAATCTAATTAATATTTTCCGATAATAATCTATAATTATCTAAAAACAAATTATCTAATAATCCATCTGCATTTTGTGGTCCAAATTGAAAATGAACAACATTCATATTAAGATTAATTTTATGTAAACCAAATATTGTTGCCATTTTACTAAAATATCTTTCATCATCTATACATGTATTAATTGTCATATATTTGTAATACTTTTTTATTGCTGAACCTTTAATTGCAAAAAAATTAATGGATATTCTATTGCCATACTCAATTAATGCATTTATATTTAATTTACATTTATTTGGTTCACTTAAGAATAATGTATGAATGTCCATTGCTTTTTTAGATTCCATATACCAAGAAGTTAATGGTTCATATAATCCTATTTTATCTATTTTTAAACTAACATCATAATTAAATAAATTATGTATACCATATTTTGTTTGATAATACGCACAAACATCATTATTAATTATATTTGGAAAATATAATTTATCTTCTGTTATATTTCTAATAAAATTTTTAAATTCATTAATATCAATATAAATAATATCATCATCTGCCTTAATAACAATATCATATTCGTTTACATTTTTATAATAATAATTATAATAATGATACCAAATTCTTTTTTCTGGTTCTTGTGGATAAAATATTTTATATATATTTTCATCTATGGCATTTATTTCCTTTAAATATTCCAAATCCATATGGTTTGTTGTAAACGCCCATAAATGCACTTCTTGTATTAAACCCAAAAAAATAAGTTTTTTAATATATTTCATTTGAATTTCTAAATACTTTTTTCTTCCGCAAAAAATAGTATAAATAATTTTATTTGATGTCATAAAATTATTTTATTAAAATCTCTTTAAATCATTTTATAAAAAATACTATTCATTCTTAAAATAAGCCTCCCCGAAGCCGCAAAACTAAATGGATTGTTGATTCTTTTTGTATATTATAATCTGACAGCGTTCTACCGTCTTCAAGCTGTTTACCTGCAAAAATTAGTCGTTGTTGATCAGGTGGTATACCCTCTTTATCTTGAATTTTTGTTTTTATGTTTTCAATTGAATCACTTGGTTCCACTTCTAATGTAATAGTTTTACCTGTTAATGTTTTTACGAAAATTTGCATTATAATATATTATATTAAGTTGTTTTTAAATTGTTTTATATTTAGATATAACTCTCTATTATTCATTATGAGTATTGAACAATATTTTAATAATTTACATTCTGATACTGAATTTATTTTTTATTTTGACAAAAAAGCTGTCTATATTCCATCCATTATTCGGTTCACAAAACTTAAAATATTAGTTATTTCATTTAATAATTTAACATATATTTCTAATCTAACTAACACTATTATTGATTTAGATATTCAACACAATAATATTTCAGATTTGCCAACTAATTTACCTATATTTTTACAAACATTTAATTGTCAAAAAAATAAAATTAAAATATTACCTAAATTACCATTAACTTTATGTGAATTAAATTGCGCTGAAAATTTGTTAGTTCAGTTGCCAGAATTACCTAATAATCTTAAAAAATTAATATGTTTTAGTAATGAATTAATTTCTTTACCATCTTTACCAAAACTAGAATTCTTAAGTTGTTATAATAATAAACTAACAAATATTCCCTATATTCCAGACAGTTTATTATTTTTAAACGCAGATAATAATGAAATATCTTGTCAACATTCATTTATAAAGTCTGAATTTTGGAAGGTTAAAAAAATAAAAAATTGAAGTAAAAATAATGATTATTAATAAAGTTATTTAATTAAATATGTCAAAAAATAAAGAATTAATTTATTATCAAAATGTTAGTTGTAAAACATGCATTCAATTTACAAATGATTCAAATAAATTTAGAATCGAGATAAAAGATCCATATATTGAATATGATAAATGTTATGGAGAAAAGCAATATATACGACATTTTATTGAACGACTTAAAACAACTATAATAAAGAAATTACCTAATTTAAATGAAGTTAAAATAAGCATCGGAATATTCGATAAAAATAATGTATGGCACAGTATAATTATACAAACTGTTCAAATGCTTTCAAATATATTAAATCTTAATATTAAAAAAAATATATATCATACAATATTTGTAGTAATATTGTATAATAACCGAGTAGTATTTCATGGTGGTTTAGAATTTAATGATTAGACTAAATGGCATAATTTTTCTCCAAGTATTTTATAAGTAAACCCATTATATGAAGAATTATTTTGTAATGCTTTTGTTAAAGTTTTTTCGCTTATTCTTAATGTTTGAATACAGTTATATTTGCTTGTAAATTCTTGAATTAATGTGTTATCTAAAGAAAATTGTCCTACACCATTTTTATATAATATTGGTTCACCATATTTAAGTTCATAATCGCATATTAAATTTTCATCACAATTTTCATAAAGCATATAATAATAACCATTGGATATAGAATTATTTCTAACGGCAATGTCTAACCCAGATGGTGAATTATAACCATTATTTAATGCTGCAGTTTTTCTATCTAAATATACGTTTATTATTTCTGTTTTGGTGGAATTTATCTTAGCGATATAACCTAAATGTTGAACTTTTGTAATTTTAGTTGATTCAATTGAATGAATAATAGTTGGATCTAAGTTTCTGTCAACTAATAACCATCTATATCCACAATATACACTATTATTATCAATTGCCTTCATAATACTTGGTCGTTTAATTCTTTTATCTTCATTCATTGCTTCAGTAACAGTTTCATAAAATTTAATTAGTTGTAAGTTTTCTGCGTTTATTTTTTGCAATCTAGGACCAAAATTAGATAATTGTTGTCCAAACCCCGTTGTAACTTTTGTTTGTTGTGTATTTAATTTATTAAGAATTTCTTGGTTCATCTGTTCAAGAGAATTAACTTTATTTAATAATAATTTATTAGTTTTTATTACTTCCATTAATAATTCATTATCATAATTTATGTTAGTTGAATTATTCTTTAGTTTCAAATTTTCAATTTCTAGAAGCAGTTCTCTAACTTTATAGCTATAATTATGAATATTATCATTAATAATTTTTAATAACATTTGATAAGATAATTCTTTTCCAACCAAAAATAATTCGTTTTCTTTTTCATGTCCTTTTAATGTTTTACATTTGTTTGTATGAACTGAAGGATGATTATGAATAAAACTTTCAAACTCTTTACTCTTATCTACTAAAAAACAATCTAAAAGAAGTATATTTTGATGTTTAGACTTACATTCATTGTATCTTTCGGTAATACCTTTTCTGCTTTCACCTATTTTAATTATATATGTACCATCATCATTAATTTTAACTTTTATTATATAGATCATATTACCAGCATTATTATATTCTTTTAATAAAAATTGCTCTTTGTCCAATTCCCTTTGTTTTAATAAATTTATTTGCATATCTTTATTTTTATTTTCAAGTTGCAATACCTGTTGTTGTAATTCTTTACTTTCTTCTTGAGTAATTTCAAACATAATATTTTCTAGTTTAATAAAATAATTGTGTATTTCATCAGCTTTTTTGGTTCCGGCTTTTAAACAAAATTTTTTAAAGGTGTCAACATTTAACATAATAATTTCTTTATTATGACCACCTCTAGTATCTTTTTTTTGCTCACCCGATTGGGTAAGCAAACATTTATAGTCATTATTAATTATAAAAAATTTATTTAATAATTCTTTTGCTTTATGTTTTGAACTAAATTCAACCCATTTCCATACATTATCTAAATCAATTACAAAATCATTTTTAGAATCATACTGTAAATAACAGTAAAAACTAGATAAAAACATCTGTTGTTCATAATTATTAAAGTTATTTTTAACTTTTTCAACTAATTTTGAATGATAATTTCCGGAAAGCTTAGTAATTGGATTACTTTCAATAAGGTTAACTATATCTACGCTCATTTATACGTTAGTTGTTTAGTTCTCTTTATATTGTTTTTTGTTTTTATAATTAAAAAACAATATAAGTATTTAAAAAATTAATAAAATATAGATACAAATAACAAGACCATAAATGCTCTTAATTACTGTAAGCTAAGCCTCCCATACCAGACATAATTCTCAAGACGTTATAGTTTGTAGCGTAGATGCGGACCTTAGCAGTCTTGGTACCTTCGACGGTAGCATTGGATAAGACCAATTGCAATGTGGCGTTATCAATACGAGAGAAGTTGCACGTTCCAGAAGGTTGGTGTTCCTCAGGTCTTAAGGCAAAGGAGTAAACGTTAATACCTTCATCAGGGTTTCTGGTGTGAGCTTGGAAAGGTTGAACCCAAGAGAAGTAAGTTCCTTCACGTTCAGAGAAACGATCTTGGCCATTTAATTGAAGCTTGGCAGTGATAACGGGATTTTGACCCCAACAATGCATATCTAAAGATGTTTCAGTTAAGACGAAAGTACCAGCATCAGAGACGGTGGAGTTTTGATCGTGACCATTAACGGCTAAATCCTTAAGTTGAGCAAGAATGGAAGCGGGAAGAGTTGAACCAGTTGTGTTAAGAGGAACAGCGGGACCACCCATATTTACTTCATTGTAAGGATTTGAAGAACCGTGCCAGTATCCAGTGAATCCGGCAGGAACATCATAGTCAAGAGCACCAGCATCATTGAATAAACCTCTAGCATCAATGTATGATTGAGAGTTAGCAGCAATAGAGGCGGGACCACCGAAAGCGTGGATAGCATTGGGTAAAGCATCAATGGCATCTGTGTAATTGAAAGGTTGAGCACCTAAAACCTTGAATAAAGTGGCATCACAAACGAGGGATGAGCAATAATCAACGTTTTGATCAGGTTGAACAACCCAAATCAATTCCTTAACAGGGTGATTGAAGTTGAGCTTGATCTTGTTAGCAGAAGAACCAACAGATTCATCACCAGTGAATTGCAATTGTGTAATCAAGTATTCGTGAGGATTTTGGGCGAATCTACGACGTTCATCAGTATCTAAGAAGACGTAATCAACGTATAAAGATGCAGCAACTAAAGATTGGTTATAGGCGATAGCAGCAGGAACTGGGCGACCAACAGGGGATTGGTTGGCAGCAGAGTAAGGATTAGTGTTGCAGTTCAATGTGGTAACAGCCCATAAACATTCATCAATAGGACGAATATCTAAGTTGATTTTGACTTCGTGGTATTGCAAAGCAATTAAAGGCAAGGCAAGACCAGGGTTTGTGCAAAACCAGAATTGAAGAGGAATATATAAAGTTGTTTCAGGAAGAGCATTTCTAGGAGCACAAACTTGACGAGGAGCCATAGAGTCACAAGGTCCGTCAACTTCAGAGAAGGAAGGATCAGTGATGAAGGTGAGTTGAGTGGTATTACCAATCATGTTGAAGTAACCGCGTTGTTGTTCAGCAGTCATGGTAAGTTGGTTCCAGATGTGCATCCAGTCACCATATTGACGATCAATTCTTTGACCACCAATTTCAACTTCAACTTGAGCAATTAATTGCTCACCGGGGAAATCTAACCAACGAGCATAGACACCGGAACCTTGGCCAGCGGCGAAGGAAGCGACACCCATAAGTTGGTTGATTTCGGGTAATGTGACTTGTAAATATGTTCTGTAAGCCAAATCACCGTTTCTTGAGATTGTGCATTGCACACGGCGACCGAAATCGGCTTGACCATTGAAGGTTTGTTCAATGGATTCAATCGCAAAGTTAGTGTATCTGCGATAAGTAACTTTCCAAAAAGTTATTTGAGGATTGCCTGTCAAGTATACATCTTGCTTTTTCCTTACGATTTCTCGTAAGGCCAGAATACACCTTAAGAACCTTCCAGTGTGGCTAACACTTTCATCAGATCCCGACTACCGTCTACTCGTTGAACGTTTAACTTTTCTATGCCATATTTCCAGTTAAAATTATAGAACCAATATTACATATTTGGCTCTACCTTTTAAAAGGTAGAAAAGTTACTTCGCTGCGGATTATCCAATCTTTAACGTTTTTACTATTCCAATGGTCTTTCTCCAAAGGTATTATGTATATCACTATACATAAGAAGTAGTTAAAGCTCTAAGGAAGTCCCCGCAATTTGATAGTCTCGCATACTATATTAATAATCATATTTGTATTACATTAAGTATACTAGCGAGTTATATTTTAAAAAGTTGTTCTTTTTAAACACATATTTACACTGTTTTTCCATTATGGAGATATGTGACCCATAATGGCAGCTCACTGTTGATGCCCAAGATATTAAGCACCGTAAGCTACGAGTTGCATTAATCCGCCTCCCATTTTATACATTCCTAAAAGAAAAAATTTTTCCAAAAAATAATTTAATTAATTTAATTAAATTATTAAATATGCTACATAATTTTAAGAAAGTAATTTATTAATATTAAAGTTTTCCTTCATAAATGTAGAAAGATATTTTTCATCAAATATTTCTTTCTTTCCTTCGTGATTTTTTGTAAAAATGTATGATTCTCCACGTTTTTTTATTGACCACCCATCATCTAAAGCATTAAATAAAAAAATCATTTTTTGAAATTTTATTTTATTTATTTCTAATTGTTCCTCATCCACCTTAATCTCTATATCCATTTAATTTACATTTTTATTCTTTATTTTTAATTTTAACTTAAGTTTACTAAAATTATTTTATTTAATTATCTAAAGATTCTTCTTCCTCCTCCTTGTTCTTCTTTCTTTGTTCTAAAATTGCATTAAATATTTCTTCATTTTTTATATTTATAGTATGCCATTCTCCATTTATTACTGCTGACATTTCCCAACAATTATTATCCATATAGCTATCACATTGTTCATAATATCCATAACTCA
>JACCDO010039416.1_pt1 | contig 13595 bp, 22 predicted proteins | sample 7446101 | NCBI WGS metagenome assembly JACCDO01 (sample SAMN15323440, study PRJNA562643) | freshwater metagenome | isolation source: river surface water | place: USA:Blue River Watershed | collected 2017-08-16
CTGAAGGATATATGGGAAGAACAGTTGCCATTGTAGAAGCAGATACTGAATTGAATTTAGATTAATTCTTAGGATGAAGTAATACTTAAAAAAATCAATGAACAAAACATTAATTATTATGAGAGGTTTGCCTGGAAGTGGTAAATCTACAAGAGCTAAGGAATTACAAGAAGAAGGTGTAATTCATTCTACAGACACTTACTTCACAGATCCTATTTCTGGTGAATATAAATTTGATTTTGAAAAAGCTAAAGAATATCACCAGAATAATTTAGAAGCAGCTATTGAATCCATGAAATCTGGAATATCCCCTGTAATTATAGATAACACAAATACGCAAAGATGGGAATTTCAAAAATATCTAGATGCTGCTGAAGAATATGGTTCTAATGTAAAATTCGAAATTATAGATCCAACAAATTATTCCGAAGATTTCATTAAAGAGCTTGCTGAAAGACAAAAAAAGACGCATAATGTACCAGAGCAAGTGATTTTAGAAATGCTCAGAAGGTGGGAAGATTAATATGGAAAAGATTGTTATTCAGACAATTGATTGTTATAGGCATGATTATTGGAAAGTAAGCCTAGATCTACTCAATGAAATTAATATTATTGATGCTATCACTGAGTATTCTTATCTTGGTAATGGAACAGAAGCTTTGAATGAAGAGGGCTTTGCATATCTTGAGATTGATCAGGATTGTGGAACTTTCGATAAGGCTATGAAGTTCTATGGTAAGGAATATGAGCTAGATTTTGACACATTGCAGAGTGAATTTGATGACAATGAGGTTGATTATCGAGAATGGCTTGAATCACTAGACTGTTTCGATACAGATTTATTGGAAGAAAAGGGTCTTGTGTGGGAATTAGTACCATCTGATTTGGCTGAGGTGCTATATTCAGAGGAGTGTGAAGAAGATGACGAAGAGGAAGATGAGTGAGGAGAAAAAACAACGTCTCCGAGAAACTGGTTGGAATGTAGGTTCAATTGCAGATTTTTTAAAGCTTAGTCCAGAAGAACAACAAGCAATTGAAAAAAGATGGGAAGAAGAGCGCAAGAAGTAACTTGCGCTCTTTCTGTCTTATGATATAATAACTGAAGCGAGGCTAATATGACAATTTTCACTCTTGACACAGGTTTAAACGACTATTGGAAAGTTCCAGTTGACTTGCTATGTAAGCTTTCAATTGTAGAGTATATTTCTAATTTTTCTTATCTTGGTAATGGAAAAGATATCATCAATCAAAAAGGCTATGCTTATCTTGAAATTGATGCCGATGTGCTTGTATTTGTTAAAGCAATGAAGTATAATGATTTAGAATTTACTTTTAATCATGATGTTCTTCAGAAGGCTTTTAACTTTACTTATAATGACCACGATAGATGGACAAGTAAATTATCTGCTTTTGATGTAGAACTTTTAAAAGATTATACATGGGAGCCAATTCCTAATCAGCTTCTAAATGCTATAAATTATAAAGAAGATGATTTGGAAAATTTGACCCTTAAAGATTGTGAGTTATAGTGTCTGACTTTGATATCATTGAGTTTTTAAAAGATAAATATGGTGATAGTTTTATCATCAAAAATAATCGACCTGTAGGGGTTTGTGTGTGTAATGGCCAAGGTTCTAAGAGATGTAAGGGTCTTGGCTATGAAAAGAATTTTGACAACAGTTTGGAAATGGGGTACTTTTTTACTCCATGCGTTAATTTAAGAAGTTTTGAGGAATTGAAGAATGAGGTTTGTGCAGATAATAAAGAATCTGAAACAAGGAATGAGGGCTCGTAGGAAGTCTTGGGATGAGTCTTTCTGGATTGCTCTAGGAAATACTCAAGAAGATGCTGAGGGTGAATATGATGAGACGATTTTAAGCTCAAAAGAAATCAACCCTGCTACATTTTTCTTGATTAACTTACATGAAGGTATTGAGCCATTTTGCCCTTATTTACAGGACATTGAAGGCGATGATTGGATTATATTGGAGAATTAAATGGAACAAAAAAGAGATGATTTGTTAATGATGGGATTGCTTTGGTTCACTCTTGCAGTTGTTGTTGTCGTTAATACATGGAATCGTTTTGGAACTTTGCCAGCAGAATTTCTTTTAGGTTCTCTTACTGCTTGGAGTGTTGCTTGCGGTATGAACAAGTTTCGTAAGAATGACTTGGATAATGACTGAAGATGAGCAAAAAAGACCAAAAATCGACCCCGAAGAAATCAAAAGATTACTTGCAATTATCTATCAAGCCAGAAGCACTCAAGAATATAAACTTTAGTGTTGCTGACGAAGTATATGAGAAAGATCCTGAAGCTCGTGAAAAATATAAGCAGCAAAGATTTGAACAGGGATTTGATGATACTGAAACTTGGCACATTGACCGAACTTTAGCATTATTTATTATTCCTAGGCTTAAAAGATTCATTGAGGTAAATAATGGAATTCCTAATGGTGAGACAGTAGAATCTTATAATGAGAAGTTAAATTACATCATTAATGCTTTTGAAAATTATTATGCAACGGATAGATATTACCAAAGTACTGATAGTGCAGAACGAAAGCAACTTACTGATGATGTCAAAAAAGCAGTAGGAATTCTTTCTAATCTTTGGTTTGAATTGTGGTGGTAAATAATGACATTTTGCGAAGTAACTCAATTACTACAAAAAGACGATAAGGTTTGTAGGCATTCTTGGCCAACTTTTCAATATCTATTCGTTAGTCAAGATATTTTATTTACTATCAACGACAAGGGAGAGCAAATTTTGTTCTCCCCTAAGCTTTCTGATTTAAAAGCTAATGATTGGAGACCGTATGTTCTTTGAGGAAATTAAACCATTATTAGAGCAAGGTCAGGTAGCTAAAAAATTTGTCAAAAATAGGGAATTGTTTATATTTATGAGAAATGGATTAGTCTACGAAAAAATTCCTGGGTCTCTTTTTACGGATAGATATTTCTTTACAGATGGAGATTTTGACACTGATATTTGGATGATTGTGAAAAATCCAGAATATAGATTTTCAGAAGGATTTGAGTTTTTTCAAGAAAGCGAGACATAAATTGAAATTGTGCTGCACAGATGATAAGACTAAATATAAGGTCATAGAAGTTAAAGGTAAAGATGCAAATAGAATGGCAGAATTTGGTCTTAATGCTGGTACAAATATTTATGTCATTAGCACTAGTCATGATATAATTCAACTTGAACTAAGAGATTATAAATTAGCTCTTAGAAAATGTGATGTAGAAAATGTCGAAGTTGAACCCATTATTTAGCTGTAGAATATAATCATGACTTGGGAAGAATTAAGACAACGTAAAGAAGATTCAATTAGAGAAAGCACAGGTAATCCAATGAGTGAATTCAAAAAGGGTGATAAATCCTATAGCTCTTATTCTGAGTATTTAAATTCAGAAGAATATAAAGAAATGCTTGATCTAGAAGCTAAATTAAGAGTTGAATATAAAGAAAAAGCAAAAGATTATTTTAAATCTTTATCTCAAGATGATCAAATGCTTATGTTTTTCCATGTAACAAATTCAATCTTTGAAAATTATTACAAAGACAAAAGTTCTTATCGTGGCTTGCTTTATGATAAGTTTGGCTTTTCTCGAGATTCATATTCTTTAGGTATGGATTCAGGAATGTTCGCTATTCATAATGACTTGACTATTCCCGAAGATAGAGAAGAAATGCTTAGGTTAATTGTCAAACATTTTAATCTTGAACTTGATCGTCAACAATTATATGTATTAAGATATATCCTTCATAATATTTGTTTACCTAATACTAAAATGAAGGATATTATCTACGGACAATTAGCTTTTGATTTTGACTCAACTACCTGATTCTAATTTCTCGTAGCCTTCTCTAGCATACTTTTGAATATACTCTGGTAAACTGGATGGAAGATTTAATTGGAATTTGAAGTCGTGCAAACGCTCTCCTCCAATACTTTCCATCCTAGTTTCCATATCAACTACTTTTCCTGTTTCATCTCTTTGGACACTTTTAATTCTCTTGCCCTCTACAGGAATCAACCACCCTTGGCTAACCATATTCTTAATCATAGGCCAAGAAGTTGTTTTTCTAGCAGATCCAGTGACTGTATAACCTTGTAATTGATATGGCTTTAATAGGTGATAAATTCTCTCAAGAGCAATCATTAAATTAACTCTTCTATTGCCAGGAACAACAGTAAGATCTTCTACATCAATATTTTTCTTACGATTTTTGACAGCCATGATTGTATAGAAGACATTATTAATTCCGTCAATAAGATACTTGTCCACATCTTCTTCAATCAAATAATCTTCAGCTGTTTGATTAATTTCTCTCTCAGCTATATCTCTTAAAAACTTAGGGATTGCTGATTGTTCTTCAGGGGTCATATCGAGGTATTCTGGAACTTCTAAATCTGTGAATAAATGAAAACCTCTTGGATAAATTTCACTTTCCATTCTTGAGACATCACCTGGTTTAATCTTATCGCTCAGCCAATCAACCTTTTCTACAATAGGTTCACCCTCAGGATTCTTAGCGATTTTTTGCAAGATTCTGTCATTATTATCAGCTTGCTTAAAATTTTCAACAGATTCATGATATTTACAACTAGAAAGAATAATTTTCAATTTATTTACCTCAGATTATTATTTAACCCAAAATCTAATTTAAGACCTTTTGTACAGATATGGCCATTGCAAAATTAAAATGGGCAAAATAAAAGACATTAAGGTTAAAAACACGATCAAGATTATCAACACCTCTAAAGCTTTTAAATCTTTCTTCATTGTTTTTCTCCTATAATATTTATTCTGTCTAATTCAAAAAATATCCCCAAAAAAAGTTCACAAATCAGAGAATAAGGGATTTTAAAACGGTACAATAAAAGCGTATCGGAGGTTAATTAAATGCCAAAACTTAAGAAGAACTCGACCACTCCAGTTTCAGGTTACATGTATATGACTGAGACTGAATTTTACAATCTTGAAAATGCAGCTCGTAAGGATGATTCACTAAAGGGATTCATGGATGTATTTGCTTTTCATCGTACTACACAATCCAATGTAACAAATCAGAAGTATGTAGAAGCAGCCAAGAAGCTTTATTACACAGAGGATGAAATGTTCCTTGTAGATGATGATGCTAATGTTTCTATCACAAAGGACGGAGCATATGTTCAAGGTTGGATGTGGGTAGGAAAGAACCAATTGAATAAGAAGAGAGGATAATATGGCTGGCAGAATGCATTGGTATGCTGTTCACGTCATGACTCAAAAGGAAAAGTCTGTTAAAGATTATTTAGATAAGAGAATTAACACTGGAAATCTAACTAAGAAAATTGCAGAAGTGTTTATTCCACATGACATTGAAACGCAAAATAAAAATGGAAAGAAGCAAATCGTACAAAAGAAGGTTTATCCAGGGTATGTATTTGTAAAGATGGTGCTAGACGAAGAGACTTGGCCCATCGTAAGACAAACTCCAGGTGTCACTAACTTTGTATCATCAGGAGCTAGAAAACCAAATATTATTCCTGAATCTGACATTGCTGATATGAGAGCTCTTGCAAATCCTGAGAACCTAAATAAACTCAAGAATAAATGGGCTAAAGATATGATGGTGAGAATTAATTCTGGACCATTCTCAGATCTTCAAGGCAAGATTCAGGATGTAAATGAAGATAAGGAAAAACTCTACGTAGTAATTACACTTTTTGGGCGAGACCAGCCTGTAGAAGTGCCATTCTCTTATGTAGAAAAGTTGACATAAAAAAAAGCCCCCATTTCTGGGGGCTTTTTCTTTAATAATATTCCTTGACTGGTGTAATGGAGTCTATTAAAATACTTCCTCCTGTTACATCACCAACTTTAAATCTCATCCAATATCTATCAGGGTTCGAGTTTGTTATCATTGGTCTTGCAGTTCCAGCAGTTACAGCATTAATCATTGTCACTAAAGGATCTAAAGGTTTTGTTCCAGTTCCGTCCAATTGTGTTGGTTTCCAAAGAGCATAATGAAGATTTTTATATTCCACAAGACCAGAAAATTTCATTGTGTCTGAATTACCTGTGCTTGTATTATCTAAAAGTGTAAGGGATGTTGTAGACCATGCAGAGCCATTCCAATATTCGCCTGTTAAAACTGTATTTGTAACAGCTCCTTGGGATAATTTAAATTGCCAATGTCTAATTCTTTCAGATGATCCTACATAAACATAATCGGTAGCTGCACTAAAAGAGCATTGATCGGCGTTAAGATTTCCTCTATTTTGCATTGCAGCGTTAACATCGTAAATTGTTCCACCAGTACCACCACCACCAACTTGAGCCTTGCCAATAATAACTCTATAGTCTTTAGCTGCATAAATATCTGTTAGTTCGCCTAATGCAGATCTTGTGTAAAGAGCTTTTTTACCTACAACGTCTACTCCAACATTAATATTTGTTTTAGACGCTCCAAGATCCACCATAATATAAATTTCATTTTCATTATATTCATTTTCAACGTAGATAGGAGGATTGAAACTTGCAATACCTGTGTAAAGTTGATCGGCTTTGGCTGTGACATTGATTGCCATGCCTCTGAAGTGATCTTGTTCTGTTGGAGAAAATCTAAAGTGAGCACCATTACTTAAAATATAAATGTTATAACCAGAAGTGTTTGTTCCAGTTGTATTCCATACTCTGATTGATTCAATTTCGCTTCTAGACCACCAAGGTAAAGTAAAATAAACAAATGTACCAGTGATTGTTCCAGAAAATGCCTTGGCTTGCAATCTCTGGTTATATTGTGAAAAAACTACACTCATTGGGTATACTCCATAAAGAAAAGAACGCTATTTATAAAGTTAATAAATCCCTTCTGTATTTCCTTGCTCAGTGCGGTATAATCAAACAAGGCTAAGGATTAACCGTATACATATAAAGGGGAAGTGCGCTCTGATTCTTAGCCACAAGGTTTACAATTCATGAAAATTCAATACGTATCAATTAAATCAACACAGAAGGCAGAAGAACTTGGTTGCCATGCGCTTACTCCTGAATTATTAGCAGCAACCGGAGCAAGATATTCAAGAAACAACGAAGGTCTAGATTCAATTGTGAGTAAAATTGACCCTAATAATCTTGATAAATCTGTAGATGGAATTTTCAAGATGATTGATTACGGACATCAAAGCATTGCAGATATGACTCCTATCGCTTTGTTTATAGATGGTGTTTCTCAGTTCGCTGCATATATTCTCTGGACTTTATCTCCTACAGCTGGTGGTCAAGAATGTTCCACTAGATATATTAAGATGGATAGTTCAGGAGTAGTTGATGCAGATACACTTGGAATTCCTGAAAATCTTAAGGAAGAATTTAATAATTACAATACCAGAGCTTTTAGTTTTTACGAAGAAGCTTTGAAGACTTGGACTGAACTTTCAAATTTACATCCAGAAGCTACTAAAATTCCTAAGTCTCTTCTTGATTCGGATACAGATAAAGACAAGAAGGCTGTAGCAAGAATGAAGCGAAATTATGCTTTTGACCGTGCTAGAGTTTATATTCCTTTGGCTTCTAAAACTGGTGTAATGATGATTCAATCCGCTAGAGCATGGGCAAACATTTCAGCTCATCTTCAGGCTAGTAATCTTAAGGAACTCAGGTTTATTGGACAAGGTATTGCTGAACAGATGAGCATTGGTGCTCCTAGACTTTTAAAGCACACAAAACCTACTGAAGCTATCAAGAAGTATCAGGAATATGAAAGAAAACAACTTGTCATGGTTTCTGAAATCGTCAAGCCATTATCTGAAAATGAAACACACTCTTATTTTGATGTAGAAGATTTACAATATCCACCTGGTCTTATGGCATCAGCTTGTGAATTTAGGTCTAACAGATATTCGCCATTTGGAAGTATTGTATCTAGAACATCTGTCAAATTCTCTTGGGAAGGTATTAGTTTTGGTGAGATTAGAGACCTTAATCGCCATCGTACAGGAACTAAGTATTGCCCACTCCTACCTCTTGGATTCTATGGTGCTACAGACCAACTTACTCATGAGCTTACTGATGTAGACCTGACAAGTAAAATTAAAGACCTTTACAACAGCTTCCAATCTACTACAGAATATTCTAGATCTTTGCTTAAGGACAATCCAGAGTATATTTATTTCACAAGTTTAGGTCACAAGTATTATTTTGAACATACCACTACCGCTGATAAGTTCCTGTATGAGATGGAATTGCGTACTGGAATTGGAGCTCATTATAAGTATGCTGAACATTGTCGTGAAACTTTAAGTCAATGGTTTGAACGTTACCCAGAAACAAAGGGCTTAATTTATGAGGGTAGTGCAGAACCTGAGTAGATTAAATTAAATTAATATCTGCTAAGAAGCCATCAGAACAATATATTTTATTAATTCTGGTGGTTTCTGCTTTTAATGGTGTTTTATCTGATGTCAAAACTAGAGCAATTTTCCCCTTGTAAATTTCTCTTATAGTCTTGTCTTCAAACTCTTCCCTACTTAAAATCACTGTCTCTGGGTCTTTTGCTTTTCCTGAATAAGATGTGATTATATTAGCTACATTAATAAGTTTTCCTAATTTCTGTTTATCGTTGATTATAATTTTACCAATGAGAATATTATCAATTGTCATATCAAGGAAAGTTTCTAGGCTCACTTCTTTTCCTTGAGCAGCATCTATCACTTCAATTGTCTTTTCTTCTTGTGTTTTCTCAGATTTAATTATTACTTTTTGTTCCTCTATAGTATCTCCATGAAAAACTAGATATTCCTTAGAAATTCCAAAGATATTATAAATGTGTACCGGCTGCAAAGTTTTCTCCATTTCATTAACAATTTGGCTTAAAACTCTTAGATCTGTTGTACCTACCTCATAGCAAATAAGAAGATTAATATAATTTACATTTGAGAAGAAGAAAAAGAATCGATTAGCTATATTTTTCCAATCTGGTAGCTGATCAAGATTCTTTATGTGGTAGAATTTATCAGTATCTTTCATCCAAGACGTTTCATACATCTGATTGCCAATGAATAAAAAATACCGATGGAAATTTTCTAATGTATTTGTCCATCCAGCATATTTTAAAGCATCAGATAAGTCGTGGCAGATGAAGCATACAAGATTTTTCATGAGATTATTTTACAGGATTTGCATCTGTTAAAAGTCCATGCTACAATAAATCAACCTAATTGGAGAACCCTATGTCAAAGAATAATTTTCGTCCTAAGACCTTTCAAGAAGTTGTAGGCCAAGATAACATCAAGCAATATCTTAAAATCAAGGTAGATGCTTTTCATAAGACTGGTACTTGCCCAAGTCACATGTTGTTTCTTGGATTCTCAGGTGCTGGTAAGACAACTCTCGCAAATGTAATGGCTAATGAACTCGGCACTAAGTTTCATTCCGTCATGGCTACAAACATTCGTACCTTTGATGACCTCTACAATATCTTCAAGGATGTAGAGAAGAATGATATTGTATTTTTCGACGAGATTCATGCAATTGCCCCAAAGATTCAAGAACATCTTTATTCGGTGCTTGAAGATTTTAAACTTTCAACCTACAACAAGTCTCTTCAGAAGCAACAGACATTTGATTTGCCTAGATTTACATGTATTGGTGCTACAACTCACTCTGGTGATTTGAATGCTCCACTCCTGTCTAGGTTCCAAACTAAATCAATCTTGCAACCTTACACTAAACCTGAATTGACTAAAATGATTCAAACTGCTGGCAAGAGAATCTATGGAATTGATTTGGACATGAATATTTGTGAAGAAATGGCACAACTTTCTAAAAATACTGCAAGAAATGCGTATAATCTTCTTGATAGTTTGATGGTTGTAGCAGAAGCAAGTTGTACATCTAAAGTTCAGTCCCATATGATTAATAAACAATTGCTTCACAAGACTCTTAGGCATGAAAATATTGACCCTTGCGTTGGTCTTGAATATTCATCACGAAATTATCTTGTCAATTTGGTCCAAGAAGGTCAATCTGAAGCGGTTGGAGTGAAAACGCTTTCATCTTTATGTCGAGAACAAGAGTCAAATATTATTAACCTCATTGAACCGCCTCTAGTTGCTGGACTTTCATTTTCTCTTGATGTTGGTTCTACGAAAGTAAATTTTGATGGACCTTTCGTCAAGATTACTAAGAATGGTAGAAGACCAACACAAATTGCTATCGATTATATTAAAACCTGTCAATATCTTCAACAAAAAGATAACTGGTTCCCCCAAGAAAATTTAACTATTAAGGAAAAAACATTTAATGCATAAGATTATTTTACGTGGTATTGAAGCTAGAAATGCTATCGAACGAGGAATTTCTACAGTTGCCGAGAGCGTAGCATGTACGTTGGGCCCTAAGGGAAGAAACGTCATCATTCAGGGTCAGAGTGGTCCAATTGTAACTAAGGACGGTGTAACTGTTGCAAAGTCTATTGAACTAGAATGCCCTTATGAGAATCTTGGAGCGCAATTGTGTCGTCAAGTTTCTTCAAAGACTAATGATGTTGCTGGAGATGGAACCACTACTGCTACTGTTCTTGCTAACGCTATTGCCAGAGAGGGACTTCGCTACGTCACTGCTGGTGGAAGTCCTATTAGCTTGAAGCGTGGAATTGATAAGGCTGTCGATGCTGTTGTAGAAATTATCGCTGGAATGGCAAAGCCTATCGAAAATAAGGAAGAAGTTAACTTTGTTGCTACTATCTCTGGTAACGAGCAAGAAGTTGGTGACATTGTTGCAGATGCCATGGAAGCTGTTGGTAAGGATGGCGTAATTACAATCGAGGAGTCTAGGGGTCGAGAAACCACTATGACTGTTGTAGAAGGTATGCGTTTTGATAAGGGATTCTTGTCTAATATCTTCGCTAACATTCCTGAAAAGATGCAAACCAAGTTCCAAGATCCATTGTATTTGCTTTATGATGGCAAGCTTTCTGATGCACATGCTCTTTATGAATTTATTAATAAGTTCCCTGAGTGTGCAAAAAAGCCTCTTGTAATTATTGCTGATAACATTGAGGGTGAAGCATTGCAATTCTTGGTATTGAATGTTTACCAAGGAAAGAAGCAATGGGTAGCAATTAAGACTCCTGGATTCTCAACACAAAAGAAGGACATGCTACATGATATTGCAGTTCTTACAGGTTCTAAGGTAATTTCTACAGACCTTGGCACTACTCTTGCAGATGCCGATGAGTCTTATTTTGGTTCTTCTAAGAGTATTATTGTCACCAAGGATTCCACTACTATTATTGAGGGTATTGGAACTGAAGCTGATATTGAAGACCGCATTTTGCGAATTAAGGCTACTCTCGAGACATGTGAATCTGATTATGAAGCTAGAGTCTTGAATGGTCGTATGGCAAAGCTTTCTGGTGGAGTTGCAGTCATTCGTGTTGGAGCTAGTACAGAAGCAGAATTGATTGAGAAGAAGTATCGTTATGAAGATGCCCTAGCTGCTACCCGTGCTGCTGTAGAAGAGGGAATTGTTCCGGGTGGTGGAGTGACACTACTTCGTGCATCTAGGAAATTGAATCTTAAGCTTGCTGATGAAGATGAGAATATTGGCGTTAAGATTGTAAAGCGAGCTCTTGAAGAACCTATTCGCCGTATTGCTTCAAATGCTGGTTATTCTGCAGATGTTGTGGTGGCTGATGTACTTCGAACTAAGGATGGAAAGGGTCTTGATGCCCGATCAGGTAAAATCGTAAATATGCTTGAAAAGGGTATTATAGATCCAGCTAAGGTTACTCGCTCCGCTCTACAAAATGCAGCTTCTATTGCAGGTCTTGTTCTTACTACTGAAACATTGATTGTAGATAAGCCTGTGGAATCTGAAAAGGTATTAGTATCTGAGGGGATGATGAACTAGCTGATCTAATCTAGGAGGATAAGATGGGCGTATATGATCCTAAAGATAACAAGCCAAGTAAAACCGGGCAAATTATCAAGTTAGTTGTAGCAGTTGTTTTTGTAGGTGCGTTTTTGGCCACGATGAAGGTTGCATGTGAACCGACTCCTCAGCCACCAACACCACCTCTAATGTGAAAATAAAGCCCTTCAGAAATGAGGGGCTTTATTATTAAGGAAAGTTATGAAAGATTTTTTATATCATTATCGTATGCGGGTTACCAAAGTAGTTGATGGCGATACAGTTTATGGTGACGTTGATTTAGGATTTAATTTTGTCCAGAAGAAAATGGAATTTCGTTTTGCTGGTATTAACACTCCTGAACTTCGTGGTGATAATCGTGAATCTGGCTTGAAGTCTAAGGAATATGTTATTAATCGCTTGTTAGATAAAGATGTTATTATTATTACAAAGAAAGATGTCAAAGAAAAGTTTGGTAGATATCTTGCATTTATTTATTATCAAGATGGTTTGGAATGGAAATGTATTAATGATGAGCTTGTAAATTTAGGTCTTGCAGTTAAGTTCATGTAAGCGTATAATGGAGCATGGGTGTTTTTAAAAGATTATTTGTTGATTTTGATTCGTTCTATGCATCTGTGGAACAACATGATAATCCAGAATATAGAAACAAACCCCTAATTGTTGTCCCTTGTATTTCTGATTATACTTGTGCGATAGCTGCTTCATATGGGGCAAAAAGGCTAGGTGTCAAAACTGGAACCCGTGTTAAATCGGCGAAAGAAAAGATACCTGGCCTTATTGTTGTTTCTGCCAGACCTAAAAGATATGTTGAAGTTCACAATCTTATAGTTGAATTATTATCTAAACATTTCAAGAATATTAAAGTTCTTAGTATTGACGAAATGGCTTGTGAGATAAATGAAGATGATAGTTTTGATTGTGAAATGTTATCTGCCTTATTTAAATTAGATTTATTAGATCTTTTTAGCGAGCATTTGACTTGTTCTATAGGTGTTGCAAGTAATGTATTCCTATCTAAAGTTGCATCTGACATGGACAAGCCTAATGGATTTACAGCTATAGAATCAGAAGACCAAATTAAAAGCTTAGAACTCACTGATTTACCCGGTATTGCTGAGAGAATGGAATCTAGGTTGAATAGATCTAAAATTCGCACAATTGATGATTTATTGGGGTTAAACGAGATTCAATTAAAAAAAGCTTGGGGAAGTGTTATAGGTGCTCGTTGGTGGCATATGATTCGTGGTTCGTTGCAATGTGATTATGGATTGTCAGATAATGAAATTCCTAAATCTTTTGGCCATACACATGTTTTGCCTCCAGATAAAAGAGATGATGCTGGTTCTTTTGAAGTTTTTGAGGCCTTGTTATATAAAGCTATTGATAGATTAAATAAGCATAAAGTTGGTGCGAAGAGAATTACTGTTTATTTATCTTGGCGAAATACAGAAACTAAAAAAAGAGGTACAATCAAACTATCTTCTCCGATTGCTGTTCCAAGTTTAGATTTTAAATATTGGACTTTTATAGCTCTTGGTTTATGGAATTCGATGCCAGAGTTAGATTTAAAAACTATCCCTTTAATTGTTGGTGTGAGATTTACAAGAACGATTAAGATGGAAGATATTAATTTGCAGTTATTTGATTTGGATTTTGAA
>JACCDO010509807.1_pt1 | contig 13593 bp, 9 predicted proteins | sample 7446101 | NCBI WGS metagenome assembly JACCDO01 (sample SAMN15323440, study PRJNA562643) | freshwater metagenome | isolation source: river surface water | place: USA:Blue River Watershed | collected 2017-08-16
CCCTTAAAGAAAACCTCATATGGTGATTTTGAATAACCAATTGTAAATGGCTCCATACCATATCTCTTTAATGGTTCATTATATAATAAAGGAGATTGAGTACCAGTGCCTAATCTAGCATCGCTTTCTCTACCATTTAAATAGAAATGTATTTTTTGGTTTTCTGCATCTACTGCCATTGTAATCCAGCTCCATTGATTTTCATATCTTTTAATCCATTGATATAAATGTCCCTTCATTCTATCCCAAAGTTGCATTGTATATGCTCTACTATTATTAAACGATAATCCCCAATCGTAACCTGGCTTTCTGAATATTGGATATTCTATAAATTGTCTATTACCATCGCCAATCAACCAAATCGGTACTTTTTCTATTTGTTGGTCTGCTTTTACTAATACTGATATCGTATGTGAATTATTTAAACACTCTTTTATTTCTCTCGAAGGTCTATAAATTCCTTTTGAATTTTTTCCATTAAAATATCCAACAAACTTTTCTTCACTATATTCTAATTGAGTTTTTTCAACATATCCTTCCATCACACATCTCCAAAATAGGTCATCATCCTCCATTCCCCAATCCCAATATCCATTGGAATATCCATTTGTTCTTTCAACTTGTTCTTTTGAAAATATTACAGCTCCACCAAAGTATTCCTCATACTTCAATTGATAATCTGATTGTGAAATACGAACTGCAATATGTTGTGGGTTACCTTCTGGAAAAGAATAATCACAACTATCATCTTCCGGCACCATATCGATATCATGCCAAACAATGTAATCACACCCATCTTCAAATGCATGTTTTGCGGCAATGTTCTTCATTAAACCTCTATTAAAAAGTTTATCATCACATTGATGGGCAAGATATATGGTATGTTCAATTCCTCTTTCTTCCAAAAACTTTGAAACATGGGGAACGAACACTTTCATATGCTCTTCTCTATTTCTATATGGAACACAAACTCCTAATTTCATTATATTCCTACATTTATTATTCTAATATTTTTATCAATTCGTTTTACACCATGTTCTATAAATTCCAAATTAGATAAACCATCATTTTTTAATAATTCATCATTTGATGTAACTTCATTTACAAATCTTAATTGATTCCATCGAGTACATTCATTTTTCCATTTATTTCCCAAAAATCCATTCTCCTCATGCTTTAGAGATTGAAATCTACTCTTTCTTCTATATGGTATTTTATACTCTTTTTCTTCTGAATCATTTGTTTCTACCATTTCACAAGCAATAATATCCGCAAATCTTTTTTTGCCTGATAAATCTTTTAAACGATATTCATCTATTTTCGATGCATCATAATACATTTGTAATGATGGGGATTTTGATAATAATGCATCTATATCAGTTCCCATTTTATATATCTCTTCATCCCTTAAAACATCATCAAAATATGCAAATGATTTGAAATATCCACTAAACCAATTCGGTATTTTTTTTCTATTAGGTTCACCAACTCCTATAAAAAAATGTTCAGCTACTTTATAATCTACTAAAAACTTTCTTATAGTATCGGTTTTTCCTATTAACTTACCATCTTGATATACAGATATAATTTTATCATCAGCGTTATAAGTTAATGTAATGTTTGTTAAATAATTTGGCTTTATTTCCGAATTTATAAAATGAGAATTTAGTTTATAATCAAATGCACAAAAATTATAACGATGGAAAGATGTGTATGAAATAGCAAAATCATATCCAGGTATACTGAATATAGTAAACTCATCGGACTCTCTATTATGGTCTAATTTTAAATCATCTGGGCAAAAAGTTACTGATAATGTAAAATGATAATTAAAGTCGATTATGTTTTTTACTTTAATATATGAATCAACTCCATTTAATTTTAATAATTTACGATTTCCAATATTTCTAAAATATTTTGTATCTAATGATACATCAGCTTTTTTACATCTCAAAAGTAAATCATCATCTTCATATCCCCATCCCCAATATTTGTTTGAATACCCATCTATACTTTCAAATACTTCGGTAGGAAACATAGTTACTCCTCCAAAATATGTGTCAAATATATCTCTCTTTTTTTCTCCTTCCGAATAATAAAAATCAGTTGCTAAGTGTAATGGTTTAAGTGAATAACTATAATCCACACTCAATGGTATCATATCAACATCGTGGAACACTACATAATCGCATTTTAATTTTTTTGCATAAATAAAACCGATATTAAGTAACATTCCACGATTGAATAATTTAGCATCATCTTGCTCAATTATAATCAATTCATAATCAATACGACCATTACTGAAATAATTAATAATTGCTTGCTTAAAATTTTCTAAATGTTCGTAACGATTTCTATATGGTACAATAATCCCTAATTTGTGATTATTCCTCATTATTCTTTATAGAATTTTTGTGAAATTCAGATAAATACCATTGTATTCTTTCACTCCAATCATCTTTTTCAATTTCTTCAAACCAAACAGTTAATGCATCTAATGAATTTGCAATCTTTTCCAATGCTTTAACTTTTCTTGTTTCTAATAGAAACAATTCTTCATTATTTGTTTGTGGAGTTTCTGCTTTAGTTGTAGTTTTTGCCATAATAACTTATTTATATTTTTACAAATATAGTACTTTTTTTTGTTAATTCCAAATTAAATTTTAACTATTTTTTTAATTAGTTCATTCCATCTACAATATGAACCAATGCCAGATTTTTCAATCATAAAATCCGAATTAGTTATATCAATTTCAAAGTTGTTTCTTCTTATTGCTTGATACATTTTAAGATATTCTTTTGAATATGCATAATCTTTTCTAATATCAGCAACTGCTTTAATTCTTTCTACACAAGTGCTATCCCATTTAAAATGATGTACCTGAACACTATATGTATCGATGGGTGCTATTAATTTATTATCGGCTTGTTCACCCCACAAAACTTCACCATTTACTTTAGCATAATGCTGTCCATTTGTAAGCTCAACATATCCCTTCATCACACATATTTTATTTGGACATGCTTCGGAAAGTGGATATCTAAAAAATCCAGCTAATGGAAATTGTTCAAATATATTTTTATATGGTTGTATTTCGGGAAAACTTCCACCTTCGCCAATTCTATCTACAAATCCACCTCTAACGATATCCCAACCATTTGATTCACAATCTTCTATTAAAAATGGCAAAGGTATTGGATAGATATGAAGCTCATCATCATCAGCTATAACCCACCAATCATCTGGATATTGAGATTTAATTTCATTATATAATTGCGTTACAACTTCCCAATTAAATTTTTCTCTTCGCTCAACTTTCACTACTTTTGCTGAAGGGAAATTTTCTAATATTTTACCAACTTCTGCTAAAATATTAGTACCTTCCCATTCATATACAACAACAAACATTTCATCAACTATATGCCTATAATGATTTAGCATATGCCAAAGTGTGTTTGTTCGTGAACCAGTAACAGTTAATAATCTAGTCATTTTACTTTCGTGTTAGTATTGTAAGACCCGTAGATGTGGGTAGTTTACTATTAAAGATACGAAAATTTTTTAAATTAACCAAATTCCATTCAGTATTATTTTCTAATTCTTTTACAAATTTTGCAGGTCCATCGAATGTTGCAAAATCTTTTTTAGAATTTTCAGTTACCACAAACGTATCGTGATATTTTTGGTCTGTATCGTGGATTGTAATAATTGCGTTTTCAGACATTAGCTGTGAATATAATTCAAAATCTTTTTTAACTCCCTCATATGAGTGGTCGCCATCTATATGTAAGTAATCTATCCTAATATCTTGTCTTACAAAATAATCATAGAATGCTTTTTCTGATGTTTCTAAAATTATTTGTGGAGAAAAATGTTGTCTTAAAAAGGAATCTTCTTCAGTCCAATCAGTAAATCCACCAACTCCATTTGCCGCATCTACTATTATAGTAGTACCAATATCACCCCATTCATTTTGCCCGTTTCCTTCAAATATTTTTTGATGCCACAAATCTACTCTTGATTGAGTCATAAGACGTGGGATGAATCCTCCACCCGTTCCAATACAAACGCATATTTTTGCTCTATTAAATTGAATGAGCGAATATATCATCAATCCATCACCTAAATGTAAATCGGTTGCACCATGTGTCCAACGATAGTTTATAGGAGTATGGATAATATTTCCATCTTCATCCAATTTATGATTATTTGTTAAATAATCTTTTACAATATTAAGATTTAATAAGCTCTGCATAATAACCCATTACGAAATCGTAAACCTCTCTCGTTATTTTTTTATAGTGTTCTAAAAATAATTTTCTATTTTGTTTTCTAACATCTTCCAATTCATTAAATAATTGTGATATGTTATCTTTATTATTTTTTTGAAATTCAATTACAGCATCTATTTGCTCAATTGGCTCATTTGTATTTTTTAATATATGTAAATCAAATTTATCTACATATGTATCTATTCCTATTTTTTCTAATTCCTCATATACTTTTTGTGAACCTATACATATAAATGGTTTTTCTGTAAATAATGATTTATATACCTTTTCAGTATTAGCTGGCGGTATATTGAAAATACAATGTGTCTCTGCATTCAAATCTATATAAGATTTATCATAATCTTTTGTTTTTATAAAAAGACTACTATGAGTTTCATCCATTTTTATACTATAATTATTGAATTTAACATAAGGCCTATATTCATCAAAATTTCTAAATATTAAATTTTCTTCATAAAATTTTTTAATAGATGGTTTTATTTTTGATAAATTTTCAGGATTAGTTAATATTTGTTCATTATCATAAAATGTTTTATTCATTCGTATCAAGCATCTATCGGTTAGTTGATTATCAATCATTTTATTTAATAAATGAATTTTTTGAATTCTTGGTGTAAAAAACGAAAAATAATAATCATATAATTTATTCGATGTATGTAATATGTCATCTTCCAAACATTCGTATAGTCCATTTTTATCACACCCAACCATATGAATTAAATTTGAAAAATGGTCAAAATAAAATCCTTCTTTATTTTTTAATATTTCTAAATCTGTAATCGTTACATGCTTAAATTGCCATTTTTTTAAAATAAAATCTAATTCTATTTTATTAACCATTGGTTCAAAGTGGCATTTCCAAAAAACAATCAGATTATTATTTTTTTCCCACATATCACATATTCGTTTAAATTCATCATCGTTATGCTTATATGCTTCATAAAAATATTCCCATTGATTTCTATCTAATAATACAATAGCATTTGGATGTGTATTAAAATATGTATTTGGAATTACTTCTATGTTTGATACATCGCATCCATAAAATATCCCCATCAATTCATAATAATCACAATGTATTTTTACAATACCTCCATTATTTGTTGAATCCATCTTTCTTTATTTGTATATTTTTGTAAACCTTTTTTTAATCTATCGAACTGCTTTTTATTTTTTTCGTAACCATCTTCTAATATTCGTAAATACTGATAATTGAATTGTTTTTTATTCATTGCTCTATACCGATATTTAATATCTCTCATCCAATCCGAATGTATTATAGGTAATTTACCATTATCAATCGCATCAAATATTGCATAACCAAATGGTTCTTTCGTATAACATCCGTGAAATATTTTGAAATCTTTTTGAAAGAATTTATTGTGAAAACGATAATCAAATTCTATAAATTGATGAACATCTGCATTTATCTTACTACCCTCCAACATTCGTTTATAATCATATTTGTTTGAAAATATAAAAGAAGGTATTCCATCTAAATAATGTGCGTTCTTTCTTGTTTCACATCGTGCTGCATATCCTATCCTATTACTAAGAACATCTTCGAATGGTTTGTTATTTTTCCATTCGTAGTAGTTTGGTATTGTAATGGTATTTGGAAAGTAGGTATGAATAGTATCTTTTTCATAACCAATCCAAACTATATTTTTAGAATTATCCAAAAGGTCTTTTTGCCAATGCCAATCAATTCTTGTCATTAGATTCTCATACTCATCATTTAATCCCAACATATCAGGAATAAATGCGTGAACAAATGTAGTATGTATTTTGTGGAAATAATTTACCAACAAATCCCATTTTTTATATGGATGGTGTAGTATAACAATTCTATCACAATCATCCAATATTTGTTTAACTTCATCTTCATTTTCATAAGTATAAATAGCGCCGTCTTCTCTAATTAAAGGTCTACCAACTACAATAATTTTATATTCTTGTTCTAATTTTGGAATAACATTTTTTACAAAATTATTACACCAAATATCAGAACCTCCTATAACATTTTTTCCATAACCAGTCGTAACAAATACTATCATTTTTATTTATTTTATAGTTCCGTACCTAAATCACCACAAAGTTGGTTACTAAGGAACGAGCTAACACCATCCCAATATCTAACAATTGTTCCATCCGAATAATAACCAGCAGATGATACTGTGCCAGAACTATCACTATACAATATGGTCGCATATGCCCAAGATTCACCAGATGGTATATAATAACCAAAATATCCACCAAATCCATCACACGCAGTTGCTGCATCGTATCCCCCTGAAAGATATACAGAAGTATAAGTTGGAGCCGAATAACCACAATATGTTGAATTGTATTCTACATCTACCCAATAATATCCACAACTACCATCGTGATATTTTTGTTGCTTTGTATATCCTACACATTGATATTCAGCAGGTGATACTGCTCCAGCCGATGGGCAAGCCGCTGGACAATCTGTTCTAGCTCCAAATGGTTGTGCAGTATTTCCAGAATATGCTTTTCCAATAGGAACATATCTACCATTATACGATAACCACCCAATAATAGAGCCCATACCATATGAACCAAATAATGTGGAAGTAAATGTACTTGCATTTTCGAAAGTAGCACCTTGTGGCATTTCCACTTCGATGATTGTACCAATACTACATCCACCATTTGTACCAGATGGCGCAGTGCCATCATTTACACTTTTAAATCTAACTTGTAATGTATTTGGAGCAGGTGGTAGGTTGAATGTTATTTCATTAAAACTAACTAAATTGCCAGCACTATCGGCTAAATATGCTATATATGAACCATTTGGTAAATTTACAGCATATGTACCAACCGCTCTATGTGTTGCATCGGTATTTAAATACCAATAGTATCCACCGCCGCTACCTCCACTAGCCGTTGCTACTCTAATATACCCCGTTCCAGCATATCCTCCACCGGATTCAATTGTTCCCGTTAAAGATGGGTATGCGCAGGCAAATACATAACCATATTGAGCTTGTATATTACCAGCACCATCTCTAACTTGTATCATCCAAGCGCCATTTGCTAATATACCACCTGTTGTACCTGTACCACTAATCCAAGATGAATATGATGATTCGGGCGCAGATTCTAATTTGTATCTCCAACTATATGGAGAACCACTACCACCACTAAACGATGATACATTTATATAGCCGGTATTAGGTGCGGCTGATGCACATCCATATGTTACAGCCGCTGAAAGATACAATGTACAAGTTCCATTTGCGTTTGCATACGCTTGCCCTTCCGTATTAAAATTTGTATCCCCACTTGCCAAAGCATTTGCGTTTGCTTGGGAAATATATGATGTATATGTTTTTGTAAAAGTAACACTACTAGCAGTATAACCAGCTGAACAATTATTTCTCGTAAATGTACCACTTCTCGTAGCAGTCCAATATAATGATGATTTGCCATAGAATTCATTCATTTTCAAATCATTTGAACCATCTGTTGCATATGAAACAGCATATGCAGTTCCAGCGGCAGCTAAATCTATTTGTGTACCAGATGCTATATTTCTATCTGTATTAAATAAATTCATTGATATTTCACCACTTGGAGGTATAGCGATTATTTACTTTTTAATTCGTTTAATTCTCTTCTCAATTCTTTAATAGCTTCAACTAATAAAGGAACAACTTTTTCATATTGAACAGTTAGATAATTTTCACCACTTTTTGATTCATTGCTATCAGTTTTTAAATCAAATGGAGCGGGTTTAACTGCATCAGGTAATACTTCTAAAACTTCTTGTGCTAATAGCCCCGTATCATTCATGCTTTCAGGCACAAATCCCATATCTAATACTTCATCTTTCCATTTATAATGAACTCCATTTAATTTATCAACTTTGTCTAATGGCGATTGAATTGGTGTTAAGTTTTCCTTCAATCTTTTATCAGATGCATATGCTATGATGTTACCAGTTGCCGATATATCTCCACCTACTTGTACAAAGGCACCTGTTGAATAACCATCTCTTAGAATTCTCATCCAATAAGTTGTACTATTAACTACCTGAAATCCTTTGTCAGTTAATTCCGTTGCTTCAACTGATGAACCGATTGAACTATTGGTTACATTACTACTATTTGAATTAAAAGAAGTAGTTGCCGTTGTATTACTATATAAGACTCTATTCCAATATATTCTTGCATAATATGTACCACTCGTTGGGAATGATACGGAAATTACATTACTACTATTTGGTATGCTTAATGAGCCTGGAGTTCCTCTACTAGCGCTTCCAATTACACCTGTTGCTATAATACTATTAAAGCCGGAGTCGGATGCTATTTGGTAACCTATTCCAACATATAAATAACCACCCCATACGCCAGGCGTAGTAGCTACAGTTCCGGTTGCGCCGGACATACCTACTGTTCCCGAATAGTTACCAGCTGCGGATACACTAAATGAAAAACCCGAACCATATAAAAATTGGCTACCAATATTACTCTGATTATCAGACCAAGAACTAACATTATTACTACCAAATGGAATTGTTGCACTTGTTCCTGCTCCTAAATTAGTTAAATCCCCAGCTCTTATCTTTAATTTTGGGTCACCTGATGTATTATTAACTGCGATTAATGGTGATGGTGAGAATGTTAATCTACTATATCCACTACCATCCGGTGGTGAAGATAATTTATCTGGATTGATTGTCCATCCACCAATTGTTCCTTGATTAAATGTTGCAGTTTTACCTGTAAAATCTAATGCAGAAATATGTGACGCATTTAATGTATTTGCTACTACTTTATTTGTGGTTATAGAGTTATCATCTATATATGTAGCATTTACACTATTTAATGTAGATAATGTTCCTAAGCCTGTGATGGATGTATTCGGAACAGTTACTCCTGATTGTAAAGTTAATGATGTAGCCACTAAAGCACCTGTTATAGTTGCGCCGGTGGCAGTTAATGCTCCACCAGGCGTTACTCTAAATGGTGCGGATGCAAATGTTGTATTTCCTAAATATAATCCATTACTATCTGCAGAAAATACCGATGTACCACTACCAATTCTAATTGTACCACCGCTAATAGTACCTGCTGAAAATGTGGCACCTGTAATAGTACCGCCACTAATTGTGCCTGTTGCTGTAATTGTACCACTAAATGTACCAGCCGTTGCATTTATAGTTCCACCAACAGTTAAACCACCTGTACCTGCATTTGCGGTTGGGTCAAATGTTAATTTATCTTTCAAAGAAAAATAACCATTACTATCCATATAAACGGAAGTACTTCCACTATTATATGAACCCGTATCATTTACACCTCCAACAAATATTTTTCTCGTCGATGTTCTTGCATCTAAATAAATTGAATTAGTAGCACCTACTTTAAATAAAGTACTAAAATAACCCAATTGCCCACCTATTACAGGCGCATATATTATATTTCCACTTATAAAAGAACCACTATATTCTCCATCCGCTAAATCTTGTACTTTATTAAATGCAGTTAATAAACCATTATATACGCTTTGGCTTATTGAAGAACTTAATATATAAACCGATGCACTTACAACGGAAGCAGAATATGATGCAGTTGCTATTGATGCCGTTAAATATAAGCTTGATGTTTGTAAGGATGCAGTTAAATATAAACTTGATGTTTGTAAAGATGATGTATAATAAACACTCGAAGTTGCTATTGATGTTGTTAAATACAATGCAGCAGTTCCACTAATTGATTGCGATACAGCGTATAATGAAGCGCTTGATGCAAGAGATGAACTATCGATTGAAGTTGCTAAACTTTGAATAGTAGTACCTCCAGTAAATGTTGCCGATTGAGTTACAGCTACAGGTACAAAGTTATTGTTTACATCATAAAATTCAAATTTAAAATTATATGTTTCATTTCCAACAACAGTTGGCATTGTAGTTATAAAATTAATCTCATCAGGATTAAATGCAGTATCTTCTGTTAATTTTAAACTGATATTACCAACATGCCATTCTCCATTTGATTGTGAAAAATATAATGAAGATGAAATATAATCCGTATTTAATTTAAATTGGTAGGTAGAATCTAATAAATTTTTTGTAGGAGAAATTCCATTTAAAGTCGCAATACTACTACTATCTGAACCAGATATTACATATATCCCTAAATTAGTTGATAGATTTCCGGAATAAAACGCATCTAAATTTAATTCATATGTATTCGTTGAAATTAAATCTAATGGTTCACTATATGTTAAATTACCACTACCACTTAACTTAAGTCCGTTTTCTACTCTCGATGAAGTTAATTGAGTTACTAAAGAACCGGTATTCCAAAAATTTTCTAAAACTTGTTGATTGAATATACCAGTCAAACCAACCACACTGCTTGTTAAATCATATGTAGTTAATAGTTCTTTTGCTTCAACATATATGTCTTGTATTAAATCATAATCGGAAATATCACCCTGTGAAGTTCTAAATACTTTTACTCTTTTTACATCCCCTGCAAATGTTTCTAAATTTGAAAGTTTAACATTTGCAAATGATTGATTTATACCGGTACTTACTTTAGAACCACTAATTATTTGATATATTGGTTGAATTGTTTCAGTAATATTCGCAGTTGGTCTTTTATAAAAACGAATCTTCGTTGTGTTTGCTAAAGCAGGATTTACATTTATTTGCTTTTGCCACTTTACATTATATTGACCTTCCCATTCTATTGGTACGGGAGTATTTAATCCATTATTATCATAAGAACTTAATTCTCCTAATATTGTAAGAGTACATGGACCGTAAGCCGTATCTGGATAAACATAAACCGATACTACTTTTGAAGTTCCTTCATAATATTCAGTTACAATCGGTTCTCCATTAATAGATGAAGATATTAAACCCTCTCCTGGTTCGTGATATATAATGTTTCCAGCCGCATCTTTTAGTTCTATTTTTACAATGGTATCTGCTACTAAATATTGAGAACCTTGTATTAAAAATGCGTTTTTACCACCGGTAAAGGTATCTGATAACTCTGTAATTTTAAAATATTTACTATTTACATCGGTATCGTTTACCAATACATTGTATCTATCTAAATTTTCAGCAAATAAAGTTTTTTTTATTACAGACATTTTATAAAATTCTTTTAAGATAAATATTCATAAAAAAATATTATTCACATATTTATATAAAGAAAACTATATTACTCTATAAAAAACTAAAGAAAACTAAAGGTTATGAAATACTCGATGTTACAAATAAAAAAAGAAACCCACGAACTTCTCAAACAATATTGTGAAGAACATGGGTTTAAGATGGGAAGTTTAGTTGAAAATCTAATTAAGAAACACATTGGTGTTACTAAACCTCAAGCGGGTGTGTTAAGAGCTGATAAGGTTAAAAATCAATCTTACTAAACCCATCTACTTTCTTTATTTCAATCAATCCATCTACGATATCTCTCATAGCATCTAAATGTGAGATTATCCATATAAAATCGAATTGAGTTTTAAGATATTGCATCATTCCGAATAAAGATGAAAGATTATCACTATCTAATGTTCCGAAACCTTCATCAATTACTAAGAAATTAGGTCGAGGTAATCCACAAATGTTAATTAGAGCCACTCTAATAGCCAATCCACTAATAAATTTCTCCATACCACTACATAGCTCTAAGGGCCATTCTTGGTCTTCGTAAACAATTTTTGCGTTGATGTTTTTGCCATCAATATCCATTACAATACCAAAATCTACCACCTGTCCTAATATATTATTGATTTCATTTTCAATAACTGGCATTGCTTTGGAAATTAATTCATAAGGAATACCATCACGCTTTATTGCATCTAAATAATATGTGTATAAACGATTCTTTTCTTCTAAATCTTTAACTTCATTCATCTTTTCCTTAATACCATCTATAAAAGATTGTATTTGAGAAATAGAACCATTTAAATTAGATATATCCTTCGTAACTTTTTTGATTTCATCATCAATTTCACCTTTTGTTCTTTTTAATCCAGCAATCACTACATTAATTTCTGCATTCTTTTTAATAGTTGCTTCATTATCGTGATATTTTTGAATATTAGCTTTAACAGATTCTAATTGATGTTCTAATAATTGTTCTTTAGTTCCTAATCCTTCCAACTCTGCTTCAGATTTTTCTTTAATAACAATCGCTTTACTGTACTTTATTTTCAAATCATTCCACTCATTATATTGTTCTTTCACACCTTCCATTGTATCCAAAGTTTGTTGAATACCAGTGCAATTAACTAACGCTTCTCTAAGTTCTTCTTTCAATTGAGGTAATAATTCTTTTACTCTCATTGCATTTTTTACAAAAGTATTATCACAACAAAACTCACAATTTGGGTCGTATTTATGGTTATCTAAATGTGAAATTGTTTCTTCAGCAGAACTCAAATGCTCTTTTGCAATATCATAAATTTTTGTTGCTTCGGTTAATGCTTTTTCTTCTTTTTGATAATTTGAATATGCGGTTTCAATATCAACACCACCAAATGATTTCTTATCTTCTATTGATTGTGATAATTCATTTAAAACATTAGATTGATTTTCAATTAATTCAACTTTAGCTTTTTTCTCTGCAAGAATGTGTAATATATCTCTACCAATCGAATTGGATTCTCTAGTTAAACTATCTAAATCTAAATTACCATCCATTGGAGTAAGTTCTGCACTCAACCCAACAATTCTATTATTTAAATCAGTAGAATCATCATTTAATCTACCCAATTCCTTTTCCAATCCTCTTAATTCCGATTTTTTAGTTTGAATTTGTAATGCTTTTTCAGCCAATTCACTTGTAAAATCGGTTTTCTTAAAGTTTTTAATTAAGATAGATACTTCTTTGATATCTTCAGTAGCAGTTGCATATAATTTATCAAATACATCCAATCCCATAAATTGTGCTAACAAATCTTTCCTTTCTGATTGGGATTTATCGATAAATAGTGCATTGTTACCTTGCAAACTCAATGCGGTTAATACAAAATCTTCATATCTACCAACATATTGTTCAATTATCGTATTTGTATCTCTTCTTTCAGTTCCATTTAATAATTCTTTTTGCCCACCCTCTTCTTTCCAAAATTGAACATCTACTTTTACATTCTTTCCTTTATTAATTGTTTTTGCAGTTCTTTCAATATAAAAATCTACACCATTTATTTGAAAGTGTAATTTACAAAAGAAATCAGATTTACGATTATTCATAATATTTTGAGCTTTAAATGCTCTACTACTTTTATCGTATAAACAAA
>JACCDO011452363.1_pt1 | contig 13590 bp, 9 predicted proteins | sample 7446101 | NCBI WGS metagenome assembly JACCDO01 (sample SAMN15323440, study PRJNA562643) | freshwater metagenome | isolation source: river surface water | place: USA:Blue River Watershed | collected 2017-08-16
AAGGCACGTGCATTCGATATCCTGCGTGGATTTCTTCCTGCTGGAGCCACCACGTCACTAGCTTGGCACACCAACTTGCGCCAGGCAGCGGACAAACTCGCGCTCTTGCGTCACCACCCCCTGCCAGAAGTCCGAACCATTGCGTCAGCGCTTGAAGAGGTGCTCACGGAAGCATACCCGAGCTCATTTGGACACAAGCGATATAGTGATACAGAGGCATATGTAGAATCATGGATGGGGCAGGACTACTACCATACTGATGCGGAGTGTCCTGATATGGAACTGACACATCATGGACTCTATACTCCCAGCTTGTCCCGTCCTGATGTCGTCCGTGCGCTCTCATCGCGACCACCCAAGACGGAGCTTCCGAAATGGTTGTCTGAATTAGGAGTACTTCAGTTCAATTTTCTTTTGGATTTTGGTTCATTCCGCGATGTCCAGCGCCAGCGTGCTGTGTCTCAGCGCATGCCACTCCTTTCATTTGCGCATGGATTTGAACCATGGTATCTCATGGAACTCCCCGATGAATTGAAGGATCGCGCAACAGTACTCCTTGCACGCGTAGAAGAGCAAGTGACACAACTCGGCTTGATGCCCGCACTCATGCAGTATTACGTGCCGATGGGATATCGGATTCCTAATCGCATGACTGGTGACATTCCCGCACTGGTCTATCTTGTAGAACTTCGAGCGGGGAGCACTGTGCACCCCACACTCCAGTTGCGTGCACGCCAGATGGGGGAGCACATCTCCAAAATTCTCGCTCCGCACGGACTCCGCTTGTTCATTGAGGGAGAGGTGGGGCGCTTTGATGTGAAGCGCGGGTCTCAGGACATTACCAAAAAAGATGAAACATAATACTCCCCAGACCTCGGTCTGGGTTTTGCGTTCCGCCCCACTCTTCGCTATAGTCAGTCTATGAATGAACAACAGCGCCCCATATTTGAAATCACCAAGGAGTTGGGGGATGGCACCCTTGCACGTGCAGGCATTATTCACACCCCACACGGGGATATTCAAACTCCAGCATTTATTCCCGTGGGGACCAAGGCAACAGTGAAGGCAGTACCGCCCGACCTCTTGCGAGCCATTGAGGCACCGGCAGTGCTCGCAAACACCTATCACCTCTATCTTGAACCAGGAGAGGCTATTGTGGCATCGCACAAGGGATTTGGCGCCATGATGGACTGGCAAGGGCCCACATTTACAGATTCCGGAGGCTTTCAGGTGTTTTCGTTGGGTGCTGCATTGGGGCATGGGGTTGGAAAGATAGCGACTTCTGAAGAGCTCTCGCGTCGTGAAGCAGAAAAAAGGGGTGGAGCGACACACGAAAAGCTCGCACATATTGACGAAGAAGGAGTAACATTTCGGTCCGTCATTGATGGATCGACGCATCGATTTACACCGGAGCGGAGTATGGAAATCCAACACGCACTCGGGGCAGACATCTTTTTTGCTTTTGACGAATGCACCAGCCCTCTTGCACCAAAGGAGTATCAAAAGGAGGCGCTTGCTCGTACACACAGATGGGCCGTGCGGTCACTCGCACATCACCAAGCACTCGGTGTCTCTATCGCTTCGGGTGCACCGCAGGCGCTCTATGGGGTGGTACAAGGAGGTGCATACGAAGATTTGCGTCGTGAAAGCGCACGAACTTTGGGCGCTATGGAATTTGATGGCTATGGTATAGGGGGGAGTTTCACCAAGGAGGACATCGGGACTGCTGTGCGCTGGGTCAACGAGGAATTACCGATTCACAAACCTCGTCATCTTTTGGGCATTGGAGAAGTCATTGATCTCTTTCTAGGAGTAGAGCATGGAGTGGACACATTTGATTGTGTCGCTCCAACCCGTATAGCCAGAAACGGAGCAATATATACTCCTGATGGTCGAATCAATATCGCCAATGCTCGATACCGCGAAGACTACACTCCCGTATGTGTCGATGCGACATGTCCCGCACGGGTGTATTCCAAGAGCTATCTTGCGCACCTCTTTCGAGCAGAAGAAATGTATGGAGCTACTATCGCTAGTGCACACAATCTCCATTTTCTCATACAGCTGATGAAAAAAATCCGCCAGTCTATACTGGACGGATCATTCCGCGCACTCAAGGCAGATACATTGGCACGGTACTATGGTGGTTCCTGATTGCCACCTCAGAGTTCATCCCCGATGAGTCCGGGTGGAAGCTCACCATCGGGGAGGTCACGTATCGGCTTCCACGCCTCTGTGAGATCGACGTCGAGTTCGTGCGTTTCTGTCCGCCACGCTTTGCGATCATGCCTACCGATAGCACATGCCCCTATGTGCCCATGTGGGAGCGTGCAGTGCCCCTCGGGAATGAGCGCACCACGACGTGGGAAAATGGGTCGCCCGCAGAGTTCAATATCCATGATGAATACTCCAGAGGTGGGTATGAGTCTCTTTGATATACTCTACTCCAACCAGATAGACTAGCAAGGTGAGCAGTCTCCCGCACCGCCATGCAAATATGCCCCCAGTGAATGTCAATGCTCCGGCAAGAAGGAGTCCGTATCCAGAAGGTGAAAAGTATGCCGTATAGGTGATTAGTGGCAAAGACAATGGGAGTACGACAAGGCACAGAAGTGTCAGGAGGGTGCACAGTACGGTGAGCAAGCACGCTTTTATCAGTCGTCGAAGTCGTGTGCGCATAGATGCAGAAATGTACAGGTGAACTTTGCTCAATTTACAATCATATGATACCTTGTCAAGTATGACATTTCAGCTCAAAAGCGACTGGAAACCATCTGGCGATCAGCCTCAGGCGATCGAGTCTTTGGTGCGTCATTTTCACGATGGCATGCGATTTCAGACTCTTCTTGGTGTGACCGGTTCTGGCAAGACATTTACCGCAGCGAATGTGATTGCACAGATAGGCAAGCCAACCCTTGTCATGGCGCATAATAAGACCCTTGCGGCGCAGTTGGCCCAAGAGTATCGCGTGTTCTTTCCTCATAATGCCGTGCATTATTTTGTCTCATACTATGATTACTATCAGCCGGAGGCATATCTTCCTACCACTGATACATATATTGAGAAAGACGCCCAGATTAACGAGGAAATCGATCGCTTGCGACATGCTTCTACACAGGCACTTCTCTCGCGTAAAGATGTCATTATTGTGGCATCTGTTTCCTGTATTTACGGCTTAGGCTCTCCCGCGGAATACCTAAAGGTCAATCTCAAGATTTCAAAGGATGATCACGTTGCTCGGAATGATGTTATTCGCAAGCTCGTGCACATCCATTTTGAGCGTACCAATGCAGACCTCCGTCCGGGTACATTTCGTGGTATTGGGAATACCCTTGAAATCATGCCGACGGGCGAAATTATGATTTATCAGCTCACATTCTCCGGAAGCACCATTGAGTCTATTTTGGTGATAGACCCCATCACTCGCGCCCTGGTTCGCGAGGAGCACACGATATTCTTCTTTCCGGCAAAGCACTTTATTACTGATGAGGTCGAGCGCCGTCGTGCGCTCGCCGACATCAAGCTCGAGCTCGACGATCGATTACGCGAACTCAAGCAGGAGGGTAAAATCCTCGAGGCAGAACGCCTCAAGCGTCGGACAACATATGATATGGCCATGATTGAGGAAGTGGGGTATTGCAGTGGTATCGAGAATTACTCAAGGCATTTTGCAGGAAAGGCCAAAGGAGAACCACCCGAGACCTTACTCTCTTATTTTCCCCATCTGGCCGATGGGACTCCGGATTTTCTTACTATCATAGATGAGTCGCATGTCACTATTCCGCAAATACGCGGCATGTTTGCGGGTGATCAAGCTCGCAAGCAGAATCTCGTTGAGCATGGTTTTCGCTTGCCTTCAGCCAAAGACAACAGACCACTTCGATTTACTGAGTGGGAGGCGCGCGTGGGACAGGTGCTCTATACGTCTGCAACTCCGGGAGATCACGAGCGCAAAACGTCTGAAGCGGTGGTGGAACAAGTCATTCGTCCGACCGGACTCATTGACCCGGAAATTATCATTCGCCCTGTAGTAGAGAAGGGGGGTGCTCGCGCCCAGATTCCCGATTTTATTGATGAAGCCGTATCGGTCGTGAAGCAAGGTGGGCGCATTCTGGTTACTACACTCACCAAAAAGATGGCCGAAGACCTCTCCACCTACCTCAAAGAAAAGGGCGTCAAAGCAGACTATCTTCATAGTGATATCAAGACAATTGATCGAATCAAGATTCTGACAGAATTTCGCAAAGGAACATTTGATTGTCTGGTGGGAGTGAATCTCCTTCGTGAAGGGCTCGATCTTCCTGAGGTGTCCTTGGTGGCCATTTTGGATGCAGATAAGGAGGGTTTTTTGCGCTCAGAAACATCATTGATTCAAACGATTGGTCGAGCTGCACGAAACATTGCTGGTCGAGTCATCTTGTATGCCGACGTGATGACCCAGTCCCTGAATGCTGCGGTAGGAGAAACGAATCGTCGTCGCGAGATACAGATAGCCTACAATACCAAACATGGCATCACACCCAAGAGTGTCCAGAAAAAGATTCACGATATCACCGAAGAGTTGACCTCTGTCCACGAAAAGACGCTTCGTGAATTATTTCTTCTCGATAAGAAGGCTTTTGATAAGAATCCGGAGAAACTGATAGCTCAGAAAGAAAAGCAAATGAAGTCTGCGGTCAAAGAACTCGACTTTGAGACGGCAGCACTCCTGCGTGATGAAATCAAGATGCTTCGTGGTGAGCCAGTAGAGACTCGTGGACCGCGGGAATCTCAACGTCGACGCTAATTCTCCACAGCACAATGTCAGAGTCCGTGGTATGATGCATACATGATTACCGCAAGCGTTGGGGTGGGCAAGGATCATGACCCATACAAGGCTGGGCGTGAAGCCTGTGTACAAGCACTGGCGGGAATTCCGCCTGAACATAAGGTGCAACTCCTATTAGTTTTTGGTTCAACCACCTACGATCAAGACAAAATGATTGCAGGTATCGCAGAGACCGTTCCTGATACACCGCTTGTTGGGTGCTCCTCGGCTGGGGAAATCTCGAGCGAAGGATTCTCCACCGAGAAAAGTGTAGTCGTAATGGCACTCACATCAGATCAGATGCGATTCTTTCCTGCCAATGGCGGACCGATTGCTCATGACCCGCACAAGGCTGGTCTCGATTGTGCAAATCAACTTCAATACGACTCTCATGGGTATGTCACGTCCGCGCTCATGTTTGTCGACGTGCTTTCTGGTGCCGGCGATCGCACGCTGGCAGGAGTATTCAATAAACTCGGTCCAGATTTCCCTGTATATGGTGGTGCAGCGAGCGATGATTTACTCTTCTTTGAGACCTTTCAGTACTACGGAAACACCGCTCAAAAGGGGACTCTGGTGGGGGTGGGGTTTTCAGGGGACTACCATGCAGTGGGGGTTTCAGGGCATGGATTTCTCCCCATTGGTATTGAGCGGACCGTGACGCGCTCGGAAGGGGCAACGCTGTATGAACTCGACGGTCAGCCTGCAGTCAATATTTACAAAGAGTATTTTGGCGAGGAACATTTGAGTGAACTCCACGAAGGATTACTCCCTTCACTTGCGGTGTCTTATCCACTTGGCGTGTTTTCACCAGATAGCACTGAGGTGGTGTTACGCAATCCTGTGTTTGTAGACCAGAAGGGGGCTATGACTTTTACGTCCGAAATTCCTGTGGGTGCAGAAATACGTTTAATGATTTCAGATATCGAACGCGGACTCGAGACCACAGAGGCTGTAGCCAAGGAAATACTCCGCAAGCTAGGTGGTCGTCCTCCTAAGGCAGCAATTATTATCAATTCCGTTGCACGACGAAAGATGCTTGGACTGCATGCGGATGCAGAGATTGAGACGATTCAGCGTATCTTGGGTCGAGATGTGCCCATGATTGGGCTGTACAGTTACGCGCAGATTGATAAACAGCCTGACAATGTCTCACCATTCCATAACGGAGCACTCACCATATGGGCACTAGCCGAATAGTCATCCACTTCTGAGACCACACACAGCGTGCTATCATATAAGAAACGAACATGAAAACTGAGCATCACGGAGGAACCAAATTGCAATCCACTGGGTGGATTATCGATGCGCGGTGGTACTACGCTCCTTTGGCGTATATTCTTGGACTCGTCGCACACGTCAATTTTTCTGCAGTCAATGTATTTTTGATATTGACCAGCTCACTCCTTATTGTATTGGCAGCGAATGCGATTTTCTATGTCCTACTCAAGAAATTCCGCTCCTCACCGAGTGAGCCTCGAGATATTGATCTGCTGAATATTTCCCAAGTCGGTTTGGATTTATTCTACTTTTTTATTGTGATGTTTCTCACTGGAGGTGGCGTGGCGAGTATTGGGCATTCGTTCTTTTTCATGCCCATCATTGTGTCTATGATTATCTTTGGTTTTCGGGGGTCACTGGTGGTGGCTGCACTCTCCGGACTCCTCGTGTTTGTTTCGGTCCTCTTCCACGAGGGACTCACGGCACTCTTTTTGTCTCCTGAAACATTTCAGATGACCCCAGAATTGTCTTCTGCGCTGATTCAATCAGGGATTATCTTTATGATTTATCTTTTGACGGGGTTCTTTGGTGGATATATTTCGCGCATGATGCGCGCACGAGACATCCTCTTATTGGAACAAATAACTAGAGAAGCAAGTCATGTGGAACGTCTCGAATCCCTCACCAAGGAATTCGATAAGAGTGCGAAGCTCCTCGTGCGTCGTGACTTGGAACTCACGAATGCCAACGAGAAGTTGACACAGCTCGACCACATGAAGTCCGAGATCATTTCTATTGTGGCGCATCAACTGCGCACACCGCTCTCTGCTATCAAGTGGACCATCAAAATGCTCCTCGATCGCGATGTGGGTGCAATCAACGCAGAGCAAGAAGAGCTCCTCAAAAAGGGATTTGAGTCTAACGAACGTATGATTCTCCTTATCAATGACATGCTCGCTGTTGACCGCCTGGAGTCCGGAAAGCTCAAGTACACCTTTGTGCCGGTGCAGTTTGAGGCCCTCGTTTCAGATATGATCCATAGTCTTTCTACTCTGGCCGACCAAAAACATGTTACCGTTCGCCTCAGTACCCCCGCCACTCCTCTGGAGAAAATCCGCATCGATCCAGACAAGATGCGCGATGTACTCCAAAATCTCATCGATAATGCAATCAAGTACACCAAGGAAGCAGGGGTCGTCGATGTCACCGTGGGACTTGAAGGCGGAGACATCCATTTTTCCGTCAAAGATAATGGCATCGGAATTCCGCAAGACGAACAAGACAAGATTTTTGCCCGATTTTTTCGCGCCAAAAATGCAACACATACAGTGACCGAGGGTTCGGGTCTGGGCTTGTTTATCGCACAGTCTGTAGTGAAGCGACATGGAGGAAAAATATGGTTTGAGAGCACAGAAAACGTGGGTACAACCTTCCACGTGACTCTTCCGCTTAACTGATTCACTTTATTCACGTATAATTTACTCATATGCAAGGACTAGGCCGAAAAATTCTCATTGTCACAGGAGACCAAAGTATCGTGAATCGTGTCATCGATCATATCTCTTCATTGGGTCACGAAACCTACACTGCGCACAACGAAGAAACCGCGAAGAATGCCATCCTTGAACTCCACCCCGATATGATCATTTTGGATCTCAATATCGAGGGAGTGGATAGCTTTGTCGTGTTTGAATGGATGCGCGCATCGAGCGATACAGCAATAGCCGAGACTCCAGTCATTATTGCGACACAAGGAGGAGATTTACTCCAAATCAGTCGAGCCATTAAGCTGGGAGTAAAGGATTATTTTGTCAAAGGCACATTTGATGTGGCGCAAGTAGTGCAGAAGGTGAAAAAGCATATTGATGACATGCCCAAACCAAGCACTGCATACACTCTGGCTGGAAGTACGGATACTGCCACTCCTGCGACCGACACTGCGCCCGCGACGCTCGGACCAAAGGTCCTCGTGGTTGAGGATGATAAGTTTTTGCGTGATTTATCCGTACAAAAACTCACGAAGGAGAACTTTGTGGTGATTTCAGCCATGGATGGGGAGCAGGGGATTGCCATGGCAGAAAAAGAGCTTCCCGATGTCATTCTCCTAGATATTCTCTTGCCAGGAATTGATGGGTTTGAGGTACTCCGTCGTATTCGTGCCAACCCCGCACTCCACCCCACACAGGTTGCCATGCTTTCAAACTTCGGACAGCGCGAAGATATCGAAAAGGCCCTCAAGGCAGGAGCCAATCAATTTTTTGTGAAGGCGAATTACACCTTGCCCGAGATTATCGAAGAGGTCAAAAAAATGACCAAAAAGAATCCCTCATAAAAGCATGCCTCACGCACACACAAGAGAAGAGTTTATGGAGCAACTCATCCGTCTCAATCCTGGTGAGGTGGAGTTTCATCAAGCAGTAGAGGAGTTTACCACTTCGCTTTTTCCCTATATTTCGGAGCATCATAAGTATCGTGATTTCAGGATTCTCGAACGCATGGTGGAACCAGAGCGCTCTGTGTCCTTTCGGGTCACCTGGACGAATGATCAAGGAGGTATTGAAGTAAATCGGGGCTATCGAGTGCAGTTTTCCAGCGTTCTCGGACCATATAAAGGTGGACTGCGATTTCACCCCACCGTAAATCTTTCTGTCCTCAAGTTCCTCGGATTTGAGCAAATGTTTAAAAATAGCCTCACCATGCTTCCACTTGGGGGAGGAAAGGGGGGCTCTGACTTTGACCCCAAGGGTAAGTCAGACGCTGAAGTCATGCGATTCTGTCAGGCATTCATGACCGAACTTGCCCGACATATTGGTGCCGATACCGATGTCCCTGCCGGAGATATCGGGGTAGGGGGACGAGAAATTGGGTATCTCTTTGGTCAGTATCGTCGTATGCAAAACGAATTTACCGGAGTTCTGACCGGTAAGGGGTACGGCTGGGGAGGATCACTGATGCGTCCAGAGGCGACCGGTTATGGCGCTGTATATTTTGCTGAGGACATGTTGCGCACCATGTCGCAGAGCATCGAGGGGAAGACCGTGGTGATCTCTGGTTCTGGGAACGTTGCACAGGGTGTAGCAGAAAAAATCCTCACCCTTGGGGGTCGAGTCATCGCCATGTCTGATTCGGATGGCACTATCCATGACGCGGATGGCATGACTCCGGAAAAGCTTGATATGCTGAAGGAACTCAAGAATAGCAAGCGGGGACGCATAAAAGAATATGCCGATAAATTTGGTGCCACATATATGGCGCATGAAAACCCCTGGTCTATTAAAGCAGAGATATATTTCCCCTGTGCAACCCAGAATGAGCTCGATGAGGATGACGCACAACTCATCATCAATCACCACGCCCTCGCAGTTATCGAAGGGGCAAACATGCCTACTACGCTCGGGGCTACGCGGATGCTTCAGGAGGCGGGAATACTCTTTGCTCCAGGTAAAGCATCGAATGCGGGAGGTGTGGCCACATCTGGTTTGGAGATGGCACAAAATAGTGGTCGTACCTCATGGTCGAAAGAAGAAGTAGATATGCGCCTCCGCGATATCATGCACCACATCCATGAAACCTGTCGTACCCATGGAGAGACTCCGAAGGGTATTGATTATGTGCAGGGTGCCAATATAGGCGGATTTGTTCGAGTGGCAGACGCAATGATTGCCCAGGGGATCGTGTAGTTGATGAAGAAGTTCTCACATTGGAAAAAACACCATAAATACTTGGATTTTGGGTCCAAAAATGCTATGATGTCGCCACTTATGGCCGACAAAAAACAGCACAGTGGACCCAGTGAGCATATAGTCGTGCGAGGTGCACGCACACATAATCTCAAAAATATTACCGTAGAGATGCCACGCAACAAGATGGTGGTCTTTACTGGCCTTTCTGGCTCGGGAAAGTCATCACTTGCATTTGATACGATCTTTGCTGAAGGCCAAAGACGATATGTCGAGTCTCTCTCTGCCTACGCACGACAGTTTTTAAATACGATGCAAAAGCCGGATGTGGATGAAATCGTCGGGCTTTCTCCTGCCATCTCTATTGATCAGAAGTCTCACTCATCTAATCCTCGCTCCACCGTCGCGACAATTACAGAAATCTACGATTACCTGCGTGTCCTTTTTGCTCGTATCGGTACTCCACACTGTCTCACCTGCGGGAAGCCCATCAAGCGACTTACCAACGAAGAGATCATGACCTTTATCTTCGCCAAGGTAGATGAAATTGGGAAGCATGCCCCTAAGGAAACCGTCCTTGGAATCGAATATTCCAAACTCAAAGTAGGTATCTATGCCCCAATCGTACGTGGGCGCAAGGGGGAATACTATCAACTGCTCTACGATTATCTCTCTAAGGGTTATGCTAAGGTGCGAGTAGATGGAAAAGTCAAAAGTCTTCGCGAGCAAATTGTCCTCTCTAAAACGAAGAAGCATGATATCGATATCATGGTGGATGAATTTTTTGCATCTGAATTCGGTGACAATGAAAAGGGGGTTCGCGAGCGCCTCTCTGAAGCAGTGGAGCGCGCACTCGATGAAGCTGATGGAGTGGTCAAACTGCTCATTAATGACGACGAAACACTCATGTCGGCCAAGTTTGCGTGCCCTGATGATGGATTTTCTTATCCCGAAATTGAGCCTCGGCTTTTCTCTTTTAACTCTCCGTACGGTGCATGCCCGTCATGTAACGGCTTAGGTACCAAGCATTTTTTTGGCGATGATCCATGCGAGACCTGCCATGGACTACGCTTACGCGAAGAAGCCTTGCATGTCACCATTGGTGATAGTGATGCACAGGCGTTAGTAGATCTTTCCCCAAAGAAACGCAAGGATGCCGATCGTCCTGTGCGAGGATTAAGCATTGTCGAGGTCACGGATTTGTCGATTGATCAAGCAGATGAATATTTTCGACATCTATCCCTCACACCTACAGAAAAAGAAATATCAGGTGTGGTCATCAAAGAAATCCAATCACGCCTCACCTTCATGCGTGATGTCGGTATTGGTTATCTCACGCTTGGGCGTCGTGCCAATACGCTCTCGGGTGGGGAAGCACAGCGTATTCGACTCGCTTCACAACTGGGCTCCCGACTCGTGGGTGCACTCTACGTCTTGGATGAACCCACGATTGGGCTCCATCAGCGAGACAACGACAGACTCATCAAGACCCTACGGGACCTGTGTGATATGGGCAACACCATCATTACCGTAGAGCATGATGAGGATACTATTTTTGCATCAGATTATCTGATTGATATTGGGCCAGGCGCAGGGGTGCACGGTGGACATGTGGTTGTTTCTGGCTATCTCGAGGACCTTCTCACTGACAAGAAACAGCGCTCACTGACCCTCGATTACTTGCGTGGGGATACCAATATTCCAATTCCCGAAGAACGCAGAGACAAGGAGAAGGGTATGCTTTCGATACGCGGGGGAAAGGCATTCAATATCGACAACATGAATGTCGACATCCCCCTTGGCCGACTCGTCACCATCACCGGAGTATCGGGATCGGGAAAGTCTACCCTGATGTACGAACTCGTACACAAGAACCTCCAAGCGCGATTTGATCGCAAATACCGGAGTGCAAAAATCTATAATTGCGCTACTTTCACGGGGACAGAGTATATTCACCGCACCATCTTGATTGATCAGTCGCCAATCGGACGCACCCCCCGTTCCAACCCAGCAACATACACCGGCGCATGGACATTTATTCGAGATTTGTTTGCGGAAACAGAGGAAGCCAAAGTACGCGGATGGAAGGCATCCCGATTCTCCTTCAATGTAAAGGGAGGGCGATGTGAGGCCTGTGAGGGAAATGGCATGATTGCTGTCGAAATGCACTTTCTCCCTACAGTCTACGTCTTGTGTGATGTGTGCCAGGGTAAACGTTTTCAAAAGGAAACCCTTGAGGTCAAGTGGAAGAAGAAAAGTATTTACGACGTCCTCAAGATGACTGTCGAAGAGGCCGAGACATTCTTTGAATCCATTCCCGCCATCTCTGATCGACTCAAGTCGCTCTCATCTGTGGGCTTGGGTTATTTGGAGCTCGGGCAATCTGCCACAACGCTCTCAGGCGGAGAAGCACAGCGTGTGAAAATTGCCTCGGAACTCTATCGCCCCACGGTAGAGCGTACGCTCTACCTTCTGGATGAGCCAACCATTGGTCTCCATTACGAAGATGTCCGTAAACTCATCGAGATTCTTCAAGCGCTTGTCAGTAAAGGAAATTCTGTGCTGATGATTGAGCACAATCTCGATGTGATTGCATCCTCTGATTACCTCATTGATATTGGCCCAGAAGGGGGAACTGGTGGTGGCAAGCTCGTAGGAAAGGGCACTCCTGAGGAATTGGCGGAGCATGCCAAATCCCATACGGGTCACTACCTCAAAAAACATTTAGCAAAAAAGAGGCGTCGCTAGACGCCTCCTTGTTCAGAGGGGATGTTTCGGGACGAGCACCAGTTCCGCTTCGAACGCAATGAGCGAAAGGTCATCGAGAAACTCATAGACACCGACAACCGGATTGTCCTTCTTTGCGTAGAACGCTACACACTCCTTCCGGAGTCTGGTGAACGCCTGGTCTTCATCGAATGGGTGAATGAGGGTGGATGCGATGACCCCCAGTTCAGTGCGCTCCACCCTCTGTGCCACATACACGAGCAGGTGATTGCGGACCAATTCGCGCACCACACACAGGAGATCAACCAGCTGTGGTCCGGAGGCGGAAACCTGAGTGACTCCCTTTTGTGTGAGCGCCTGCAGAATTCGTGCGCGCTCAAGCAGGGTGAAGGAAAGAAACGCAGGATGGCGCGTGGGCCTTGTTGGAACATGGGAATAGCTCATCAGACTGTTCTTTCATGAGGGGCAACTATGTCTACATAAGCACATGATGGACATATTGTCAAATAGATGGGGAGTGTGTATGATAGGGGGAATGACAGTGGAGACACTCAAAGCACTCGCACTCCCAGATAGCCCTGGTGTATATCGCTTTTTAGGCCCAAAGAAGGAGGTCCTCTATATTGGTAAGGCTACCTCACTCGCAGATCGCGTGCGGAGTTATTTTGCCAATGACCTTATGCATACGCGGGGAAAGCATATTGTGGACATGGTCACCTTAGCCACTACGGTCACTTATATCAAGACAGACTCTGTGCTGGATGCTGTGGTCCTTGAATCCAGCTTGATCAAACGCCACCAGCCCTTTTATAACACCAAGGAAAAGGACAACAAGAGCTGGAACTACCTTGTCATCAGTGCGGATCCATTCCCATCTGTGGGGACCATCCGCGAGCGAACCATGGTCCTGGAAGAAGTAGCAGGGGGCGCGACATGGGGGAGAGTGTTTGGACCATTTCCTGCCGGGAGTAATCTCCCCGAAGCGCTCGCCATCATCCGCAAGATTCTCCCGTTTCGTACTACCTGTACTCCACTTCAAGGAAAACCGTGTTTTGATAGGCAGATTGGGTTGTGTCCAGGAGTGTGTACAGGCGAAATATCAGAGTCGGCATATCAGACGAGAATTCATGAAGTGGAAATGTTTTTTGAAGGAAA
>JACCDO010606065.1_pt1 | contig 13589 bp, 9 predicted proteins | sample 7446101 | NCBI WGS metagenome assembly JACCDO01 (sample SAMN15323440, study PRJNA562643) | freshwater metagenome | isolation source: river surface water | place: USA:Blue River Watershed | collected 2017-08-16
ATGCGCTGCCTGGCCGTCTGCCAGGACGGTGGCGACTACGAGCGGGCCGAGCAGCTGCGGGCACGGCTGATCGGCGCCGGGCATGGCGCCGTCATGCAATGGCTGGACCTGGCGTTGCTGCAGGCCCGCAGCGGTTCGGCCGAGACGGCCGCCGCGCTGCTGGAGGCGAACGCCGACGTTTTCGGCAACCCGGCGCTGCTGCCCTGGGTGAACTTCGCGCGCGGCATCCTGGCGGTGCGGGCGCGCGCGTCGCAGGGGCTGGCGCTGCTGACGCCCTGGGTGGAGGGGCGTATCGCCCAGGCCCAGTCCGGCCCGGCCGTATGGCCGTTCCTCGGCATCGGGGGCGGCTGGTGGGCGCTGGCCTTGCATCAGGCCGGGCGCACCGGCGACGCGCAGGCGGTGCTCGCGGCCATCCGGCCGCTGCTGCTCACGCCGGAGAACGCGCTGCTCGTCGACGCATTGAAGGCGGCGGGGCTGCTGGAGGCGACGGTCCAGGTGCCGGCGTTGCCCTAGTCCACCGATTTCACTGATTCGCTGGACCAGCCCCGGTGGGTTTGAACGCACGGCAGCCGGCCGGCCAGCCCCCGTTCAGTCGAGTTGCAAGCCCAGGCGGGTGAGGTCGCCGCGCCCCGGGCGCACCAGCATGGGTTCGTCGCCTTGGCTGAGGTCCAACACCGTGGTGGGCTCGGCCGGGCAGGCGCCAGCGTCCAGCACGAACTGCAACTGACGGTCCAGCCGTGCGCAAACGTCGGCGGCATCGTTCAAGGGCTCGGTGTCGCCCGGCAGGATCAGCGTCGTCGACAGCAGCGGCTCGCCGAACTGCGCCAGCAGCTCCTGCGTGACGCGGTGGTCCGGCACGCGCAGCCCGATGGTGCGGCGGCTTGGGTGAGACAGCCGGCGCGGCACCTCCTTGGTGGCCGGCAAGATGAAGGTGTAGGCGCCCGGCGTGGCCAGCTTCAGCAGCCGGTACTGGCGGTTGTCGACCATGGCGTAGGTGGCCAGCTCCGACAGGTCGCGGCACAGCAGGGTCAGGTGGTGCTTGTCATCCACGCCGCGCACGCGCCGCAGCGCCTCGGCGGCGGCCTTGTCGTCCAGCCGGCAGACGACGGCGTAGCTGGAGTCGGTCGGGATGGCACCCAGCCCGCCGGCTTGCAGCATCTGCGCGGCCTGCCGCAGGAAGCGTGGCTGCGGGTTGTCGGGGTGGACTTCGAAGAGCTGGGCCATGGGCAGGGTGAGGGAGCGTCACTGCGAGCGTAAACCGGCGGGCGGCGGGGAGCCGTCATCTCGGTGCAGGAACACTTTCCCTCAATGGGTGCGTTCGGCCAGCGCCGCCCAGACGGGCGTCAGCCGGCTGGCCAGTGGCGGCAGCGTGCCGAGGTCGATGCGGCTCTCGTCGGGGCTGTGGAAGTCGGACCCGCGCGAGGCCAGCAGGCCGAATTCGATGGCCACGTCTGCGTACTGCTGGAACTCGGCCGGCGTGTGGCTGCCGGTGACCACCTCGATGCCGCGCCCGCCATGGGCGATGAACTCGGTGATCAGCGCGTACTCCTCGGTCGGCGTGAAGTCGTAGCGCCCTGGGTGCGCGATGACGGCGATGCCGCCAGCGCGCGTGATCCAGCCGACGGCATCCTTTAGCGTGGCCCACTTGTGCGGCACGAAGCCGGGTTTGCCTTCGGTCAGGAAGCGGCGGAACACTTCGGGCACGTCGGCGCAATGGCCGGCGTCGACGAGAAATCGCGCGAAATGGGTGCGGGAAATCAGGTCGGGGTTGCCCACGTATTTCAGCGCCCCCTCGAAGGCGCCGTGGATGCCCGCCGCAGCCAGGCTGGCCGCCATCTCACGGGCACGTGGCTCGCGGCCGCCTCGCGTGGCCTTGAGGCCGGCGATGATCTCGGGTGCCTCATGATCGAAGCCCAGGCCGACGATGTGCACGACGCGGCCGGCGAAGCTCACCGAGATTTCGGTGCCGGTGAGGTAGGGCAGGCCGATGGCCTTGGCGGCCGCGATGGCGCGCGCCTGGCCACCGATCTCGTCATGGTCCGTCAGCGACCACAGCTGCACCCCGCCCGCCTTGGCCCGCGCCGCCAGCGCCTCGGGCGTCAGCGTGCCGTCCGAGACGACGGAGTGGCAGTGCAGGTCGGCGTTGAGGCTGGCATCGAGGTTCACCGCCCGATTCTCGCAGGCGGTGGGAGCCTGCATGCGCGGCAAGGTTGTGGGGCCTGGCCGCTGCCGGCGGTGATGCGAAACTGGCCCGTCACCGGGCATGGTGCCAGGCCACCCTGCGACAGGGCGGCCGCGGTGGCCGTGCGGTGTGGCTCGGGATTGAAGCAGAGAGAGGCCGATGGATTGGCGATACAACACCCTCTGGCGCGAACAGCTGCCGGAGGCGGAACTGGCGGTGGTCAATTTCCAGAACGCAGCCGCCGCCGCAGCCGGCTTGCCGGGGCGGCGCTACGTGTTTGCCACCAGGTTCAGGTCGAAATTTGAAAACCTGACGGATTTGCCGGCCGACGACGACATCGAATATCTCTACCTGGGCAGCGCCAACATCCGCAACTTCATCGGGTTGTCGCGCTTCAAGCGGTTGAAGCGGTTGGAGGTGGAAGGCTGTCGCCAGCTGTCGAGCGATCTGGGGCTGTCGGGCGTCGGTGATTCGATCGAATGGCTGAACATCGACGGCGCCAGGAAATTCTCACCCGGTGACGAGTTGTCCAGTCTGCGGCACCTGCGGGTGTTGTGCCTCAACGGCTGTGGCCCGATTGAAAACCTGGACTTTCTCCATCTGCTCCCGAAGCTCCTTGATTTCCGGTTCGTGGACAGCTCAGTCGTCAGCGGCGATCTCAGCCCGCTGCTGGCGCATCCAGCGCTGTGCTCCGCAGGCTTTCTGAACAAGCGGCACTACAGCCTCAAGGATTCTCAGGTCGACGCGCAGCTTCGCCCGAAATGGCCATCGGCCGTCGAGACGCTCCACAAAGGGCCTTATGAGACCTATCGATACCTCGATCTCGGAACGTGACTCCCGGGTGGGCGGCCGCCTTCGTGATGCGCCCGCCGCATGAGCTCGTGGTTCAGCGCAGGCTGCAGCCATTGCGGCAACCCGGTCGTCCGGCTGCTGACGGCTTTCAGCCAGGGCAGGTGCTTGCTGTGCGTGTTGAAGTGGCCTCACCAATCGCGTGACGCGACGGTGGCCGCTGATCCGATGAAGTGGTCGGCGACCAGTCAGCGCTCGCGCGGGTTCGATCCCCATGGCGTTCGCGGTTATGCCGACGAATACTATTGGTGCCGTCGTTGCGGGGCGCCGGCCGTGTTCACTGCGGAGCAGCAACGCGAAGCGTTCGAAGTGAGGAAGAAGCCGATCTATCAGCGCCGCGTCCATTGCGAGCCCTGCTGGCATGCCGGCAAGAAGCGGCGATAGCTCCTCCGCGCCAGGGCTTTGCCGCCCGCCACCCTGCGCCGCCCTGCACGAACGCGAAGACTCCCAGGCGGCCTCCGGCGAGCGTTCGAAGCCTTCGGGCCGCCGGCCTCACAACCGGAACGCGTTCACCGCTTCATCCATGACCTGTGCCCGGCCGCTCAGGCTGGTGGTGGAGGCGACGGCTTCTTCCACCAGTGCGGCGTTCTGTTGCGTCATCGCGTCGATGGCCTGCACCGCGTCGCCGACCTCGGTGGCCTGGCGGGCTTCCGTGCGGGTCTGCTCGGCCATGGCGCGGATGAGGCCGCTCATCTGCTGCACCTTGGCGTGAATGGCGCGCACGGCGCTGCCGGCCTCGGCGGCTTGCGCGGCGCCCACGTCCACGCGTTCGGTGGACTGGTGGATCAGGGACTTGATCTCGCGTGCTGCCGTGGCGCTGCGCTGCGCCAGCTGGCGCACCTCGGTGGCCACGACGGCAAAGCCGCGGCCCTGCTCACCGGCGCGCGCTGCCTCGACGGCCGCATTGAGCGCGAGGATGTTGGTCTGGAAGGCAATGCCGTCGATGAGGCCGGTGATGTCGGCAATGCGCCGGCTGGCGTCGGCGATGCCTTGCATCGTGCTCACCACGTCGGCGACGACATCGCCGCCCCGGGAGGCAGCGTCGGCCGCCGTGCCGGCCAGGCTTTCGGCATCCACGGCGGCGCGGCTGCTGTGTTGCACGGCGGTGGTCAGCAGCATCACGTGCGAGGCCGTCTGCTGCAGGCGTGCGGCGGCTTGCTCGGTGCGCTGGGCGAGGTCGTCGTTGCCGGCGGCGATCTCGCGCGCCGCGCTGCGGATGCCGCTGGCGTCGGCCTGGATGCGCTCGACGAGACCGCGCAGCCGTCGCTGCATATGGCCCAGGGCCGTCAGCACGCGGCCCAGCTCGTCGCTGCGGCCGGCAGGCACGGGCTGGCTGAGGTCGCCTGCGGCGATGCGTTCGGTGGCCTCCACCATCTGCCGCACGGGCTGCAGCAGCTGGCGGATCGCGCGGGTCATCAGCAGCAGCATGGCGGCCAGCGCCAGCGGCAGGCCCAGCATGAGGGCGTTGCGGCGCTGGGCGGCGCGCGTGGCGCGGCCGGCCAGCTCGGTGTCGAGCGTCTGCATGACCTGGTCGCTCAGCCGGGCCTGCAGCGCGCCAGCCTCGGTCAGGTGGGCAACGAGCTGCTCCAGCGGATAGTTCACATCCCGCGCGGCGGCGTCCAGCGTCTTGTCGACCTGTTGGCGCTGGGCCTGCAGGCTTTGCAGCAGTGGCGCCAGGTGTTGCTCCCGGTCGGCGCCGCCGGCCTGCAGCGCCAGGCGCAGGCGCTGCTGCATGAACGCCACCTGCTCGCCGTAGCGCGTGTGCGCCGCAGACATGCGCGCCAGGTCGTCGACAGCGGCCGCGCTGGCCAGTGCGGCGAGTTCGGCCAACGCGTCCTGCACGCGCGGCGCGGCCTGCAGGCCGGCCTCGATGGCGAAGTGCGACGCGGGTTCGGCGTCCAGCAGCAGGCCGGTGGCGGCATTCAGCTCGGCCAGGGCCTCGAAGGCGGCGTCGGCCAGCGCATCCTGCGCGTCCAGCAGCTTGGGCACGTCCAGCGGGCCGTCGGCGATGGCGCGCGCCAGCTGGCTTTGCTGGCCCAGCAAGCTGGCGGTGCGCTCGCGCTGGGCGGCCGTGAGGGCGGCGGGCAGGCGTTCATCGGCCAGTGCCTCGTCGAGCGCTTTCAGAGCGGCCTGTACGGCGGCTGCGGCGGTGACGGCCTGCGGTCGGCGGTCCGGCTGGGTGGACAGGGCCTCGGCCGCCAGGCGGCGCTGCGTTTGCAGCCGCACGAGCACGGTCTGCCAGGCGCGGTTGGCCGGCAGCGCGGCGTGCTGGAGCGCTGCGGTGTCGAGCTGTGCGGCGTAGCTGCGTAGCAGCAGCGCGCCGGGCAACGAACCCAGCAGCAGGGCCAGGCAGGCGATGAGGACGAGCCGCGTTCGCAGGCTCCAGGCAGCGGGGGAGAAGGTCATGAGGCGACGCAAGCGAGGAAGGTCAGGCGACGAGCAGCGCGCGTTGCGGCGTGCGGCGGTCGATGAAGAAGCGGCTGCCGCCGGCGCGGCCCTTGGCCACGCGCTTGGGCTCGGCGAGCGCGGCGCTCAGCGCGCGGGCACCGTCGAAGTGGCCGGGCAGGTGCAGCACGGCGCCGGCCGAGAACGTGGGCAGCGGGTGGAAGCTGGGCTGGTTCTGCCGGTTCAGCGTCACGTAGCCGCCGGCAGCCAGGTGCTCGGCGGAGAAGAAGCTGCGCACGCCGGCATCGAAGGCTTCGCAGATGCGGGCGAGGCGGGCCTCCCAGTCGGCGCTGGTCAGCGCCATGACGAAGTCGTCACCGCCGATGTGGCCGACGAAGTCCAGCTGGGGGTCGGCGGCCTGGGTCAGCACGCGGGCCGCGAGGCGGATGATGTCGTCGCCGATGCGGTAGCCATAGACGTCGTTGAAGGGCTTGAAGTGGTCGATGTCCCAGACGACGGCCGCGAAGGTCTCGCCGGCCTCGATGAGGCGATCCAGGTGGTTGTCGATGGGCACGTTGCCCGGCAGCAGCGTCAGCGGGTTGGCGTAGCGCGCCGCGTGCACCTGCAGGTCGGACACGGCCTTGAGCAGGTCGGAGCTGCGGCCCGAGCCGAAATAGGCGCCCTCGCGGGTGACGATGAAGCCGTCGACGAGCAGCCGCTCATCGAGGTTGGCCAGGCCGTCGCTCATGGCGCGCAGCGGCGTGGCGACGTCGAAGACCAGCGGGTGGGCGTCCATCAGCTCCACGCAGCTGCGCTTGTCGAAGATGTCCATGAAGTAGCGCTCGGTGCTGCGCTTGAGCACGTGCAGCGAGCGCAGCACGCCGATGGGGCGCTGCTGGTCGTCGAGCACCGGGATGGCGAGCAACTGTTCGTCGCGGTGGAAGAGGTCCACGATGGCGCGGCAGTTCATGGCCGGCGTGACGGTCAGGCCGCGGCGGGCGAGCTGGGCCGCGCTTGTGATGGCGCCCTGGTCGAGCGGCAGCGCCAGATCGTTCTGCAGCAGCCGGGGCTGGGCATCGGCCGCCAGGCGCCCGCTCCACTGCGCGCCCAGCGACGCGCGGGGCGTGGCACTCGGCCGTGCGAACAGGTAGCCCTGGCAGATGGACAGGCCCAGGCGGCGCAGCACGTCGAGGTCGGGCTCCTGCTCCAGCCCTTCGGCCACGACTTCGCAGCCGCTGGTGGCCGCCATCTCGACGATGCTGCGCACGAACTGCTGCTTCAGCGGCTCCTGGGCGATGCCGTCGATGAAATGGCGATCGATCTTGACGAAGTCGGGCCGCATCTCCATCCAGCGGCGCAGCGAGGCGAAACCTTCGCCGAGGTCGTCGAGTGCCACGCGAAAGCCGTGTTCCCGCAGCGCCTGCAGTGCGTCGTCCAGCTGGGCCAGGTCATCCACCGGGCGGGTTTCGGTCAGCTCGATGACGACGCGTGATGTCGTCAGGCCCAGCGCGGCCAGTTCCGCCGCCAGCTCGGCGGCATGTTGGCGCGCGCCGAGCAGCGTGTCTGCGGTGACATTCAGGAAGAGCTGGCCCGGCAGGCCCAGATGCTTGAAGCGCTGGATGGCCCGGCGCACGATGAGGTGCTCCAGCTCGACAAGGCGCCCCAGGCGGGCGGCGGCGTCGAAGAGCACCAGCGGTGAGTGCAGCGGGCCGTTGGCCGGGCCACGCGTCAGCGCCTCGAAGCCGTAGATCTCGGCCCGGTCGATGGCCACCAGGGGCTGGAAATGCAGGTCGAAGCTGCGGTGCTGGATCAGCGCGTCAAGCGCGGCGGCAAGGGGATCGGGCGCTGGCGCGCGCATGGGGAAGGCTCCGGGTCGGCGGGCCGGCCCGAGACGTCCGGCCGGCTTGCGGCGCGGATTCTTGAAACACCTTGTGACATGCGGGTGACCCGCGTCACGCGCGGCCCGCCCGTGCCAACTCCGTCACGACCTGTGCGCGGCGTCAGCGCGTTCGCCGCAGCTTCAGCCGGCTGCCTCGATGACGTATTGCACCCGCTGCTGGCCCTGCCATTCGTCCAGGCTCAGCCGGTAGGCCAGCGTGGCCTGCTCGGGCAGCATGTCGATGTGGTTGAACCAGATGCCGTCGATGAGCCGGCCGCCCTGGCGCAGGCGCAGCTTGAGGTGCTTCTCGCCCACCAGCCGTTGCGACACCAGCTCGAAACGGTCACAGAACACCGGCGCCTCGAAGCCCTGGCCCCACACCTGGCCATCCAGCAGGCGCGCGGTTTCGGGCGTGGCGGCCTCGGGGGGCAGCTTGCCGTCATGGCGCAGCGTGCGGGTCAGGTCTTGTTCGTCCAGCCATTCCTCGGCCACGCGGGCCAGCGCGAGCGCAAAGCGCTGGACGAGTTCGACATCGCCGCCGGCCAGCGTGGCGCCGGCCGCCATCGCGTGCCCGCCGAACTTGGCCAGCAGGTCGGGCTCGCGCTTGCTGACGAGGTCCAGCGCGTCGCGCAGGTGAAAGCCCGGGATGGAGCGGCCCGAGCCCTTGAGGTGACCATCGGCGCCGCGCGCGAACACGAAGGTCGGGCGGTGTACCCGGTCCTTGATGCGCGAGGCGACGATGCCGACGACGCCTTCGTGGAACTCGGCGTCGAACAGCGCGACGGCCGGCGGCAGGGCGCCGGACAGCGCCTCCACCAGCGCGTCCAGCCGCGCCTCGGCCATCTCGCGCATGCCGCTCTCGATTTCGCGGCGCTCGCGGTTGATGGCGTCCAGTTGCGTGGCCAGCGCCAGCGCGCGCTCGGGATCGTCGGTCGTGAGCGTCTCGATGCCCAGCGTCATGTCGGCCAGGCGACCAGCCGCGTTGATGCGCGGGCCCAGGGCGAAGCCGAGGTCGAAGCCCTGGGCCTTGGAGGCATCGCGCTTGGCCGCGCCGAACAGCGCCATGACGCCCGGCTGCGCACGGCCCGCGCGCATGCGGCGCAGGCCTTGTGCGACGAGGCGCCGGTTGTTGGCGTCCAGCTTCACGACGTCGGCCACGGTACCCAGGGCCACCAGGTCCAGCAGGCCGTCCAGCCGGGGCTCGGGCTGCGGCAGCAGGCCGCGTGTGCGCAACTCGGCACGCAGGCCCAGCAAGGTGTAGAAGGCCACGCCCACGCCGGCCAGCGACTTGCTCGGGAAGGTGCAGCCGGGCTGGTTGGGGTTGACGATGGCGTCGGCCTCGGGAACGACCACGGCGCCGTCGACGACGGCGGGCAGGTGGTGGTCGGTCACCAGCACCTTCAGGCCGACGGCGCGCGCGTGGGCCACGCCGGCCAGGCTGGCGATGCCGTTGTCCACCGTGACCAGCAGTTCGGGCTTTTGCTCGAGCGCGAGGTCCACGATGGTGGGCGTGAGGCCATAGCCGTGAACGGCGCGGTCGGGCACGACATAGCCGAGCTGGTCGGGCTGCGCGCCCAGCAGCCCGAGGCCGCGCAGCATGACGGCGCAGGCGGTGGCGCCGTCGCAGTCGTAGTCGGCCACGATGACGATGCGCTCATGCCGCTGGATGGCATCGGCCAGCAGCGCGGAGGCCTCGGGCAGGCCCTTGAGGCCGGCGGGCGGCAGCAGCTGCGCGAGGTTGTCGTCCAGTTCCCCGGCCTCGCGCACGCCGCGGGCGGCCAGCAGCCGCGCCAGCAGCGGCGCAATGCCGGCCTGCTCCAGCGCCCAGGCGGTGCGCGGTGGCACCTCGCGTTCAACGAGCTTGGGGCCGTTCACAGCGCCTCCAGCATGGCAGCAGCGTCGGCGCCTTGCCAGCGCCGCTTGAGCCGGTCCAGCAGGGACAGCGGTTGCGCCGTGAAGCGGCGCGCCAGGCGTTCGCCGCCGAGCGTCAGGCTGTCCAGCGGCTGTGCGAGCGGCCCCGCGTCCAGGCGTTGCCAGGCCTCCACCCAGGCGGCGAGATCGCCGTTCAACAGCGGTGCGGTCAGGCGATCGTCGACGGTCACGTCGAGCGCTCGGCCGTTGCTGCGGCCGATGTCGCCGATCCAGACCGAATTGATCACCAACTGGCCGTTGGCCTCGCGGGCCTGGTTCAGCGCATGGTCGTGCAGCAGCATCTGCGCCTCGTTCTGCCAGCGGCGCAGCACGCGGCTGTCGGGCAGCCAGGGTTCGATGGCGCGGCCGGCGACGCGCTCGAAGCTGGCGGCCTGCAGCCCGTCCAGCGCGCTGGCGTGGCCGAGGGCCCAGCGCGTGGCGTCCAGCAGCCGCCATTGCCAGCCTTCGTGCTCGGGCCACAGCGCGCGCAGCAACTCGGCGAAGCGCGCCGCGTCGGACTCCGACAGCTCCAGCGCCGCCGGCGGCAGCACATCGACGCCGTCCGTGCCCACCGCGAGGTGAACCGGCGTCATCAGCGCCCAGCTCAGCTCGGGCCCGGCGTCGACGGCCCAGGCGGCCGCGCTCGGCTCGGCCTGGCCGCGCAGTGCTGCGACGGCGAGCTGGTGGGGCAGGTGAGGGGCGTATTCATCGCTGCCCCAGGTGTCGGCGGCGCTGAGCCGTGTCAGCTGGGTCGTGAGGTTGGGCAGGTTCAGGCCGGCGAACGCATGCCGCGCGGCTTCATCCATCGCCGTGGCATGGGGAATCATCAGATGCATGGCAGGATTATCCGAATCCTTGTGGAAGCACGGGCGGGCTTCCATCAGGTTGTCATAAAGCGTTCATACACTTTTCATCATGACCGATCCCCAATCGCCGCCCCCGCTGAAGCTGCTCAATCGCGAACAGGCCATCCTGGAGTTCAACCGCCGCGTGCTGGCCCAGGCCCAGCGCGAAGACGTGCCGTTGCTGGAGCGGCTGCGCTATGTGTGCATCGTCTCCAGCAACCTCGACGAGTTCTTCGAGGTGCGGTTCGCCGACATGCTGGACGCGGCGCGCGACCCGCTCAGCCCGGTCACGGGCCAGGACGTGGACCGCGTCGGGCGCGCCGCGCACACGTTGATCGACGAGCAGTATCACGTGTTCAACGAACAGCTGATGCCGCTGCTGCGCAAGGAGCGCATCGTCATCCTCAACCACGCCGACCGTGACGAGCCGCAGCGGGCCTGGGTGGCGAAGTTCTTCGAGCGCGAGGTCAAGCCGTTGCTGGTGCCGGTGGGGCTGGACCCCGCTCATCCGTTCCCGCAGGTCGCCAACAAGTCGCTGCACTTCGTGGCGCGGCTGTCGGGCAAGGATGCCTTCGGGCGCGACAACCGCATCGCCATCGTCAAGGTGCCGCGGGTGCTGCCGCGCGTCATCAAGCTGCCCAGCAACCTCAGTGACGGACGGCAGGCCTTCGTGCTGCTGACCAGTGTCATCCGCGCGCATCTCGAGGACTTGTTCCCGGGGCGCAAGGTGGAGGCCTTCTCGCAGTTCCGCGTCACTCGTGATTCGGACCTCGAGGTGGACGAAGAGGAGATTGCCAACCTGCGCCACGCGCTGCGCTCGGGGCTGACCACGCGCCATTTCGGCCGGGCCGTGCGGCTCGAGGTGGTCAACACCTGCCCGGCGGAACTGTCGGAGTTCCTGCTGGAGCAGTTCAGGCTGCCGCAGGCGGCGCTCTACCGCGTCAACGGGCCCGTCAACCTGGTGCGGCTCAACGAACTCATCGACCAGACGGACGCGCCGGCCTTGCGCTTCAAGGCCTTCGAGCCGGCCTGGCCCACGGGCCGGCTGCCGCGGCACAAGTCCATCTTCGACCGCGTGCGCAAGGGCGATGTGCTGCTGCATCACCCGTTCGAGAGCTTCGAGCCCGTCGTGCAGATGCTGCGCGAGGCGGTGGCCGACCCCGATGTGCTCGCCATCAAGCAGACCATCTACCGCACGGGTGCCAAGAGCGAGCTGATGGACCTGCTCATCGAGGCGGCGCGGCGGGGCAAGGAGGTGATGGCGGTCGTGGAGCTGAAGGCGCGCTTCGACGAAGAAGCCAACATCAACTGGGCCGAGCGGCTGGAGGCCGTCGGCGCGCAGGTCGTGTACGGCATCGTCGGCTACAAGACGCATGCCAAGCTGCTGCTCGTCACGCGGCGCGAGAGCGGCAAGCTGCGCCGCTACGCCCATCTCTCGACCGGCAACTACAACCCCAAGACGGCGCGGCTCTACACCGACCTGGGCCTGCTGACGGCTGACGCCGACCTCACGTCGGACGCGGATTCCGTGTTCCGCCAGCTGGCCTCGCTGGGCAAGTTCAAGGCGCCGCGCCGCATGCTGCTGGCGCCGTTCAACATGCACAGCCGCATGCTGGAGCTGCTGGCGCTCGTGGAGGGCGCTGCCCGGCAGGGCTACGCGGGGGCGCGCGTGGTCATCAAGATCAACGCGCTGACGGATGCGGAGCTGATCCACGGCTTGCTGCGGACCGCGCAGGCCGGCGCCAAGGTGGACCTGGTGGTGCGCGGCGCCTGCATGCTGCCGCCGGGGCTGCCGGGGGTCAGCGAGAACATCGTCGTGCGCTCGGTCGTCGGCCGCTTCCTGGAGCATTCGCGCATCTGCTACTTCCGCTGGGCGGACGGCGACGACGGCGAGGCGTTGTTCCTGTCCAGCGCGGACTGGATGAGCCGCAACATGTTCCGCCGCATCGAGGTGGCCTGGCCGGTGGTGGATGCGCGGCTGCGCCAGCGCGTCATCGACGAGGCGCTGATGCCCTATCTGTACGACACCCTGGACGCCTGGCAGCTGGGGCCGGACGGGCGCTCCATGCGCATCGCGGGCAACGGGCAGGTCAGTGCCCAGCAGGCCCTGATGCGCCGCTACAGCGATGCTGGCTGAACGGTCGAACGGCGCCGGCCCCGGGTGAGGTGACAATCCGCCCACCATGGACCTCATCCTCTGGCGCCACGCCGAAGCCGAAATCATCGCGCCCGGCCAGGACGATCTGCAGCGCGTGCTGACGCCCAAGGGCGAGCGGCAGGCGCGCCGCATGGCGGCCTGGCTCAACCACCGGTTGGCGGCGTCGACGCGGGTGCTCGTCAGCCCCGCCGTGCGCTGTCGCCAGACGGCCGACGCGCTGGGTCGGGAGGTTCGCGTCATGCCGGTCATTGCACCCGACGCGCCGATCGAAGCGCTCATCGAGGCGTCGCGCTGGCCGCGCTCCAGCGAGCCGGTGCTGCTGTGCGGTCACCAGCCCACGCTGGGCCGGCTCGCCGCGCATCTGCTCGCAGGCGTGGCCCAGGAGTGGGCCGTCAAGAAAGGCGCCGTCTGGTGGCTGCGCTGGCGCCAGCGTGATGGCGAGCCCGAGGTGACGCTGCACGCCGTGCAGGGCCCCGACGCGTTGTAGGGCGCGCGACCGCCCCAACTGCGGCGCGCGCGCGCCTGCGCTATCGTGCGCCGCGATTCCCCGGCCCCGTCTTTCTGCCGTTTGCTTTCACCATGATGTCTGTTCTCGTTCGCCGCGCCTCGCTCGCCGCACTGCTGCTGGCACTCGCTGCCTGTTCCGTCCCGCTGACCCAGACACCGCCGCCGCCGGTGGTCACGCTGCCGCCGGTCGTGCCGCCGCAGCCGCCGGCAGACCCGATTACCGTTCCCAAGCCGCCGCCAAAGCCGCCGCGCGTGGGGCTGGCGTTGGGCGGCGGTGCAGCGCGCGGCTTCGCCCATGTCGGCGTGTTGCAGGTGCTGGAGGAGAACGGCATCAAGGTCGATCTCGTCGCCGGCACCTCGGCGGGCAGCCTCATAGCCGCCATTTATGCCTCGGGCAAGAACGGCAAGGAACTGCAAGCCATGGCCGAGGGCATGGACGAGGGCGCCATCACCGACTGGTCGTTCCCGCTGCGCGGCTTGATCCGCGGCGAGGCGCTGGCGCGTTTCGTGCGCGACAAGACGGGTGGCAAGGGCATCGAGCAGATGACCGTGCCGCTGGGCATCGTCGCGACCGATCTCTCCGACGGCTCGCCCATCCTGTTCCGCAGTGGCGACACGGGCACGGCGGTGCGCGCCTCCAGCGCGGTGCCGGCGGTGTTCCAGCCGGTCAAGATCGGTCAGCGCGAATATGTGGATGGCGGCCTGGTGTCGCCGGTGCCGGTGCGCTTTGCGCGCGAGATGGGCGCCCAGCTCATCATCGGCGTGGACATCTCCTCGCCGCCCGAGAAGGACCCGCCGGGTGATGCGTTCCGCATGCTGATGCAGACCTTCTCCATCATGGGCCGCAGCATCAACACCTTCGAGCTGCGCGAG
>JACCDO010811410.1_pt1 | contig 13583 bp, 10 predicted proteins | sample 7446101 | NCBI WGS metagenome assembly JACCDO01 (sample SAMN15323440, study PRJNA562643) | freshwater metagenome | isolation source: river surface water | place: USA:Blue River Watershed | collected 2017-08-16
CCCAAAAGATTTGTGTATCTTTTAGATAATGAAAATTTGAAAGATTAAGTGCTTCTACGATAGGTGAAAGTACATCCAATCGGTCCGAATTGTTCATGTTACAATCGTGGTTACCTGCAATTAAGATGGTTTTACAATGTTTAGAACATTCGGTAAATAACCAACTAATTTCTTTTACCAATTCAGGTGACATTTCTAATTTAGCATGTGCAATATCACCTGCCAAATAAATAAGAGAATCTTCCGTACCTCTATTACGAATTTCCTCAAACATTTTTTCAAATACACCTCTAAATTCTTTGTGCCTCTTTACATTACGAATATGAATATCCGCGATGTGGTAAATCCTTTTTAATCTACTCATATATTATTCAACTTTGCTAACACCAAATCATCCCAACTAGTTTCTTTGGCGGATTTTAATAGTTCATTTACTTTTTGGAATCCCATCTCACCCGCATCTTTATCGGTTGGTATGATATTCCTAACTTTGATTCCATTTTTTTGAAACCATTCAGTATGTTTAGTGGAATCTTCTACGGCATCAGAATCTAACATAATTGTTACATCCTTAACACCCTTTTCCATAATTTTATTTTTGAGTTTGCTGAGTAAGAATTTACCCAACAATGGAATTACATTTCTTTTGACTGAGAAGGAATCAAATACTCCTTCAACTAATGTGATTGGTTCGTTCCAATTAATCATATTCTCAAATACAATTACATCTCTGCTGATTGGTGGGTTTTTATATTTCATTTTCTCATCTTCATAAAAAGAACGAGCTATGAAATAATTTAAATCACCATTATCATCATATGAAGGAATAATAACTCTACCACCATAAAGTCCATCTTCACAATATCCGATGTTATACTTTACAATATCAGCATGGGTAATACCCCTTTTATTTAAATAGTGTAATGCCTGATTATACGAAGGATTGATGCCTTTTGGCTTGAAGTATAATTGTTTGAACTCTTTTGGTAATTGTAATTTTGCTACATATTCCTCTTTTGCATCGTATTCAGGTTCATCACCATATACATCTTTTACAACTGCTATATCTCTAAGTTCTATATTAAGCTTACGAAGTAATGATGATATACTTCTACCCTTAGAATCACATACCCAACAATGCCATCTTTGAGTATCTAAATTGATTTGTAGTTTCTTTTTATGGTGATTACAAAATGGACAATGGTGTGCCTGTTCATTTCCCTTTAAGGATGAACCCACACCCAATGCGGAGTCTAATATTGTGATTATTTTTAATTTGTTCTTACCCGATAGCATATTTTAGATTATATCCACAAAAACTATGTAAATATACTACTTTTTAGGGATATAACCAAATTAATATCCAGAATTCTTAATATCAATAAGGAAATCAGCTAAAAACTGAAGTTTATTAGCTATTTGCTCTCTTGGTGTATTATTTAAGACCATACCTTTAAGGTCTAATAAAGATGCAGCTGCTATTGAATGTGCATCATCTTTTGAGTTTAAATAAGAATCGGAAATTCCGTATTTCTTGCAGATTTCTTGAATGTTCATAACGTTTGTTTATTAATATATATCCTTTCGGAAGAATTTTCCCATTAAATTTTCATTAATAGAACGTGGGTCCATCAAAACATCTAATTTGAATTGCCACCAAACTTCCCAATATGTAAGTGATTTTTTACTAAAGCAGAACTGAATGATTTCTCTTTCAAAATCTTCCCCTCTGCCTTCTTTTACTTCATTCTTAATCCATTCATTTGATGAATAGTATTTCTCCCAATCGGAAGCCTTCTTTACTACTCTCTTACGAACCTTTCCCTTTAAGGGTTTTAAACGGCGAGTTGAAGTAAGTGATTTTTTACCAATGTAGAATTTACCAGTTGGAGTATGTACAATCTTATAGACAAAGCCGATTGCACCGTCAGGTGTATTTTCTTCCGTAACAATATTTCCCTTAAATTTCCAAGACATTGATTATTTTTTAAAAATATCGGAGTATTTTCTATTTTTTAGAACCCCACCTCTTGCCTTAAATAATCTTTTTTCATCTTTTGATAAGTCCTTAGATGGTTTAGTTTCACCTCTAGGGTTATCAGTTCCAATAGGAGTTGTATCTACACCTTTAGTGTTAGCAGCTCCAGTCTTTGGGGGATTTTTTGCGAATATATCTAAAATTGTTGCCATTTAAACGAAGTTTTTCTTTATATAAATATAACCTTATGTATCCAAACGAACAATAAAATTTATAGGGTAATCAGGAAGTGACTTAATTGGTTGTGGTAATTTAGCAACTGCTACCATATTTAATTCATTATCGTATAATCCAATAGTTGTAATATATGGAGCTAAATAAGAACCTGTTGGGTCTATTGATGAACTATATTCAAAATCTGCAAATCCTGCTGTTACATTCGGGTCTATTGATGATGTTATAGAATGTAATTTTATTTTTCCAAAACTTCTATCAGAACTCCAATCTACTGCAGTTGGATTAGTTGATGTATTAAACTCATTTTCCAAAGCAGTTAAAAAAATCTCATTCTCATAAATTGTTTTAGTTGAACGATAATTCAATGTAAATGAATTTAATACAGAACCACTATTTATATTTTTTGTAAGAACTATAATACCTCTATCGTAAAATATATTACCCCTTATCTCATTATTATAAACTAAATTAGAATATCCATCATCCACAAATGTTTGACTACCACTTATAAATTGAACAGAACCTATCTTTATACCCTCACCATATTTTGATTGTGGAATTGCTAGAACAGCAAGTTCACTCTCTAAAACTCTTTCATTTACTGATGTGTATGATTGTCTCTTACCAACTTCTGTTAAAATAGAAGCAGTTGCTGGATTATTATAAAATTGTGCTTTTATTGAACGAAAAAGCGCTGCTTTAGAAATACCATATGATTTTTCTTCAATTTCCTCATCGTAGTTTCCAAAACTACCACTCTTACCAAAAATTGGCTGAATATCGTTTTCATCTAAAGTCCATTCTTTATAAACTTTAAATTGTCTTGTGGTAATATCCGATTTTGGGATTTCTTTAAGCATTTATTTTGATTTTATATAAATATTTCTTAAATGAAAAACCCCCTTAAAATAAGGGGGTCTATCAATTTTCTAATTTTATAATTAGAATGATAACTTAACTTTTATTAATACTTCCTTATCAAAAGATTTAACAATTGGTTGAGAAGTTTTAGCCACAGCTATCATTTCATTTGCATCATTGTAAAGACCTACAGTTGTGATAAACGTTTGTGGGTCAGCTTCAAATGTTGTTTCTTGGAATGTACCATCCGTATTTACATAAGTAGGATTATTAGAGTAGTTAAACTCTCTATTTGTTGCTCTTACAAAGAAATGTTGAGTAGAAACATCTTCAGTTCTTCTTGCTTCAAAATCACCACCCTTCTTAATTGCGTAATGTAATAGTTTGTGGTTATATGCTTCATGTGTTGTAGCTGTACCACCAACTAAACTACCTGTGTTGTTGAATAAAACTTCACCAACATTACCAACAGTTGAACCAACTGCTGCTGGATTTAAGATGATTATTCCTTTATCAGGATAAAATAATCCATATCCCAATCCGTTTGATGCAGTTGTAGAAACAACAGTTGCTTCATTTTGAGTTCCTAAATTCAATGAACCAGAAACAACTTTAAATACTCTACCTGCTTTACCTAAAGTATCTCCAAACTTCTTACCGCTATCATCAATGAATGTAAACAAACCATTAGAACCAGAAAGTTTTAATGACCAGTTACCAGCATCCATTTCTTCTCTGAATCTTGCTCTAGCAATATTAATTACATAGATGTTATTAGAATCAGTTGCTATACCACTTCCATTTTCAAATTTGAATTTAGCGGTTGGGTCATCCAATAACATTGTACGATATTGAGCGTAAGTTGCTTTAGTTGCTAACAACGAATTATCATCAGTTGCTAAATCAACAGAACCACTTCCATCAACATGTCCATATGCTACTGCATATTGAACTTCTGCTGAAGAATCGCTTGATGGGTTAGCGTTGTAAACGTTGTAGTAATATTGTCCGCTTGTTGCGGTTGCTTGTGTAGATGATGTAAAGAATGATGTTAAAGAACCAGAATCGTTAGTCCACAATCCAGTAGTTACAACTTCAACTTTTGCATTTACTTTATCAAAATCTCCAAATCTTTTGTATATTCCTGTTGTAACTCCAGAACCAACTGCGATTTGTTGTCCAGCAGGTAAAACAGAGTTTAACAAAGATACAATTGTATTTGTATCAATTGTTCCCTGGTTTGCTAATGCTGCCAGTTGGGCGGTTACGTTAGGGTCATTTATTAGTGCCATATTCTATTTTAATTTTAAGCTTGATAAGTTATAGTTACCGGTATAGTTCTTGAACCACCTGTTTCATTACCATACACAGTTATTGTAGTTGATACATCATAAGTTAATGATGGATTTGGAGTAAATCTAAATTCTTGTCCAACTACTACTTGTGCGGTTGTTGAAACTTCTTCACCCAAGAATACAGGAACAGTACCAGTTGCTGTTGCTCCTCTTGTTACGGTTAATGTACCTGCTGATTGGTCAGCTAACACCACAGTATATCCAGCACTTCCGTTTCCAGAAGGATTTGTGGTTGGGGTTAATGCAGTACCACCATCATTTTGATTTGAAGAAATGGATGTCAAACCACCCACTTTTACAATTGGAATTTGAGTAGTTCCTTTTGGTAAAGTAACTAATTTATATCTCAATACTTGAGTTTCATCAGGAGTTGCTTCCGTAATAGGAATTGCTCTGATTGCTGAATCATAATAAGCCGAACCCTTTGGGTGTGCTGGCTCATATAATGTATAATCTATTTCATCATCTCCCAAAGCGAATTTGGTGATGTTTAATGATTGACCGGATGCTAACTTTTGTCTACCTTTTTTGGTTAAGATAGCATCTACAGTAATTTCGGTATTATCTAAATATGCCATTTGATATTGTTTTTATGCTTTATTTCTAAAATAAATATAACCATTTAGTATTTTCAATTTTAGTCCACTTCCAATATTGGTTCACCACTACCTCTACCAGTCTTAGCAACTCTAAGAATGTTAGGATTAGTAGTAAATGTTTCTACCGCAGATAACCCATCAGGTGTTGTTGCAGATGTTTGTTGAGAACCTTTCCAATATGAACGTTGCATTCCCTCTGATAAATTATTAGTATATCTGTAGTGACTTGGTAAATATCCATTTAAAGGTGTTACTAAAACGGTATTATTTCCCACTGCCAAACTTCCGCTAAATGGAATTATTGAAACTCTAAATTTGTTGTAATTAACATTTACATCTTCATATTTTACTTGCTCACCAGGCAGTGCTCCTTTTGTTGGATAACCAGAAGTTTGAGTTGAAACTTTTTTAGTATATTGTTCTTTAACCAAATAGATATTTTGTCTACTTTGTGTAAAGTTACCAAATATATCATATTTTTTGTAAATACCAACTCCATTTTTTCCATATAATCCAAATCCTAAATTTGATATAGAATCTTTATCCATACCAATAGCTTCAAACGTAAACGCATCGGCTTCTCCAGTTAAAGTTGCTCCGTTTGGAACTACTATTTCAACATCATAAAATGGTGCTTCTGCTTCTAATAGTGTTTGGTCTTGAACATTTATAGTACTATCATATGTTGGATATGTACCATCTAAAATTGTTATATTATCAACATTTATAGTGGTATCGTAATTATTTACATCACCAACTAAAGTTGTCATTATTTCAGTATTCAATTCACCATTATAAACATCATAAGTAGAATTTATTGTTACATCATCAAAAGTGTTTATTGAAGTTTCAAAATTATTTTTTTCTGCAATTGGTTTATCCCATTTTGTTTTACTTCTTTCTAAGTAATGTGGTTCAATTAATAATCCTTTAGATACCTTTGCTCTAGCAGGTGCTAAATCAGCTAACACATCAAATAAAGATTTGTTAATATATCTTATTAATTGAATATATTCATTTACATTTCTATCTAATCTTTCAAAATAATATTCTCTAAGACCTTCTAATTCTTTGTAGTTATCTCTATATTCATCGGATGGGTCACCTATGTAATTATCAATATTGAAATCACCAAATGCCTTTATAATATCCATATTTAATTCTTTGATAGGAGAGAAAAACAATCCTAAACGAGATGAATCAATAGGAGCTCTATCAAATGATTTTTTAGTTGCTCTTACTTTATGTGATAAATTTGTTACTAAAGAAGATGATTCAAAACGAATTTTATTTGAATAATTAAATCCTAATGATGGAACTGTTGCTGTTACTGTTCTATCGTATGGAGTATATTGATATGGATATGAAGATGCAGAATACATATTACTAGCACTAGCATAAGCTTCTCCATATGTTTCATTAATAGCTACGTTTTTAATATAAGGGTCTGCTGTTCTATCTTTTGGATATTCAAAATCCAAACGGAATAAAAGGTCTTCGGTAGATGCAGTATATGAATTACCTGCTATCGAATCCGGATGTTGTATGTGATTATTAAACTTACTTCGTTGTAATGGAACTCTCCACAAACGGAATTCATCTACATTACCTTTATATCCATTTCCACCTATTTGTATAGAAGAACCACTTACCCATTGAGAATCTTCCGTAAAAATAGACATACTAACTGAAGTTATAATTCTATTTCCATTAGATGTTCCTAACCAAACTTCATAAAGAGAGCTGTTTCCACCATAATCAGTTCTATTAATACAAACATTAGAATAGTATTCTGTTGATATTGGGAATTCTAAACTTCCGGTGAATAAATCAGGTCCATACAAATATTCTATTGCTGTTTCAAAGTATGGATAACCCACTCCACTTCCACTTAAAATATAAGGAGAACTAGCCAAATCACCACCAAAGTTTAATTCTAATTTACCAAAAGAACCTGTTGTTTGTATTAAATCCAAAGTCCATTGACTTGATGAAATTAAAGTGTATTGTGTATTTGGTAATGTTGCGGGTTTAAAATTAAATTCAATTGCCGCAGGTACATTACCATTTATTTGTTTCCAAGGTATTTTTATACTTGAACTTTCTGTTAAATAAATTGCTGCCGTTCTATCATCAAATGTAAATTCTCTAGAACCACCAATTGTTGGGTCTTGCGGACCACCAAATTCCATTATTGTCAACATAGATTGTGGTACACCATAACAAGCCATAATAGCTTTCATAGCTCTAGCAGTACCTTTATGTTTTAATAGGTATGGTAAGTTATTTATAATTCTTCTCCAAACTTGATTGTTTGCTTCTTCTAACGGCATTGAAAAAGCAGGATTACCATCTCTTTTTAATCCAAATGCATATTCCCAAATAAATTGAGAATCATAAGCTTTTTTAGCATCCCATCCCATTGATTTTAATAAATGCCATATTAAATCATCAGGTACTCCCAAATCAGTTCTTTCTTCAACTACTCTTACTCTATTTAAAGCATTTATATATGACCAAATAACATCAAAATGCTGTCCTATCATATCTAAGAACAACAAAAATTGAGAATTATCTGAATCGGAATATACAAATTCAGGAATATTGTTTACCAAATAGTTTGCGTTGTATTTGTCATAATACTCAGCTTCAGCAACCAAAGCGTTATACCAAGAAATTACATCCGAATCTGTTGTTGGTTTTAAAAAATATGCGGATACTCCGCTTGGTAAAAGTAATAACTGCTTTGGATAAGCTAAAGAATCTAAAGATGAATACATCCATTTTTCAAACCCATCTAAATTTCTTAACAATAAATTCAATTCATCTAAAACTCTCTTAGCTTCATTTGCTTCAGTAACAGCATTAAAATATTTAATTTCATATTGTATATCAAATAAACCATCTTCCGTAACAAATTTATAACCATCAATCGTTAAATAAGATTCATGCAAAGAGTTTGCTTCAGTTAATAAAGTTCCAACCGGAAAGGATGGTGGTGTTATTAACGTTTCATATCTTGCTTTTAATGTTTCAATTAATTGTACTTTATAAAAGAAATTTTTAGCCCTTTCTGCTGCTGAACCGAAGTGTGAAAAGTTTTCAAAGGTATAAAAAGAACCACTTTGATATTGTATGTTTAATCTATTAGTATCAATTCCACTTTTCTCTAAAAATTTATTTGCTATTGAATCGGAAGTTAAAGAACCACTAGCAACCAAATCTTCAAAAATTGTATATCCAATTCCATTATCAGGCTCTAAACTAAAATTAGGTCCTTTTAATGGTGGACATACATCTGTCTCAATCCCACTAATTGTTATAGTTTCAACAATTGGATTAGACTGTATTTTAGAAATCCATACTTGTTGATTTGTTTGCACAGCCGTTGTAACAGGCTCATATAATTTTAAAATTAAAGATTCTCTATCACCAACCCAAGTTGTTATAATTTTATTATCACCATTTCCTAAATGAAGTAAATGTGTTAAATATTTTGAATTTTCTTCAGAAAATACCGATGAATCTAATTGGTTTAGAAATCCTTCAACCAATCTATTAATTGCAACATTTCTTGGTAATACCTTTTTACTCTTTTCAAAATTAATTGTAATAAGTTCTTCTTTTCCAGAAACTACTTCGTATCCACTAGTATTATAAGGAGTTAAACTAAGAGTTAATGGTACTATATCTTTTGTTGTATCAACAGTTGAAGCAGCTAATTCTAATAATTTTTTAAAATTAAATGTTACAGAACCTTGTGATTGTACTTTTGTACTTGTTGATACACCCAAAGGTTTTATCAAAACATAATCTGTGGAATCAGCTCTCCATGCAATATCAAAATCAACATCAAATCCAACATAATCTTTTCCTTTAATGTTTTTAGGGTAAACTATATTGTATATATCAGGAGTTCTAATCCAAGCTTTAGCTACAACATTTATATTACATTGTATTGGTTCTCCATCACCATCTGCATTTGATGCAACTATTACTACTCTATAAACACCAATAGTTGTAAAATATTTTTCTGGTATGTATATCTGTATAACATCTCTTACTTCTCTTTCCGTTACCCAAGGATTTCCAAATTCAATTGTTTGATTGTTCAATAAAACTCTTAAATTGGATACATCCCCAAATCTTCTTAATAGAATACCAATTCCCTCTTTACTATTAATATTGTATTCTTTTATTTCATCTAGATTTTGTGCAAATTCAATTGTTGGTAAATTTAGTTCACGTTGAGTAATTGTATTAGTTGTAATTTCAACACCAACTGCTTCCGTTAATTCAAATTCAGCAGTTACACTTTCTAATGAATTTTCTGCTTCAATATTATTTTTATTTTCCCCAGTTACAATTATAGAACTAATTCTAAAATTTTCTAAATTTGGAGATAGTATTTTTATTTTTGTACCAGGTACATAATTAAAATCATTTATTCCTTTATTTAGTTCTACTCTTTGAGTATTATTTATTAGTAATATTGAAGATAAATTATCACCATTTAAACTTACACTAAGTGGTAAAAGTAGTACCTTTTCATCAAGATCTTTATCTATAATTTTTAAATTAGAAAATACTAATTCTCTAATTTGACTATTTACATCATACTCATATGGAGTTTGTATATCATTTTCATATTTTGTTATACGAAGTGTATATGCAGGTTCTCCAACATAAACAGGTTCGGATGTTCTCCTAGCTGTGGTATCTTGATTAAAATTTGGATTTCCAAATCTATCATATGGATTGTATGTATTATCAACCGGAGTTAAATCTCTTGTAAACGTATCATCTTTATAATATTTTGGTGTAAATAAAGCTTCAACTACATATTTTTCATTTGTTATATAACCATCTTTTTGAAGTGTAATAGTATATGCACCATTTGCTACAACTTCATCAACGCTTATATTAATAATACTTGGACTTGTCTTAAAAGTATGTTGACCATTTAAATAAATTGATGCCTTATCTATATTAGATGTTATTGTAAATTTATAAGTTGGAGCATAGTTTGCTGTACCTACAGATTGTTCAGATTTATCAATTCTAATAGGTGCTCCATTTGATGGATTTACAATAAAAACATTTCCACCAGAATCCACACCACCCTCTAAAGGTGTCAAAAATTCTAACTTTTCCGAATCGGATTTTGGTTCTAAATTATCTTGTATGTCTATTATTCTTGGCATCTACTTTATTATTCAAAATTTTCGTTTTTTGCATTATCTAAATTTTCAAAAAAACCACCTAAATTAATTCCTAAATTATTTCTATCTCTAACAACTGAAGCTCCTCTATTACTTCCACCACCACCGATGCGTATTCCTAAGCCTGTATTTCTGTTTTCATTTGATTGATTATTATCTCCACGTCTACCAAATGCAATACCTCTAATTGGTCTTTCAACCGGGTCTACCAATTTAGGTGGTTCATCTATTATAATTTCATCTCGTATTGGTATTATATCTGGAATAGGTTGTTCATCTATTGGTGTTTTTATAATTGGTGGTTGGTCACCAATTATTGGTAATTGTTTTTTAATTAGTTCTTTAAGTTTTATTGAAGAATCTTTTTCTTTTGGTTTAATCATTACACCAATTTTTTTAGTTGTTTTTATTTCACCACTAGGTATTTCGGTATCACTTGTTTTGGTTTGTATAATTTCACCACCATCAAATCTTAGTTCTTCTTCCGAATCAAATAAATTTTCATTTACCACATCAGGCAATGCTAAATACTTATTAAATAAAGAAATTAATATTCCTTCAATTGTTGATTTAATTTCAGTTTGACTTATTGTTATTGATGGTTTAGTTCTTTTTGGTTTTCCATAATTAATATCGTTTATGTTTGAAATTCTATTTGTAAATTCATAAACACAAGCTTCTAAAAATTTTTTATGAATATCGGTTACAAAAACATCAAAACTTTGTATTTTATATTCATTAACCAAAACATTAAAAAATTCGTTTCCATATTTAGTTTTTATAAAAGAACCAATTAAAGATGGATTTATTTTTTCTATATATTGAAATGCCTGATAGATGTAATCCTCTCTAAATTTTTTGTTACCTACAAATATTTTAAATCTTTCATCTAAATTCTTTAAAATTTCTGGCGATTGGTTTTGTTTAAGAGGAAATAATCTAATTTCAGTTCTTGATGGGGATATTTCTGCTATCCACATCTTATCAAAATCTTTTTCACTACCAACTCTTTTATTAATTAATGTTATCTGAGTTTTATAAACACCACTATTATATCCCGCTTCTCTTAATAGTCTTTCGGCATCAATAAAATATTCTTTTGGTAAATTATATTTTTGAAATACAGTACCATTTGGAACTAAAAAGTAATCATTAATATTTTGTGTAGACAAAGGAATATATCTTACCAACTCACCATTTCCTTGCGGTAGTTGATTATCGGTAGAATCATATATTATAAACTCAATAGCATCATTTTCACTAAACCCAAAGAATGAACGTAAATCTCCCATTTCGAAGATTTCTCTATCTTTTTGTTCTATGAAATATCCTTTGTTTTCTATTATACTTTTTAATGATTGTAATGCCATTTTATTTAATTTAATTTTAGAAACCTAAAATACCATTTTCTCTATACTTATCCAAAAATATAGAAAGTGTAACTTCAGAGCTTGAACCTGCACTTGATTTAATCTTTAATGAACCTCTATATTGTTTATCACCCGCAGTACCAATTGTTCCTTTTGGTTTTTGGTCTCTAATCCAATCTATATCTTCTTTTAATACAACAGTTTTTGTCTCACCAGCTTTTAAATTAACAGATCCAGGAACTCTAATAATAGGGTCACCAGATATACTAAATGTTAGTGTGGTATCTTTATTAGTTGTAAAATTTGTCAATTCTAAAGTAGGTCCATTTACCCATTGTTCGGTTTTCTTATTTGCTCTTGCTCTATACGCAATATCTCCTTCAGCATCTTTCTTTCTAATTTCAAGTATTTTTGCTGCAAAATCTTCACCAACTTTTGCACCTTCCGCAGCTTTGCCCTGTTTACCAAATAATTGGTCTCTCAATGCTCCTAACTCTTGCTCTAATGCCTGATTTCTAGCAAATAAAGAAACTCTTTGTATTGATTCTGCTGTTGCTTTTTGGATTGCGTTTTGTAAATCAGTTAATGAACTTCCTACTTTAGAGCTAGCTTGAGCCGCTTGGTTATCTGCGTTTGCTACTAATAATTCTTTACCATCTATTTCAACTCTTAAACTTTGAGAAACTATTTCTAATTCAGTTACCTTTGCTCTTAAATCTAATATAATATCAGTTTGCTCAGCTATTGTTACATCTCTTAATCTTATTTCTTCTAATGCTGCATCATAAATTACTTTTAAAACCATTTCTGGTCTTTCAGGTTCTTCAATTGGAAGAAGTTCAAAAATTACTGTATCTATTGATTTGATTAATTCATCTTCGTTGTATTTTGGTTTTAACAATTTACCAAATAGAACACCATCTTCTTCAGAATCGGCTCTGAAATCGTATAAACCTGCATTTGTTTTATCAGGCAAAGCAAGAGACCCACTAATTTCTATAGCGTTTACTAAAAATTCATTTTTTAATCCTGTCATTGCCATATCTCTTATTTTACAACATTAAATGTTATCTCATCATCAAAATATTGAGTGTTGTCATTTAAAACAACTTTGAATTCAATTTTATATACTCTATCAGCTTCCCAATTTGATAAATTTAAATTTATAAAATTACCATTTGAATCACAACTTATTTTTGAATAATCACTAAATGGTATTATAATATCATTTGATGCAAAATCTTTTATTTGATAATATGATGTTTGTGGTAAATATTTTGTTGTGTTGTAAGAAAAAGAATTTGAAAAAGTTTTTAAAGGATATAACTCTCTAGCAAAAATTCTTAATTTAGGAGTTGTACCTACTTTATATTCTTTTTTTAAATTTGTTATTCCTATTTTAATATCTTCTGCTAAAAGTGCAGATAAAGTTCCTACTGAAAATCTTTGGTCATTCCAACCAATTCTAATTTTTGGTTGATATATCGTATTTGTTTCTTTAGAAAAGAATTTTAAAACACCATAATCTTTAGTATCATTTTCAAAAGTATCTGAATATTTTAAAATAATACCATCATTTGGTCTTGAACCACTCATCCAAGATTGAAGTAAAGGTTTCACATTCATTTCTATATCAGCAGTTTGATAACTAAAAGATTGAGATGCTGAATTTGCAACCCACCAAGTGCCACCTGTACCATTATTTGGATTAGCATCACTACCATCTGCTAAACTATTATCTAACCAATCTAATTTAGTATCACCTTCTCTATAATTCCAAGTTACACCTTGTGTTGATATGTTATCAAATCTAGTTCCCGTACCCATTTCCCAACTTCTTGAGACAGCATTTGCATAAATTGTATATTCTAATGGAATTTCTTCGCTTTTTGTTTCTCTCAATATCAAAGTTGCTTCAGACATAGAAATTGATGTATCAACTAAAGATGATGATAAAAATC
>JACCDO010073516.1_pt1 | contig 13581 bp, 8 predicted proteins | sample 7446101 | NCBI WGS metagenome assembly JACCDO01 (sample SAMN15323440, study PRJNA562643) | freshwater metagenome | isolation source: river surface water | place: USA:Blue River Watershed | collected 2017-08-16
TATTTTTCTAGAATTATACCACCACTTGCAGTCACATTAAATAGAAATTCACACAGATGACTTAGAGATTTACACATTTTACATTTTGTCAAGTATACTATTTATATTGAGACACTAGGGTCTGGACAATCAACAACATTTAGCCAAGTTAGGTGCTCATTTTTGCGTGATATAGTGGTAACTCTGTTCTATTTAATTGAATATGATATTATTTATGAACATTTATATTACGTTCTTTTAATTTTTCAAGAGTGCTTTCAGGTAATTTCATATCTGTTACCAATTCTTCTAAACTTTCAGGCAATTCTTCTACATTTATCTCTTGACCATAATAATGACCCAGTTTCAAATATTTTAATTTTTTTGGCAATACTGATTTAGTTAATGGATGATTATATGTAGCACCAAATGTTAAATGAGTTATATTATTAGGTAAATCTCGTGGCTTCAATTTCCTAGTATAATTATATCCAAATATTAAATTTGTCAAACTATTTGGCAACAATCCTTTAAGACTAGAATTATAATCCATACCAAATATTATATGTGTTAGCCCTTCTGGTAATGCTCCTGGATGTATGTAATTAAAATTTTTACCTAAAACGAGTTTTTTTAAATTTTTAGGCAGCGATGTAATTTCAAAATTAAATACATCACCTGTGTCTAATTCTTCTAAACTATCTGGAAACATATCTTCTGTTATATCTGTTTGTAAGTCTCCTAACCTTATATATTTTAACCCAGTTGGCAGTATTTCTTTTGTAATTTTTTTTTCAAATTTTTTCCCAAATAACAAATATTCTACTGTGTCTGGAATACTAGATTCAAAGAGATCTCTATTATACTTATCGCCAAATTTTAAATAAGTTATTCCATGCGGCAATGACACATTATCAAGATACTCATTAAACCTGTCACCTAATGTTAATTCTTTTATGTGTCGATTGTCCTTTAATTCATTTAGTAAATAATCTAATTTTATTCCTTCCAAATTATTCTCTTTATTATATTTGACACATAAAGCTGATAATTTATCATTTGGTAATTTATGTAAATCAAAATTAACCATTATCGGCGTCAAAAACAATCTTCTCAATAAATCTTGCGACCCTGTTAATATCAAATAATATAACACATGCTTGTATATATTAAATAACCTACCAAAGTTTATCATTATATGATAATTATAACCACAAAATTCTGTAAATTTTCTTAGTATTTCTTCGTTTACATGTTGTAATAATAATTTTTTATTTAAACTTTCAGTTAAGTTTTCATTAAACGGCATTAGGTCTTCTTCATCATCAAAACCATCAAATATTGTTTCTATTTTTAATAAGTTGTATAAATACATATATTTTGATGATAAACTTTCTATATCCGATTGTAATTTTTGATCCATTTCAATATATGCATGGCTGCTTTGTATAACTACCTTCATTGTTTTTCCATTTATTATAATTTTTATTATTCCTGTCTCCATTTTTGTAGTATCTTTAATTTTTACATTAAAAGTTTTTAATTTTGCGTCTATTTTGGCTTTAATATCTTCTGATATTTCCAAGCCAAAAAACATACAAAGTATACGATATAAATTATTTGCTGTTGGCCACATATTAAATGGACCATCTACACCATCCCAGCCACCATATGTAACTTGATTTGCTGTTTGCCCACTTACTAATAATGCCCATGCATCACGGGCAGAATAACTACTGCCTTTAAATAGTTTTGATTTTTTACTAACTTGCATTTGCATAGTATTATATGTTTCGTAAAATTCTTTAAAATCTGGAGATAATTCAGATACATTTACAACTTTATCAAATATTAAAGCATTGCATATATTTCTTATTGTAGTTTCCATACAGTCGGGAAAGCTATTACCTAAATAATGAGCTGTTTCATATTTTATAATTTCAAATGGTTTTGTATTTGATATTATATTAATTAACATAGTTATAGTCTCATGTTTTATTCCTGTATCTCTTGGTCTTTTCATATTTAATACAGTATATAAACTACTAACAAATGGTTTAATTGCGGTTTTTATTTCTTCATTTAATTCAATATAATCAATTCCAAGTTTTTGCCTTGTTTCATTATTGCCTTTCATTGTTCGTTTACTTATCAAACTACTTTCGTCTAATCCTATATTATCATAAATTTGTTTGTATTCTTCTTTTTCATCTTCCTCCATAAAAACAGGCTCTAATTTAGATTTTTTACTCATAGAACGATTAGCACTTGGGTTATTTTCAATTATTGATTGTAAATCAAATTGCGTAATCTTTTGCTTACCATTTGCCACCCGGGTTTTATTTATATTGTTAAGTGCAAGCAACATTTTTTTTTTTGCTGCAGATTTTATCGTAGATTTTGATATCTCTTGAACTGAATCATCTTTCTTTATTTGTTGCATTGCAACTTGTTTTTGCAACATATTATCTTCAATAGCCTTTACATATTCGTTTACTGATGCTGATACTGGCAAAATATTCATATTCTCTGAACCCGGTGTATTTTTTTTTGTAGGTCCTGGATTTACAATTGTCTTTAAATAATTAAGTAACCCTGATATATAATCTTTCACTTCATCTATATTATTTATTCTAGACCAAAAGAATGCCAATATAATATGAAAAAACTCTACTGTGTTATGCAGTTTTTTATGTTTTTGCACAATTTTTTTGAATTCACCGAATTTTTCTTCATAACTTAATACTTTTATTTGTTTTGCTATGTGTTCTCCAGCAACATTTCCTTGCTCTGCAGCATCATTTATTTGATATTTAATACATGGCTTGAATTCTCCTGCTATTTGGACATTAGTATCATCTGCAATAAGTAAATTCTTGTAATCTGTTGTTGGTAATGGCATTCCCTTCAATAAATAATAACCTATTATTCTACCTATATCATTTGATGTTAATTGTTCTAATACACCTGATTTTGATGGCACTATATCATCTATTACAGGAGCAGTAAATAAATCATGTATAAACATACCAATATCGCTATCACAATTAAATCTGTAATAGTTTGGCACTACATTAATCATCCATGCACATCCATATAATGGATTAGTATACAATCCATACCCATCTAAAGGAAATTCATCAAAAATATGATAATCACTATACGGAATACCACCTCCCTGTTGATTATAATTATAAAGTAATTGCTTTGTTGAATTACTTATTAATTTGCGTTGTTTATTAATTGTTGTATATTTATTTACAACATTACCTAATTTTTTATTAGTATATTTTTTTTTATACATGCCTGATTATAAACCTATTTATTATTATAATAGATAAAAAAATAATTTTATCCGCTAACATGCTATAGCGTTTGTTAATCCTTACTAAACTGGCTAAGTTTTTTACTTCCGCAAAAAACTGTTGTCACCATACTGTATTATTTTTTCTTTAAAGATATAAGCTTATTATGTTTTACGTTTTTTTTTCTTAATGTTACCCTAATAATCTTACCACCTTTGATTTTATGTTTTCCCTTCCTTGAGACATCCTTATGTTTTTGACTTTCTTCAAACTCCCTGTCATTTTGTATTGAGTTCTTTAAAAGCATATTAGTTTTATTAATGCTTGCCATGCCATCTTTACATTCATCTATTATTCTAAAGAATTCAGTTTTATTTGATTCACTCCCAAATAAATTTGTGATATCACCAACTGATGCACCAACTGATGCACCAACTGATGCACTAGCAGATTCGTTATCAGATTCGTTAGCAAATTCATTAGCAGATGCCTTAGCAGATGCCTTAGCAGATGCCTTAGCAGATGCCTTTGTAGATTTATCACCATGAACAACATGATGCGTAATTAAATCATTTAAATATGTAAATATTTCAGTTCGTCGAATTCCTTTTGTCTCATCTTTTATATATTTTTTAGGTATATTAACACCCAAACCAAATTTAGCACCCAACATTGTAGAATTTATTTTTGACATACGTAACCATGCATAGTTGTCATTTGATAATATAGATACATTATAACCATTATTATAAAATAACCACCATAATAAAGATATAACCACATCATCTGTTGAATTAAAACCATATATTTCTTTGACAGTTTTTTTTACTCCGATTTGTTTATAATACTGAACACCAGACACATCACAATTGCCATTTTGTCTTATATAATATCTATATGGTTCTTCATTATATTTGTCTTCAGATATTTTAATGTCTGAAGAATTATTAGGTTCGCCTTTAGATACACAATCAAGACCAATAATATTATATTTAGTATTTATTTCAAACACATTATTATATGGTTTTTCTAAGATTTTAAAATTATCTGTAGTGTATGCATTTTTTATACATATAAATGTTATACCAGACAACTCACCTATTATATTTAATAATTTATACCATTTTCTAGTAAACTTATCTAATTTTTTCTGCTGCGTTTCTTTGTTTGATTTTTGAGATTTAGTAGAAATAGATTGTGTGCCATTGGTATCTTTTGGAGGAGGAGGATGTACTTCGTAAAACCAATTTAATACATCAACAAACACCACATTTTTTGATAAATATTGATTTACTAATTTTATACTAGTAGTGCTATTCCTATTTATATCTATATCTAGATCATTATTATTAATTAAAGTCCTACATAAATGCAACCCATAATAAAATATATTTTGCATATCAAATATTGATAAATCTTTTTTAATATCTTCTTTATCGGATTGCTTTTTCTCATTATAAAACAAATCAAAGTTTACTAGATTACTTTGATAATTTCCTCCAAGGAATTTATATAGTTTTTCCTTACTTGTTTTTATTTCAATATCTTTTAATATAGACGGCCAATATTCCAAATATTGAGTATACTCTGCAACTGACAAATAATCAGTTACTTCTTTTTCAACATTAAAACCATTTATTCCACGATTATATTGGTCATCTTCTATTCTTAATTCTGGTATTTTTCTTGATGCAGAAGGTAATATTTTTGTATGAATATTAGTTACTGCATTTGATAATTCTTTTTTTTCTTGTTTTATTTGTTTATTTTTCTTCAGCCTCTGACGTTTCGCCTTTGCCTTAGACATTGATGGCTCTGCACCTTCCTCACCGCCTTCCTCACCACCTTCCTCACCACCTTCTTCACCACCTTCCTCACCACCTTCCTTATTGCCTTCCTCACCACCTTCCTCACCGCCTTCCTCACCACCTTCCTCACCACCTTCCTCACCACCTTCCTTACTACCTTCCTCACCACCTTCCTCACCTCCTTCCTCACCGCCTTCTTCACCTCCTTCCTCACCGCCTTCCTCACCTTCGTCACTTCTTTTATCTTTTGATATGTTGTCTATTTTTCTTGCTAATTCTGCTTCTAACTTTTTTATTTCAGCATTTAATTCTGAAATTTTTGATTGTGTATTCACAATAATTTTATTTGCTTTTTCAGCATCTTCCATTGCTTGATTTAAAATTAATTCTTCTTCTGCTAATTTTGACTTAACATGTTGAATCTGTTGTTCATATTTTTGATTTATGTTATTTATTGCTAATTGTTTTTCTTCGTCCTTTCTTTTTTTAGCAGCAGCAATTCTTTGTGCATTTTCAAGTTTTTTTTTTTCCTTTCTTTCCTTTGATTCCTTTCTCTTTTGCGTGTTGGTTTTTTTTATAGGTGGTTTTGTATTTTCAATGTTTGTGTGGCTATGTTTAACAACTTTTTTTTTTTGTGTGTCTTTAGTATTGGCACCTGCATCAGCAGTTGTAGTATTAGCACCTGCAGCAGCAGTTGTAGTATTGGCACCTGCAGCAGCAGTTGTAGTATTGGCACCTGCAGCAGCAGTTGTAGTATTAGCACCTGCATCAGCAGTTGTAGTATTAGCACCTGCAGCAGCAGTTGTAGTATTGGCACCTTTATTATTTTGGCCCTGCACTTGTTTTTGCATTGTTTTAATAGCAACTTGAGATGGTTGTTTTTTTGTTTTCTTTGAACTTTCATTTTGCACAGGTAATGCCTTTGCTTTTTGTTTTAAACCAAGCAAATACAGTTGCATTGTTTTTATTTGACTAATAGTAGGCAATCTATTACCAGTAAAAGTATTTGCACGTTGTTTATATTTTTTCTTTTCTTGTTCAATTGTTTTGTCGCCAAATAATAGTATTAGACTAACAGTAAATTGTGCTTGATTCTGTTTAAATTCATCATCCGTTGTTTTTAAATCTTCATCTTCCAATATATTTTCAATATAAAAAATATCGGTGTCTAATAATTCAAATATAACGCGACATTCTTCAATTTTGTCAACTATAGCGGTTGTTTGTTCTAAATCAAACTGATTTAATATTTTTAATAATTCATTATATGTATTAAATGCATACCTATTTGCACTTAAAGCATATAGTTTAAACAAATTAACGTTATCTTTTACTTTACTGTATTGTATTTGTTTTACTTTATACAAACCACAATAAAAATGTAATAATTTATATACAATTTTAAAAATATACAATATTTTCCAGAATATTATATATATTTCCCTCAATAATTCTTGATTATACATTTCTGTGTGTTTTGGGTTTTTTTGTATTTCTATTTTTCGTATTACTGATTGTATTAATATTTGTATTTCCTCAATAGTTTTCCACAATTTGTCAGCATATTCTTGTATATCTTCATCAAATTCTAATTTAATATTAATTACATCATCTCTAAAATCTCTAATTATATTATTTGCAGATAGCGACGAACCAGCTGATGATGCCATGATATGTTAAATTTTATTTATAATATAACAAAGAAAAAAGTAAAAAAAAACTGTTAAAACATAGATATCGTCCACATTGAATTATAAGCCCACACTGGTGGACTCCAATTCCAGATGGCATCTGCCAGCTTCAAGTGAGACACTAGGTCAAGAGCGGACTTGCTCGGCTCGTCCTTGTCCTAGACGTTCAAGGGCAAGTAACCTCGCCAGAGGCTCGGTGTGCTTGTAATAGAGTTGCTACGGTAATTATCCTTACTTAACCTGCTAGGATTTTGGGTTATCCCCAAAATCAGCCGTAGTAAGGTGAGTTCCTCAATTAAAAGCCGGTGCGTTTATAAAAGCAATAGGCTTTTAGAGGATAAACCCAATAGGCTTTTAGAGGATAGAACTCATAGTCCTAAATTTATGATGGCAAATATTTACCGAGACCCACCTGGAATTATTACTGACTGCTATTTCCCAAAACCTTCATATGAATAATTATTCACCATGTTTATTTTGTTTTAATATTTATAATTAATAATATAAAATGACTAATAAAATCACCTCCAAAAAAAATAAATTATGTGTAACTAAAACCACAACTAATATTACATGTAAATATACACTGTATAAACTACAAAATAACCGCAAACAAACTAAACACAAAAAACCAACTAAATTCACAAAACGCACAAATAAATCATTTTATAAGTTACCAAAAACTAAAATGATTGGTGGCGCAATTGACACTAATATGATTAAATATATCACTGACTTTAAGCTTGATGATTATGGGTTATACTTAAACCCAATATATGGATTGCTCGCATCAAAAGCATTAATACCAAAAATCTATAATTTTGGTGATGGTATCATTGTTGATAATATGTTTTATAATTTTGTGCGCGTTTTATTCATAAGAAATGGATATGACATTGTGCCTTCAAAATCTGATTGCTTTGGAAGAATAACCGCTTCTCAAATAGGATATATAATAGGAAAATTATATATTGAAAATGTATACAGACCGGATATTTTTAGCAATTCATTGTCTGGTGGAAGTCCATCTGGTAATCTGGTAGGGAATATGGGTTCATCTGAATTGGTAGGGAATATGGGTTCTAATGAATTACTAGAACATAATTTACAATCAGAATCAGAGATATCAGGTATGACAGATTTGGAGCCATATAATCTAAATTTTACTGCATCAGAAATAAATATTTTTGAAAAAATAAATGCCAAGTTTTTTGAAAAAATCAATAAAAAAACACGCATATCTGCTAAAAATATTACTAATATCAATTTGTTCCACGCAATATTAGCTTTTTTTTGGATGCGTGAAAATGCTTCAGATGAACTTTTTGAATACTTTAAAGGTCTACATTATATTTTTGATAAAACATTAAATACAGAAAAATATAAACATGAACCTACATTAAATAGTATATTATTAGCATTAAAAACAATACTAACTCGTAAATCAACATTACCAAATAATATAATTAACACAATAATATCAGAATATCATGAAGAAATCCGCGTTATTTCTTCAGGGAATATAAATATTGATGACAACATAAAATTTGCAGACTGTTTTGAAACCACTATTCGAAATTTTATTAATTATCTTGTTTTTCAACAAAAAATAAAAAAAGAATTATTGCATCTATCAATACAAAATTATTATACTATATATAATACAATGCAATTGCAGGAAAATGACAATAAATTTGACATTGATATTAATGGTGAACGTCGAACATTATCTTCTCGCGAAGCATGGGGATTAATATTAAGTAATATTGACTCAGTAGATGTTGATTATGCTAAACATAGTAATTCTTTTAAATATGAACTATATAGCAGCATAAAAAATTTCATAAATATATTATTATTTATATTTGATAAAACTAGTTTTTCAGATGTGGTTAAGTTATTAAAAGATAAATGTAATTTAACTATTTCTATTAAAACATCTAAAAAGTATGGGGATATAGATATAATATTGTATTCGGACATTATTGCTACATTAAATATATTTTATGGCCATGCTTTTTTTAGCCCCCCAGATAAAAGCAAAAAACCACATGAAATAGATAAAATAGATATGCCATATTATCTAGATGATTATATTTCAAATTATATTTCAAATATCAAACATAATGATTTAGATCTAAATTCATATGGTATTCCCAATTTTTTTTATAAAAAAAAAACAATTAATGATATTATTTCAAATATTTCTAGTGTAGAAGATAATATTTTATTAACTAATATTCTTATATATATATTATTAAAATCTGATGATGATACTATAACTTTTTTATTAGATAGAATAAATCTATCAATGATTGATTTTATAAAAATTCATAAAGCAAGAATTAGTCCAGAAAAATATAATCAATATCTTGAATTTGAAATAATTGATAACATCGTAAAATTACTTAAAATAAAAGTAAATAATTATGCACAACTTAATACACTCATGGAAAAATATAATAATTTGGCAACACTTAAAAGTTTAATATTTGGTAATAAATTTAATAAAAAACTGAACCCAGGTGATTTACCAAAAAATATTCAATATTTAACATTAGGAACCGAATTTGATACACCAATTGATAAAGATGTGCTGCCTGAACAAATAACACATTTAGATTTTAACGAGTTTGGGTCCAAGTTTGACCAACCTATTATTAAAGATAGTTTGCCCAATAGCATAACATATATAAGATTTAGCTCAAGATTCAATCAACATATTGAAGCCGATATGCTTCCTAAAAAATTAACTCATTTAATATTTGGTGGAGATTTCAATAATTCAATAGATGAACAAGCATTACCACCTACATTAACACACCTAGAATTTGGTTATTATTTTGACCAACCGCTTTCTAATATTAACTTTCCACCGTCTCTGATGCACTTGAAGTTAGGTGGTAAATTTAGTCAAGCATTAAATATAACAGATTTACCACCTAATTTGCAAGAATTAATATTATCATCTACATATAAAGACAAAACACCTGCTGAAATAATAGAAAAAATAAGTGTAACATATGAAGATAAATAATTTAATACTAAATAGTATTATTTAAATGGAAATGCTAATAATAATTTATCCAAATTTATAGTATTACCTCCTTTATAGCATTTACTTTCATCAAATTCATCTAGAGAATCAATATTAGTAATTTGCCGGTTTTGACTTAACATATAATCCTCGAATTTAAACCGCCCTTCTTCCTATTCATATTCAGTCAACCATATATTTGGAACACCATATGCATCTGCACAAATCAACCCATGTAAGCTACTTGAAACAATACATTTACAACTCGCCAGTTTATTAATTACAGTTGCCCAATGGTCTGTTGGATTAATTAATTCATATTTGGTAGTATCTAAACTAGATAGTTTAGTATAATACATATTGTAATTTGTCATATGTGGAATTATACCAATCTTATCACAAAGTCGCGGCTCTATAATTGCTTTATAAAAGATTGGCAATAATAGTGCAGGGTCACCAAATATTTCTGGCACTTTGACACCCATATTCACTAGATATTCTCTAGATTTTGGGCCTCGCACTGCACAAATTTTTAATGTTTTATACAAATATGGATTTATATTTACATCCGGTTTTCTAATTCCTGAACCAAAAATATAACTACCTGGTCGCGCTTTATGGATATATGAACCTATACAAACTATATTCCGGCGTATACCTTTTGTTCTTGTTAATAATTTATATTTTAATGTATTTATAAGTTTACTAGTTATAAATACTGATAATTCATCGCCAAAATTACCATGCCCTGCGTTATGCTTATAATACAATAAATTTACTAGATATTTCATCAAGCTTTTAAATTAATAGCTTTTTTTATAATTAGAATTAATTATTGAAAATTACAAAAAATGTTTTTGTTTTACATATTTATATTATTTTATCAATAACAAGAATATAATAATTCGTTCAATTCGTTCAATTCGTTCAATTCGTTCAATTCGTTCAATTCGTTCAATTCGTTCAATTCAATCAGCAATTCAAAATGGCAAACATTGACTACATTGGTGCTGTGCGTAGGGTTCTTAACGGAGCCTTAACCGGAGCTGCCTACAGGAATGCTGGTGAACTGCCCGATTACGAGGACCCAATTTACGAAATGAAGCGAGCTGTTGGTTTTTACAATATGACAGACGAAGAGCAGGCGCGTCTTACCTCGATAGTTCTTGCTGCATACGACAACCTCGACTACCCAGGTCGTGGCACAATGCCAGCAATCGAACAACCCATTCAAACCATGATGGTTGCACTTGCTGCAGCTATTCAACAGAGAATGGCGAGGGCCATGGCAAACCGTAGATAGAAATAGTATTTGAGTGTAAGGAGAGATTTTGCACTTTAATTCATAATTTTTTTTCGTGGTAGATATGGTTAATATGTAGCCGGCAAATACTTCTCCCGAATACGATTACAAAACTCGCGAACACTTTTAGTATTATATTCCAGAATATAAGTTGGTTCAATAATAGCCATGAGTTGACCATTAATACTAATATTAGCATAAACCTCAATTTCCATTCCAGTTGATTGTCGAGTTTGTTCGCTGACCATATTTGGATTGAGTTCAGGGATACTAATAATAATCGCATAACATTGAGTAATCGGAATCGTGAATTGGTTTGGCGCGTGATAATCAATTTCTAGGGGCAAATTTAGTATGGCATCCGGTCCGATATTTTCAGCCACCAAACTATTTAGTAGATTAACAGCCAGGCTGATACAATTACTATCGGCTTGGTAATTCATTCTTTTCTTATACATTTATATTGGTTCCTTAATTCAAAATTACAAAACAATTTTTTTTTTGTTATTAGTGCAGAACAAAGTAAACATAAAAAATTACATTGATAGTAATCCATTAATTACATGCCCGGTTATATCTAACCTAGCTGTGCTTTGTTCTGTCCCGGTCGGCGTAATAAATTTATATGTTCCTGTTCTTGCGTCATATCTAGATTGTAATTCAAATATCAATGCAGTCAAATTATTTTTTGTTTGTTGGTCCGGTTTATATTCCGGCGATATTAGTGGCATTCCTGACACTGCAACAGACAAGCATTCAAAAGCAACAGCTAGGTAGTTAGTTTCTGTGTTCGCCAAATCAGGTATTATTCGCGTTGTAATTAATTCATTAGCCGAAACTAATAATTTTGGGAGTTTATCAGAATATCCGGCTAATAACTCATCTTGCCATCTGTCTAATTCATCTGTCCCGAATTGATAATCTATTAGAGGCATCAAACTAACTATGAATTGCACGTGCCAATTTAATTTGAATATATCATCTTCCGTCGGATTTGAACCTAGCACTGGTCCGGTAGTCATAACTGCTAATTCCCCAGAAAGTAATTGATACGCATCTAGGTATAATTTATTTTGTTTTTGCTTTTCCGTTTTCCCGGAATACTTACCTAGCTGTTGTCTATGAATATACCTGGCTAATGAAATCAGAACTTGACCCCATTCAAATACCGGCTCTAACTTATGCTCTGTTGCCCTTTGGAATAAAAAATTATATAATCGCACTGCTAGGTCTTTCTTGCCGAGTTGTGTTGCTAAGCCTAGTGCGTGTGCTGCTGATTGTGACAATTCTGGGTTTCTATCCAAGTCTTGGTCCGGAGTTATATCAAATTTTTTCAGGTATTGTTCTAGGTTTATTACAGATAATGGACTATCTATTTTGGCACTGGTATGATTTGTTTTTTGGAGTAAGTTATACATTGATTGCATATCTAGGCACATACTTATATTTCTGACATATTGCTGATCATCAAATATTACTGTTTTCTTTTCCGATGAGTCTTGTGTGTGGACTTCATATGGAATTTCACGGCCCGGGTTATCATTAGCAGATGATACTATTAGGTCAGTTAGCCCAGTATTTATTCTCGCCAACATGCTAATTGCATATTTCCGACCGAGTAGATACTCTGACTGAGTGCATGAACTTATTGTCGTCTTATATGCGAACCACTTCCTGCCACTAGTATCCGAGTTGAGGTTCTGTTTCTGGGTTTTATTGACGGATTTGTTATTGGTTTTTGAGGGTTTGCGTTTTTGTGTTCCTAGCATAGCATTATTTCTTGCCGGTTGGATACCTGCTTTAGCGGACAGTTGTTTAGTTAGTTCAGGCCATGTAGTCATGCTAGGGAATACTCCAGGTAAATAAGTCGCCGATTGCCCGGTTTGCTGATCTAGGACTACTAATCCGTATTCTTGATTATTAAATTTCTTTCCGGATTTGGTGAGTTGCCCAGTTTGTGGATTGATTGGTAGTAACTCACCATGCATGATTGAAACTTCTATCCTAGCATCAGCATCTTGTTGGTATGGCCGTGGGAAATAATTTCGGCGGTCATCATCATTTGCCGTCCCAATAATTAATCCATCAATTTGTTTTAGAACCTCTTTCGGGGTCATTGTTTTAACCGGATTAATTTGATAATGTCCTATACACCCATGAATATCTTCCGGCCAGGTTTTGAGTTTTTGTGCGGGCGACCTATGAATTGTCGTAAATACACCCCATATTCCTGGCGGATTCCGCATGGAAATCTGGGATAATTCTTGGTGCGCTGCTGTGTATAAGTATTCAGGTGCCGAATTATTATATAACCGGTGGATAGCATACTGCGCTAGGATACCCAAATTTTGTTTTGTAGATAGGGGCATTTATTATTTATACTGAAATTAAGCAAGAATCTTAAAATACAATAGCAAAAAAGCAACGGACAGACAGGCTCAGTGTTTAAAAATATTAA
>JACCDO010382569.1_pt1 | contig 13574 bp, 13 predicted proteins | sample 7446101 | NCBI WGS metagenome assembly JACCDO01 (sample SAMN15323440, study PRJNA562643) | freshwater metagenome | isolation source: river surface water | place: USA:Blue River Watershed | collected 2017-08-16
ACAAATGACATTAATAGTGTCAACAAATTAACATTCGGTCAATTATATCAGAAAACTCTTGACAGGGAGAGAGTATTAGAATCATTAGGTTATAAAATTGTGTCAATCTGGGAATCTGAATATAAAAAAATATTTAAGAATAATGATAGGTGATCGTTTTAATTATGAAGATTGTTTTATGAGAGACCTTACCATCTGTGTATTAGATACACTTGAAGGTGAGATTCGTTGGGTTAATAAATTCTCTTCTGGTGATAGAGAGGTTAATGTTCCTTTTTATTATTCAATGACCGGAGATGAAAGATTTTTATTAGACTCATTTACTGATGATGTTGTTTCTAACAACAGGTTCGTGGATGTTAACACTGATATGATTCCAAGAGGTCATTTAACATTAACTGGTTTCGATATTCGGTCAGATGAGTTTGCCAATCCAAATGTTTGGTTAAAAATGGTCATTGAAAATCAAGATGAGATTCGTAAAGTTTTAACTAAGGTCAGAGCTGTTCCGGTGTCAGTCAAATACGATTTGAGTATTTTATTATCATCTGAAATAGATATATTTAAGTGTAGTCAAGCTATTATGGATACTCTTTGGTTATATCGATTTATGTATTTTGAGCATAATTTTATGAATATTGATGCTGTGATGTTAATACCTGATTCAAATCAGGTGGAAATTAATAGAGAAAAAAATATGACTTCAGAAAATCAGATAAAACTAACTGTATCATTTGAGGTTCAAACTTATTATCCAGCATATAGAAAACCAAGATTTGGTCAACCATCTAGTGATCCTATGGACAAAAATAAAGCTTGGTCAAATGTCTACAATTATGATTCAACTAACTTATCAACTACTGATATCTTGGTTTATCCTAAGAAAACAAGGTGGTATAGTAATTTAATAGAATCTAGAGGAAATGGTAATCCAAGAAGTACTAATCAAAATTCAGATAAGGACATTAATAAACAGTAGAAAAAAGTGATAAAATATATTTTATATATACATAATGTAAATATGTGTCAGAAAGGATTTTTCAAAGAAATAAAATTGAAAAAAATGACTTTTTGTTTATAATATATACATTTAAGAAATTAAAAAATAATAATCGTTATTATGAAGAATCTCAAATTGGAGTTATTCAACTTTAGAAAGAATTTATCGGTGGATCAAGAAGAAGTATCTTATATTCTTGAAGGTCATATCAAGGCTTGTAATGATTTATCAGAAAAGTCAATTGTTCTTTCTTTGAATGAGAAATTAAAAGCATATACATTTGATAATGAAATTAAGAGCTTATTAGAGTCTCTTAACAATGATATGGCTGAGTATCAATTAGTTTATGAATTAAAGCATCTTTATAATGTTTTGAATACCAAAAATCAAGGTGAGATTTATAGACAACCAATCAATGTTTTATTACAAACAATAAACTTAGAGTCAGATCAAGATAGAATGTCTAAAGTTCTTAACGAATTAGCAGTTTATGATTGGGTTCCTGAAATTAAATTATTCGTACATAATTTAACTAAGTCTCCACAGCAAAGAGCTAATCTTTTGTCTGGTGGTAAAGCTGAATCAGTTTACACAATCGTTGAACAAGTAGAAGAAGGATATTTGTGTCTAATTAGAGATTCTTGGTTTTTATTATGTGATGACAAAGTTGAAAAAACTTTGTTAGAAACTCATGTAAAAGATCAAGAGAAATTAAGAACTCTTCGCAATTTAGAAATCGGTATGAGATATGCTTCTATCAGTGAAGATAGAGTAAATTTCAGAATTTCTGAAAACTTGACAATCGGTATGTCAGTTAATAAGAAAGGTGTTATCTTCATCAATGATGATGAAATGAACAAAGAAACAACATTAGAGAGTTTGTTTACTTCTCCAATTATTCCAATCGTGAATAAGAATTTTTATCCAATTTTACTTGAGACTTCAAATAACTTAAATAAATTCGTTGAAATGGATGTTGTTAAAAGAGTTTCTAACTTAATTAACCCTTATTTAGAAGTTTTTGCTTTCAATTATAAGAATGCAACTTTCCTATACAGATGTGATGAAAGATATGGTAACTCATTCTACAAGTATGAGTCATCATTAGAATTAGTAAATGAAGTAAAGAATGAATTGAATTATGATTTGACTTATTTTTATGAAAATAAATTAGGTAAAGAATTAATTAGCAAAAGAAGATTAGAAGATAAAGAAAGAGAAATTGTATTGAAATTAGAAGATGTTCAGTTTAACATTGATAAAGTAAAAGGTTCAATTAAAATGATCGGTGAATCACAAGCTCTTAATATTGCATTAACAAACTTGGAAAAAAGAAAAAATCACTTAGATTCTGAATTACAAAGTGTTAAAGAATTACAATATAAAGAAAGAGTTAAAGCATAAACTAAAACGAAATAACACAAATCCTCAAAGAAATTTGAGGATTTTTTTTTATTGAAACTTTTATTAAAAAAGTTCTATAAAATAAAAGCATTTCAGACATACTGAATTAAAAAAAATAATGCTTATCTATGTACTTACATAACAAAGACCTCTATATAGAAATAATAGTTTCAAAAGCTCAAGGCAAACTAACTCCTAAATCTAAGCAAATGTTGGAAATTCTGGCCAAGAGAACTATCAAAAAAATGAGATATTATTCAAATGATGACAGAATGGATTGTTACCAGTCTGGCTTATTGGATATGTTTTCTAATTGGTATAATTTCAACGAAGAAAAATCCGATAATGCTTTTGCTTATTTTACCGAGATATTTAAACGCGGACTAGCAAAAGGCTTCAATGAACTATATAAGAAAAAAGGTGATAACGATCATCAAATAAGATTGATTTCTATCGAAGGTTCTAATGATGGAATGGGTCTTCATTCTATTTAATAATAAAAAAACTAATAAAAAAAACACTCATATGAGTGTTTTTTTTTATGTATTTAATTTTAGTTATGCTTCAACTGAGACCTCACTATAAACTGTCTCTAACATTCTATTAGCTACTAAATAGGGATCACAGTTTGATGCTGGTCTTCTGTCTTCAAAGTATCCTTTGCCGTCTACTATAGCTTGAGCAGGAATTCTAATTGATGTATCTCTTGTTGAATATCCAAAACTGAAATCATGAATACTTGAAGTTTCATGTTTTCCAGTAAGTCTTTCTTCATTACTCAAACCATAAACCTCAATGTGTTCATTATGGTTGGCTTCTAATTTGATCATGGTCTCTTCTATGATTTTAAGACCGCCTTCTTCTCTCATTTCTTTTGTTGAGAAGTTGACATGGCAGCCAGAACCATTCCAGTCTCCCTTGAGTGGTTTAGGATGAAGAGAAACTTTTACATTATACTTTTCAGCTACTCTTTGTAGAAGATATCTTGAAATCCAAAGTTGATCAGAACCAGTCAATGGTGTAACCGGACCTATTTGATATTCCCATTGGCCAAGTAATACTTCAGCATTGATACCAGAAATATCTAATCCAATTTCAATACACATATTCATATGTTCTTCTACTATTTCTCTACCAACTACTGTGTCTGATCCTATTCCACAGTAATAATCACCCTGTGGTCTTGGTATTGTTAGTGTGTCAGTTGTGAAACCTAAAGGAATACCTTCACCTTCTGCAAACGGTGTAGTTGGCTTATGTGTAAGTGTATACTCTTGTTCCCAACCAAACCAAGGTTGATTTTTATGTTTACTTTCATTGATATTAAGTTCAGAAACCTTTTCTGCTAATTTTTGACGAGTGTTTGTTATATGTGGTGTCATATCAGGATTTAGAACTTCACATAAAACTAATTTATTGTCTCCTTTTCTCAGTGGATCTTTTGTAATAAAAACTGGATTTAGAATACAATCTGTATTTTTTCCTCTACCAGCTTCAGCTTGTAAAGTAGAACTACCATCAAAAGACCAAAGAGGGAAATCTGAAGGCTTTGTTGAATCAGTTTGTGGAACGATTTTTGTTTTACTTCTCAATTGTTGAGGAGTAGAACCATCTAACCAGATGTACTCAAGTTTAATAGTTTTCATATAGGGTTTTTTTTTATTCTATTATTTTTACTAAACTTTTTCAAAATGTTTAATACAAATTTTCACTAATTTTATTTTATGGAAAAAATTCTTTTACAATATTGGCAAGTTAAGGATAAGGACTTTCAATTTTCAGATGGTTGTTCATTACATCTATCATTTGTTGACCATATGAAATTTGTTAAATCTTCCTATCAAAGTCAAGTTGAGTCGACTCATGAGCTTTTAGAGATTACTCTATCAGAGCCTATAATGATAGAAGTTACCGACTCATTGTATAATAAAATTAAGAAAAATAAAGGTTCTGTTAGATTGAACGAAGTATCTTTGAATAACTTGATAAACCTGAGAGATGTTAAATTTATAACTGAAAATGAACTTGTTAACTAATATATTCTACTCTTTATCTGTTCTATTTATTGTAGTTGAAATATATCAACTTATTAATAGGGAACAGTTGTTTTCAAAATTGAAATTTGATGACATTGAAAAAATTAATCCACTTTCAAATATTATATTTTACACAAGTAAAATATTTTATTTATTTTGGATTTTTTTAGGTTTATTTTCGAGTCTAAAATTATATTTTCTAATCTTAGTAATTACTGGTCTGTTTAAGTACTTTGTTTTACTAACTAAGAAGAATATTCTAATAAATCTATATGATTTATTTAATTGTCTATTTAGTGTAACTGTACTGTCTATTATCTTGATCCTAAGATTTTTTCAGTAATAATTATAAATTCGAATCCTTTTCTTTGACAATAATCAATCATGTAAGTCCATTTACTTAGATTTTTATTGTACATTTTCAAAGCATATTCAAAGTTTTTAAGTTGTTTAGCTGTTGGTTTACTAGCAAGAACTGGTTCAATTGTCTCAGAATATGGTTTTACTTCAGCAACTACCTTTGAAATTGTACCATCATCTTTTTTTAATTCATAATAGAAATCAGGATAATAAGTGTGCTCGGACGTTTTATAGTCTTGTTTTTCTGAAATCCATTCTGTTTTAGTATAAGGTATCTTTAGATGTTCAGCTCCCCAATTAATTATCTTATCATTATTATCTAAGTAAATCATCATTTTTTGCTCTAGTCCTGAACGATAAAAAAGACCACCTTGTGAATTTAATTTAATTACTTTATCCTTTTTATTTGGTATGAAAAGACCTTGATGATATTTAGTAGGTTGTTTCGGAGCACTGTTTAACATAATCTTTAGTTATTTGTTATTTTTAATATATATCAATAAATATTTATTCTATGAGTGAATTATTAGAAAGAGTGCGATTGAATAATTTAGTTTATGGTGATGGTGTCGCTGATAATTTTAAGAATAACTCTATATTTTTCTACAATAAATATTCTAAGTCAGATAGTCAGGTTTCTAGTATCGGAGTTGGTGAGATACAGATCGGTAGATTTTATCACTTACACTATCAAGATGACTCAAATTGGATGAAATATTCTCCAATATTCACAGTAGATGTGAAAAAATTTGAAAGTTTGATTATTCTCATGGCGGTGAATTTTAATTTTATACCGGTCGAAGTGAGAATAAGTATTTTTGATAAATTTATGAATAGTGATACATTTGAAAATGATAGACTTTTATCTGTTGATTTTACAGGAGTGTATAATGAGTTGAAAAGATATGGTTTTGAATACGCAATAGTTGAATATAATATAAAACAAGTAAAGCTAGTTCATAAAATAAACATGAGTGTCGTGCCTAGATTTCTTTATTCAGCTCATCCAATAAACAAGTACGATCCAAGAAAACTTTATGAAATATGGTCTGCAAAAATTTCGAAAAGAAACGAAAGAGATGCTGAGATGAGTAAATTGTTAATTGACGACTTTATTAAATCGTCAGATGAAATTGCTGAAAATTATAAAATGATGAAAGACCATATTAATAGAGTTAAGAGAAGCATTGAAAAATATGGTAGATAAACTTAATATATAGAGAGACACTATAAAATAATATATATTAGAAATTTTTAAAATTTAATGGCTTCTTACAATCCACTCAATTCTCAAAATCAGAATAACACATATATTTCATCAGCGGTTGAAAATAAGGGTTTATTCAATAGGCTTCTTAGAAATCTTTCTAATTTTGGAATGAGATATGATGATATGATTATCAGAAATACCGTAGGTGTTGGTATTAATGAAGATCCATACTCACAAAAAAATAATTCGATGTATGACTTCTTTAGTCAGAAGGCCGTTTCATCAGTATTAAACAGAAAGTCAGTTCCTTATTTAGATAGATCATATTCGGATAAGAGAAGAATTCTAAGAGAGTATTCAATTAAAGATGAACTAAGAGATTTCGTTTCTGCAGTTGCTGATGAGTCGATTATCTATAATGATGACAAAGATTTCTGTGCACCTAAGCCTCTTTCAAATGATTATTCACAAGATATAAAGGATAAGTATCAAGAATATTTTGAAGTAATCTATCACAGATTTGGTTTTGGTGATAGTATAACAGCTTGGAATATGATGAAAGACTTTTTGATTGATGGTTATGTTGCAATTGAAATAGTTTGGGATGACAAAAAGAAGAATATCATACATTTTAATAGATTAAGACCAGAAACATTAGTACCAGCTTATGAACCTTCAGTTGGTAATCTTTGGATTCAATATCCAGAAGATCCGCAGTTAAGAAGAATATTTCTTGATTCGCAGATTGTATTTGTTTCTTACTCAACACAGAATGATTATTCCGAGACTTCTTATTTAGAGGGTCTAATTAAGCCGTATAATCAATTAAAGATATTAGAGCAAACTAGAATTATGTTTAACATAATTAATGCTACTATTTACCAAAAATTTACAATCCCAATTAAGGGATTACCAAGACAAAGAGCTGAAGAACAAATTGGACAATTAATAGCTGATTATTCAGAGGAAATTGAATGGGATGACACATTAGGAACAGTTTCTATCAATGGTAGAAAACATTTACCCTATAATAAACAAGTTTGGTTCCCAGAAGGTGATGCTGGTACGCCAGCAATGGAATTGGTCTCACCAGAGGGTCACAACTTAAATGAGAATGATATGTTAACTTGGTTTTACAACATTCTTAAAAGAGCTTCTAAGATTCCTTTCCAGAGATTTGAGAAAGAGAATGGTGGTGGTAACATATTTAGTGACGCATCTGAGATGACCAGAGATGAAATAAAGTTTAATAACTTTATCAATCGACTAAGAGCAAATTACAAAGAGTTGATTGTAAAACCTCTAAAGCTTCAAATGTGTATGGAATTCCCAGAGTTGAAAGATGATGAGGTTTTCCTAAATCAATGTGACATTAATTTCAACTCAAATCAATTATTTGAGGAGTGGAAGAAGTTGGCAAACTTTGAAAAAAGAGCTAGTATATTATCAACTTTGTTAGGAATACAATCTGCTGATGGACAACCATACTTTCACATCGATTATCTAATTGATAAAGTTATGAAACTATCTGAAGAAGAAAAGCAAGAAAATAAAGCATATTGGATCAAATCGGCTAAAGGTGGTGGCGAAGCAGGTGAGGTCGAAGGTGGAATGGAGGGAGCTGAGGCTGGTATGGAAGGTGGTGAAGCGCCAACTGAAACACCTGAGGCGGCACCTGAGACACCTTCTGCTGAAGAGGGTGGAGGTGAAGCTCCACCGTCAGAATTCGAATTCTAATAAAAAAGTCTCATTCTTGAGACTTTTTTCTATTTAATATATCTTGAGATTTTGAGGGATTATCTACTCCAAACTTTTCAATCATAGTTTTTTGAATTTTCTTCTTTATTTCTTTATTTTGAATTGGATATTCAACGCCATAATTCTTTTTGAGTGTTTCTTTTCTTTTCTTTTCGGAGCATTTCCTACAGTAGTACTCACCCCATCTATTGCCGTATTTGACATAGTTTTTGAAAATAACTTCTTTTACTATACCACAACTATCACATTTACAATCAATTTTGTAATGACTGCCAGTTGATAGAAGTTCTATTGGTATTATTAATGTTTCTCCTATAGCAACATCATATCCAAGTTCTTCATAGTATGAAAAGTTTGACTCATTAATTTTAATTATGATTTCTCGAGTTAGGATCAATTTATTGACATGTAGTTTGGTGTTTATATAGTCAAAATAAAACAAAGTTTATTCTAAAAAAAAGATACTTTAGTGAAGTATTGTTAATAAAGAGAATTATGTGGTCCATAAAAAATCCGTCATTGAAAAATCGAGATTTTTTAAGTTATATATACTAAAAATAAATTGCGATAAATGAAACCTATACTAATCGTTGAAAACAATTCAAACCCATTGGTTGAGAATGTTCAAGTGTCTGGTGGTAGTAAGGATTATGTTTTAGGTGGTATTTTCACTGAGTTTGGTATTAAAAACCGTAACGAAAGAATCTATACTGCTGACAAATTCATTCCTTGTTTACAAGAGTTAAATGAGCGTATCAACAACATGGGAGTTGTATATGGCGAATTTGATCACCCAGATGTTTTTGATACATCATTAGCAAGAGCATCACACACTATCAGAAAAGCTCATTATGTTAAAGAACATAACAGAGTTGAGGGTGAGATCAAATTGTTAAGTACATACTGGGGTAAGGAAGCTAAGGCTTTAGTTGATGATGGTTGTCCTGTATTCGTTTCTTCAAGAGCTGCTGGTATCACTGAATCTGATGGTACTGTTACTTTGAAGAAGTTGTTTACTTACGACATCGTTGCTGATCCTGGATTTGCTTCTGCTAGAATGAAATCAATTAATGAATCTTTTGGATTCACAGAACAAAATAACTTTAGGATATACGAAATGTCCGATGAGTCAAAAATAAACGAACTATTCAATATGAACAAGAATGAATTCGTTACCAAGCAGCAATTAGCTGACTATTCTAAGTATTTAGTAAATGAAATTGCTTCTACTAAGAAAGCTGCACAAACTGCTATTAAATCAGGTAACATCAATCCAAAGAAATTGGAGCAACTTCTTGAGTACTACGAAGAACTTAATAAGACAAATGCTCAAATGGTTAAGTATTTAGATTACTTGGCTGAGAAAGTACAAGTTGTTGTTAATGAAAACATTTCATTAAAATCTACAACTGATAAATTAATTTCTCATAATGATTATTTAGCTGAGAATTTAGAAAAAGCTATTAATTATTCTGATTATATCGCTGAGAATTTGGATAAGAACATTTCTTATTCTGAATATTTGGCAGAAAATCTCGATAAGAACATTTCTTATTCTGAATATTTAGCTGAGAATTTGGATAAGAATATCGCTTATTCTGAATATCTTGCTGAGAACTTAGATAAGAATATCGCTTATGCTGAGTATATTGCTGAGAATTTGGATAAGAACATTTCTTATTCTGAATATTTGGCTGAGCATTTAGATAACTCTATTGCTTATTCTGAGTATTTAGCTGAACATGTTGAGGGTAACATTGCTTATTCTGAATATATCGCTGAACATTTAGATGACAACATCGCTTATTCTGAGTATATCGCTGAAAATCTTGACAAGACTGTTTCTTACGCAGGAATGATAGCTGAGAAATTAAACACTACTAAATTAAATGAGAGTGTTGAGGAGAATGCATTTCCGACATTAGAAGACGCTGGTTTCGCTATGATCGCAGCAGAAGAAGAAGGTGGAATGCCAATGCCTCGTATGCCTAAAGAAGAAGGTGATGCACATGAAGAAGAAGGTGATAACTTACCACATGTTATGGCATCTGAGGAATCAGAATTGAGTAATGACAGTCACGAAACTCATGAAGAAGAGGGTGATAAATATGAAGAAGAAGGTGATAAATATGAAGAAGAAGGTGATAAATATGAAGAAGAGACAAACTCAGCATATGAAGGTAAAACCGACACTGAATTATCACAACAAATTGATAAATTAATTGAAGAAGCTAGAAAACGTAAAGTTTCTGAAACTAACGATACACACTTCTTGAAATTCTTAAACAAGTCTCAAGTTGATAGCTATTGGAGCTTGACAACTGAGGAACAAGAACAAGTAAAACTTTACATAAACGAAAGAAGTTATTTTACAAGTTCTGATGTGTTAAAGATGATCACAGAAGCTTTATCTGTTAAAAATGAATCTCTAGAAGAGAGATTGATTAGATTGATGCCTGAAAACATTAAGCCAATCTGGTCACAAATGAATGAGTCTTCTAAGAAGTCTATCTTGTCTCAAGCTAGATTATACCCAGACTTAACAACTGAAGCAAAGGTTGAACATTTCTGGTTAACAAGACCATTCAAGAAAAACGAATCTGTTACTAAGAAATTAGTTGAACATAACGCATTGATTCAAGAAGACAAAGTGTCTGAAAACGAAATGACTGCGATTATGGAAAGATTCAAAAATCTTTAATCTATAAAAAATCCACCCTTTGAAAAATAAAATTTTCCAGGATCATATATAGATATACGATACACAAAAAAAAATAAAAAAAAATTATGTCACACATTAGAATAGACAAAAACAAAGCATTGAAGAAGTGGTCTCCAGTATTAGAGAACATGGGTGTTTCTGGTGAGGAAAGACTTGATTGGATGTCTGAGTACGCAGAATTCCACTCTATCAATGAGAACGCTTATGTGAACGCAGCTAACGCTGGTATGGGTGCAGTTCAATCTCCTCAACCATCTGTATATGCTGGTTCAAACACATACACTTCATTAGCAAACACAATCAATAACTTCGGTAACTTAGGTTCTGGTGATATTGGACAAAACTTGTTACCAGTAGCTATGAAAATTGCTGCTCAAACAATCGGTCTTGATTTAGTTGCTGTAAAACCTTCTCCAGGTCCAAAATTAGATTTGTTGTATATCGACTTTCAATATGATGATGTTGATACTACACAAGGAACACCACTAGTATTCAAGTTTAGAGCTGCTAGTACAGCAACTGACGCTTCTATTGCTGCTGCTATCAGAGCACTTTCTAATTACTCAGCTAGAATCACTGAATCAGTAGGTGGTTACAGAGCTACAACTGCTCCTACTAACTTATCTTACAGAGTATGGGTATCATTGAATGGTACTGGAGCAACAAATCTTGGTGCGGCTGGTTTAGTAGATACTACTGCTGGTACATCAAACTTCGCAGGTGTTGCTGAATTCTTAGGTTTCTCTCGTATCGATGGTTTGCCTATTTTCAGAGCATACAGACAGAATAACTCATTTGGTAATTTGAATTTAACTTCACCATATGCTTCTCCTTATGCGTATGATCAAACACAAAATACTTTCAATCCAACTGGTTCTGTTGCGACTCAGTGTAACTTAGTTTGTAACGTTGCATCAACTGGTGGTTCTGTAGAATTAGTAAGTGCATTAGAAGATCACCTTCCAGGTTTCTCTACAAACTTCTCTACAAACTCTCAAAATGGTAGATACCCACAAAGCCGTGCTGAAGATGATGCAGGTTATGCTGGTGTAATCGGACCAAAAGTTTCTACTAAGTCTATTGCAGTTGGTACTATCGAAGTATCTTCAGCTCTTAGAAGAACTGAAATCGAGGACATCAAAGCTAACACAGGTATGGATATCGTTCAAAAGATGGAGTCTATCCTTGTTAACGAATTGTCTCAAACAATTTCTAAGCAAATCGTTGCTAAGATCTTTGAAATGGGTGATTTGAACAGAACATCTGCTCCACTTGGTGGAACTGGTTCTATCACAAGTCAAACTATTTTCGACTTAGACACAGCTTATGTAAATGTTGGTCCAGGCGGTGAAACTACTCACGCTGTTCAACGTAAGTTGATCACTAAGATGGTTCACGCTTCAAACTACATCGCTACTGAAGGTCGTGTAGGTCCAGCTCAATATGCTGTAACAAACGGAGGTTTAGCTGCAGCTATGATGGACATCGCTGGTTATACTATCAACCCAACTAAATCTAAAATCAACGGTTCTGGTCAATTGTATCCAGTTGGTCAAATCGGTGATATCCAAATTTATGTTGATCCATATTTGAGATATAACGATAACCGTATCGTTTTAGGTAGAAAGAATAACCCAGATCAACCAGGTATCATTTTCGTACCTTATTTGATGGCTCAATCTATCAGCATCATCTCTGAAGCAACTTTCGCTCCAAGAATGTTACTTCGTTCAAGATATGCAGTTGCTGAAGTTGGTTGGTTCCCACAAAAGCAATATATGACTATTGTTACTAAAGATGCTTCTGGTTATCTTAACTAATAGTTAAAAAAACTAACAAAAAAGTCTTCTTCGGAAGACTTTTTTGTTTTAAATATGTGTTTTTTTGAGAATATTTAAAAAATGAAAAAAAGTGATTTTTTTAATTAATATATACAGTATATAAAAATAAAGAAAATAGATATGTCAAAACCTTATTTCAAAATTAATTCAGTCACATATTCTGGTGGTATATTAACCATGAACTACGACTTAGGTAGAACAAGAGGTTCAGTAGATGGTATTAATACAATAAGAATCGATGGTTTTTCTGGTTCATATACATTTACTGAAAATCAAAGGTATGCTTCAGGTGAAGTAGCAACAATCAGTATTTCTGCTTTGGGCACCTCGTCTACAGCAGCTTACACAGACCCATCATCAATAGTTTGGACCTTTGCTGGTGCTCCATCCACGAATTCGAATGCTAGATTAACAGTTGGTTCAACACAGTTATCTTCAGTAACTTCATCGAATACTGTTCTAACTAATTTTATTAGTGATATAGCTACATCCATTGTTAATAACTCAAAAGGTGTTGCCGCTGCAACTACTTCAACTACTTTAACAGTAACAGTTCCTAATACAGGTAACTTATATAACAGCACTCAATTATTCTTAAATCTAAGTAAAGGAACTGGTGCTGTAGTTGCCACAGCTAATTCTGGTGTTACTAATAGTGGTACATTCTCGAATGGTTCAACTACATATTATGTAGGTATGAGTATACCAGCAGTTGGAGGATTTAATTATCCAATTGCTCAAACTTCAGTAACTGCATCAATTTTACCATAAAAATTAAAAATCATAAAAATAAAAAACCCTCAATCAACTTGAGGGTTTTTTATTTTATACTTTTTTTGTATCCATATATTTCGATTACCAAATCTTTGTTTATAGCAATCTTGTTTATTACCATAAAATTTTAACCATTCATCGATTCTACTTTTTTGAAATGGATTATGCCAGTCTCTAAGTTCTCCACCCCCAAATTCATAGGATTGTTCACAACACAATTTAACTAAATCAAGAAATTCAGACAATTCCTTTTTTTCAAGACTATTAAAAGACAGAAATGGATCAAAATCTGATCTACCTAGTATTTCTGCCGTCAAATATGCGCCGATACCATTGAAATATTCTTGATTCAATAAAACCTCACAAAAACTTTTGTTGAATGTTGATTTCTCTAAATTTCGAAAAACATTTTCTCTGAAAATTTCATACTCTCTGACCGGATCAGGCCCCCTCTTTGTGCCTGTAAATG
>JACCDO010124921.1_pt1 | contig 13573 bp, 13 predicted proteins | sample 7446101 | NCBI WGS metagenome assembly JACCDO01 (sample SAMN15323440, study PRJNA562643) | freshwater metagenome | isolation source: river surface water | place: USA:Blue River Watershed | collected 2017-08-16
ATAATTGATTCGTTTACATGTATGTCGCCCCATAAAATTTTACAATCAATGGGAACCTGATCGCCTGCCTTGATTAGTATTAAATCTCCAATACGTAATTGGGTATTCTCTACTGGAAAATACTGTTCTTGATGTGCATCGTCAAATGCAATCATAGTCGCCATCACTTTTTGAGATCGAACTAACTGGTCTAATGCGCGCTGTGTGGAAGAAATGGAGGCATCTTCCAAATAATTACCTAAAAAAACTAAGGTGATAATGGTAGCAGCTGTTTCGTAAAACAAAAAGTTCTCTGCTTGCCCGGTCAAACTTCCATATAAACTATAACCAAAAGCTGCTGTAGCACCTAAGGTGATTAGTACATTCATATTGGGCATCTTGTTGCGGATGCTCTTCCAGGCACTTTTGCCAAAAAAATGCATGCCAATCAAGTAAACAGGCGTGGAGAGGCCTAACTGAACCCAGTGATTATGCAGCCATTCAACATGTCCAACAATGAATGCAAGTGTATGAGAAAATAATAACAAGAGAGTGGGAGGAAGGCAAATTAAAAAACGAAGCAGTTGCGGAGAAATGTTACTTCCTTTTTTAGGTTCAACACCTGCAGTTAAATTTTCCCGAATCGTGTATCCTAAATTCTTGATTCCTCTTTGAAGTGCATCTTCTTCTCGGTCAATCACATTTTCAAATTGCACATCTCCGGTTGCAAAGTTCACCCGGATTTCTTTCATGCCCTCTTTTTCCAAAAAGCGGTGAATATTCAGTGCACAGGTGCTACAATCCATTCCATCTACTTTCCACTTTGTCACTTTCATACAACAAATTTACCAAAAGGGGGTGGCCTTCGGCAAGCTCTTCTGTATTATCTTGCTAACTATAAATCGAAATAGTGGAAATTCAGTTTGCACTTTCTGATATTGATCAGGCGGCTCAGCAATTTTGGGCTGGCATCGGAAGTGCACGTGTTTTTGCTTTTCACGCACCCATGGGAACGGGAAAGACTACTTTTATTGCTGCTTTATGTAGAGCTAAGGGGGTGGTTGCTGGCATTTCAAGTCCAACCTTTTCACTGATCAATGAGTACGAAACGCAAAGTGGATCGACCCTTTATCATATCGACCTCTACCGCCTTCGTGACGCAGAAGAGGCCCTGCAAGCTGGGGTAGAAGACGTCTTACATAGTGGACATATTTGTTTTGTGGAGTGGCCGGAAAAAGCTCCGGGAATATTACCAGATGATACCCTACATATCCGGTTGGAAATCCGACCCCTTCAAACTCCGGCAGGCGTCGTAGATAGCCGATATCTATGTACATTTACTAGCATAAGTCATGAGTCAGCATAAACCCTCCATTTCACCTTCATTTAGTTACGAGCCTCTAGAGGAAACGCTTGATTTGCCTCCTCGTGCGGAAAAAATGCTAATCGGAATTCCACGGGAAACCGCTTTCCAGGAAAATCGTATCGCGCTAACCCCGGATGCAGTTGGCGTGTTGGTTAGCAACGGACATGAAGTGATGATCGAACAAGGTGCAGGGGATGGTTCTCATTTTAAGGATAAGGATTACAGCGAAGCAGGTGCTCGAATTGTACACGATCGCGCTACCGTATACCAGGCGCCTATCCTTATTAAAAGTGCGCCTGTAATAGAAGAAGATTTAGCACTACTTCAGTTCAATCAAATTATTATTTCGCCCATTCATCTTTCTGTATTGCAATCTTCCATTTTACAAAAGATGATGGAAAAAAGAATCACTGCAATTTCTTTTGAAAATTTAAAGGATGATAGCGGTTCTTATCCGATTGTTCGTAGCATGAGTGAGATTGCGGGTAGTGCAGTAATGCTGATTGCTGGACAGTATTTAAGTTCTGCCAATCATGGTAAAGGCGTGCTACTGGGAGGAATATCCGGAATTGCTCCTGCTAAGGTTATTATTTTGGGTGCTGGGATTGTAGGTGAATATGCAGCCCGTACTGCATTGGCATTGGGGGCTTCTGTAAAAGTTTTTGATAATAATATTTACAGACTAAAGCGTCTTCAAAATAATGTGGGGCAGCGTATGTGGACCTCTGTGATTGAACCCCGTTTGTTAGCCAAGCAATTAAAGACCTGCGAGGTTGCTGTGGGCGCACTTTCTTCTGCCTCTGGTCGTACTCCGCTGGTAGTTTCAGAAGATATGGTCAGCAACATGCGACCAGGTTCTGTCATTATTGATGTAAGTATAGACCGAGGTGGCTGTTTCGAAACTTCTACAATCACTTCGCATGAAAAGCCCGTTTATTCAAAATATGGAGTAATTCATTACTGCGTACCCAATATTCCATCGGGATTTGCGCGTACTGCCTCTCAGGCAATCAGTAATGTGCTCATGCCTCTTTTATTGCAAACTGGTGACGAAGGAGGCTTTGAAAAATTAGTTTGGAAAAAAGCGCACTTACGAAGCGGCATCTATCTATTTAACGGGGCGCTTACTAACTATTATCTCAGTCAGCGATTCAATTTGAAGTATACTGATTTGAATTTGCTAATGACGAGTAGCAGCTGATATTTAACTCGTGATTACTCTGTTTATATTCAACAGGATCATTACTAGCAATAATTACCACTCGGTCTTTTTTTAGTTGTTCTACCAGTGATTGATACATCTCAATACCTGTCGCATCTAAATTGGTGCAGGGTTCATCAAGTAACACAACAGACGTAGCTGAGAATAAGCACTGCCCTAATTTCAGCCGCTGTTTCATTCCAGAAGAGTAATAACGAATTTGTTTTTGTGCTGCTTTCTCCAACTGTATTTTTTGTAGGATAGTAGTCGCATCAACACCGGAAATAAATGGTTTGAATCGTTGGTGAAAATTCAAAAATTCCAACCCAGTCATTTCTTCAATTAATTCAAGGTAAGGTGCGCAGAAGCTAACTTGTTTGAAAATGGATTCATCTGTAATTTTAGCACCCTGGGTATCTGTATAATTTACGGTTCCTTCATTATGAAAGAGAGCGCCGCCTATTATTTGAAGCAATGTGCTTTTACCTGACCCATTAGATCCAATAATTGCAACCACTTCGTTGCTTTTGAACTGGTAATTCAGGTGACGGAAAATCCAGTCGTAGTTGAACCGCTTTCCTAAATCAGATAGCGATATCGTCATCAGTTGCGCCTTTAGTAAAACGTTTGATAATGCCGCGAGTACTTTCGCGAATAAAGGTGACGATTTCGTCGCGCTCGTCAGTGGCCGCCATCTCTTCTTCTAAGTATTCTAATGCTTGAGAAGTATTGAATCCTTTATTATAAAGGACACGATAGATATCTAAAATATGGTTGATTCGTTCAACACTAAATCCACGCCTTTTTAAACCAACCGAGTTTACGCCGGCATAGCTGAGTGGATTTCTTCCTGCCTTGATATAGGGAGGAATGTCTTTGCTTACTAAAGAGCCTCCACTCACAAATGCATGCGATCCGATATTCACAAACTGGTGTACGGCGCACATACCACCTAGTATAGTCCAGTCTCCAATCACCACGTGACCTGCTACTTGTGTATTATTGCTCGTAATAACATGGTCGCCCACAATGCAGTCATGTGCAAAGTGACAGTAAGCCATGATCAGACAGTTCTTGCCAATTACCGTTTTTTCACGGTCTTTGGTGCCCCGGTTGATGGTTACAAATTCACGAATTGTTGTTCCATCTCCAATATGCACAGTGGAGTATTCTCCGTCAAACTTTAAATCCTGTGGGGTGGCAGCAATAACAGCACCGGGGAAAATCTTGCAGTTTTTTCCAATCCGTGCCCCTTCCATGATCGTCACATTAGAACCAATCCAGGTTCCCTCTCCAATCTGTACATCCTGGTGAATAACAGAAAAGGGGTCAATCTTGGCGTTTGGAGCCACTTTTGCGTTAGGGTGTATGTATGTATGCGGGTGGATCATTAACAACTGCAAAGATAACTTTAACTCGGCAATTAGTAATTTTGCACTTCATGCAGTCTACAATAGATCTGGTTGCCCTAGCCTCCCGAGAGGCGTTTACCTTGGAGGCTTATGCCCCTTTGCAAGACCGGGTCCAGGAGATTCCTGGTTCTATCCAGTATAGTATCAAGAGATATCGGAAGCAACCCGACTGGGATTTGGAAGACCTGGGAATGGTGGTGTATCACTACGAAAAAAAGAAGCCCTCTGAAAGGTATCTTGAATTGCGGTTTTGTGTGAGCGGAAATGTTTACTGCCGCGAAAAAGATAAGGAGTGCGACCGCTGTCAATTTGCAGCTTCACCTAGTTGTTTAGAGCGGGTTGAATCAGTTGATCTGGTTAGTTTTCGTTTTTCCCCTACACAACTTCGACAGTTTGTAAAAGCAAAAAAAACGGATAGTCTGCATGATAATATTTTACAGTTCAAGCACGGGGCTTCGTTTGTAAAAACACACCCCATCTGTCCCAAAACTTCACATGTGCTTGATAGTATTCTCAATAATAATTACAACGATACTCGAGAGAATATTTTCATTAATGCACAAACGCAAATGCTGTTGTTGTATACGATGGATTGTATGATTGGTGAGCAGTCTACAGATATTGTAAACTGTAAATTTTTGGCTAACGAAGCAGATCGTGAAAAGATTACGCAGGCTCGTGAAATATTAATCAAACATATTGGTGAACCTATTACGATAAAGGAGTTGAGCAGAAAAGTAGCTATTAATGAGTGCTATCTTAAAAAGGGGTTCAAGGAATTATTTGGCACTACTGTTTTTGAATTTTATCAAAGCCAGCGAATGGAGCATGCTAAGTTTTTATTGTATGAAAAAGGCTTAACGGTAACAGAGGTGTCCCTGCAACTGGGTTATTCTTCTATCTCCCATTTCTCGACTGCTTTTAAAAAACATACGGGTTGTAAGCCTTGTGAGTTATTACGATAATTGTTAATTTATTTAAAATATTAGTAATAAATTACGGTTACAGCAATACTTAAAAGCCGCAGTCGTTTAATTTGAACATATCCAAAACTTTTCTTCACTGATGAGAATTTATCTGCCTTCTGTAATCCTAGCGTCGCTTTTCCTCTTTTATGCCTGCACCCATGAGCCTACTTCTCCAAATGCAACGGGTAACATACCCACAGTTAGTACCAATTGTAACCCTGATTCTGTCTATTTTGTCAATGATATTATGCCCATTATCGCTTCCAATTGTGCCATGAGTGGTTGTCATGATGCGGTTACCAGAGCGGATGGAGTTGATTTGACATCCTATGCAAAAATCATGAACTATGTACGGGCAGGTAATGCTACGCGTAGTGAATTATACGAGGTAATTATTGATACGGATCCAGATAAACGGATGCCTCCGCCACCGCGAAGTCCTTTAACGGCAGCTCAAATTGCTAAAATTCAAAAATGGATCAATCAGGGTGCACGAAATAATTCCTGCACTAGTGGATGTGATACAACTCGATTTACTTACGCGGCAATCATAAAACCAATGATTGATAATAAGTGTGCTGGTTGCCATAAGGCAGGTAGTTTGGGTGGTAACGTGGATTTATCAACATATGCAGGTACACGTGTGGTAGCACTCAATGGAAAGTTAGTAGGTTCCATTATGCATCAATCGGGTTTTTCTCCCATGCCAAAAAACACTGCCAAACTATCTGATTGTGAAATTACACAGGTCCGCAAATGGGTTGCTGCGGGTTCATTAAACAACTAATTGAAATATTGAGTATGAAAATTCAATTACGCTACCTGCTGATCATAACTTCATTATTCACGTTGTCTGCTTGTTATTACGATCACGAAGAAGTTTTATATGGTGCTGGAGCTGGTCAACCTTGTACAGATACAGTCGGAACTGTTTCCTATGCGCAAAAAGTAGTTCCTCTTTTACAGGCTAATTGCTATGGTTGTCACTCGGGTAGCTTCCCATCTGGCAGCCAATTGATGGGAACTTACACTGCAGATAAAGCAATGGCACAAAGTGGAAAATTATATGGAACTATCAGCCATGCTGCTGGATATTCGCCCATGCCAAAGGGTGGTGCTAAAATGGGAGCCTGTCAGATTGCTGTAATAAAAAAATGGATTGATGGCGGAATGCTAAATAATTAATGGGTACACTATGATCAAGAAAAATATTCGATTAATAGGCGTTTTAATTCTTTTGGTAGTGAGTCTTGTAGCCTGGTTTGGTTACAGCGAGTACAATCGAAAGCCTGCAAGTATGGCGGATACACGAGCGGATTACACATTTACTACGACAACATTAATAACTGCCTTTGAAAAAGATGAAGCGGGCGCCAATAAACTTTATTTGGATAAAGTGTTAGAAGTAGAAGGGACAATTAAAGAGTCTACAGCTGATGAAAAAGGATTCTATACAATCACAATTGGAGAAGACGCTTCCCTTTCTTCTGTACGTTGTAGTGTGGATAGTTTATTCTCCAGTAAAGCTGCTGCTTTACAGGCTGGCGGATTAATAAAAGTTCGTGGAATTTGTACGGGTTATATGGCTGATGAATTACTCGGGTCCGATGTAACACTGGTACGTTGTGCAATTATTGAAAATTAAAAATCAAACTATGAAAAAAGTTGTATTAGCATTCTTACTGTTCACTGGAACTGTATTGACCGGTAATGCGCAGAAGTTTTTTACCAAAACAGGACGAATTGATTTTAATGCTACGGCTCCCTCTTCACCTGAGAAAATTGAGGCAGTTAATCGTACGGTTACTTGTGTAATGGATGCAGCTTCTGGAAATATTCAATTTGCAGTGCTTATCAAGGGTTTCACTTTTGAGCGTGCGTTGATGCAAGAGCATTTCAATGAAAATTATTTAGAGAGCGATAAGTTTCCAAAAGCAGAATTCAAAGGTCTTGTTGCAAATAATTCTTCTGTTAATTACACAAAGGATGGCACTTACCCTGTGACTGTGAAAGGTAAATTGACTATTCATGGCGAAACAAAAGATGCAGAAGCTACTGGAAAATTACAGGTGCAAGGTGGCAAGATCACAGCTACGGCTGGATTTACTGTACTTCTTTCTGATTATAAAGTGGCTATACCTGGAGTGGTGGCTGACAAGGTAAACAAGAACGCAAAGATTGATGTTACCTGTGCGCTCGAAGCATTGAAAGGCTAATTAAAAATCTGCTTATGAAATTTTATGTCCTTTCTTTTTTATTGATTGGTACATTGATCGGCAATATTGCTCAAGCACAAGATGATCTACTCAGTTTAGTGGGGGAGGATAAGCCTAAAAAGGAACGCATCAAATATGCGTTCAAATCTCCACGCGTGATTAATGCACATTCAATGGAGTTTCTAAATCCAGGGACAATGGATTTTAGAATTTTGCATCGATTCGGCCAATTAGACCAGGGGTATAAAAACTTTTTTGGACTTGATCAGGCTAGTATGCGAATGAGTTTTGATTTTGGATTGCTGCATAATTTGATGACAGGAATTGGAAGAAGTACTTTTAAAAAGGAAGTGGATGCCTTTATAAAATATGCTCCAATTCGTCAATCCAAGGGGCCTTGGAGCTCGCCAGTGACCGTTGCACTTGTATCAGGAATTACAATGGATGGATTGCCCTGGGCAGATCCTACTCGCCAAAACTATTTTACTTCAAGACTTGGTTTTTATAACCAAGTTATTTTAGGACGAAAATTCAGTGAGGGGTTTACATTGCAGGTTATGCCCACTATGGTTCATAAAAATTTGGTACAATTGGCTACCGATGCAAATGATATTTATGCCATTGGAGTAGGAGGTCGTCTGAAAATGTCTAAACGTATTGCATTTACGTGGGACTATACACACGTGCTCGCAGGTCTGCCTGAAACGGGGTATTTTAATCCGCTTTCTTTTGGTTTAGATATTGAAACAGGTGGACACGTTTTTCAGCTGCATGTTTCTAACGCTACCGGGATGAACGAAAGAGCTTTTATTACCGAAACCACTGGGCAGTGGGGTAAAGGGCAGGTTCGATTTGGATTTAATTTGTCTCGTACATTCCAATTGAAAAAATCAAAGCTTGATTAAAAATTTCGAGGAGCTTCGTATCTTTAATTCAACAATTAATTTTTATGAAAAAGTTTTTATTCAGTCTAATACTTGCAGGTGTAAGCACACTTGCAATTGCACAGCCCCCAGCAGGCGAGGCAAAAGCAGGTGATTTTTATGGTGAAAAAATTTCTACAGAAGGGGCACTATCTTTCTCTGATGTAGTCCGCAAGGTGCAAGGTGGGAACGATTTTTCTAACGTTACATTTACTGCAAAGGTGACGGATGTTTGTCCTAAAAAGGGTTGCTGGCTAAAATTAGAAACACCACAAGGTGAAGAAGTGATGGTGAAAATGAAAGACTATGCATTTTTTCTGCCTGTGGCAGCAAAGGGAAAGCAAGTGGTGATTGAAGGAGAAGTAATCATGAAAACAACTTCAGTTGCTGAATTAAAGCATTATGCAGAAGATGCTAAAAAAACACAGGCTGAAATTGACGCTATCAAAGAACCTAAAAAAGAAGTGCGCGTTACCGCAAAGGGAATTGTGATTGCTCAATAGGTTAAACAAATTTGTAATAGATAAAGGCTGCTCTTACACAGGGCGGCCTTTTTTGTCACGAATCTGTCAAACATAATTTTAGTGCATCGTTTTGACAATTGGATGATAAATGATTCAAATGTGCAAATGAGCTTTGCAAACTCATGCAAAGATTTTTCTTCCTTATTTCTATTCTGGCTGCAAATCTTTCACTTTTCGCGCAGTCCGATTCGCTTCGTTCATTAGAGGAAGTAGTAATTACTGCGACTCGTCAGGAAAGAAGAATGGGAAATGTGGCTATCCCTGTTCAGTTAATTCAAAAAAAACAAGTACTCGAAGCAGGTTCGCTTCGCTTACGTGATATTCTTCAAGAGCAGACAGGTCTTCAACTAACATCTTCCTTTGGAACAGGGGTGCAATTGCAAGGTTTAAATCCTGAGCATACATTGATTTTACTAGACGGACAACCCTTGGTAGGACGTACCTCCGGTGTATTGGATCTTTCTCGTATTGCGTTGATGGGCATTAAGCGTATTGAAATTGTAAAGGGTCCTTCTTCGAGTCTTTATGGCTCAGAAGCCATGGCAGGAGTCATCAACTTAATATCTGAACCCTTCAAAGGGCCCTCAATTGAAACATCACTTCGCTACGGAGTAGCCGATCCTGATAGAGGGTGGGGGATTCCTTTTTCAAAGTCTAGTTTCCAACAACTTGATGCAGCTGTTCAAACTTCCTTTTCGATAAAAAAATGGAACATTAGTCAGTCACATAATTTTTTATATACAGACGGAATTAGTTTTCGTCCGTACTCAACGGATCGTGTTCCGCGTCCAATTTATCGGTTGACACATCAAACTACTTTGCAAAAACAAATAGGCGAGCGGGGTGATTTTCGTTTACTATTTCGTTTTAATCAAGATGAAATCAAACAGGAGTTTTCTGTCCGCAATAATGGAGCAATAATTGATTCGTATGGAAGGGAACTCAATCAAGAATTTAATGTTCAACCTACCTACACACATCGATTTTCAAATCGATTACGTCTACATTCACGAGGTTACTTTACCAGATATACGGGCGATCAGCAACTTCGGTTTATGCAGAAGCCAGATAGTTTGTATATAGATCGTTTTGAGCAGCGACTGATACGAATCGAAGAACAGCTGGACTGGAAAAAAGGGAATGCAGATTTTGTTGTTGGAGCAGGATTGCAATGGGAACAAGCTTGGTCTACTCGTTATGATGCACTGACAAATAGAAAGCAGAATGAGGTGGTGTATGCTTTTGCGCAGTGGGAACAACCACTTTTGGAAAAACTAATCAGCATTGTCGGTTTTCGTTATGACGATAATCGGTTATTTGCTGGGGCCTTTACACCAAAGTGGGCGCTTCGGTTCAATCCTACTTCTAAATTGTCCTTCAACGCTTCTGTGGGACAAGGATTCAAGGCCCCAGACTTTAGACAACTCTATTTGAATTTTACAAATAACGCTGCTGGGGGTTATTCTGTTTTTGGAACACAGGATGCGTTACGTGTCATCAATCAATTACAACGTAATGGTCAAATTGCAGAGTTAAAAAATGATTTTTATTCGCTTCAATCACTAAAGCCAGAGCAGTCGACCGGAATTAATCTGGGAATGGAGTGGAAAGGATTTCAAAAACTAGTCACTCAATTCAGTGTTTTTAGAAATGATATACAATCGCTCATTGATGTACGCCAAGTCGCAACGCGTGTAGATGGCTCTCAATTATTTAGTTACCTAAATGTCAATCGCGCTTTTACGCAGGGCGCCGAAATAAATATCAGTTTGCAGCCCACTTCAAAATGGAATCTTCAATGGGGGTATCAATGGTTGCAAACGGGTGATAAAGATGAATGGCAACGTGTAAAAAAAGGGTTGGAATACATTCGTGATGCAGGTGGAGCCAGTGTTGTAATGTCTCGCAAGGATTATGTAGGACTACCTAACAGAAGTAAGCACCAGACTCAGTTTAAACTTCGATATCAACCTGCCGAAGGTTCCTTTTTATATCTGCGATTAATTTATCGGAGTCGTTGGACAATTGCCAATAGCAACGGAAATGGGGTGCATGATCTTCAAGATGAGTATGCGTCTGGTTTTGTACAAGCGAATATTTCCGGAGGTGTTACACTTAGTAGTGTACTACAACTGCAAGCAGGTATTGACAATCTTTTTAATTATCAGGATCTAAACTATATGCCCAATTTTCAAGGTCGTACCGTTTACTTAACTATTCGTCATCACATTAATCAACTAAAAAATAGAAAATGAAAAAGGTAGCAATTGTATTTGTCGTTTTAATCGGACTGATTGCTTGTGAAAAAAATCCACCTGCAAAATCTATAGATCTGCGCGCTTATGCAGTGGAAACTGTTGGTAAAATCACAACAGTTAGAAACCTCCCTGGTGACACTATTATTGGAACGAATGCACAGGGACAGCCCTTTGGTGCTGGGAAGTATAGCTTTTTTAGTTTAGAGACCGGTCAATGGATCCCCAATGTAGATTCAAATACAAACCGCTGGGATCTAGCTTTTGCAGGAACAATTATTCGTGTCAATAACCAAACCAGTGGTCCAGGATTTGGCGGTGCGTTTGTTTACAATGGTGCATTTGATGCGCTAACAGCCGTGCCCACTGATTCTGTGTTCAGAGTAGATAACCATCCCATCTCCTATGCCATTACACGTGGTTCAGGAAGAGCCTGGTATACCTATGACGGACCTACAAATTTGCTAACCCCTATACCAGGTCGCACGTTGGTGATCAAAACAGCATCTGGCAAATATGCGAAAGTGGAGATTTTAAATTATTACAGAGGAGGTACAACTCCTTCAGCCACAGCGGCAGACAGTATCAAAATCCGCGATCAGCGTTTCTTCCATTTCCGCTACACCTACCAAGGAAATGGGTCACGTCAGTTTTGATTAGTCACCTAGCTAATTTACCCGCTAAAACAGGCTTTCAGGTCGGCTCAAATACGTAGCTTTGCCGACCTGAAAACTGTCATGAAATCTCAGTATCGCGAGTTTACGGGCCTTCATCTTCCCTCCATTGAAAAGGAGGTTCTAGATCGCTGGACCGCCCAGAAAACCTTTGAGCAGAGCGTAACGCTTCGTGAGGGTGCGCCCGCTTTTGTATTCTACGAGGGTCCCCCCAGTGCAAATGGAATGCCCGGCATTCACCATGTCATTTCACGAACATTAAAAGACCTGGTTTGTCGCTATAAAACCATGCAAGGTTTTCAGGTAAAACGTAAAGGCGGATGGGACACGCATGGGTTGCCTATCGAATTGGGTGTTGAAAAAGAATTAGGAATCACGAAAGAGGACATTGGCGTTAAGATTACAGTAGAAGAGTACAACAAAAAATGCCGTGAAGCGGTTCTTCGCTATAAGGATAAATGGGACGACATCACCCGCAAAATGGGATATTGGGTGGATCTGGATGACCCCTATATCACTTTCAAAAATGAATACATCGAGACCCTTTGGTGGTTGTTGAGCGAGTTACATAAAAAGGGATTGTTATACGAAAGTGTCAGTATACAACCTTACTCACCTGCAGCAGGTACTGGTCTTAGCTCTCACGAATTAAACCAGCCGGGAACCTATAAAGATGTCAAAGACACGAGCTGTGTTGCGTTATTTAAGGCGATCAATCAAGGTCCTGCAACATTTCTATTTGATGCAGTAAAGGGATTGCCTAGTGAGGATGTTTTTTTCATGGCCTGGACTACCACGCCTTGGACCTTACCTTCTAATTTGGGATTGACAGTTGGTGCAGAGATTGAATATGTGTTGGTGCAAACGGTAAATCCATACACGCAGGTTCCTGTAAACGTAGTACTAGCAAATGCATTAGTTGGTAAATATTTTAAGCCGGAGGGAGAGAATGCAGATTTTTCAGTGATTGATGAAAAATCTAAAGTGTTGCCCTGGAAAAAACTTTTATCATTCAAAGGAAAGCAAATGGAGGAAGCGCAGTATGAACAATTGCTTCCCTTCGCGGCTAATTCACCTGCGGTGATTGAACAGATTACACCAGGTGCAAAGCCATTCAGAGTTTTGGTAGACGGTTTTGTAACCACCGAAGATGGTACTGGTATTGTACATACGGCTCCTGCATTTGGAGCAGATGATTACAAAGTGGGAAAGAGATATGGCATTGGCATACTGACCATGGTAGACCGTGAAGGAAAATTTGTGGAAGGACTTGGAGAGTTCAGTGGTCGTTATGTCAAGGATTATAAAAACCAGGAAGGGTACGTTGATGTGAACGTGGATATTTCGGTCAAACTGAAAAAAGAAAATCGGGCCTTTCGTGTTGAAAAATATGAACATAGTTATCCGCATTGCTGGAGAACAGATAAGCCCATTCTCTATTATCCGTTGGATGCTTGGTTTATTCGCACTACTGCACTGCGTGATCGGATGGTTGCGCTCAATAAAACAATCAATTGGAAACCTGCCTCTACTGGTGAGGGACGTTTTGGTAATTGGTTAGAGAATATGGTTGATTGGAATTTGAGCCGCAGCCGGTATTGGGGCACACCCCTTCCTATTTGGCGTTCGGCTGATGGAACGGAAGAAATGTGTGTTGGAACCATAGCACAATTGAGAACGGAAATACAAAAAAGTGTTGATGCTGGTTTTGAATTTGGTGGATGTAAAAAAGGTGCTGCTGATCTACAACAAAAGATTGATCGCTTGTTGGCTGATTTACATAAACCATTTGTTGATGAAATTATTTTAGTCAGTCCTTCTGGTCAACCCATGAAAAGGGTTCCTGATTTAATTGACGTGTGGTTCGATTCGGGTGCAATGCCCTACGCGCAATGGGGTTTACCTGATGCCAGCTCTAATCAATTTGGTCCGCTGAGCCCGGAAAACTTTTTCAAGTATCACGCACTTAATGGTAAAACAGGTGCAGGCACTGCGTCATTTCCTGCCAGCTTTATTGCAGAAGGAGTGGATCAAACACGCGGTTGGTTTTATACG
>JACCDO010360423.1_pt1 | contig 13573 bp, 9 predicted proteins | sample 7446101 | NCBI WGS metagenome assembly JACCDO01 (sample SAMN15323440, study PRJNA562643) | freshwater metagenome | isolation source: river surface water | place: USA:Blue River Watershed | collected 2017-08-16
AATATTTTCAAATTGTTTTTTCATTTGCATATACCCACTTGAAAACATTTCAAGTTTTTCTTTTGAATTGATATCAAAATTAAAAAATTTAATTTTATTATAATCTAAATTTACTATTTTACATTTATCGGAAATATTTTTTAATTTATATTCTAAAATTTGTGAAACAGGAATAAACATTATTTTATAAATATATTCTAATATATTCATATCTGGTTCGTTACTAAAATCTTCTTTTCTAGAATTTAAAACTATTCCTAATATTTTATTTCCTATTTTATCACCAATATCTATAGCAAAATTATCACAAACACCGCCATCTATGTAATACGAATTTCCATATTTATATTTTTCAAAAATTAAAGGTAAATTTGCACTCATTCTAATGGCAATTAAGCATGGTAAATTTGGATATGTTTCATACGACAAATATTCTGCTTTATTTTCCGTTATATTATAAGTAACAAATACTAGTGTTTTTCCAAACCTTTCTTTAAGATCTCTAAAAGTTGGTAAAAATCCAATTTTTTCTATAGTCATTTTTTCAAAACTTTCATATATATTTGTAAAAGAACTTGCGCCTTCTCCATTAATCATTGCAACTATATTAAAATGTAAAATCTTTTCTAATAACTGATTACAACAAATATATGTTATAATTTCTATTGGAGTATATCCTATTGCAAGTAAAAACGATATCATTGCACCAGAAGAAGTGCCAACATATTTATTTACATTTTTAATTAAATAATTATCATATGCATATTGTAAAGCACCTAATGTAACAATTCCTTTCGAAGAACCGCCGGCTAAAACTAAAGTATCGTAATCTATTTTTATTTCTTCTTCTATATTTTTGTCATCTTCTACATTTTTACCATCTTCTATATTTTTATTGTCTTCATTATCTTTGTTATCTTCATTATCTTTGTTATCTTCAAGTTTTTTATTATCTTCAGCTAATGTATCTTTTAGAAATTCATTATTTTCCTTATTACCTTCTATATTTTTTTTTATTTCATTATTGTCAAGATCGAGATCAAATTTTTTTATATTATATGTAATATTTGCATTCAGATCAATATTTTCTAAATTCATATTTATATTTTAAAAGTTTGTTCTTTTAAAATATATTTATAAATATGTTTTATAAATTTAAAATTTTTTTTAACATAAAAAGACATATTACTACAAGAATAACTATAATAACTATAAATATTGTTCTATCGTTATTATATAATTTACTACATACACTACATGTACTTGAATGGTCTGCGACTTCTGCACATGTTAATCTTTGTTTAGGAGGTGTATATGGTTCATAAAACATTTGAGAATTTGGAGCTAATCCTCCTGAAGAATGAGGCATAATATAATTATCATAGTCTCCGTTATAATTTTGGTCATAATTAAAATGATGTTGATAAGGTTGATGAGGATGATAATGTTGATGTTGATGCTGATGTTGATAATGAGGAGATAAATTATAAGGTTGATTATAAGGTCTGTTATAAGCTTGATGAATACTATCATCTTGATAAGGAATTGAGTTATCTATAGGATATGGTCCATTTGGATTATAAGTCGGTGGAGATTTCATCCCAGCCTCATAAGGAGTTGCATTTTTATTTGTACTCCTAATAAATTTTTTAACTTTATCTGATTGTTCTCTATTTAGAATTGAAGGTTTATTTTCTAAGTCTTCTAAATCAGGTAAATCATCAATAAGTGTTATATTATTTTTCATATGAGACATTTTTTATTTATTATTATCAAAAAATAAAAAAACTTAAAATATATTATTTTCATAAATATCTAATGCGCTAGGTCTATCATCTATATTTATAGATATTAACCTTTCTATCAATATTCTTAAAGAATCATCTCTTATAGTAAATAATGAAGAAGGCATTATATTATTTCGTTTTTTTTCAATTATTTCAGACAAGGTATCACATTCGTTATAAGCTTTTTCTCCTGTTAACATTTCTAATAAACATATACCAAATGCATACATATCAACGCTATTATTATATGAATAATTTTCTATAAACATTTCAGGTGCCATATATACAAGTGTACCAACGGAACCTTTACCAATTAATGATTCAATTGACAAACCAAAATCTGTTAAATAAATATTTGATGTACTTGAATCTATTAATATATTATCAAGTTTTAAATCTCTATGAATAATATTATTCGCATGTAAAAATATTAAACCTTTTAATATTTGGTTTGCCCACATTTTAATATGTCGCAATTCTATTATACTACGATATTTGTGTAAATAAGATTCTAAAGACCCTCCAGATATTAATTCTGTAATAATTACTACTTCAAAATTATCTTTATTCCACCATGTACCTAAAAATCTAATCAAATGATTATTTTTATCATTAAATTTTCCCGAATCTGCAAATTTATTTAATAATTCTACTTCATTTCTAATTTGAGACTTTTCTTCTTTAGAAGTTCTTTTAATATTTATAGAACTCCACGCAATTTCACGTAAAGTTTGAAATTCGACACCTTTATAAACTGTTTTATATGAACCTTTACCTAGTAATATATTTTCTTTTCCGAATCTTCCCATAGGAGATGTTTCGACAATTATTCCTTCTGAATTATTTTCGTCTTTTTTATCATTATTATTACATTTTGATTCTTCTTCTCCAGATTTTCCATTGTCATTATTGTATTTTTTAGTAGATCTTTTAGTAGATCTTTTAGTAGATCTTTTAGTAGATCTTTTAGTAGATCTTTTAGTAGATCTTTTAGTAGATCTTTTAGTTGTCTTTTTTGAGGACTTTTTAGTTATCTTTTTTGAGGACCTTTTATTAGACCTTTTAGTAGACCTTTTTGTTGTCTTTTTTGAGGACCTTTTAGTAGACCTTTTATTAGACCTTTTATTAGACCTTTTATTAGACCTTTTAGTAGACCTTTTTGAGGACTTTTTAGTATACCTTTTAGTAGACCTTTTAGTAGACCTTTTAGTCTTTTTTGAGGACCTTTTAGTAGACCTTTTAGTCTTTTTTGAGGACCTTTTAGTAGACCTTTTAGTTGTCTTTTTTGAGGACTTTTTATTAGACCTTTTTGTTGATTTTTTTGATGACTTTTTTGCTGATTTTTTTGGTCTACCAACTGTTTTTGTGCATATAGCCCATGGATTATAACATCCTTTACCTTTCCATTGTTTTTTTTCACAACTTGAAGGTTGATTATTTTTTACTCCTAATACACATCTTTCATACTTATTCATTTATTAAATAAATAAAAAAATTGAAATTTTAATTTAAAGATATAATAATAAGTATTATTAACACAACAATGAACTCTGCTGACATTTTAGTCGATAACGACGCTAAGTTAAATACCAAGGTCTTGAATCAAGACGATTCTCAATTTTCAAGAGAAAATATTTTAAATCAACCATCTGTAAAACTTGTGGATAGTGATCCATCAAATAATTTAGATCTTTTCTGTTATATTAATTGTAAAAGAACAGATTCAGAATTTTTAAGACAATGCAGAGGATTAGTTTATCATAAAGACGATTTAATTTTAAAAACTTTTCCATATACTATGGAATATATTGATTCTGAAAATGATGAAGTTATTAAAGAACTTCCAGATTTGAAAGATTGTTTATTTTTTGAGTCACATGAAGGGTGTATAATTAAAGTATTTAATTTTAACAACAAATGGTATGTTGCAACAAACAGAAAATTAGATGCTTACAAAAGTTCTTGGGCATCTAAAGAATCTTTTGGTTCTTTATTTAATAAAGCTTTAAAATATCATTTCGAAAATTGTTCTAAACCATATACAGGAGATAGTGTAATGGATCATTTTCTATCTTTGTTAGATGAATCAAAACAATATATGTTTTTACTTCTTAATAATTCGGAAAATAGAATTGTATGTGATGCCCCTGATCATCCTACTGTATTTCATGTAGGAACTTATGAAGACGGAGAATTAAATATGAACGACGAGATTTCGATTCCTTATCCAAAAAAGTTGGAATTTTCAAGTCTTGAAAATATTTACGACTATGTTGAAAATAATATTGATTATAAAAAGCTTCAAGGTGTAATTATTTTTGCTCCTAATAATAAACAGGTAAAAATTCTTAACAATGATTATAAAGAATTATATGATTCAAGAGGTAATGAACCTAGTATTAATTTTAGATATTTACAAATTAGAAATAATAAATCTCAATTAGAAATGTTACAATTTCTTTATCCTGATAGAATCAAAGATTTTGAAAACTATGAAGATATGATTAAAACAACCGTAAACAATATTTACGATTCTTATGTTAGAAGATTTATAAAGAAAGAATATGTTACATTATCTCCCGAAGAGTATAGAGTTATGAGCGAGGCTCATTCATGGCATCAGCAGGATAGAAAACTAAACAGAATTAGTCTTGCAAAAATTGCAGAAATTTTAAATACTCAAGAGCCTACTAAACTTAATCGTATCATTAGAAGAATTAAAATGGAAAAAGCAGGTAAACCAATTAAAGTAAATGCAAGATTATTAAATATGACGAAACCTGTTCAAACACATGAAGTAATTGAATCTAACATTGAATCTAACATTGAATCTAACATTGAATCTAACATTGAATCTAACATTGAATCTAACATTGAATCTAACATTGAATCTAACATTGAATCTAACATTGAATCAGTTGTACCTTAATAAAATATAAAATATAAAATATTTTAACACTCTTATGAGTGATAAAATATTATTTCTTGTAATTCAATTTTCTATAAATTTTGTCAAGCATATATATATTATATGCTTGATAATAATTAAACTTTGGTTTATTCAATTTTTCGTTTATAACATTGTGAAAATCTACAAAAAATTTAAAGACTTTGTCTCTAGACGAGCAAATATCATTCATTTGAGATTCAAATTTTAATATATAATTAAAAGTATCTTTTCTGCAAGTTCCACAAGTTATTGTTTTATGTATTTCTAAAATATATTTTTTCATTTCTTCTTTTTCGTTTTCATTTGGATTTTTTGGATAATCAATTGCCTTAGTATGTATTTCATACCATTTTTTTGATCCCCAGTTATCTCTTTTCATTATTTATTTTATATAAAATAAATAACTTAGTTTAAAATTTAAATTGAAACTTATAGATTTTTCATTTCATAAATATAAAATGAAAGTTAGCGTTCTAGTAATAGGTGATACACATTTTAAAATTTCAAATGTTCCAGAAACCGAATTATTTATAGATCAAATAACAGAAATAGTAGAAGATAAGATGCCAGATTTTGTAGTTCTTTTAGGAGATATATTAGATACTTTTGAAAGATTACATACAACACCTTTAAATAAAGCATACGAATTCATAAATAATATTAGAAAAATTACTCCAACATATGTTTTAGTTGGAAATCATGATTATATTAATTGTGCACAGTTTCTAACAGAAAATCATTGGATGAATTTTTTAAAAGAATGGGATAATGTTACAATTGTTGATAATGTAGTTATAGATAAAATTGGAGGTGAAAAATTTATATTTGTTCCTTATGTATTTCCTGGTCGTTTTATAGAAGCATTAAATACAAATCCAAATAATTGGAAAGATGCAAGCTGTATTTTTGCTCACCAAGAATTTCATGATTGTAAATTCGGAACATATAATTCTGTAATAGGTGACAAATGGGACATAAATTATCCTTTAGTTGTATCTGGTCATATACATTTAAATCAAAGAGTTCAAGAAAATATTTATTATCCAGGTTCAAGTTTGGAACATGGATACGATTCTACAAAAAACATAATTTCTTATATAACATTTGAGAATAAAAAATTTTCTATAGACGAAATACCTTTACAATTAATTGAGAAAAAAATATATCATGTATCAATCCATGATATTGACGACTTTATCTTGCCTGATGAAATTCACGAGGAAGATATTAAATTATCAATTTCTGGTGATTATAATGAATTTAAAAGTTTTAAGACAACAAAGAAATATAAAGAAATAATAAAACATGGAATCAAAATAATTTATAAACCAAAAAAAATAGAAACAAAAATAAAGAATGAAAATCTTCTGAAGATATTTGAAAAAAATACTAATGACCTTACGAATTTCAAAAAAATCATAAATGATCTTATAGAAAATGAAAATAAAGATATTAAAGAAGTATATGAACTTATAATAAATAATAAAGAAATTAATATTGATAAAGAAGAAAAAAAATATAATTCAGAGGAAGATGTTATTTCTGACGAAGATAATTTTTCAAATGAAATAATTTTTGAAGATTAAATAAAGAATATTTAAAGATTATTTATATAGTAATATAAATAATATGCAATTTTCTATTATTACAAGTTCACATGACATAAAAAGTCATGAAAATTTATTTTCCTCTTTACATACATGGATAAATTTAGATTTTAACGAAATTATTATAGTTGACTGGTGTTCTAATATAAAATTTGAAGAAGTTTTACCTAGTTATTTTAAAACCCATAAAAATTTTGATAAAATAAAAATATATTATATAAGAGACTATAATAAATATATTCCCACATGGGCTTATAATTTTGGATTGTCTTTGTGTAATTCGGAATATATACTAAAGTTAGATCCTAATTATTCTTTAAATCCGGATTTTTTCAAAATAAATTATTTACACTATACGGAACCTTGTTTATATTACGATCAAAATCAGTTCTTATGTAAAAAAACATATCTTGAAAAAGTAGGATATTTAAACGAACAAATACTAGATGATAATTACCTTCCCGATTTAATTTTTAAACTTAATAAAGAATATAACTATTCTTACAAATTTTTAATAAAAGAGTTATATGGTATAAGTAATATCATAGACTCTAATGAAATAATTATCTTACCTATACAATACAAGAAAAAACATGATATCTATACAATTGATTCTATTACTAAAAATCCTAAATCAAATTTAAATACAGAAAAGAGGTTTATAGTTCTAAAAGTTTACAATGGTATTGGAAATAGACTTAAAACACTTTTGACAACTATACATTTTGCACAAAAATATAATTATAAACTATATGTTATATGGGAAAAAACACAAGGATTTAGCGATTCTGATTTCGAAGATTATTTTATTTACAATGGTTATAATCATTTCGAATTTATAAAAAGTGATGACATAAAAAATATAAATTTTGAATATACATATTTTTTTAAACAGGATAATAAAAATGTTCAAAAATTTAATTTAGAATATAATAAAATTTATGTTGAATGCTATTATAAATTAGAGGTTTTATTTAGAATGACCACCCCATCTAAAGATATTAATAAAGATGAAAAAAAATTATACAAAAATATTAAACCATCAAAGAAAGTTCAAATTGTTTTGCAATACATAAAAAAATATATTTTAAATGAAGAGAAATATAATATCTATCATATTAGAAGAGGTGATGCAACTAACAAGTTTAATAAAGATCGAAATAAAACTTATATATGGTCAAGCATATATATGTTTGCAAAATATATAAATGAGAATGGAGATAAACAAAATTTAGTTTTAACCGATGATTATCAATATTGTAAAAAATTTCTAGATGTATTATGTCCTGACAAATATATAACAATTAATGAAACCAACTTAAATAAAAATGTTTTACATATTGATTCTAAAATATTTACAATACAAGATGTCGTGGATTTATTTCTTTTTGAAAATGCAGATAAAGTATTTGAAACATATTGGAGTACATTTAGTGATACAGGAATTCATATGTTTGATATTAAAGATGCCCATACAGTTGTTGATAAAAATTTATATTTAAAAATTAATTATGATAACCCAGAATATAATTTACAAAATGATATAATATCAAACTATATTCCATACTGTACTTTTTTTTGTGATTATAATAATTTATACAACTATATAGGTAATAGTAACTATTCTTTTAATGTCATAGTTTTCGATATGATATGCAATAAATATACAAATTTAAAAAATATTGAAAATAAAATTAATTTAATAAGACTGGATACTCCTGTATCTAATTTTAAAAAAATAAAAGAGGGTTTAGAGGATTTGGATAACAATTTCTTAAATGCTGATTTAACTTATATAAAATTAGAAAAAAATATAATATCTTTGATATATAATAAATTTTATAACTAATTTATTTTCAAATACAAATTTTATTTAAAAATAAATAAATATTTTATAAATGAATCAATACATAACAAATCAATTAATAACATATATACAAAAAAAAGAACATGTGAATAAAGACACAAATTGTGACAAAGATAATTCTTATACAGTATGCAACAATGATATAAATTATATTATTAATAATAGATTATTTTTAAAAAATAAATACTTATTATTTAAAACTAATATTAATTTTATTGTAAAACTTTATTTTATAGATGATAATAACTATTTAATTTGGGTTGAGAATACTGAGAATACTGGTTGGGATGAAGATATAAATATTTGTATTTTCGACTTAGATAACGATATTTTAAGCGATTACGTAAACATTGGCAAAAGCAAACAAAATATTAAATATTTTATTATTCAGAAACAATTCATAACTTTAGAATATACAAAAACTGAAACACTTAAAGCAGATGTAGTTATAGATGAAAGAGTTTTTAAAGAACATTATCCTTATTGGAATTTATATTTAAATTTGTATTCTGATAATAAACTTGAAAATATAAAAAAAATAAATGATACAAAAAAATTTTGCGTAATAATTGAACCAAGAAAACACTTTCAATTAATACCTGTAGTTCGAAATTTTATGTCTCTTTTGAAAACATGGGGACTTATTATTTATCATGGAACAGAAAACGAAGATTTTGTAAAAGAAAAATGCAAAAATTACGATAATATATATTTCGAAAATTTAAATGTAACTAATTTAACAATTGATGATTATAGTAATTTGTTATCTGATTCAAAGTTTTATTTAAATATTAAAGAAAAATATAATTGTTCTAATATATTATTGTTTCAAACAGATACTTTATTATTTAAAGGAGAAGATGATATTAATACTTTTTTGATATATGATTATATTGGTGCACCATGGATTTGGAAAAATACACCTCCAGTTGGTAATGGAGGCCTTTCTTTGAGAAATATTGATAAAATGATTTATATAACAGAAAATTATAAAAACAATACAGAATGTCCTATTCCAGAAGATATTTTTATAAGTTTTAAATGTTACGAAAATAACTTTAATATGCCAGATGTACATATTGCTGGTTTATTTTCTTCTGAAGGAATATATAATTCCGAATCATGTGGAATTCATGGATTTTTTTTAAACACTAATTTAGATGAAAGAATATTAAAGTATTTAAAAGAATCCTTTAATAAATATTAGTTTAAACATTATTTTTATTTTATTAAAAATGAAAATACTAATCTACGGAGGAAAAGGATGGATAGGTACACAGTTTATAAATATCTTAAAAAATGAAAATATAAAATTTCAATTGTCATCTTTGAAAATTAATTTAGATGCAAGACTTGAAATATTAAATGAAATTGAAAATTATAAACCTACAAATATAATATCATTTATAGGTAGAACACATGGTAAATATGAAGATAAATATTATAGTACAATTGATTATTTAGAACAGCCTGGAAAATTGGTTGAAAATTTGAGAGATAATTTTTTAGGACCTAAATTATTGGCAGAAATTTGCGAGATAAAAAATATTCATTTTACATATATAGGGACAGGTTGTATATTTGATTATAAAGAAAACGATAAAGACTATAAATTTAAAGAAGAAGATGATGCAAATTTTTTTGGTTCAAGTTATTCAATTGTCAAAGGACATACAGATAAAGAAATGCGTAATTATAAAAACACGTTAAATTTAAGAATCCGTATGCCCATATCAGATATTGATAATCCTCGTAATTTTATAACAAAGATAACAAAATATGAAAAAATATGTTCTATATCGAACTCTATGACTGTATTACCTGATTTATTACCTTTAATTTGTAAGATGATGAGAATGAATTTTACAGGAACTTTGAATTTTACAAATCCTGGAGTAATAAGTCATAATGAAATTTTAGAAATGTATAAAGAACTTGTTGATCCTAGTTTCCAATGGGTAAATTTCTCAATAGAAGAACAAAATAAAGTATTAGCATGTACGAGATCAAATAATCATTTGGATACAACTAAATTAGAAAACATTTTTCCTAATGTTAAAAATATTAAGGAATCTGTTAGAGATATATTAAAAAAATATAATAGGTTATTTGAAGATAAGAAAGATAATGTGTTACTTGTTACTGGTGGAGCAGGATTTATCGGTTCTAATTTTATAAATAACATTTTTTTTAAGTACAAAAATATAGAAATTATAAATATAGATAGTTTATATTACTGTGCAAACATAAATAATATTTCTTCCGAGATAAGAATGTCTGAACGATATGAGTTTATTAATATCAACTTAAGAGATTTTGAAGATATAAAAAATGTTTTTGTAGAAAATAAAATTACTCATATTATTCATTTTGCTGCACAATCACATGTTGATAATTCTTTCATGGAATCTTTAAAATATACACAAGATAATGTACTTGGTACTCATAATTTGTTAGAATGTACAAGATTATATTGTAATAATTTACAAAAATTCATTCATATTTCCACGGATGAAGTATACGGTGAATCAATGTTAGATATCAATGAAAAACATAAAACGGAATCTTCTGTTTTATGCCCTACAAATCCTTATGCTGCTACTAAAGCTTCTGCGGAATTGATTGCATCTTCTTATTATCATTCTTTTAATTTACCAATAGTTATTACAAGAGGTAATAATGTATATGGACCTAATCAATATCCTGAAAAATTAATACCTAAATTTATAAAATTGTTAAATGATGATAAAAAAGTAACAATACATGGAGATGGTAGTTGCATTAGATCTTTTTTACATGTATCTGATACTGTAGATGCATGTTTAAAAATATTGGAAAATGGTAAAATTGGTGAAATATATAATATTGGATGCGATGTAGGTATGGAATACTCTGTTTTAGATATTGCAAAAATTTTGATTAAAAAGATCAAAAATACAGATAAATATGAAAACTACATTTCTTATATAGAAGATAGACCTTACAATGATAAAAGATATTATATTAGTAATTATAAATTAAAAAATTTAGGTTGGGAAATTAAAGTTAATTTGGATGAGGGATTAAATAGTTTAATAAATCTTTAAATAATTATATTTTTATTTTTAATAAATAAATAAAAATATAATGTCTTCTACTTTTAAAATAAAAAATAAGGAAAAATCAAGTTCAAATAGAAAATCAAGTATAAGAAAAATCACGAAAAAAAGCGTTTGCGACACAAAAACTTTGAATAACTGCAAAGTAATTGAATTAAAAGAAATTGCTAGGAAAAGTAAATGTATTGGTTATTCTAAAAAAAAGAAAGATGAACTTATAACTTTGATTAAAAAATGTAGAAAGTCATCGTCAAGATCTAATAAAAGAAAATCTGATTCAAATAAGAAAAAATCAGATTCAAGTAAAAAAATAGGTGCAAGAAAAAGCATTTGCGATGATAAAACTCTGAATAACTGTAAAGTTGTTGAATTAAAAGAGATCGCTAAAAAAAACAAGTGCGTCGGCTATTCTAAAAAAAAGAAAGATGAACTTATAACTCTGATTAAAAAATGCAGAAAGTCATCATCAAGATCTAATAAAAGAAAATCTGATTCAAATAAGAAAAAATCAGATTCAAGTAAAAAAATAGGTGCAAGAAAAAACATTTGCGATGATAAAACTCTGAATAACTGTAAAGTTGTTGAATTAAAAGAGATCGCTAAAAAAAGCAAGTGCGTTGGCTATTCTAAAAAAAAGAAAGATGAACTTATCACTCTTATTAAAAAATGCAGAAAGTCACCATCAGGTTCTAGTAAAAGAAAATCGGGTTCAAATAAAGCTTCTAATAAAATATCTTCTGTAATTGTTTCTCCTAAAAAATCTTTATCTACAAAAAAAACATGCAAAGATAATGAAATTTTAATTATAAAAACTGGACAATGCATAAAAAAAACAAATGGTATTTTTATAAATAATAAAATTATAAGTAAAATTTCAGGTCCAACAAATATGATAATACTTAAACCTAAATTAGAATATATAAAAGATAAATTACCTTTATTTATTTTATTTGGAGATTTACATAATTCAGAGGAAAACATGTGTATTGATTGCAATTGTGATGATGATTTAAAAAATTGTTGTTATCCTATATATTCTAAAGATTTTCATAAATTTTTAGATAATTTACCAGAAAATAATAATTTTCCTATAGATTTTAATATAGAAGGAGGTATTAACAAATATATTTTACAAACTAATATAAATAGTCGAAATCTTATTCCTGAGTATCCATTATATCTTACACGAGAAGCAATAGAAATATGTTATAATAAAAAAATAAAAATACATAACCCTTTATTGTATAAAAGAAAATGTCATACGAATAATATTCGTTGGCAATATGCTGATTCAAGGTTTCATAATTATCCAAATTATAAATATGATTTTGAAAATTTTTTAGATACATTTTATGAGATATTTTTTACAAATAATGATATGAATTTTTCTAGATTAATTAAGTATCCAAATCATATCAAATATTTAAACATTATTAAACATATATTTGACTATAATTTTTATGATTATATACCTAAAAATAATTCTTCTATTTTAAAACAATTAAAAAAAATAGAAATAGAATATATAAAAAATAATTGGAAAATATGGTTAAAAAAATATTATAAATACATATTTAGTTATATATCAAATGAAACAGGATTAAATCATGATAATATAAAAATAGATTTGTTTAAAGACTTTGTAAATGCCGTTGAACAAATATGTTATAAAAATAAAGTTGAATTAAATATGAAAATAATTAATTCTTTTTTATTTAAATATAAAAATGAATATGCTTTTGCTTTATTACAATTAAATACAGCTTTGTTAGATTTATATTATTTATTTAGAACATTTAAACAACCACATGGTTCAAAAAAAACATTTATAAGCATTGGATATTTTGGTAATAGACATGTTAATAATATTTCTTATTTTTTAACAAGTATAATGGATTGTTATGATATTGTTTATCAACATTCAAAAGAAATATATTCTAGAAATAGATGTATTAAAGTTAATGATTTTATCAATCTTCAAAGTTTGATAGATCAATATAAAAGTATGTATGAAAACTTATGAAAACTTATGAAAACTTATGAAAACTATATAATTTTATTTTTACAAAATTATATACATGTTATATTCACTAATTCTTTCTTGAAAACAGTGTTATCTTCTTTAATATTTTTAACCGACTGGGCAGGTTCTAGTAATGCGCTACATTTTTGACCATTAATTTCTCCATCATCATCTGTCCAAAAATCTATTGCTACATTGTGTGTTTTTTCTTGTATACCGCTATTTACAAGAAATCCTGTAA
>JACCDO011401748.1_pt1 | contig 13573 bp, 33 predicted proteins | sample 7446101 | NCBI WGS metagenome assembly JACCDO01 (sample SAMN15323440, study PRJNA562643) | freshwater metagenome | isolation source: river surface water | place: USA:Blue River Watershed | collected 2017-08-16
TGCACGATACTGAGACTTCTGACGAAGTGCGTCAAATGGAACTCGAACGCCTCCGCAAGGTTTATGAGTCCCTCGAAAACTTCCCTGGGGTTAGCGCCAGAAAGCCTAATGACAAGGAGTTTGACTCGATGGACAATACCGGAGCCATCGCCGCCTTCTCCGGCCTATACGACAACGGTGGGTATTCAAAGCGAAGCTGGGAGCACGGCAGCAAGACTAGGGCTAAGGGAATTGATCAGACCCAAGACGCCCAAGACAACAATAAGTTTTATAAAACAGCTTGGATACTTAGCGGGTTTCGCGCCCCACGGTTCTTTTGGAACAACAACACGCCGGACCTCTTCTGCTTGTTTGGCTGGCACGGACGTTCCCCTGCGCACCTTGCCTTCCTTAAAATGACAGCGGGTAAGTTTGTTGGGCCGCTAGGTTTTTTGAGTGTTTTGGTCGGGCAATTCCTGGGGTGCTTTGCGGACAAGGGCGATTCAGACGCCCGCAAGCTGCCTTATGTGGCTTGGCAGTTTCTTAAAAAACGAAGCTTCCTATGGAAGGCCGCCTACAAACTTTGGTGCTATATTCTAATGAAACAATACGCAAACGGGATGAAGGATGTTTACGATCAGTATTATCGCGACCCCAATCACCCCATCCATGAGCACGCAAAGCCATATTTAAAATGACAGCCTGAGCAAGCCAAGCGCGTTTTTGGCTTGATCTTGATAGAATACGTTACTATTATTACTTTTAGGAGACCTAGAAATGAACAAAGGGAAAAAGCAAGTAAAGCCAGAAACTGAAACCTCGAACCTTCCAGAGATGACCGATGAGTCTGGAAAGAGTCACCGAGAGCACTACATTAAGCTAGGTCTTATTGTCCCTAGCGAGCTTGGAGGCACCTCTCAAGCCCAGGACGCCGCCGCATATCGGCAAAAGCTTATTGACACCGGACTCCTTAAGCCAGGAGCGGGTTGGCATCGCCTTAAAAAGGCTCGCGCTCCAAAAGCGTTTCGTCCTCGCAACTTTCAATAAGGTTGTCCATGAAAAGCCAGGTCAAGCTTGTCTCCATTACTAAGGGGGCCGGGGAGCTAGAGCATTTGGGCGCTCAGGAACTTATTGCCTACACCGCCAGGGTAAGCAATCCTGCTAATCAAATGAACTCAGAAACCGCCCCAAAGCTTATTAACTATTTGATTAGAAATAAGCATTGGTCGCCACTTGAAATGGTGAGCCTTACTATTGAGATCGTAACCTCCAGAGCTATCGCTGCACAAATTTTGCGGCATAGAAGCTTTTCGTTCCAAGAGTTTAGTCAAAGGTATGCCGAAGCGACCGACTACATCGTCTACGAACCTAGGCGGCAAGACACAAAGAACAGGCAAAACTCTATTGACGACCTCTCGAGAGAAGACGTTGACTGGTTTTTGAGCGCCGTTACCGAGGTCCACGATACTGCTGATGCTTTATATAAAGAGGCGCTGCAACGCGGCATTGCTAAAGAAAGTGCGCGTATGCTTCTACCCCTTAGCACGCAAACCCGTATTTACATGAGCGGCACGGCCAGGAGCTGGGTGCACTATATCGACTTGCGCTCAGGAAACGGCACTCAGGCAGAGCACAAAGAGATTGCGCTTCAGTGTAAGGATATCTTTGCCAAGGAGCTGCCTGACGTAGCCAAGGCCATGGGATGGACTGAAGAAGAGGGCTCAAAGTCATGATTAAAGTATTGTTTTATATCGCTCTTTTTGCTGTAGTAACCTTTTGGTTTTTTAAAAAACCCGAGATGAAGTGAAATGAAACTGCTCGTAAAGCTAAATAACTGGTATGGCGGCTCTAAATCTGAGGAAATCACCTATTGGGGGACTTTCGACGACGCCAAGATTGAACTCCAGTATATTGAGTGGGACGGCAACTACTTTGAATGGGTTTCTTACGATGCTGGCCAGGGCAATATTGACTACGTTTGCCAATACTCCCAGGTAGGTGGGGTTTATGGTAATCACCGAGTTTACAAGATCGGCGGGAACTATTACACTGGCCCCACCTGCGAATGCGGCGCAAAAAAGATAGGCGCTCACAGGCACAGTCACTGGTGCCCTTCCTACCCCTACCAAAAATAATAATTGACAAGGGCCATAGGCTTTGCTAACCTGTGCGTAGGAGAAATACCTATGATTACGGCAGGACAGGCAAAGGTTTTGGCAAATAACAGCCCGGACGACGTGGTTACGCTTTCAGAGGCGGAGATTCATATTGAGATCATGGCTCGCCTTGGTTTTAGGAATACATCGTTTAGGGTTCCTCTCAACAATAAAGCCATCAAGAAGGCTCTTGTCGAAGCTGGCTATAGCGTTTACGAAGCTCCTGACTTTAATAATATGCTAGAGATTTATTGGTAATGAAATTTAAGATTAAAGCCTCCACGTACGCTGAGTTTGTTTCTAAAGTTAAGGCTAAGGCCGTTGGCGGCTCTTTGGCTTTTCACAAGTCCGTATCTGACTCGGTTACCTTTACCGACAAAGAAGGGAAGCGCCATAGGTTTGTTTGGGTTAAGACCGAAGATAGGGTTGGTTTAACTAAAAAATCTGCGCCTACCACGGAAGTCAGTAAAGGGCTTGCGATCGGCGCTGCTACCGTTTTGTATCTAAGCGCCATTGCCTGGGTCGCGGTAAAGCTATATTTTCTAGCAAGCGCTTCACTAAACGGATTAAATAATCAGTAAGGGCCCCACCATGAACAAACAAAGCCTGAATAGTTTTGCAGAAACCCTTAAAGACCTTGGGTACATTCAGCTTACCGCCGACAGTTATTCCAACAGCCTGATCATGGGGCTGTACGACGACGATCGGATGGAAAGGGCCCGCGTAGTTGTAAACCCCTTGTCAAGCACCGTAACCATTGAGTCTGGTAACCAAAGCTTTGTTTACGGCGCTCTATCCGATTCGCTTAAAAAGGCTAAGGAACTTGCCGAAACAAAAGTTGTAAGAAACCTATCGGAAGAGGAGCTTAGCGCGGCGCGCCTTGTCCGGGAGGTTAGGACTTTGCGCTTGGCTCCAGACGAGAAGTTGGCAATTATCGTAAAAGACGGTTCCGATAGCGAACAACTGCAGAGCTTACATGAGTTTGTATTGCGGTGGCTTGGCGAAAAGGACTCTCGAAAAGTTATGATAATGATGGGCGATATCGAGATGGTAAAGGTGAAGCAATGAGCGATTTGGTAGATAAGGACTTAGCAAAGTCGATAGCAAGGCTAAAAATGGCCAACGCCTACCTAAACGACCTTATGAAGGGTAGGGATTGGAAAAAGATGATGGAAGCCCGTGGCGTGGTGCAGTCCTCCATCCTTTGGTTTAAAGAGGCTTCTGAGGTAGCTCCTAAGACCCAGCATAACGTTTTCGCGTCCGCTGTAGGTGTAGCTATGGCTTCTGAAGGCGAAAAGCTTTGCAAAGAGTTTAGTGAAAGTGCTAGAATGTTTTTTGAAGTAATTAAAGGAGGAAAAGAAAATGTGTAAGAAATGCGACAAGCTTGATGAGGTCCTAAAAAAGGCCAGCCCAGAAATTCAAGAGGTTGGCGATGTTTTTGTTGATAAGGCTTTGGAGATTTTGAGGGCTCACGGCCTTAATGAGTCTGCGTCCCTAAAAGGGCTAAGCGAAGTGATGTCTGAGCTTTCTGGCGCTCTTGCCGGCTTTAGCATTGCTGTAGAAATGGAAGAAAAAGGAATTTCAGAAATCCCTGAAAAAGAAACGGTTCGGGTTATTGAGGCCCTTGCTACGACCAGCGCACAAGCCTTTAGTTCCGGGTTGCAAGTTTCTATAAACGGCGGTCAACAGCTTCTTGACGCGACCGAAACAAGCGACGGGGAGACTGTTCACTAATGGAATACTTATTTTTCTTAGGGTTGTTGGTATTTTTTATTATTCTTTCAAATCGCGCCCATAAGCGGGCAGAGAAGCTTTTAGAAAAGGTGATGCAGGACCCAGCCGACCGGAATTGTCCTCCACATAAATGGTCGCATCATCCAGTCAACAATAAGCTTACCTGTACGCTCTGCAACTTGGAGCCTGGGCAAGTTAAGACAGAAAACGGAGAATACTAATGTGTATCTTGTGCATTGAGGTGGCAAAAGAACAGGCCAACAGCAGACAGTTTTGGCGTCTGTTTAAAGAAGTTAATCAGGACGACGAGCACTTTCGGGAGCTTATGAAAGTCGTAACGGAAACCTCAGAAGAGTACCAGACTGAGCTTGCTAATGGGATGCAGGAAGCCCAGGAGCAGTTGGCTAAGTAGCTTTAGATGGCCGCACTTCTTTTATCTGTAGCTTTAAATTGCCCAAATCCGGTAATAGTAAATACGTCCGGCTTTCCTTGGAACGATCACGATAAAAACACTCTTGATTACGCTAAAAAGCGTTGTAGTGAGATATACGAAGACTCGCCGTGTGTCAAGTGGTTTAAAAAGTGGGGAAAGCAAGATTATTCTGTAATCTGCGGTAGCGCTTCAAGCCAATCATAATAAAAACAATAACTTAAATCATTATTTTCTTGTTGCGCCCCTTAACGCACCGTGTAATACTAAGTGTATAGATAAGGGAATTTTTATGGCGCAACAAACCGAACAAACCTTTCTTATTCCAGCCGCAAACCTCGGCGAACTCAATTTCCGAATCGAGAAGCTTAATAAGCGGGCAGCAAAGCTTGGCGCGGAACCAGTCGCCATCGAGGTTGTCCAGGTCGTCACTAAGAAACAGAAGGACGGCTCTGTATCGCGCTACTTTCAGATCGACGTTACCGGAGTTGCCCCAAAGCTCCCAGGCTGGACCTTTCTCGGTACTCTTCAGCACACCGACGCCGGAAACATTCTGCGCTCTGTTCCTGGTCGTGAAATCCCGGAGTCCTACAGAAACGCTGCTCGGACCTGTGACCACTGTAAGAAGATTCGGAACCGTAAAGACACCTACATTGTCCTCCACGACGACGGCAGCATTAAGCAAGTGGGCCATAGTTGTGTGCGCGACTTCTTGGGCCATGTTGACCCACGGCACCTGGCGGCAATGGCAGAACTCATCAAGGTGTTTCGGGAAGCCCAAGAAGACGGGTTTAGCGACGGCTGGGTGCGGTCGATCGACTATACGGAACAGTTCCTTGGGATGGTTGTAGAAGTCATTAAGCGCGATGGTTGGGTATCTAAGTCCGCTGCAACAAAGTACGCCGAAGCCAGCGATGGCCGCGCCTACCTTTCCTCTACAGCGTCGGCAGCAATGGCATACCTTCACCCCACCGTTGACATGAAGAGGCGTGGCGACCTCCTGAACGTTTCAGAAGAGTCGCTGAAGACTGCGCTCGACGCTATCGAGTTTATCAAGGCCCACGAGCCGAAGTCTCAGTACGAAGCTAACCTTAAGGTGGCGGTCCAGAGCAAGATGGTCGATTACCGGAACATCGGGTTGGTCGCAAGCCTTATCCCTTTCTTTCAAAAGGACCTGGCAAAGCGGATTGAGCGCGCCAACGGCATGAAAGAGCTTCAGGGCTCCAAGCATTTTGGCGAAGTTGGGAAGCGCGAAGTCTTCACCCTGGTAGTGGACGGCGAGCACACTTTCGACTCGCGCTACTCTCAGGATGGCCTTTCTTTGTACCGTATGCGGGACATGGACGGCAACGTAGCTGTGTGGTGGACGGCTTCCGGCTCCCTAGAAGTAGGTGGGGTTTATAGGGTTAAGGCCACCATCAAGAAGCACGACGTATACAAAGAGATCGCGCAGACCGTTCTAACCCGCTGTAAGGTGGAGAATAAGGTCGAAAAACAATCGGCCTAAGGTAATAAATTCAAGTACATAGCGGTTTATTTTATTCTTGTACTTTTTAATAAGGCGTAATATCCTAAATAGGTTAGGAGATAGTATGAAACAGGAAATTACCGAAAAGCTGAAAAACTGGTCTGAAAACGCGATCTTGGCCGCTGAGCTTGAGGCTAGTGGCCTTGAAGGTAACCCAGGCATTGCGGAGCTTCGCAAGCTGGTCGCCCAGGCCCACGCTGCTGGTATGCCTCACCACGAGATCGTGGAATTGGTTTGGACCCCGTACTCTGACATTGCGGAAACGGTTTTGAGAAAAGCTAAGGCTTAACCTAAAAGGAGACTATATGAAAGACGGAACTTTTTTGACGGCAAAAGAAAAAACTAGCATCGCAAAGGACTTCGCACGGTTCGTTGAGTCCAATTTTGACCCTCGTTACTTTACGCGAGCCCTTTACAGCCACCTTAGCTTAAACTTTGGCTTTATCGCCCACTATAACCTTTCGGGGTTTGTTGCTGCAAGGTTTGCTGACCCTGAAGGTCGCCGGCGGACGTTTGAGAGCATTATTGACGCTCCTCGGTGGTCGTTTTATGATTACAGCACGAGCGGCAATGCGGACCTAAACACGGAGATTAGAAACATTGCTGTTCAGTTTCGAGATGGGGTAAACCTAAACGCTAAGGAAGAGGAGAAGGCCCTCATTCGCGCTGAAATCAAAGCCTTGCAAAACAAACTTAGGACTTTGGAAGGAGCATAAGGTGGCTGAGCTATTACATACACTGACGCGCATGGGTTACCGTGTTAGTTTTCACCCTAACACCAACGGTATGCTTACGGTTGAGTTTCGCAAAAAGTACGATCTAGAGTTTTATGATTTTTATCGCCTAGGGACCCCTGGTGGGGCAATGGAAAGGCTTAACACCGATATCCATAACGCCCTGTATGACTTTCACCGAAAAATAACCACGGTCTCGGGGGCCGTATAAGTTTTAGGGCCGGAAGCTTTTGTAGGCATCAAAACCCGTTTGAAGGAAGCTAAGCGAAGATTGCATGAGGCCAAAAGCGAGAAAGGCTAAGACCGCACGCGTTACAGCCGGTAGCGTTTTTGATGACTTAGGGTTTTCTAACGCGGAGAGCGCTGCCTTTAGGATGAAGGCCGATCTTCTTGACTCCATTCTAAAGATCGTCGCAAAGAAGAATTACACCCCGCGTGAGCTTGAGAAAATCCTAAACCAGCCTCAGCCCAGAGTGAGCGAACTCTTGCGCGGTAGGGTCTCGAGCACGAGCATTGAGAAGCTGCTCGACTATCTGCAGCGCCTTGGCGCAAGTGCCGCTGTTCAAATTTCATATAAGCGCACTAGATATTGATCTGTGTGTTCAGGGCTCCGGTAGCTCTTGCTAGTAAGCTTACGGGCTATTTTTTAGCGCCCTGCTCAATCCACTCAATAAGGGTGTCTCGCTCCGCCTTGGGCATTGTTTGGGCCGGAGGCATAGAGAAGTTCTTAACCCTCAACTTAATCTTGTCGCGCTTTGCGTACGCGTCATCGTAGTTAAGCCAGTTGTAGCCCGGCCACCTTTGGTTGTGACACTGGGCGCAACGCCTCTCGAGCACCGGCCTAGCGTCCCTTGTGTAGGTTAGGGTGGATTTTGTAGGCTTTGCTAAAAACAAAGAGATTAAGAGCGTGATCATAAGAGGAGGCGAGCGGGCCGGACTCGATACCGACTGTGCGCTTTGTTCGAGAGTCTACCTAGATTACTGGCTAGGGTTCCAGTCGCACCGACTGCTCTCTCTAGCGTGTCCATCCACGCCGCCGCTCAAGGATACAATATCATAATTGCTAAAAAGTCAAGTCGGTGGGGATTGGGCCAAAAAAGCTATTCTTGACTTATTTTTTAGACCGTGGTTAACTGGGGCTATGAGAACCCCTCAAAGAGTAGCCAAAGCTGCGTCATGCCACGGTGAGCACAAGCTTCACCGACTTGGCGCTGTTGTGGCTAAGGGAAATTCTGTTATTTCAATAGGTTGGAATAGGAATAAAACACACCCAAAGTCTACTCACGCCTGGAAGTATATCCACGCAGAGATGAGCGCTCTTATGAAGGCTGGAGAAAAAGCGTCCGGCGCAGACCTGTACGTTGCGCGGGTTGGTAGGGATGGAGTTTTAAGGAATTCTATGCCTTGCCCCGCCTGTATGGCTTTGATTGCGTCTTACGGAATTAAGCGAGTTTTCTTTACAAATGAAAACGAGTGGTTGAGTATTAAGGTTGGTTATTAGGAGCTTCGATGAAACTTTACCAAGAACTGCTAGCTTTAACTAAGGAAACGGACTCGTTTTATTTTAAAGACGAGGAGCTTCTTGGTGCTCGATATAGGATTTTTAACTATAGGTACTGCACGTACGAAGACTGGCTAAGGCCCTCTGCGCTGGAGTCTCGTGGAATTATGTTTGAAATGAAAGGCGAGGAGCCCATTAGAATCGCCTCCCGGCCCATGGAAAAGTTTTTTAATTTGAATGAAAACCCGCTAACCTCCAACTTAGATGCGTCTAAAATTTCTCGGGTAATGGAAAAGGTTGACGGCAGCCTAATCTCAACATTCTCTATTGAGAAGTTATTGTTTTTTAAAACAAAGGGAACTATATTTTCGGACCAAGCCCTGTTTGCTAGAAACCTGGCTCATGAGATGGGGCACAGGTTTTACTGCGATTGTATGAGGGCCGAGGCTAACGGCTACACCGTTAACATGGAGTATGTAGCTCCGAACAATCGGGTAGTGCTCCCATACCGAGAAGAAAAGCTTTTTGTGCTCAACCTGCGGCGCAGAGACACTGGCGAGTATATGCCCGTCAAAATGGTCAAAAGCGAATATCCGGGGCTTTGGAGTCATTTTGTTTTTGGTCGATGCGCAGACAATATGTCTGACAATGAAAGTCGGGTAATGCTAAGCGACAAAGCGATTAAAAAGCTTGAGGGAATTGAGGGCTATATTTGGGTCATGGAGGGCGGCCAGATGGTTAAGGTTAAAACCGACTGGTATGTTGCCAAGCACAAGGCTAAGGACAACGCCTCTAACTTTAACTATGTATTTGACGCCGTTCTGGCCCAGGCTTCTGACGACATTAGGACGGCCTTGGCTGACGACCCCACCGCTCTCGAGCTTTTAAATAAGGTTGAAAACATCGTCGTTCCGTTGATAAATCGCGCCCAGTCTTTAGTTGAGAGCTTTGCGCAAAGCAATAAAGGGCTATCGCGCAAAGAATATGCGGCTAAGGCTAGTCTAGAGGTGCCTGACGTTTTCTCTATGGTTATGAGTGCTTATGACGGCAAAGAGGCAGACTTTGCTGCATGGGCCCATAAACGGCGAGATAGGTTTAAGGTTTTGTGTAACGTTAACTTAGAAGGAGAAACTAAAAATGAAAGTAAAATGTAGTTGTTGTGGTAAGGAGAAGCTAAAAATGAAGGCGGCCACCAGCACCGGGCGGTCATGGACTTATGTTGATGAGGCCGGAAAGACCTGGCGTGGAGCTAAGTGTCGGGACTGCGTTACGGAGTTGGGTAAAAGAACGACTTTTGTCGCGACCACTACCAACAACAAGTGCCGCCAGTGTGGGTGTAAGCTCCCATCTAATCGCCGATTTAACTGCGAAGACTGTTTGGAAAAGCTTCAGTTTAATGACGATTTTCTTTATTGTTAAGGTTTTGCGTTGGTTTATTCGATAGTATCTAAGATAATTCTAGTACGAATAGGAGGTTAGATGCCCAAGCTGATAATTATGGTCGGTTTTCCGGGCTCCGGCAAAACGGAGTATGCCGACAAATACTTCCCCACCTTCGTTGTCGCCTCTCAGGACGCGATAGGCAGCACGAATAAGTTCTATAGCATTATTAAGACCTACATGGACGATAGGTACGATATTGTTGCGGACAGGTGCAATCACACCCACGCTCACCGGGAGGAGCTTATCGAACTCGCTAGGCGCGAAGGGTATTGGGTAGAGATCATATGGATTGTGACCCCGCACAACCTTGCGCTAAAACGACTGAATGAGCGGCAAAAGCACTTGACTATTGACCCGGATTGGAGTAGCGTGGAAAAGGAAAGAATTTATTGGCATTTTGCAGATGAATTCGATGTCCCTAACATGGACGAAGGTGTTGACGCGCTTGAGGTGAACGGGCTACTGAGCGAGTGCCTTAAGTGCGGAGAGTCTAGGGTTCCCTTCATGGGAACGGCGCACGTAGACCTAACTGAGTGCAATAAGTGCGAAAGAGGTGAAACTTGAAATACTTGAAATATTTGCTTTTTGCAGGAGTATTCTTTGCAGCGGGGTGGCTACTTCCCAAAGGTCCCTCTTTTGAGCAGCGGCTAGAAGGCTATCGTTTGGGAGCCGAGTGGGGATGCTACATGGGCGTTTTGTTTTCTAGCGACTCAATCAAAAGTGAGCTTTTGCAATGGAAGGTTCGAGAAGAAAGCTTGACCTACTGCGTTAAAGTAGGGGAGTTTCATAAAGAGTTTATTAAAACCGGAGGAAAGCATGAAAAGCGTTAAAAGGTTTTTAAAAGTATTCGGGTTGGTTTATCTCGGGTCCATCTCGATCACCTTTCCGGTTACTGTGTATCAACTCACTTTCAACAAGCCCGACTGGCTTGAGGTTCAGCACGGCGCGCTCGGTGGGGCCGTGGCAGTATTGCTTATTCCTTTGACTTTTGGTCTTTTTAATCTCTTAGGCGCTGCTTTTGCGGTCTATGCTTTTACGGCAAAAAAATGATTGAGCAACTAAAGTTCTGGTTTTATAGAAAAGCCCATGACGGAATTCCCCACCCGGAGGAGGTGGTCCTATCGATGGCTGATCGTAAGTTTACAAACAAGATTGATGGCGTAGGAAAGCTTTATGCCAACATTGGCGATGCTAGGCTTACTGCCAAGAATTTCGGGGTTACTCACGAGCGGGTGAGGCGAATTTTAATTAAGATTTGCAGAAATCACCTCAGGCTCAAGGACGGTTTATGATTACTAAAATGTTCAAGCTTATCTCTGGTTTGGTCTCAACCCTGTTCGGCCTACTCATGGCCGTTGCGTCTATTATGATCTTTACCTTGATCTTATCGACCGTAACCAAGCAGGTGACGGGGATTGATATCATCGACTCTTACATCAAACCGTTCTTTAAAGGATTGGAAAAGAAAAATGACCGTCGGCGATCTAATTAAGTTTCTTGAAGCAACAGACCCTAGCGTAAAAATTAGGATAAGAATGTTTCACGTAAACGACTTAGGCGAATACTATACCGAATCGGTCAACGATGTAGTCTCGGTAAAGGATGCGGGCCTTGGGGTGGTAGAAATCGTAGGAGAGAACGATGAAAGGTTCTAAGAAAAAAACGAAAAAGTATACGAAAAAGCCAAAGGGGTTTAAAAGTAAGGGGCTAAGCCATGACTCCCTTTCTGTTGATTTTGTTAAGTCCCCTACCGAGATCGTTCGGGTTGGCGCATGGGATGCTGAAATTACTTTGACGGCAACTGAGTCTGTCCGGTTGTTTGAGTGGTTAAAAAAGGCAGTTCCCTACATTAAAGAGCTGTACGAACTTTAAATGAGAATTAATTTTAAGCTTGCCTATTTAGAAGCCTTCAATCACGTACAGCTTCTTGGCATTCTTGTTTACGACACGAAGATTCACGGGCCTGGTATGGCGTTTGACCTTAGGTTTGGCGGAAGCAAGCGAATTATCTGTATTGACGGGTCCCTATCGTACAAGAAGCGCCTGTTTGTTTTGCTTCACGAGATTGGGCACCTATTCTATTTAGAAAAGCTACAGCTAAAACCCCGTAAAGCTACCGGAAGCGAAAAGCAAGCTAATAAAACTGTCGTGAGGCTTTTAGGAATTCTACATAAAAAGCACCAGAAGCGGCTAGCTAATGAATTTGCTAGGTATTACAACAGTATGGCTAAGGGCACCCATAGAGCTAGGTTTTACCCTGAAACCTAATGGTTTCAATAGCATAGATAATTCTTGACAATTTAGGTAGGGCTTGAGATACTGTTTCTAGGTAGAAACATATGAACTCAATGTCACAATATTTTAGTCAATCGTTTAAAGAAAAGGCCCTGGCGGTTATTAGCGCCCAAATTCAGGAGCTTGAGGGGCTTGATAAGCAAGAATTTTTTAAGGCTCTCAGCCTACCTAACGCCGATATTTTAGAGGCGGAGGAAGTACGGAAGCACGGCAGCCGGTGGAGAAGCTCCGAACAAGTTTTTCAGGCTATGACCAAGCTCCTTGAAGAAGAGATTTTTGAGAAGCAGGGGCCGGTCACGATTACCGAAGGTTTGACCTGGGCTGTTGAAGCTATGTTTATGCTCCCTGGTTCTGAGCCAACCCTTAAAATTTTGGCCTCTCGAGCCCTGAGGTCCTTAGCCGATACCGATCACTGGTATATGTTTGAAAAGCGGTGGGGTTAAGTTGACATTTTTAACGCTTCTGCTATCATAAGAGGATAATATGAAGAATAAAGCTTTTTACCATAAACGAATAAACGCCCTGCTTCAATACGTTGAGCTGGTTGGCGTGTCAGGCCGGCGCAAGGACGCATTCCGCACGGTCCTAATTTTGGCCAGCGTCAGGCTTGTGAAGGCTAAAAGTGAATTTGAGTTTTTGACCGACAGCATGACCGAACTCGCGCTCGAGGTTGAGGAGCTTGCTGTAGCTAAGGGGCTAAACTTTTGGGAAAGAAACCTTGGGCTTTCTTCAGAGTGGCAGATTGCAGCCCACGAGGCCCTTACAGCGGTTTTTGATATTTTTAACTCTGAGAAGGTTAAAAACGGAGAGGTTACAGCCAATGGCGCGCCTTACCGAAACTATTTACAGGAGGCTAGGTTGGTATGATTTCAATTATTTATAACGCTGCTCTTTGGTTGGTTACCGGGTATCTTTTGGGCACAGGGCACAGTCCTTTGCTGCTCATCGCTACGGTTCTTTTTACCGACATTCCGAAGGGGGTTTACGGTGACTTGTCAAAAATGCGGGAATGAAGGCGTTTTCGTACAGCTTCAAAACTGCCAGTATTACTACTGCCGAACCTGTAAGGACGAGATTCAGCTCGAGGTGGTAAAGCAAGAAACGGTTACGGAAGAAGATTTGCTTCGAGAATTTGACCGAATGATCGGCGAGGGCAATGTAAACTCCGGTAACTATAAGCCAACTCACGGTGGATACCCCACCGACAATGACGACGATTACGGAGACTACCTATGAGCCGATGGTGGATTACCTATGACTACGGTTGGTATCTGGAGCCCTACTGCTCTTATGCCACAAAGGCCCAGGCTCTTGATAACCTAATGCGAGCGCGGCGGTATAGGCCAAACGCAAAGATTAAGCTGCAAGAGCAAGAAAGCTCTCAAAAGGAGCAAGAAGAAGTGGCGAGCACTGTTTATATTTTGACAAAAACTCTTGATATTGTTATGGTAGGCGTGGATAGCAAAGAAATGTGGAAAGATGCCACGCTAGAAGTTCATGACAGCTACGCTTCGGCGGCGTTGGCTAAGGCTTGGTACTTATCGTAAGCAGTACAAATGAACCTTTACTTGTCTGACCCTAAAAATATCGAAACGGCGCTTGAGCTGACCGAATTAGCCCAAGACGAGCTGGAGTATTTGGTGGGGCGCTTTAAGCCCGACCACCACCGTTGGCCCGGACAGCTTAAGGGCGAGGTAGTGGTGGGGATTAAGTCGATCAAGATTAGGCACCACTTCACTAAGAAAACTTTATGGGAGAGGCAATATGAATGAA
>JACCDO010728328.1_pt1 | contig 13569 bp, 10 predicted proteins | sample 7446101 | NCBI WGS metagenome assembly JACCDO01 (sample SAMN15323440, study PRJNA562643) | freshwater metagenome | isolation source: river surface water | place: USA:Blue River Watershed | collected 2017-08-16
CTTGCCTCGGCGTTTCGCCCTGATGCCCGACTCCGCCAGCCCCTCCTCCGCCCGGTCCCCCCGCCGCTTCCGCAAAGACGCCGAGGGCGACGCCCCCGCCTCCGCCGCGGGCCGCGTCCCGCCCCACTCCGTCGAGGCCGAGGAACAGCTCCTCTCCGCCTGCTTGCTCGACGGCGGCGACGTCGTCGCCCGATGCCTCGAGGGCAAGATCGCCCCCGCCTCCTTCTACGTCCCCGCCAACCGGCTCATCTACGAAAAGCTCCTCGAGCTCTACAACGCCGGCAAACCCATCGACCTCGCCATCCTCGCCGAGGAGCTGAAAACCACCCGCCAGCTCGACGAGATCGGCGGCTACGCCTACCTCACCCGCATCTCGGGCCGCATCCCCACCACCGCCGGCGCCGCCTACTTCATCGAGAAGGTCCGCGAGCTCGCCCTCCTCCGCGAAATCATCCGCGCCGCCACCGGCGCCGTGGAGGACTGCTACAACTACAGCGGCGGCATCCAGGAGTTCGTGGACAAGGTCGAGCAGACCATGTTCAAGGTCACGCAGGAGCGCGTCGGCGACGGCGCCAAGCCCATGCGCGAGCCGACCAAGGAGGCGATGTTCGTCATCCAGAAGATGCTCATGAAGAAGGGCGAGCTCACCGGCGTGAGCACCGGCTACAAGGACATCGACCGCTACCTCTTCGGCCTCCAAAAGTCGGAAATGATCGTCCTCGCGGGCCGCCCCTCCTGCGGAAAGACCTCGCTCGCGATGAACTTCGCCGAGCACGCCGCCCTGCCCAACCGCGGCCAAGGCGTCGCCACCCTCGTCTTCTCGCTCGAAATGAGCGCGGCCCAGCTCGCGCTCCGTCTCCTCTGCTCGCGCTCCCGCGTGAACATGAAGCTCCTCCGCGACGGCCTCCTCTCCAAAAACGGCGAGGAACAACAGGAACTGCTCAAGGTCGCCGACGAGTTCTCCAAGTCACCCCTCTTCATCGACGACTCCAGCTCCCTCTCCGTCATGGAGCTGCGCGCCAAGGCACGCCGCCTCCACGCCCGCCAGCCCCTCGGCCTCATCGTCGTCGACTACCTCCAGCTCATCAGCCCCACCGACGGCACCGTTCCCCGCGAACAACAGGTCGCCGAGGCCTCCCGCGGCCTCAAGGCCCTCGCCAAGGAACTCGAGGTGCCCGTGCTGGTCCTCGCCCAGCTCAACCGCTCCGCCGAAAAGGAAAACCGCGCCCCCCGCCTCTCCGACCTGCGCGAATCCGGCTCCATCGAGCAGGACGCCGACGTCGTCCTCATGCTCAACCGGCCAAAGGAGGAGAACGACAAATTCCAAGTCGCCAGCGGCACGATGGAACTCTTTATCTCGAAAAACCGTAACGGCGAAGTGGGCGACCTTAAGCTCACCTTCCTCAATTCGATCACCCGCTTTGAAAACTACACGCAGTAAGCCCGCCGCGCGTCTCGTCGCGCGCCTCGCCCTCCTCGCCGCCCTCTTCGTCGCCCCCGCGCTCTTCCCCGCCGCGCCCCTCTTCGCGCAGCCGGTGGCCGGCGGCGCCGCGCCCGTGGCGCCCTCCGCCCCCGCCGTCCGCGTCGGCTCGATCACCGTTCGCTTCAACGGCCCCGCCACCGTCGCCGAGCAGGTCGTCCGCGCCAACATGCAGCTCCAGGAGGGCTCCGCGCTCGAGGACTCCCTCATCGACCGCGACATCCGCTCCCTCTACCGCACCGGCCAGTTCGAGTTCATCGAGTTCAAGCGCGGCGCCCTCGTCGAGGGCAAGGTCGACCTCGTCGTCGAGATCACCTCCAAGTTCCGCGTCTCCACCATAACCTTCGAGGGCAACAAAAAGGTGAAGGCCAAGCGCCTCCTCAAGGAGGCCAAGACCAAGGAAAACCTCCCCCTCGACGAGCGCCAGGTGAAGGAGGACGCGGAGAAGATCCGCGAGTTCTACCAGAAATCCGGCTACAACCAGGCCAAGATCGACTACCGCATCGAGCGCGACAAGGCCACCGGCCTCGGTCGCGTGTTCTTCGCCGTCCAGGAAGGCGCCAAGGTCCGCATCAAGCGCGTCGACTTCGAGGGCAACACCGCCTTCTCCGACCGCAAGCTCCGCAAGGTCGTCGAGACCCGCAAGTGGAACATCTTCTCCTGGCTCACCGACACCGGCCGCTTCCGCGACGACCGCTACGAGACCGACTTCGACAAGCTCCGCGACCACTACCGCGAACACGGCTACCTCGACGTCGAGATCGACTCCGGCAAGGTCAAGTTCGACTACCCCAAGCCCAACCGCCTCGTCCTCACCTTCCTCATCGACGAGGGCCGCCAATACAAGCTCGGCACCGTCGCCATCAGCGGCAACACCCTCTACCCCACGGACAAGCTCCTCACCGCGCTCAAGCTCAAGACCGGCGACGTCTTCTCCCCGTCCGGCATCGAAAAGGACCAGAAGGCGCTCGAAAACTACATCGGCAAGGACGGCTACGTCGACGCCCGCGTGCGCGTCGTCCGCAAGCCCAACCTCCAGAGCGGCGCCATCGACGTCGAATACCAGTTCACCGAGGGCGAGAAATACAACGTCGAGTCCATCCGCCTCGAGGGCAACACGAAGACCAAGAGCATCGTCATCCTCCGCGAACTGGCGCTCGGGCCCGGCGAGGTCTTCAACACCGTCCGCATGCAGACCTCCAAGCTCCGCCTCGAGAACACCCGCTTCTTCGAGGAGGTGAACATGAGCCCCGAGGCCACCAACCTCCCCGGCCGCCGCAATCTCAAGATCGCAGTCAAGGAGGGCCGCACCGGCAACCTCACCTTCGGCGCCGGCTTCAGCTCCCTCGAGCGCGCCATCGTCTTCGCCGAGGTCAGCCAATCGAACTTCGACCTCTTCAACCGCAAGAGCTTCTTCCAGGGCGACGGCCAGAAATTCCGCCTCCGCCTCCAGCTCGGCTCCCGCTCCAGCGAAGCCACGCTCAACTTCGAGGAACCCTGGTTCCTCGAGCGCGAACTCGCCCTCGGCTTCAACCTCTACCGCACCTCGTCCGACTACTACAGCGACATCTACGAGGAGACCCGCACCGGCGCCGAGGTCTACCTCCGCAAACGCCTCTTCGAGCTCGTCGAAGGCCGCCTCGGCTACACCTACGAGGTCGTCGAGATCGCCGACGTCGACCGCGAGACCGCCCCCTTCCTCCTCGACGAAGAGGGCGACCGCTCCGTCTCCAAGCTGACCTTCAAGCTCCTCCGCGACACCCGCGACCGCATCTACAACACCACCCGCGGCAACCGCGTCGAGCTCGGCACCGAACTCGCCGGCGGCCCCTTCGCCGGCCAGACCGATTACTACCGCATCGAGCTTCGCGCCTCCCAGTATTACAACACCTTCGAGACCCTCAACCAGGTCCTCTCCTTCATCGGCCGCGCCGGTGTCATCGACTCCTACGGCGACAGCGACCGCGTCCCCTACTTCGATCGCATGTTCCTCGGCGGCCCCAGCAGCCTTCGCGGCTTCGACTTCCGCGAAGTCGGCCCCAAGGACATGGTCGGACTGAAGACGCAGCCCGATCCCGACGGCTTCGGCAGCGCGCCCGATCCCGACGGCGCCGACGTCGCCCCCACCCACAAGCCCGTCGGCGGCAATTCCTACGCCATGGGCAGCGTCGAATACACCTTCGAGGTGGTTAATCCCCTGCGTCTCGCGCTCTTCTACGACATCGGCTATGTGAACGTCGACGCCTGGGACTTCAACCCCAAGGACTACAACGACAACTTCGGCTTCGGCATCCGCCTCATGGTTGGCGGCGCCCCGCTCAGTCTCGACTTTGGCATCCCGATCACGAGCGATCAGTATAACGACGACGGCCTCCAGTTTAACTTTTCCTTTGGCACCCGCTTCTGATTCCGGTGTCCTCGGATTTCCGTCCCTTCAACCCCTGCCTTTAAACTCCATCGCATGAACAAACTCCTCGCCACCCTCTGCGCCCTTGCCGCCTTCGCCGGCATCGCCGCCCCCGCCTCCGCCCAACCCGCCCCGAAGATCTACGTCGTCGACATGGCCAAGCTGCTCGACGGCCACTACAAGACCGAGGAGCAGAACGCCAAGCTCAAGGGCGACGAGGCGAAGGCCAACGAGGAGCTCGAGAAGATCAACAACGAGGGCAAGACCCTCGTCGACCAGCTCAAGAAGCTCGAGGAAGACAGCAAGAACCCCGCCCTCGCCACCGACGCCAAGGAGAAGCTCCAAGGCGAGATGCGCGCCAAGATCGAGGACATCCAGAAGAAGCAAAACGAGGTCCAGTCCTTCCGCGGCAACACCCAGCGCTCCCTCCAGCAGCGCATCCAGAACTTCCGCAAGCTGATGTTCGAGGAGATCTCCGTCACCGTGAACGAGGTCGCCAAGAAGAAGGGCGCCACCCTCGTGTTCGACAAATCCGGCCCCACCCTCATCGGCATCAACCCCCTCGTCTACTCCGACGCCTCCTACGACCTCACCGAGGAGGTCCAGAAGGAGATCAACAAGAGCCGCCCCGCCGGCAGCGCCGCCCCCGCCGCCGCCAAGCCCGCCGCCGAATCCGGCTCCGGCTCCGAGGCCGGCGCCAAGGTGTCCTTCCCCGGCTCCAAGTAAGGCCGACGCGAAACCCGTCCCCCCTCCCGCCCGACGCGTCTTCCGCGTCGGGCTTTTTATTGCCCCGCGGAGCCCGGCTACTCGCGCCCTCGCCCGGAAATTCCCCGGTGGACATCGAGGCTTTCGCCCCCGTCATTGGAGCCCTCGTATGACCTTCGCCTTCAGCGCCGCCGAACTCGCCGCCCTCCTCGCCCCACAAGCCGTCCGGGGCGCCACCCAAGCGACCCTTCGCAACATCGCCGCGCTCAAAGACGCCCGGCCCGGCGACCTCTCCTTCCTCGGCAACCCGAAATACAAACCCGAGGTCGCCGCGACCCAGGCCTCCGTCGTCCTCCTCCCCGCCGACTTCGAAGGCGAGCCGCCCGCCGGCCAGCTCTGGCTCCTCGTCGACAACCCCTCCGCCGCGCTCGCCACGCTCTGCGCCCGCCTCGAGGCCGCGCTTTGGCCGCGCCCCGCCGCCGGCGTCCATCCCAGCGCGGTCGTCGATCCCTCCGCACAGGTCTCCGCCGACGCCACCGTCGGCCCCCTCTGCGTGGTCGAGGCCGGCGCAGTCGTCGGCCCGCGCACCGTGCTCCACGCGCAGGTCTTCCTCGGCCGCGGGGCGCGCGTCGGCGCCGACTGCTGGCTCATGCCCTCCGCGCACGTCGCCACCGGATGCCTGATCGGCGACCGCGTCCGCCTCCACTCCGGCGTGGTCGTGGGCGCCGACGGCTTCGGCTACGAATTCCAAGGCGGACGCCACGTGAAGGTGCCGCAGGTCGGCGTCGTCGAGATCCAGGACGACGTCGAGGTGGGCGCCAACACCACCTTCGACCGCGCCCGCTTCAGCCGCACCGTCGTCGGCCAGGGCACCAAAATCGACAACCTCGTCCAGATCGGCCACAACGTCGTCATCGGCCGGCACTGCATCATCTGCGCCCAGGTCGGTATCAGCGGCAGCACCACGCTCGAGGACTACGTGGTCCTCGGCGGCCAGGCCGGCGTCGCGGGCCACCTCACGATCGGCAAGGGCGCCAAGGCCGACGGCCAGACCGGCATCAACACCACCCTCGCCCCCGGCACCTTCTGGAAGGGCTCGCCCTGCCTCCCCTACCAGCTTGAGCAGCGCATCAACGTCCTTCGCCAACGCCTGCCCGACCTTTTCCGCAAGGTCGACACCCTCGCCGCCGAGCTGGCCGAGCTCAAGGCCAGGGGCTGAAGTCGCCTCCGCCTCCGCGCCGATCACGCCTCCATCCGCATAGGGGAAAACCGGACGACCGGTTTCTTCAGTGGGATAGTTCATGCTCGTTTGTGGAGGCACCTCGCCCGGACACCGGGCGGGCGGGGATGAAATTTCCTTTCCGCCGCCCCGGGGCTTGTCAGCCTCCGCCTTCCTTCACCACACCACGATGAGCGCCCCCCGCCTGAAGATTTTCTCCGCCAATTCAAATCGTCCTCTCGCCGAGGAGATTTGTCAGCACGTGGGGGTGCCGCTCGGTGAAGCCACCGTCACCTCATTCCCGGACGGCGAGTCCTTCGTCAAAATCAACGAGAACGTCCGCGGCCACGACATCTACCTCGTCCAGTCGACCTGCACGCCGACCAACCATCACCTGATGGAGCTGCTCATCATGATCGACGCCGCCAAGCGCGCGTCGGCGCAGCGCATCACCGCCGTCATCCCCTTCTACGGCTACGCCCGCCAGGACCGCAAGGACCAGCCCCGCGTCCCCATCACCGCCAAGCTCGTCGCCGACCTCCTCACCTCCGCCGGCGCACACCGCGTGCTCACGATGGACCTGCACTCCCAGCAGATCCAGGGCTTCTTCAACATCCCCGTCGACCACCTCTTCGCCTCCCCCGTCGTCTTCAAATACCTCGAGCGCTTCAAGGCCGAGAACCTCGTCGTCTGCTCGCCCGACGTCGGCGGCATGAAGATGGCCGCCGCCTACGCCGGCGCCCTCGGCACCGGCCTGGGCATGGTCTGGAAAAAACGCACCTCCGCCACCACCGTCGAGTCCGTCAACATCGTCGGCGACGTCGTCGGCAAGGACGTCCTCATCGTCGACGACATCACCGAGACCGCCGGCACCCTCGTCAACGCCGCCAAGCTCCTCCGCGCACACGGCGCCAAGTCCGTCCGAGCCGCCGTCTCCCACGCCCTCCTCTCCCCCATGGCCTACGAGCGCCTCCGCGGCGGAGACATCGACGAGCTCATCACGACCAACTCGATCCCCCTCGAGACCCGCGGCCTGCCCATCACCGTCCTCAGCGTCGCCCCCCTCCTCGCCGAGGCCATCGTGCGGATCAACAACAACGAGTCCGTCACCAGCCTGTTCAAGGTGAAGGGCTTCTGAGCCCGCCCCGGGCCCGCACGCGCGGCCCTCCCCCGGCGCGAAAAGCGCCTCCCCGGCTCCGGACATCCCGCCCGCACAAGGGCGGGAACCTATCCGCTTGCGCGACGGTCAATTCACGCTCCGTTCACGCACCCATGAAAACCCGCCTTCTGGCCTCCGCCAGCCTAGCGTTGTTCAGCCTCTCGATCCTCCCCGCCTGCCGGGCCGCCGAGGACGCCAAAGCCCCGCTCGATCTCAAGATCGACTCCACCCCCCTCGCCACGCCCGCCGGCCACGCCCGCGTCGCCTCCTACGCCGACGTGGTCGAGCCGGTCCAGCCGGCCGTCGTCTCCGTCTACTCCAGCAAGACCGTCCGCGAGCGCCTCCAGGTGCCCGACATCTTCCGCCAGTTCTACGGCGGCGGCGCCCTCCCCGAGCGCGAGCAAAAACTCGAGGGCCTCGGCTCGGGCGTGATCGTATCCAAGAACGGATACATCCTCACCAACAACCACGTCGTCGAGGAGGCGGACGAGCTGAAGGTCTCGCTCAACGACGGACGCGAGCTCGAGGCCAGGCTCATCGGCGCGGATCCCAAGACCGACGTCGCCGTCATCAAGGTCGACGCCGACGACCTCCCCGTCGTCACCCTGGCCGACAGCGACAAGCTCCGCGTCGGCGACGTCGTCTTCGCCATCGGCAACCCCCTCGGCGTCGGCCAGACCGTCACCATGGGCATCGTCTCCGCCACCGGCCGCCAGGTCGGCATCCTCGCCAACGAGCGCTTGGGCGGATACGAGAACTTCATCCAGACCGACGCCGCCATCAACCAGGGCAACTCGGGCGGCGCCCTCATCGACGCGCAGGGCCGCCTCGTCGGCATCAACTCCGCCATCCTCTCCGCCCGCGGCGGCACCGGCAACATCGGCATCGGCTTCGCCATCCCGGTCAACCTCGCCTCCTCCATCCTCAAGAGCCTGGTCGAGACCGGCACCGTGCAACGCGGCTACCTCGGCGTGCAAATCGACGAGCTCAAGCCCGACGTCGCCGAGGCCCTCAACCTCAAGAAGGACCAGCGCGGCGTCATCATCACCAACCTGCCCAAGGACAGCCCCGCCGCCAAGGGAGGCCTCCAGCGCAGCGACGTCATCGTCTCCGTCGACGGCAAAGCCGTCACCACGCCCCAGGATCTTCGCTTCACCATCGCCTCCAAGCTCCCCGGCGCCAAGGTCGAGCTGAAGATCCTGCGCGACGGCAAGGAGAAGACCGTGAAGGTCGAGCTCGGCAAACTCTCCGGCGTCGAGGCCGTCGCCGACCTCCTCCCGGGCGTGAGCGTCAAGCCCCTCGACGACGAGGCCCGCCGCCAGATCGGCGCCCCGCGCGACCTCTCCGGCCTCGTCGTCACCGAGATCGCCGACAACTCGCCCTACGCCTCCCGCCTCACGCCCGGAATGGTCGTGGTCGAGATCAACCGCGAACCGGTGGCGGATCTCGAGCAGGCACGCGAACTCCTCAAGCCCGGCCGCAACCTGCTCATCGTCTACATCCGCGGCATGTTCAGCCCCATCGCGGTCAGCCTGAAATAAGCGCGCGTTCCGCGAAAAAACAAAAGGCGCCGATCCTCGCGGATCGGCGCCTTTTTGCGTCCCCCGGCGGACGAGGACGTCGTCAGCTTCCGGGCTTTTCCACCGGCAACGCGGCCAGCTCGGGCGGCAGCTTGTCCGCCTCGTAGGTCGGGAAACTCAGCTCGAGCAGGGACACCGCCGGGATGTCGAAACGCATCGCGCCCGCGCTGCGGTCGACGAGCATCGCCACCGCCACCGGCATGCCGCCGCCCTTGCGCACGATATCGATGCTCTCGAGCACGCGGCCGCCGCGCGTCACCACGTCCTCGACGATCAGGACGCGCTCGCCCGGGGCGAACTTGAAGCCGCGACGCAGCACGAGTCGGTCGTTCTCCTTTTCCGCAAAGATGTAGCGGACCTTGGCCTGACGCGCGACCTCCTGGCCGATCACCAAACCACCCATCGCCGGCGCGAGCACCGTGACGAAATCGAGCCCGCCCTGCGCCTTGAGCTTGGCCACCAGCAACTCCGCGAGCCGCTCGACCGCGCCCATGTCCTGGCACACCTGCGCGCACTGGAAATAGTGGCCGCTGTGCAAGCCCGAGCGCAGCACGAAATGCCCGCGCAGGAGCGCGCGGGTGCGGGTGAAGATGTCGAGAATCTCTTGTTGGGAGGCGTCCATGGTGGGTGCGGAAAAGCCGCACGCTGCCCGCCCCGCCCGGAAAAATCCAAGCCAAAGTTCCGCCCCCGCGTCCTCCGTTCGCGATTGGCCGTTCGACATTCGCCGCCCCGCCGGCTTCGCTCCCCCCATGGTCATCGAACAGGCACCGCTGGAGGACGAGCTCGGGGACGTCCTGGAAAAGGCGCTCCGCCTCGCCGGCCTTTCCGCCGACGCGCTCGCCGCGCGGGCCTCCGTATCCAAGGAAAAAATACAAGACGCGCTCGACTACCGCTACGACGACCTGGCGGGCGCGGAGCTGGACCGGCTCTCCGCCGCGCTCGGCCTGGCCTCCGCCGGCCTGCGCGAGATCGCCTCCGGCCGCTACCCGCTCCCGATCGTCTCCGGCCTGCCCTTCTGCCTCCACGCGCTTCGCTCGCCGCACGGGCTGGGCACGGCCAACGCCTACCTGATCACCGATTGCCGGGGCGGCGAAGGCATCCTTTTCGACACGGGCCCCGATCCCGCGCGCCTCCGCCGCATGTGGCCCGCCGGCGTGGCCCGGCTCGCCGCCGTCTTCCTCACCCACTCCGAAACCGAGCACACCGGGGCGCTGTCCGAGGTGCGGCGGCTCTTTTCCCCCGCATCCGTCTTCGCCCCCGCCGGCTCCGGCCTGCCCGCGACCGCCGGCCTCGTCGATGGCTCGCGCATGGAATGCGCCGGCTACTCCATCGAGACGCTCGCCACCCCCGGCCACGCCGAAGCCCACAACGCCTACCTCGTCCGCGCCGTCCGAGCACCCCATGCCGCGCCGCTGCTCGTTTGCGGAGACCTCCTCTTCGCCGGCTCGGTCGGCGGCGGTTACTTTTGCGTTCGCCGTCAGCGCGAGCAGGTGACGCGCATCCTTCGCGATCTTCCGGCCAACACCATCCTCGCCCCCGGCCACGGCCCGCTCACGACCATCGGGCACGAACGCGCCCATAATCCATTCGCAACGACTTAGGAATTCGACACGTCCTTAATTTGCGTTAAGCAAGCGGCATGGACATCGCCGCCTTCAGGAAGTGGGTTCTCGATCCGGCCCGTAACGTGGAAGAGCTCTACTTCGCCGAGCTCGTGCTTGAGCACGCCGAGAGCCAGCTCCCACGGAGAAAAAACGAAACCTGGAACGATCGCTTCGAGGCGGACCGGAAAAAAAATCGGCGCCGGTCCATCGATCCGGGCTACCGACCGCAAATCACCCGCAAACGTCTCGATCGAGCGGAACCGCACCTGGTCTCGTTGACGAGGTTGTCGTGCAGCTTTTTCTACGAAGATCGGCGCGCGACCGATCTTTCCGCCCTGCGATTTCTCCCGGAGATCGAGGTTTTCACACCCACACGCAGCTTCGAGACCTGTCCGGCCTCCTGCCCATCGCCGCTTCGCTGAAGGATCTCTCCGTCACCGACGACAGGCTGCGCGACCTCTCGGCCTTGGGAAGCTTGCCCAAGCTGGACCATGTCTCCCTGACCCTCGGCCACCCCTGGCCGGAGCCCGCCGGGCTGGAAGCGCTGATCGCCTGCGTCCGCATCAACCTCCGTTTGAACCTGCAAGTGCTGGAAGGGGTCCCCTCCTGGCCCCAGGCGAAACACGTGACCCTTTCCGCGGCCGGCTCCCCCCTTCGCGACTTCCAAAAACTGCCGGAGATGCCGGTCGTCGAGGAGCTCAAGGCCCCCGCCGCCGCGCTCGATGGCATCGGCCGATACCCCACGTTGAAAAAACTCGAGCTGGAAGGCGTCTTCGAGGACCTGTCGCCACTCGCCGGATTGCCGCTGCTGCGCGACCTCACGCTTGGCGGGGAACGCGTCGAAGACCTCTCCCCCTTGGCCCGGCTGCCCTCCCTGAGCCGGCTCACACTGCATAGGGAAAGAGGCATCGTCCTCGACCCGCTCCTCGAGTCGCCGACCCTCCGCATCGTGAAGGCCCCGCGATGCAAGGTCATCGCCACCGAACTCGCCTCGCTCAACGCCGCGATTTCGTGGCAACGAGAAGATTTCGCGCTCGATGCGCCGCGCACGCTGCCGCCCTTGCGCGCGATTCGCTACCAGCCGGATCATCCGGACATGAAGGCGCTGCGCGAGTCGCCCCGACCGGCCTCCGGGCGCGAACTCGCCGCCCGCGGAGACCACACCTTCATCGAGAGCGAAGGCGCATGGATGCTCGCGCTGATGGAGAAAACCCTCGGCTCGCAACTCGGACGCGGATGGGGCGGTGTCCGGCTGTTCCCAAGCGATTTTCGCCGCGGCTCGCTCTGCATCGCGTTTTTCCGGGACATCGAACGCCGCTCCGCCTGGTCGATGCTGGAGATGGTCCGCTCCGTGCTGGGCCTCGCGCGGTTTCCTTGGAAGGCGATGATCGCGTTCGACGAGACGGAAGAGGACGACTGGATAGACGAAGACCGCGGCGACGAGGACGACGTCTACATCAAAGAGCCGGATGAAATCGAAGAGGACCGGCAACGCGCCCGCGATCACCGCGCCTTTCTCGAACGCGAACATCAACTGCGACTCGGCGCCCAAGGACTTCCGGTGAAACCCAGCGAGACCGAAGCCGAGCCCGCCGACTCCGTCCCCGAGCCCGAAGAAGGAGATTCCCCTGCGCCCGTAACCTACGATCCGCCCGACGCCCTGCGACTCACTCTGACCACGGACATCGCCTGGATATCAGACGGATGGGCGGAGGATGCGAGCGTCATCCTCGATCGCGAAATCGAGGACTGGCACGCCCTGCCCGAACCGCCGGAACAACGCCCCCGGCCCGTGCGCTGAGCGTCAACCCCCACGCGAGATCAGCCGGCGCGCCGAGGGGAGCGCGCCGGCCCCGCGGCTCCCGTTAGCCGGCCAGGCGCGCCTCGCGCTTCGCCTGAACGCGGGCGCCCACGAGAATCGCGAGCTCGAACAACACGTAGAGCGGCGCCGCGAACATCGTCTGCGTGAAGGGATCGGGCGTGGGCGTGACCACCGCCGCGATGATGAAGATGCCCACGATCGCGTGCCGGCGATACTTGCGAAGCGTCTCCACGCGCAGGAAGCCGAAGTGCACCGTCATCACGATCAGAAGCGGAAACTCGAAAGCCGCGCCCACGCCGAGCACCAGCCACGTCAGCAGCGAGTAGTAGCTGTCGGGCGTCCACAGCGGCGGGCCGAAGCCGAGCAGTTTATTGATTTCGAGCGACACCCGCAGCGTGCTCGGCACGAGGAGGAAAAAACCGAAGGCCGCGCCCAGACCGAAAAGCACGAAGGCGCTGACGCCGGTCGGCAACACGAGCTTCATCTCCTTTTCGGTCAGCGCCGGCGCGACGAATTGCCCGACGAAAATCAAGATGAGCGGCGCCGCCAAAGCCACGCCGCCGAAACCGCAAAGTTGGATGACGATGCCGAAGCTCTCCATGATCGAGCGCGTCGCCAGCTCCACCTTCATCTCGGGGCTCTCCGCCTGCACGTGGTGCAGCGGCCAAAGGAGCACCGCGTTGAATTCCGCCATGAAGTAGCCGATCAGGCCCGCCGTGATCGCCAGCGCGATCGCGCACTTCACCAGCGTCCAGCGCAGCTCCTCGAGGTGATCGAGGAAGCCCATCGGCTTCTCCCGCGGATCGACCATGGCTTCCGCGTCGTCGGGATCGACGGCGTCGAGCTGGTCGGAGGGGGAGCGGTTTTCGTTCACGAGGCCGACGAGCAAGCCGCGCCCGTGCCGCTTTTCAACTTCTACCTTGGCCGCGGCTCCACCGCCCCCGTGCGCCCGCCCGCCCGCCATCCTTTCCCCGACCGGCCCCGGGCGCGCCGTTGACACCCCGCCCGCCTGCCCTCTTGTCTCTCGCCTTTGCGCGTCCCCGCCCCGGGCCGAGCAAGCGACACCTCATCTTCCCTAGACCCACCACCACAATGGCCAAATCCACCGCCAAAAAACCCGCCGCGAAGGCCGCCAAGCCTGCCGCGAAAAAATCCGCTCCCGCCGCCAAGTCCGGCAAGGGCCCCAAATACGTCTACACCTGGGGCGCCGGCAAAGCCGACGGCGACGGCTCCATGAAAGCCCTCCTCGGCGGCAAGGGCGCCAACCTCGCCGAGATGACCCGCATCGGTCTTCCCGTTCCTCCCGGATTCACCATCACCACCGAGGTCTGCACCTACTTCTACGCGAACAAGAAGACCTATCCCGCCGTTCTCCAGGCCCAGATGGAGGCCGCCGTCTCCAACATGGAGAAGATCATGGGCACCAAGTTCGGCGCCACCTCCGGCACGCCGCTGCTCGTCGCCGTCCGCTCCGGCGCGCGCGACTCCATGCCCGGCATGATGGACACCATCCTCAACCTCGGCCTCAACGACGACACCGTCGTCGCCCTCGAGAAGTCCACCGGCAACGCCCGCTTCGCCTACGACTGCTAC
>JACCDO011853254.1_pt1 | contig 13569 bp, 11 predicted proteins | sample 7446101 | NCBI WGS metagenome assembly JACCDO01 (sample SAMN15323440, study PRJNA562643) | freshwater metagenome | isolation source: river surface water | place: USA:Blue River Watershed | collected 2017-08-16
CTATAGGCATGCCAATTTGAGCTTCTAGCGCTGCGCGATTTGCAGCTACATCTACGGGATCATCCCCGACATGATGGCCAAGATTGGCAGAATCAAATGGAGCTTTACTTACCCCACCTATTCGGTTGGTAAATATGAAAGACATGAAACTATTTCATGAAGTCTGGAACGTCGATTTCATCCTCAGAGACCAACTCTTCGAATGAGATGCGGCGTCGTGGAGTTTCACCAGTAATTTCCATAGCTACCTGCAATGGGTCATTCTCAACTACTGGATCTGCCTGGCCAGAAATTTCATTTGTTGTGATTGTTGGGCGCTCAATCTTCTTTGGTTCGCCACCATCAAAACCAGCTGCAATTACGGTGATACGAACTTCATCGCCTAGCGCATCATCGATAACAGTACCGAAGATGAACTTGGAATCTGGATGCGCTGCATCTTGTACAAGTTGGCAAGCTTCATTGATTTCGAATAGACCAAGATCGCTGCCACCGGCAACAGATAGCAAAATTCCCATCGCGCCATCAATTGAAGCTTCAAGTAGTGGAGATGAGATTGCAAGTTCAGCTGCGCGAATTGCACGGTTCTCACCACGAGCAGAACCGATACCCATGAGTGCAGCACCTGCACCTGTCATAACAGTCTTAACATCTGCAAAGTCCAAGTTGATTAGACCTGGTTGTGTAATAAGTTCTGTAATTCCCTGCACACCTGAGAGTAGGACTTGATCAGCGCTCTTAAATGCATCGATTGCAGTAATTGCGCGATCTGAAATTGCAAGTAGGCGGTCATTTGGAATAACAATCAATGTATCAACTTCTGAACGAAGCGCATCAATTCCAGATTCTGCTGCAGCAGTGCGTTGCTTGCCCTCAAATGAGAATGGCTTTGTTACAACGCCAACTGTTAGCGCGCCAAGTTCGCGTGCAATTTTTGCGACAACTGGTGCGCCACCTGTTCCGGTTCCGCCACCTTCTCCGGCGGTAATGAAAACCATATCTGCACCGCGTAACGCTTCTTCAATTTCATCAACGTTATCTAGTGCAGCATCGCGACCAACTTCTGGTGCAGCGCCTGCACCAAGTCCGCGAGTAATTTTTCTTCCGATATCTAATTTGACATCTGCATCGCTCATTAACAATTGTTGTGAGTCAGTGTTAACAGCGATGAACTCAACGCCTTTAAGTCCGGCTTCGATCATGCGGTTGATTGCATTAACGCCGCCGCCACCAATACCTACAACTTTGATGACTGCTAAATAATTCTGCGGTGCCGCCATGACCATCCTCCCGATGTAAACCTTTACTTAAGGGTTACAACTTCTCCCATTTAGGTGGCGGAAAATTAGAGCGTATGGGGTGAGTATTCAATTACCGACACGATGTTATTACCAACTGATTATTTACTATTTAACAGTTGGTTTTGTTGGATCACTTACATCCATTAATCGAATTTTTTTATTCTCCGGAAGTGCGATTAAAGCCTTATAAATCTTCACTTTTACTGCAGTATTTGAATTTCCGCCCCAATTAATCTTTAAATCATTTTTCAAGATTAATTGAAAATTATTTTCTGAACTTGCAGTCAGGGTGGCTAGCTTTTCACGCAATTCAGTTGGCAAGGCTGAGTAGAGCCCTACTGCCGCCGCCCTAGAAGTGTCATCTTTGGCGGTAATTTCTAACAAAGCGCCTTTGACTTGAACCGGTGAGGTAAAGAGCACGCCACCTTTATCTACATACTCATCGCCGGATCTAGCAATAGCTACTCTTGCAGATAAATTGATGGTGACATTGCGATTAATCCAATTGCGCGAAATTTTTACATTCTCAATCCAGTCAATACCGGCAAGCGCAAGTTTGCTTGAGATATTTCTTGGCTCGACACGGGCCAACTTTTCGCCCTTTTGGATATCAGCAATCAAAAGAACTTGATTAGTTATTTGCGAATTCGGAGAACCGGCAACCGAGACGCTCTTTACGGTAAATAGATTAGTCCAACCAAATACAAATGCCAAGGTTGCTATCACTATTACCGAAATTCCGATTACTAATTCGCGTTTACGACGCATTATCAAACCTCTTGGAAAGTTCGTCGAGAATCAGCGGACCTAAAGAACTTACATCTCCGGCACCTAAAGTAATAATTACATCTCCCGGCTTTGCTGCCGCGGCAACTGCTTCAGTGACGGCGAGGAAATTTGGTTCGAATATTGCGCCTTGCATATTCTTTGCGATGTTGGCACTTGATACACCCGTAATTGGTTGTTCACTCGCTGCATAGACTTCTAGCAACCAGCATTGATCTGCAATAGAAAGAGTCTCCGCAAATTGATTTAGGAATGCTTTGGTTCGAGAGTATCTATGCGGCTGGAAGATAACCAATACCCGGCCGCCGCCTGCATATCGTTTTGCCGCTTCTAGAGTTACTTTGATCTCTGTTGGATGATGGCCGTAATCGTCGATTACACGCACACCACTGACGCTTCCCTTTAATTCAAAGCGTCTACCTGCACCATGAAACTTTATTAACCCATCTAATAAAGCAGTTGCTGGCAGTCCTAACTCAAGTGCAACAGCTAAAACTGCGGCAGCATTTAATACATTATGTTCTCCAGGCACAGATAGCTCTAAATTGCCTATCTTCGCCCCATTCCAGAGCACTCTGGCGGAAGAGCCGCCAGCATTTAATTGAATCTGATCTACTCGAAGCGCAGCACTTTCAGACTTACCGTAACCAATAGTCTTTACCTTTGCGCTCTTTGCAACTTTTGCAGCACCCTCATCGTCCGCACAATAAACCAAGAAACCGGTAATTGTTTTAACAAAATCATCGAAGACGTTAAAGACTTCTACTTCGGATGCGAAGTGATCAACGTGATCCCATTCGACATTTGTAATGATGGCTGCATGTGGATGATATGCAACAAATGATCCATCGGATTCATCTGCTTCGGCAACAAAGTACTTTCCAGTTCCGCGATGTGAATTAGAGCCAGAGCTCTTCAATATCCCGCCGATTGCAAAAGAAGGGTCTACACCAGCGCTCTGCAGCGCAACTGTTGCCATAGAAGAGGTTGTAGTTTTTCCGTGAGTACCAGCAACGGCAATTGATATTGATTCAGACATCAATAGCGCAAGAGCCGCTGCACGTGTTATTTCGGCGATTTTAGATTGTGCTGCTGCTTCTCGTTCTGGATTGCTTGGCTTAATTGCATTTGAAAAGACAATTAAATCTGCGCCTTGAATATTCTCCGCAGCATGACCGATAAAGACCTCTGCCCCCAGCGCGCGTAGCGCGCTAAGTACAGATGAATCAGATGAATCAGAACCAGAGACTTTAATCCCGTGCGAAATTGCGATTCGCGCCAATCCGCTCATTCCTGAGCCACCAATACCGATGAAGTGAACGCGCTTGCCAACTAACTCTTTTAATTGCATTTAAATCACGCGCCCAATGCAATCGGCAATCTGATCGGCGGCATTTAGCGAAGTACCAAGAGGTTGATCGCTACCCTGTTTAAGCAATCTATCCAAGTTATCTGTAAGCCACTTTGCGGTGAATTGATCTTGATTTAAGACTTCTGCTTTATGGGCTTTAACTAATTCATCTGCATTAAGCGCTTGTTCGCCATTGCCAATTGGAAGCGGGATGAAAAGCGCATATTTGCCTAGCGCGGCAAATTCGGAGCAGGCAATTGCGCCACTTCTGGAAATCACTAAATCGGCCGCTAACAGCGCAGTAGCCATATCTTCTATATAGCTAACTGGACGATATTTATCGGTTGCTTCAGGTAGTTCGTTCTCTTTACCTAAAGAGTGAATCACAAAGTTCTCGCCAAAGTTAGATTCTGCAATTACCTTATTGATGGCACGTGATCCGCTTGAACCGCCAAGTATCAAAATCAAAGATCCTGAAATACCTAACTTGTGCTTCGCACTCCTTCTAGCTTCTGCCCAATCCAACTGTGTTGCAGCGTCAACTATCTGACTCTTTAGTGGATTGCCAACGATTCGTGCTTCCGATAAACCGCTATTGGGATATGCCACCGCAATCTCTTTGGTGAAGATTGCGCCAAATTTATTGGCTAAGCCAACTTTTGCATTTTGATCATGTACCACAATTGGCTTTCTAAGTAGCGCAGCTGCAATATATGCAGATCCGGCAACGTAACCACCAAAACCCACAACGACATCAAATTTCTTAACGATAGAAATTGTCTTAACCACTGAATTAATTAGCTCAAACGGAAAAGCGATTGCCGAAAAACCAAATTTTCGTGGAGCAACTACTTTTGGAATCAAATACAAAGTGCCGTCACGCTCTGGAATTAGCGTGACTTCAAGGCCATTTTTTGTTCCGAGAAATGCAATTTCATCTCCGGGATTTCTTTTCCGCCAGACTTCAGAGACTGCCCATGCTGGTTCGATATGACCAGCTGTTCCACCACCAGCAAAGAGGATTCGATTCATCTCTACTTTGCTCCCTTCGGCCAGCGGACGTTTATCTCCTTCGAAACTTGTGGGTTACGAAGTGCAATTCCTGCGACAAACCCTAGCGCCCCACCGAGCGCTAGTAGGGATGATCCGCCATAAGAGATAAATGGGAGCGTGACACCAACCACCGGAATCAAGCTAGTTGCAGATGCCAAATTAATAAGTGATTGGAAACCGATCCAGAATGCGATGCCCAGCCCTAAGTAGCGGCTAAATAGATCCTTTGCCGAGAGCGATATCTTAATAATGCAGATAACTAATAATGAGATTGCAATAATTGTTGAAAGCGTTCCAAGGAGACCAAACTCTTCTCCAATAACGCCAAAAATGAAATCTGTATGCGCTTCAGCAAGATTTCCCCACTTCTGTTTACTCGAACCAATTCCCGCGCCAAACAAACCGCCGCTACCTAGAGCCATCAGACTGTGCGCAGGTTGCCAACCTGCATTTTTATAAATGCCATCTGCAAATGGATGTATGAATGCGGTAAAACGTGCAATTCGATAAGGCTGCATCATTACAAGTAGCGCAACTCCGCCTACGCCAGAGGCGAAGATAAAGGCAAGATATTTGCTATCGGCACCAGTTAAGTAAATGAGCGTTGCGAGAATTAATCCAATTACAACGGCTGAACCTAAATCGCCTCCGAGCAAGACCAAAATTAATATGGCACCAAAACCGATTGAAAGAGTATAGAAAATACGGACTGGGTCTTTAGAGAATTTTTCAATAATGAAAGCCGACCACAAAATAAGAAGAACCTTTGCCACCTCTGAAGGTTGAAAATCAATTGGTCCGATATCGATCCAGTTGGTATTTCCGTTCACTTCGCGACCGAATGGAATTAGTAGTGCCATGAACCCAAGTGCAAAGAAGACAGATACTGATGCAATTTTTTTTAGGTTTTCTAAAGGAATTTGTGCGATAACCCATGCGAATGGCAGGCAGGCAATAGATACAAGAATCTGCTTCCAACTAATAGCAAATGAGCCACCGCCTGAATTTAGCCCCACCACTTGAGCTGCGGAGAAGACCATTACATCGCCGAAGAAGAGAATTGCGAGTGAAACAAAGAAGAAGGTTTTAAAGGTATTTAGCGGAGTATTAAACATTTAGGCAAACTTCTTTACTGCTGCAATAAATTGATCTCCGCGATCTGCGTAGTTCTTAAATTGATCCATAGAAGCACATGCGGGAGCCATCAGCACGGTATCCCCTGGTTCGGCTAATTCGCGCGCTTTCTGTACGACTGCTTCCATGATGTTGGCGCCATCAATGCGATAAAACTCAATGCCATGCTTCTCTAATTCGGTGGCAATTTGTTCGCGATCGGTACCAATCAATAGCGCTGCTTTTATTCTTGATTTTGATTTGGAAATTAGCTCTTCAAACTGAGCGCCTTTTGCGAGGCCCCCTGCAATCCAAATAGAGTTAGTAGCTGAGAACAACGAAGCTTGCGCTGCATGTGGGTTGGTCGCTTTGGAATCATTAATCCAGCGAATTCCATCCTTCTCAAGTGCCAATTCAATTCGGTGGCGACCTGGTTTGAAATTTTGAATAGCAGTTCTAATTGATTCCAAATCAGCACCTATTGCGCGAGATAGTCCAGCAGCTGCCAAAGTGTTAGCTACTGCGTGAGGAACCGTTGGTTGTACTTCATTTAATTCAGCAATTGCGCCAGCTTCTTTAGGGTCTATTACAAATGCGCGATCGACTAAAAGTTCTTCAACTAAACCAAGTTGTCCAGGAGCCGGAGTATCTAAACCGAAATAGATTTTTCGACCGCTCCAACCACTAACCGCCTGCACCAAATGCGGATCTTGCCCATTGATAATTCCGATATCCGAATGCGTAAGTAGCTTTATTTTTGCCTTTGTGTACTCTTCAAATGATCCGTGCCAGTCTGTGTGATCATCGGCAATATTAAGAATAGCTACTGCGCTAAATTCAGGATCTTCCATCCAATGAATTTGAAAACTAGATAATTCCAGTACTAGAACTTCAAACTTAGCGTCGTTCCAAACCGATTCAATTACGGTGGTACCAACGTTGCCACAAGCTGTTGCAGAAATTCCTGATGCATTTAACATCGCTGCGGATAGCTCTGTTGTAGTGGTTTTTCCATTCGTGCCAGTAATAGCAACCCAGCGTTGATTAGGTGCATGCAGATTGCGGAAATGCCAAGCTAAATCAATCTCGTTTGTAATCTTAATATTTCGCTTAATTAGCGCTTGGATTAATGGGTGCTCTGGCTTCCATCCTGGAGAGACAATGGCGAAGTCATAATCTAGGTTTTCAAAATCATCAATTGCATGTGTTGCAAAATCCGTTAATGGTTTCTCATCAGCGACTTTTACGGATGCGCCAAGCTCTTCTATGATTTTTGCAACTGCGCTACCCGTTACTCCTCCGCCGAGAATTAAAACCTTCTTTCCAGCAAATTCCATATCTTTACGCAGCTACCCACTGGGCATAAAAGAGACCAAGTCCGATTGCAACAGAGAGGCCGGCAAGAATCCAGAAGCGGACCACGATTGTTACCTCGCCCCAGCCTTTTAATTCAAAGTGGTGCTGCAGCGGAGCCATTCGGAATGTTCGCTTGCCGCCACTTAATTTAAAGAATCCAACTTGGATGATTACCGAAAGCGTGATCATTACAAATAATCCACCGATTGCTATGAGCAACAATTCTGTTCGCATTGAAATCGCAAGGCCCGCTAGTGCGCCGCCAAGTGCAAGAGAACCGGTATCTCCCATAAAAATCTTTGCTGGAGATGTGTTCCACCATAAGAAGCCAGTACATGATGCTGCAAGAGCCGAAGCCAGTACCGCCAAATCCATTGGGTCACGAACTTGGTAACAGTTAGCAACTGCCACTTCCCCACAAGATTGTCCGAACTGCCAGACACCAATTAACACGAATGCTAAGAACGACATGATCGATGCACCTGTTGCTAGACCATCAAGTCCATCTGTCAGATTTACACCATTACTTGTTGCTGTGACCATAAAAATCACCCAGATAATCAAAGCAACGATTCCCAATTTAATTGAGGTATCTCGCAAGAATGAGAGATGCATCGAAACAGGAGTTAGGCCATCGTTATCTGGAAACTTTGTTCCGAAGTAACCAAATAGGCCAGCCACTATTACTTGGCCAATAATTTTCTGCTTGCTATTTAGACCAAGTGAGCGCTGCTTGATTACCTTTAAGTAATCATCGATAAAGCCCACTAAACCTAGACCGGTAAATAAAGCGATAACCATCAATCCGGATGCGCTAAATGCAATGCCTAGAGCTAAATGAGCAATTGCATAGCCGGCAATTGTTGAGAAAATAATTGCGATACCGCCCATAGTTGGGGTGCCTCGCTTTGAATGATGGCTCTGTGGACCATCATCGCGAATCATCTGGCCATAACCTTGGCGAGCTAATATTTTAATTAGCGCAGGAGTGCCAAATAAACTAAAGAGCAGTGAAAATACACCCGCTAATAAGATCTCTTTCACTTATTACTCCATCCCGCTATCAACGCTTCTACCAATCGCTCTAGCCCTTCAGCGCGTGACGCTTTCACTAAAACAACATCTCCAGGTGCAATCTCATTCAATAACGAGAGCGCACCTTCCCAATTTTCGAAATTTAATGAGGCGCCGTAATCGGCTGCATTGATTGCAACCAAATGGTCTACCCCTAAATCTCGGGTAAGGGTGCCAATCTTCTGATGTGCTTGGCTAGAAGACGCGCCGAGTTCGTGCATCTTTCCTAAGAATGCCCAAGCAGAGCCTCCGCGCTCTTGCGCAAATAAACGTAAGGAAAATAACGCAGCCTCCATGGAATCTGGATTGGCGTTATAGGCATCATTAATAATCAATAATCCAGGAAGTTCGTGAAGTTCCATGCGCCACTTACTTCTACTAACTGCAGTCGAAAGCGCAGTTGCAATATGTTCATTTGGAATTCCAAGAGCAATCGCGGCAGCGGCAGCGGCAAGAGCATTTGGAATCTGTTGAGCGCCGATTAAACGCATGCCAACAGAAACTCGACCTTCGCCATCAACTAAATCAAAATGAGGTGAACCTTCACGAATTTCAACATCTGCAGCGCGCACATTGGCATCTTGTAATTCGCCAAAAGTAATTACGCGACCACTAAAACCATCTGCCATCTTTGGCGTAAATTCATCATAAAGCCCAAGTATTGCTACTCCGTCAGTTGGTAGCGCCTCAATAAGTTCCGCTTTTGCTTTTGCGATATTTTCAGCGCTACCGAATTCAGACATATGTGCGCTACCGATTTTTAAGACCACGCCGATATCCGGCTTAACAACCTCTGCTAGCGCTTTGATATCACCGATATGTCTTGCGCCAAGCTCTGCAATGCAGAAACGAGTCTCTTTTGTGCATCGCAATAGATTAAGTGGTGCGCCAAGTTCATTGTTAAATGAATTTTCAGGAGAAACAGTAGGTGCTACTCCTTCTAAGATGTGATGTAGCAAATCTTTTGTTGTGGTCTTGCCTTGGGATCCGGTAATTCCAATTACTTTTAATTCTGGTAATTGCAATCTGACAAAGCTTGCTAACTTTGAAAGCGCAGCTAAAACATTTGGAACTTGAATATTCGCAAATTTGGATTCCTTTGAAACCAGAGCAAAAGCTGCACCATTTGAAATGGCGTTTTCAATAAAATCATGACCGTCAGCATTTTCACCCTGCAGCGCCAAGAAGAATGAACCTGGAGTTATCTTTCGAGAATCAAATTCTGGCGCCAGCCAAACTTCGACATTCGGATCGACATTTAGTGATCCCCCGACAATTTCTGCGATCTGAGATGCTTTTAATTTGATCACTTTTTCCCTGCAATCGCCTGCGCCAAAATAATTCGATCATCAAATGGATGCTTTATTCCAGCTATCTCTTGCCCGGTCTCGTGACCTTTGCCGAGTATTGCAATTACATCGCCAGGCTCGGCAAGAGCAACTGCGCGCTCGATGGCGACTTTTCTATCTGAAATTACTGCACCGCTATGCGTAAGGCCAGAAACCATCTCTCCCAAGATAACCTCTGGATTTTCGCTTCTTGGATTATCGCTCGTGAAGATTGGCATATCTGCAGCAGTCAACGCTTTGCCCATTAACGGACGCTTGCTCTTATCTCTATCGCCACCGCAACCTAAAACTGCAATTACTTTGCCACTACTCATTTCACGCGCGCTCTTAAGAACATTAATCACTGCATCTGGGGTATGCGCATAGTCAACGAAGGCGATGAAGTTCTGGCCAACATTTACTTGCTCTAAACGGCCAGGCGCGCCGGTGTAGGAAGCTAAGTTTGCTGAGATTTCGATTGGATCTACTCCGCTAATTACTGCAATCGCAACAGCCATTAAAAGATTATCAAGATTGAAATCGCCAATTAAATGAGTTACGCCCTCAATTAAAACGCCTGCTCGACCGCGAATCTTTATCTGAGTAGATGAACCAAAGCGAGTGATTTCTTCATAACGCCAATCAACTTTTGCATTACGTGAAATTTTGATTACCGGAATCTCCAACTGATCCGCCAATTTCTTGCCATATGGATCATCGATATTAATCACAGCAAGATCGGTACGACCATAGCTAAATAGCTTGGCTTTAGCTTTGAAATAGGAATCCATATCTCCATGGAAATCTAAGTGATCTTGAGTCAGATTGGTGAAACCTGCAACGTTGAAATGGGTACCGTTGATTCGAAACTGATCTAACGCATGGCTAGAAACTTCCATGGCAACTGCGCGGCAATGGCGCTCACGCATTGTTGCTAACAGGGCTTGCAGTGTCGCAGCTTCCGGAGTGGTATGGGTTGAAGGGAGAATTTCATGATTTATTTGGGTATTAACAGTCCCGACTAATCCACTGTCCCAATTGGCCTGTTGCCAGATTTGATGCAGCAAAGTTGTAACGGTGGTTTTGCCGTTGGTGCCGGTTATGCCAACTGAAAAAATATTTGAACTTGGTTCATCGAATATGAATGCGGCCACCTCTCCAACGACTCTTCGTGGATTTTCTACAATTAGAGTTGGAAGTTTTTGATTGGCGCCCTTTATATCGGTAATTACCGCTACCGCCCCATTAGAAATTGCTTGATCTAAAAATTCTATTCCGTGATGCTTCGCGCCCTGTATTGCTAAAAAAATATCTCCCACTTCAATCTCCGAAGCGCTTTGAGATATACCGGATATTTCTACATCTTGATCGAAATCAACGCCAATTAACTTTGCAATTTCGGCAAGGCTAATAGCTGGTGAGTTAATTGGTCTCATCATTGCTTCTTTGCCTTTACTGCCGCTGCGCTAACTTGCGCTGCATTTAGTGGAATTGGCTTAACTTTAGTGTTTGTAGGAGGAATATGCTTTGCTTCTAATACGTAACTCATTACCTCTTTAAATACAGGCCCACCTAGAACACCACCCCAGTGCATTCCTTGTGGAGCTTGGATAGTCACACTAATTACATACTTTGGTTGATCAGCTGGAGCAAAACCGATAAATGAAGCGGTGTAACCACTGTAGCGACCGTTTACAACGCGTTGCGCTGTTCCGGTTTTGCCTGCAACGCGATAGCCAGGAATTGCAGCGCTTGGTGCGGTTCCATTTGCACTTACAGCGCTCTCCATCATCAAACGCATCTTGGCTGCAGTCGCTGCGCTAATAACTCTTGAACTATTGCGCTGCTTTGCCGGTGTGTAATGTCCACCAGCATCTGCAGTGCCTGCAATAACTGTTGGCTCTACACGAACACCATCATTAGCAATTGTTGCGAAGATTGATGTCGCTTGCATTGCGGTTACGGAGTAAGCCTGACCAAAAGACATTGCCGGCTTTGTAGTTCCACTCCAATCCTTTGGCGCATTAATTAGTCCTGGAGATTCACCTGGTAAACCTGAATTGGTAGATGTTCCAACACCAAAGGCTTTCAAATAATCATAGAGTTTTTGATCGCTAAGTTTTTCGCCAATTTGAATCGTTCCGGTATTGCTTGATACCGCCAAGATTCCAGCAGTTGTTAAATGTTGAGTTGGATGGCTTTCGTGATCTTGGAAAACTTTATATTTAGTACGATATCTGTAAGGAACGGTAAAGACCGTAGTTGGTGTTACTAAGTTTTCTTCAATCGCCGCAGCCAGAGTCATAACTTTGCCTGTCGAACCTGGTTCGTATACCTCTTCAACTGAAGCATTGTGAACGTTACTCAATTTAACTGGCTTATTGGGATCAAAAGTTGGCGCAGTTGCATGTGCCAGGATCTGTCCCGTTTTTGGATCCATAACAATTACAGTGCCACTCTTTGCATTTGATGCACGCACCGCTTTGGCAATCGCGTTTGATGCAACGTACTGAATATCGCGATCAATTGTTAATCGAATCGAATCTCCAGCTTTTGCAGGTTGTATCTGCTGCTGAGTACCTGGAATTTCAGCCCAAATACCATTTGCATAAACATACTTACCGTCTTGACCTTTAAGCGTTGAATTCATTGCAGATTCAATGCCAGCTGCACCTTCTCCGGCCTGATTGGTAAATCCAATTAGAGAACCAACAGTGGTGCCGCCTGGGTATTCACGTGTGTAGTTGCGCTCCGGAAAGAATCCCACGATGCGCTTATTAAATTCAGTTCGCGACAAACTATCGTTGTAATTAGCAAAAGCTTCCTTTAGCGCGTTCCACTGTGCAGGTGTGGCATTTCGCGCTACCAAATACCAACGCTTCTCTCCCACAATTCTTGAAAGAATATCTTCCGGAGTCATCTTTAAAATTGGCGCTGCGATCTCTGCAGTAACTTGAGGATTCTCAATCATCTGTTGGTCTACGACAATATTGATACGGCTTACGCTGCGGGCAAATGCGATGCCATTTACATCGGTAATCTCGCCTCTTGGAGCGAGCAGAGTACTTACGCGATAAAGTTCATTTTCTGCTCTTGATGCATAGTCGTTGGCGTTGATTGCCTGGACATCGATTAATCGGATCAATAAAAGTGCAAGGCCAAAGATAAATATCGCTATTAATCTGGTGATGCGACTTTGAAATTGATCTCTAGGCATTGCTTAGCCAATTACTGGTGCGTTGATGTCGATAAAACGTGGCTCAGAATTTGGGCTCATGCCAAGCTTTCGCGCCTGAGATGCAAGCGCTGCAGGTGAACTCTTGTAAGCGATTTGGCTATTAATTGCATCGCGCTCATCACTAAGTACTTGAGCTTCTCGTTGCAATTTAGCTAATGTAAATGCATCCTGTGTTGACAGTGAGGTAATCACGAACATAAAGGCAAGCATTACTACTGCAACCAAAGAACCCAGAATAGTTAGCGAACGGCTCGATACTTTTGAACCTGTCTCTAACTCCGGAACCAGACGAAGAATCGCGCGTTGTGATGAATCGGCAATTGCCTGTCTGGTTTTGGTAATTGCTGGAGCAAAACTTGGAAGCGCCATTTAAGCGGCCACCCTCTCTACTGCGCGAATACGAACTGACTGTGCGCGGGAGTTATCTGCTATTTCTGCATCGCTCGCCGCTTCACCCTTTGCAATCAATTTGAATTTCGCTTCATGGCCAGGAAGTTCGATCGGAAGGTCACGAGGAGAAGTTGATTGCGTGACCTGCGCGAAAGCCTCTTTGACGATGCGATCTTCAAGCGATTGGAAAGAGAGAACTACTAATCGGCCACCAACATTTAATAAATCAAGTGCTTGTGGCAGAGCCTTTTCGATAACTTCTAATTCATTATTAACAGCGATACGTAAAGCCTGGAAAGTGCGCTTTGATGGATTGCCGCCAGTACGTCTTGCAGCTGCGGGAATTGCAGCCTTAACCAGTGTTGATAGCGCCGCGGTAGAGGTAATCGGCGCGCTTTCACGTTCGCGAATAATGAAATCTGCAATGCGTGGCGCAAACTTCTCTTCTCCGTATACGCGCAAGATTCGCGCGATATCGCCATGAGAGTAGGAATTTACGATGTCCGCTGCAGTGATTCCCTGTGTTTGATCCATACGCATATCAAGTGGTGCATCTTGAGAATAAGAGAAACCACGCTC
>JACCDO010538068.1_pt1 | contig 13564 bp, 14 predicted proteins | sample 7446101 | NCBI WGS metagenome assembly JACCDO01 (sample SAMN15323440, study PRJNA562643) | freshwater metagenome | isolation source: river surface water | place: USA:Blue River Watershed | collected 2017-08-16
CAAGGTGGCGGAGGTGGAAGCGGTTCAACGCGCGGTGTTATGTTATATTTAGCACAAAATCCAACGAATCCAGCAACAAATACAATTAGCTATCGTGTAGGTGGAGGTGGAAAAGGAGGATTAGGCGGAACTTATTATAGTGATAATCCAACGAGTAATCTAAGTGGGGAATCGGTTGACGGACAAAAAGGTGGGAGTGGAGGACAATCATATGTAAATTACAATGGCGTTACATACACATCAAATGGTGGTATAGGTGGAAATGGTGGTCAAGGTGGCGATAATGGTTCTCGTGGAAATGGTGGTGCGGGTGGAAGTAATCCAACACCTTCACCAACAAACCCAATAGATTATTTAGTAGGTGGAAATAACGGTGCAAATGGTTCATCTGTAAATGTAGGTGCCCGAGCATCGGGAGGTGTGATGTCTTCATTTCCTAAACAAAGTGCCGACGCGGGAGCATATACTTTAGGTGGTATAGGTAATACTCTTGGACCGGGAGGATATGGCGGTCGTAGTGACCGATGGGATGATCGCGGAGAACCCGGAGAAAACGGCGATCGCGGTTGGGTAGGTATATTTTTCTATTATGATTAGAATAGCATACAATAATCTTACAAATTATAATATTGATGTAAATTATAGTATGGCAGAATTTAATCTTGTATCATTATCGTATTTATTCTCTAGATTATCCCCGTTTATAATTGTATCCTATTTCGTCCTTCAATCTATATTTAACCAAAACTTGAAAGGAGTTTTTTACGTTGCTGGGGTGTTATTCGCGTGTTTTTTGAACGTTTTGTTGGTTGGAAATGCGATAGGTTCTCCGCCGGGTGGTAGAAATCCAGTTTGTAATGTAATTGATGGTATGCCTGAATTGCCTATAGGACAGACCATTTTAGGATTTACATTCTCATATTTATCATATATAATTATAGCTCATAAACTTGTAAATAATAATGCAGCTACATTCCTCGTATTCCCAGTATTGATTATAGCGGACTTATTGTGGAATTACAGTAACCAATGTTCTCAACCAGTTGCCTTGTTCTCGTCTCTTGCAATTGGTAGTGTATTTGGAATATTATGGGGTATGATAATAGATAAGGTTGACCCAGAACTTCAATTCTTTAATGGAATAGGAAATAAAGAAATATGTAGCCGACCGTCATCAACATACTATAAATGCACTGTTATGCCGAAAACAGACAAAGTTAAAAAATAGAAGATTTTTGTATATATTCACATATACAAAAACAACCGATTACGCAATCTCAACAGAACCACTGCACGGTGAAAGTGTTATATCCAGTTTCGCGATAGAATACTTAACAGCAACGTCAATTGTATTTGCGGTGCTGTCGTATGTAATACCATTCAACATAATTTGATTATCGGTAAGTGCGTCGTGAGTGCAATCACCCACTGTGTTTATATCACGCAACACGATTTGAGAACCAGCAACAGAATAATATTCATCGGAACAATTTATCGTAAAATCACCAGAAATGGCGAAATCTAATAATTCAGGTGATTTGAACGTTACAAGGCCATTTATGGTTTCTCCAAATAAAGTCTTAGACCCACAATACTTGCCGGTAGGGGTTTGGTTGAACGCAAAGACAACAGAAAGGAGTTTATACACCCTTGAAGATTTAAAATGGGACGATTTATCGCCGTCAAAATTAAAAAATCAAGTGTGTAAATCAATAAGTTGTGCTTCCACAAATGTGGTCTTAACAACGATTGTCTTACTTTTTCCTGTTTTATCTACAACAGGTGAAAGACCTTGCTTGTAAGAAAACTCACTTGGTCTTGTTTGGTTTTCCATCCACGACCTTGTTAGTTTTCTCATATTCACGGCAGAATTAGCATCTCGTGTTCTAAATACGGTTTCTTTGTTTTTACAACTCACGCAACAGAATAGACGATATACATCCGTGTTTTTCTTATCTTTATAATGTTTCAGTTCCTGAGAACAATCACAGCATAGTTTGCTGGTATTGAACTCATTGATTGTTATAGTATCAAATCGTTTGTGGATTTGTTTCCTCAATCCTTGATTCATCGTTGGCATGAAATGTTTCATTTGCGTGTCCCTGCTCCAATTACCATAACCAATCAGGATATTAGAACCGAATGTTTCTTGGATTTTATTTAGGAATGTATCTATACTTTTCTTACCATAACTGTATTGACGGAATTTCATTTTTCTCCATACTTCTCGTTTGTAAAACTCCCCAACCTCTTTATTCAATTTGGTCTTTTCTACTAAATACCTTTTGAACTTTGCTACATCAACAGTCTTACTATTTTCCAGCGATAAACGAGTTTCTTTTTCATTTATTTTATGTTTCTTTTTCATTTGTAATAGAATGCGTTGGTTTCGTTTCCCATAACTTTCTATTTTACGCTGTTGTGCCGTATATTGTAATTTATTACCATTCTCATCCATCATATACACCAATGATTTTTTACCAGGGTCGCATCCAACTACATTCCTATCACTCAATCCATCCAGTTGTTCTTTGGATAAATCCTCAATATTGTAAAAATCTTGCTCGGCAATTGTAGGAACACGAGTTCCCCATTTCTTATCTTTCAAATCTTTCCTGATAAACAACAAACTACATGAAACTCCGTCAGATTGTATTTGGTGATGAAATTGGTAATGTGCGTTCTTGAATATTTTGTTATTTAGATTGATAAAGTTGTTCCAAACAACCGTTTGGTTTGCTGTTATGTTTTTCAACAGTTCGCCTTTCTTGGAATTTTCAGGACAAAACAAACTAACCAAACAAGCAGTATCCAAAATAATATGTTTCGGCGTTATGTTGTTGCGGAGTGGTAGTGGTTGGAACAGTTTATGTCCGCCAGTTTCCAGCACTTCGTTCATATACAGCATTCCTTTCAAATAATTCATAGGATTGACTTTCACATCATAATGAACTGACTTATTGATTTTGGATGGTAAAATGTTAGGTAAATGAGTTATTTTCCAGTCGTTGAAAATGATATCCGTTTCATCGTTCAACGAAAGAACCTGATGTTTGAATTTGAAAAGAGTTGCTTTATCGTCAGTTATATTGTTCGTGGTTTTATTTATGAAACGCAAAAAATGTTGAATGAACCGTTCTTGTGCGTTGTTTGATAATGATGTATGAATTTGTGTTGCTAAATACGGCAGCAAATGAGGTTTGTTTTTCAAATTGGTTTTCTCGTGGTTTAACAACGGTTGATATTCGGTATTGTAAAATGTTTCTAAACTTTCCAATAATTCAATATTCGCCATTTGTCGTCCTCGGTTATCACGAGTTCCTAAAACTTTCAAACAATACAAAATGAAAGTATCATCAATGGCAGGTAAATCCGTTCTATTGGAATAGCAACTGATTACATACAACCGAATAAACTGATAAGCATGGATGACTAAATCATTCATTTCAAACACTAAATTGTTTATAACAGGTTGAACTAAATTGCGGTTTTGTAAAATGGATTTGAGTGGTATTTTGAAAGTTTTGTAAGCAGACTTGTTATTATTCCTAAACTCTTTGAATTCGTCTTTCAACTTCTTTTTTTTCACCATTCTATCTATATACTTACAAAACATTTTATTTTTAAACTATTTAACGCACAATAGTTTAAAATGCCTAAATACTTTCATCCAATTTATTCGCATTCTTTTCCTTTCTTTTCAAATACGCCTTCCTATTTTTTTCTTTTATCTTTTCAGGTGATGGTATATATTTTTTCATTTTTTCTAATAATTCTTCTTTGTGATTTTCATAATAAGTTTTGCTTCGTTTAGGTGCGGTATATTTTTTGAGATGTTCCTTCGTTTCGTTTAATTCGTCTTGTAATATTTTATATTCCTCCTTTGTTTTATTTAGTTCTGCTTCAAGAACCTTAATTTTATCATTGATTTCATCGTCCATTGGTATTACTATTATGTTATTATATTTATGTTTTTTTTCAACAAAAATATATTTTTATCACTCAAAAATCGTCCCATTTTAAATCTTCAAGGGTGTAAAAACGCATTTATAATATATAAAAATATATTATATTTTACATACAAGTAAATTATTCACATATAGAAATGTATGCTATTTTGAGAGAACCATTCAATCAATGTTTTTGATAATTGTCTTCGGAAAAGGTCATCTGCAATCATACCCGGAGCACGGTATGTATCATTAAAATGTATTATAAAATGATTAAAAATACGGGGCATATTGGCTAATGAATATTTCGCGTCCAAGTCTTCTATGAGGAATATAGGATTATTTTTCTTAGCATTTACTACATTATGAAATACAAATAACATCAGTTTCAGTTCTTCTTTAGTAGTAATCATATTAAAATTTATGGAATCTAAATACATTTTCGCGTGTTTCGCACAAAACGGACACGGTAAATTCGTGCATACATTATAGATATGCTTTAGTAGTTCATTTCGTATTATAGGAAAACTTTCCGGCCTTACCTTTTCCGCAACTGTGTGTAAAAAGAACCACGTTGGTGCACCCCATAACATAATTTTCTTTGGTGGTTCTTCAGGTGGAGGAGGAAGTGATGGTGTCGGTAAGTCTATTTGTCTAGGAATAGGCACACGGAAACTCATAAACATACCGGTATTGGCCGGTAATGACCTTCTATTTCTACCAAACATATTAATTTATATGTATATTTGTATTTTTGATAAATGCGCTAAATGGTATAAAAATATGTATATAATATAAGATAGTTAGAATGGATACAAAAGAGCAATTAATCAAAACAATTCAAGATTGGGTGCGTCTAGATAATGAGATTCGTAAGCTCAAGAAAGAAGAGAAAACGCGAAAGGACAATCAAAAAAAAATATCTTCAGAACTAATGGAAATTATGAAGAAGAATGAAATTGACGAAGTAGATATTAATAATGGAAAGCTAGTTTATTCAAGAAAAAATGTGAAGAAACCAATAACAAAAAAGACACTATTAAGTATCCTCGCTAAATTTTACAAAGGAGATATTACAAAAGCAACGGAGATAAATGACTATATAATTGAAAACCGAGAAGAAGTCACCGTAGAAACGATTGTTCGTAAAATTAAAGATAATTGATTACTCCATTCTTATAACTTGCTACAATCTTAGGGTTTTCGGAACCTTTCAGAATATCCTCTGTGCTATATACATTATTAAATTTATCAATATGATAAATAATACCATCAATATCCTCTGCGTTAATTTCAACATTATGTTTAGTAGTTTGAATCGGTTGGTCGTCAGACCCCATCAGACCGTGTGGCGCGCCCTTAAAATGAGTTCCACAGAACTCACAATCCGTCTTTCTACGACGAGTGCATTGCTCTCCATTCGCTCTCTTAGCACTACACCTATTTGTTCCCGGAATAGAATTCTTTACGCGCTTACGCTTACTGAAATCTTCTTTAGAAAGCGTTAGACGTTCGTAATCATATACAAATTGCATAATATCGTTTGCGTCGCTGTCTTTAATGCCTTGCGACATAATTTTGTCGCGAATAGCATCTTTGAACTCCACAATATAAGTTTCAAGTTTCTTATTCAATCGTTTATCCATTTTATTTTTGTTGTGTTTATTGAACTATATTTATACGGTTTATATATTTCAATTTTACGTCAATTCCATTCTATTGGACGGGTTTTTGTGCTTCCATCATATGGAATTGCATACTTATTGTCTAACAGCCATTGATTCACGTGAATACTATCAATATACACATCGGCTAAAAGACGTCCGTATTTTTCCGTAGAAACATTTTGTAATTTTACTATCTTTCCGTAAATCAGTTCATTCAAGGCATCTCTAGATTTCTTCGCCAATGCTATTTCAGCTTCACTCTTACCTTTTATTTCTGGTGAATCAATTCCAGTAAGACGCACGGGGAACCGGTAAATAGGAGAGTTCCTCATAGGTAATTTAGTTGCCACTGTAATTGTATCACCGTCATATACTTTTATTACTTTACCTGAAGAAACGGGAGGAACGAACGGCACAGTAGTTTGCCAGTTTATATTATCAGTATTCGTCCAACAAAGCGCGGTTAGAAAACACGGAATCTTCATTTTTTGCGATTATAAAAATTATAATATATACAATGCATAAATCAATTTTAGCAACATGAATAAAATTGTAAAAACGATATAAATATCTGTGTGTTATTATATAACATACGAATGGACTTTACTTGGGCGGATGCAACTCAATTTGCTACTGAATGGCAAACATTATATGTATCGCTATTAATTGGATACGTTCCAATCGTGTTATTATTACAAGTTGTTATGAAATTTAATAACCCTCTTCCTTTAGAAACTCCGTTAAAATTATGGAACTGTGCTTTAAGTGGATTATCATTATACGGGTTTGCTATTTTGTTCCAGCGTCTTTTTCAAGTTGATTTCATACATAGTATAACCAGTTTAGATTATAGTTCCGGATTAACTGGATATGTTGTTTTTCTATTTAATTTATCTAAGATTCCAGAGATGGTAGACACATTATTTATAGTATTAAGGAAAAAGGAATTAACATTCTTACATGTATTCCATCATTTATCAGTAGCTATTTATTGTTGTAGCACATTTTTTTATCCAACACCACTTGGATATTGGTATGCTCTAATGAATACATTTGTTCATGGTGTTATGTATGGTTATTTCGCATTTAATAAGGAAATCAAAAAATATACTAATTTCAACCCGATGTATTTAACAATCATACAAATATTACAAATGGCATGGGGTATTTCTCTTAATGTTTTATATTTATTACTCCCAACGACAAAATTTGATTTTGTTACTAACTATAATGCGGTTTACGGATTAACAATGTATGGTTCTTACTTATATTTATTCTGTGCTTTTTTCGCACAGAAATATAAATTTAAGACACGTATCAATTGGTTTATGTGTTTTTATTTACTTGGAGCACACGTTCTTGCGTTGTTTGGTTTTTTACGCTGTTCATGGACACAATTTGCCCAAGCGGTAATCGTGTATCAAATTTGTGGTTGGGGAGTTACTGCTGGAATGCATCGGTTATGGTCTCATAGGTCTTACAAAGCAAAAACACCAACACGTTTTATATTAATGATACTAGCTTCTATAACTAATCAGGGTTCTATTTATCATTGGTGTAGAGACCACCGTGTCCATCATAAATTCTCAGACACAGAGGCAGACCCACACGATATTAACCGCGGGTTCTTTTACGCCCATATGGGTTGGTTGTTATTAGAAAAAGACCAACCAGTTAAAAACGCAGGCAAACAATTGGACTGTAGTGATTTATTAGATGATTGGACTGTTGCGCTCAATCATAAATTAAACCCGTTATGGGACCAATTCTGGTGTTTCATTGTTCCAGGGATATACGGACACTATTATATGGGTTCGTTTATGGATGGGTTTCTAATATTTGGAGCTTTACGTTGGATTATGGAATCACACGCCACTTGGTGTGTAAATTCCGTAGCTCATACATTCGGTTATAGACCTTATAAAGACATACCTCCTTGTGAATCTTTACTTACCTCATTAGTTGCTTGTGGTGAAGGTTGGCATAATTGGCATCACACTTACCCATTTGATTATGCGACATCAGAGGATGGAATACTTTTACAATGGAACCATACCAAATTGTTGATTGATATATTATCATTAATCGGTCAAACATACGACCATAAACGCCATATATTGAAGCCGAAGAAACTTACACCGATAAAGGAAGTTCCGCAAGAACTACAGACGAATTTAAATCGTGTATTAAGCGCATTGGATACAAAATATAAAGGACAATCTAAATTTGGACGTTCTATATTATCTGTAATCCAAGATACAATTAATAGTGGTGCGGTTATATATGCTACTATATGGGCTAGTCAATATATTCCACCTATTGTATTATATCCAATATATTCATTAATTATGGGAACTGTATTAATTGGTTTTTGGGTATTGGGACATGAGTGTGGCCACGGAGCATTCGGTGACAATTGGATACAGAATGATACAGTGGGTTTTATTTTACATTCATTATTATTAGTTCCTTATTTTCCATGGAAATATTCGCATAACAAACATCATAAATATACAAATCATTTGATTCTTGGCGATACGCACGTTCCACCATTAAAGCGTCCATATGCGACACTTCACCGAATATTGGGTGATGATACATTTGCTATAATTGATGTATTCATGCGTTTGTTTATTGGTTGGCCTATGTATCTAATCTCTTATACGAGTGGTGGTCGAACACAATCTGATTTAGAAACGAAATTAAATAACAAACAAGGTAAATCACATTTCTTTTCATCATCACAAGTGATGAAACCATCTTGGAAGGTTGAATTCAGCACGCTTGGTTGTATAACAACGATTGGTCTAATTACATATTATAAAATGTGGTATTGGTATGCCGGCCCATATTTAATTGTGAATGCTTGGTTAGTGCTTTACACATGGCTTCAACATTCACACCCGGATGTTCCGCATTATGGAACAGATGATTTCAGTTTCTTGAAAGGTGCTTTAAGCACTGTAGACAGACCTTATCCGTATATTGTGGATGTCCTCCATCATCATATTGGAACTACCCACGTATTACATCATATGAATTATTCAATCCCACATTATAGAGCAAAGGAATATACAGAAGCCATCAAAATAGTATTAGGTGATTTTTATTTATATGACCCTATGCCTATACATAAAGCGATTCTACGAACTGCTAAGGAATGTGTTTTTGTTAAGTCTTTAGAAGGAACACAATATTATATGAAAGACGAAAATAGCAGAAACGCAAAAGCAGAATAACTTATACGTAATCTAGTTATATATAAAATTAATTATATTTTATATATGGACGTAAGTGTTTTAATATGTACGATTCCAGAACGGAGTCATATGTTTGTGCCGTTATATACACGATTAACCGAATTAAAATCTAGAGTTTCAATCCAGATTGAATTGTTATATGATAATAATTTAGATATAACTATAGGAGAAAAACGAAATCGGTTATTACAAAGAGCCAAAGGAAAATATTGTTGTTTCGTAGATGATGATGATGATGTATCTGATATGTATTTCACTACATATGAAACCGCTATTAAGTCAGGAACAGATTTTGATTGTTTAAAATTAATCGGTCATTATTATTTAAATGGAAAATTCATAAAACCATTTTTCCACGCGTTAAATTATATATCGTGGTCGGAAAATGAGAATGGATATTACCGATGTCCGAATCATTTAAATTTAATTAAGACAGATATTTGTAGACGAATTGGATATAGTTCAATGAATTTCGGTGAAGACAAAGATTTTTCGGATAGGTTATTGAAAAGTGGTTTAATAAAAAGCGAATACACACACGACAACCTATTATATTTATATTATAAAATAGATACTACGATTACTATACCATCGCTTATGCCAAACATAAAACAAAAGCGAAATAAAACTATGGAGATGTCGTTGAATTATAATTGATACTGAAAGGTGCGTAAAAAATACAAATTTATTTTTCAGATTACAAAAATTATATGCAGTTATTATATAATGTTTGATGATATTTTACGCGGTCCACCGGGTAAGAACGGGAAAGATGGGAGAGACGGAAGAGATGGGAGAGATGGTAGGAATATACCTCCAACTCCACCATCTACAATGGATTATATGAAAATACGCACAGTATCACAAACATTCACACACGACACAAAAAACATATTAGCAAGTTCTGTTAATGATAATTTCACTATAAGTAATAACATCATTAAATTTACTAAATCTGGTGATTATACAATTCATTATCACGTTTTAGGAAATCATATTGATTATCAATCCGACAAAGTAATCGTGCAGATGATACGCAATAATGATGGATATATATTAGATAATGGTAATGGCTGTAATATTCAAAATAAAAAATACGAGAAAATACATTTTTCCAAGGACGAATCCATATATTTCAAATGTATGTATTCTCCTGTAACATTAGAACCTATAGTTGGCATGATAAATATAGACATAAAACGGATATTATGAAAAAGTATATTGGATTATACATATTACCCAATATACTGTTATGGATTATCCAGTATAATTTTTATGGTATTTGCGGGAATAGATACGGAAGGAATATTATAATTTGTATTTGCACCGAAATTAGTTCCGCCATTTATCAATTTATTATTCAAATTCGGCAACATAAATGTTGTTACACCATTACCTCCATATGTAGTTCCTAATAGCGAAAATAACGCTGCATTTGACGAAATATTGATTGTTTGACCATCACAGCGCGCCCACCCGTCTGGGGCATAATTAAAACCAACACAACGTATTTCGCCAATAAACGGTTCGGACATTATTATATAATACAACGATAAAAAATTATGGTCTAGTTGGAAATATACCATATAAAGCAATAATATAATTCATTGTAACTGTTTGTATTTGAGTTGCGGTTGGTAAATTACTTCCAAACGTTTTTACGACGGATATATTTGTAGTTCCATCAGTAAATGTTTGTCCGTTCGTTAAACTATATAAGTTACAAACTAAAGAGAGAACACCTTCATTTGAATTGTAAAATAATTGACCGTGAACTGATGGAGTAGTAGTGTTATGAATGATAAAATATTTATGTGTTGGTAATATATCAGCCCTCATTTGTTCTATAGACGAATATCGTTTATGAATATGAAATTCATTTGTTGGTGATAGGAATATATTGAGAATTTGTGCCTGATTTGGGTCGCCAGACGGTCCTTGTGGTCCTTTATCGCCGGCTAATCCTTTATCACCGGTTGGTCCTTTATCACCAGTTAGTCCTTTATCACCAGTTGGTCCTTTTACTCCTTGTAATCCAATCGCCCCCTGAGGACCAATGGTGCCTTTATCACCGGCTGGTCCTTTATCACCGTTCGGTCCTTTTACACCTTGTAATCCAATTGGTCCCTGAGGACCAACGGGTCCTTTATCACCAGTTAGTCCTTTTACACCTTGTAATCCAATCGCCCCCTGAGAACCAACGGGTCCTTTATCGCCGGTAGGTCCTTTGTCTCCTTTCAAACCTTTATCACCAACTAATCCTTTTGCTCCTTGTAATCCAATTAGCCCCTGAGGACCAATAGGTCCTTTATCGCCGGTCGGCCCTTTTGGACCAGTAGGTCCTATCATTCCTGACGACATATACATATAATTATATATAATATAATTATATTCGCTGAATTTTTATAAGTCAGTTATAAGCGTGGTAATACGTTCAAATGGATACATAAGACTACCATTCAAACGTAATTTACCAATCAAATAATCTGTTACATTATATATAGTTAAAACACAACCATCAACTGTATATTCAGAGAGTGTATAATACATTCCAGTAGTTTCAGAATTCTCTATAAGCACATATACGAGACTATCGGCATTGCAAATTTCAACAGTTGATAATATTCCCTTTAAAATCTTTGTGTGTAATGTAGTTCCAGCTAAAGTAATTGCGGAAATTTCAATAGGTTGTAGTTGTAATATTTTTATACTCAAATTATTACGTGCTTTTTCTGCTGTATCAATCAATTCTTCCAGTGAAGGGCTAGATATATTTGGATTGCTGATGCGTAAAATACCATCTTCTTGAAGACATAATACATCTGGTATATTCATTCGTTTACAATATTCCCAAGACGGTAAATTATTATAACTTATCAAATTTGGATATGTAATTTGCATTTTTAACGGTGTGTAATTACATACATCAATACTATGCGCGCTTATATTTAATGGAACAACCATATTTGGTATAAAATCTACTGAACTATTTTCAGGTTGTATATAATCAATTACATTCAAATTGTTTGTTTCGTTTGTAAAATCGTATATTAATGTTCGTATAGGTCGTTCATAAACGATTGATATTTTATACCATATATTATTATCAAATGGTATTATATTTGATATTCCCATAAATGAAAGACTATATAAGTAATGTTGAAATGGGATATTTAATGGAGCCACTAATGGTTTAACATTTTTGAATATAATTTTTCCAAATAATGTATCATAATTAGAAAACTGTGTAGTATTCATTACAAATAATGGTTCGGTAATATCACCGAATGTTTCTATATGCACGGATATATTCACATCACCTGTAATTATGCCTCCAACCCACGAAATTGTATTTAATTCACATTTGGAACGTATATTCTTAAATACAAGCGTAAATGTGGTTGTATCTCTAAAATCAACATAAGGAGGATATGATTCCGAAATTGGATTATATTCTAATAATGTTCTTCTATCTACTACATTTAATATAGCTGGCGTTAAAGTATTCGGCTGGAAACCGATGTTGATTTGCTTTATTGTATCGTTTGTTGTAATATATTGATTTAGATTACCAACTGGACCTTTATCACCAGTTATACCTTTTGGACCAGTAGGTCCTTGTGGTCCAGCTATACCTCTATCACCTTGAATGCCTTTATCACCAGTTAGACCTTTTGGACCAGTAGGTCCTTGTGGTCCAGCTATACCTCTATCGCCTTGAATTCCTTTATCACCAGTTAGACCTTTTGGACCAGCAGGTCCTTGCAACCCAGCTATACCTCTATCGCCTTGAATTCCTTTATCGCCTGTTAGACCTTTTGGACCAGCAGGTCCTTGTAACCCAGCTATACCTCTATCACCTTGAACCCCTTTATCACCAGTTAGACCTTTTGGACCAGCAGGTCCTTGCAACCCAGCTATACCTCTATCACCTTGAATGCCTTTATCACCCCTAAGACCTTTGTCGCCAGCAGGCCCTTTTATACCAGCAGGTCCCGGAGTGCCGGTGTTTCCTTTGGGTCCTGTAGCACCAGTATCTCCTTTTGGTCCTGTTGGGCCCATATCTCCCTTTGGTCCTTTAACCCCCAATGAAACCAATATGAAATTAGAAAGCACAGAACCGACATAAGTAATTTCAATATTATATCCACAAAGGTCTGGTGTTTCTCCACGAGACCCATCACAATTATAAATTCGTATCTTTTGTGTCGTTCCAATCAATAATCCATCTACATAAATATCCGATACATAGGGAATGTCTGTGTTTAGTGGTTTAGTAATCCAAAGAGCGTTCTTGTCTGGCATTAAATACAATGGACGATACATAATATTTGACGGATTAGTATTTATACCGTTAATAGTTGTTGTATGTATATTAAATGTATTTCTAGTCACCGATTGTATCATAACATTATGTAATTCAAAGTCTGTATCAATCATTATATATGTATATTATACAATTATATTATATATATATGAAAAAATAATATAATAACCCATTGAATATCTAAAACATTCCGCCTATTTTCGTGAAAATCTCTTGTGCGTCTACACAAACTAAACGCAATCGTTGTTTCACAATTGTTTTATCCGACGGTGCGCTAAACGCAATACGAACAGTGCTAGTCACATCGTGTGGGTGGAACTTCCTGAATCCACAGAACGTAAGTGTTTTATCACCAAGATA
>JACCDO010572608.1_pt1 | contig 13564 bp, 10 predicted proteins | sample 7446101 | NCBI WGS metagenome assembly JACCDO01 (sample SAMN15323440, study PRJNA562643) | freshwater metagenome | isolation source: river surface water | place: USA:Blue River Watershed | collected 2017-08-16
AGTCTGGACTTCGTTTTTATTATTGGACCCAAAGTTTTGGAAGGTATACGGGTGAAAATGTATTCAATGAAATGAATCATTTTACATTTTTATTGGAAAACATGCTTTGGAGTTTTTTGCCATGGATCTTTATATTTTTCATGGCGCTGGTGATATCTGTTAAAGACATCTTAAAATCTAGGTTTAAACTACAAAATCATGAGGAGTTTATTGCGGCGGGTGGATTTATTGCCACCTATTGTATGCTTGCAAGAAGTCAGGCGCAACTGCCGCATTATATTTTTGTGGTACTACCACTCGCTGCAATAGTTACAGCAAAAGGGTTACATCAAATTTATTATTCGGATGGATTTTTGAAACTTAAAAAATTAGCACTCTGTTTTCATGGATTCATATTTACATTGTTGTGGGCTGCTGTAATTATGATTGTACTGTTTGTTTTTATTGACATGCCTGTTTATGTTAAAATAGTTGCCATCATGGGTGCTGTCTATTTCTTGTACTTGTTGCTATTTTACAAAGGGCAAACGCCAAAGTTTATTTCACTAGCGCTTTACACCATCTTAGGTGTTAATTTTATATTAAATACTTCTTTTTACCCAAGGCTTTTAAAGTATGAGCTGGGTGTTTCTGCAGCAGCTTTTATCAATCAAAATAAGTTACCAAAAAAGGATGTATTCTTATATGAGATAGATGAAAGTAGGGCGCTTCATTTTTATGGCAATCATTCATTTGAAAGGCTATTTGATAGCAGCCTGTTAGCGCCAGGTCAAATACTCATTACTAAAGCAACGAGCTTTCCCAAACTTCAGCAACAATTTCCAGGGACTAGCATTTTACATAAAAACGCTTATTTTGGGGTGAGTATGCTTACACTTCCTTTTTTAAATCCGGCTACAAGAGATAAGGAAGTAACCCCATATATTATCGTAACTTTGGCAAAGTAGACTTACATCAAACGATACTACATCAATGACAGAGATTTTTATAATTCTAGGACTGATACTTATTAACGGGTTCTTTTCTATGGCCGAAATTGCACTTGTTTCTGCGCGTAAGGCAAGGTTAGAGGCTCAAGCAGATAAAGGTGATATGGATGCTAAGCGCGCACTTAAATTGGCCAACCATCCCGATACATTTTTATCTACCATTCAAATTGGTATTACCCTTGTGGGTGTTTTAACGGGTATTTATTCGGGAGGAACATTTAAAGAACCGCTTCAAAATTGGCTCACTCAGTTTGCAATGATTGCGCCTTATGCACAAACAATTGCAACACTCATCATTGTAGTTCTCTTAACCTATGTGTCATTGGTGCTTGGTGAACTGGTGCCCAAGCGAATTGGGTTAAGCAATCCAGAAGGCATTGCAAAATCGGTGTCGGTAGTGATGCAATCAGTTACATTTATCATGTATCCATTTATATGGCTACTAAGTGCATCGTCTCATTTAATCATGCGCATTTTGCGTATGAAGCCCAATGACAATCAGGTAACAGAAGAAGAAATTAAAGCGATTATTAGTGAAGGTACCGAGCAAGGAACCATTGAGGAAGCAGAACAAGAAATTATTGAAAGGGTATTTCATTTAAGTGACAGAAACATAACATCACTGATGACGCATCGAAGTGATATTTTATGGTTGGAGTCTACTAAAACGGTTGCACAAGTGCGGGCTAATATGCCTCAAAGTTTGCACTCCATGTATCCTGTATGTGAGGGTAGTATTGATCAAATAAAAGGGGTGGTATCACTCAAAGATTTATTTGTAGCGGATGGGGCACAATTGGTGCGTGATATAGCAAAAGAAGCCAAGTACGTTCCGGAAAACAACTCGGCGTATCAAGTATTAGAAAGTTTCAAGCAATCAAAAATTCACCACTGTTTTATTGTCAATGAATACGGGTCGATAGAGGGTTTAATTACGCTTAATGATATTCTCGAAGCAATTGTAGGGGATATTCCTCAAGAAGAAGACCATGATTATGAAATTTTAAAAAGGGCCGATGGTACTTATTTAATTGATGCCCAATTGCCGTTTTATGATTTCTTAAGTTATTTTGATAAAACTGAGTTTATGCTGCAAGGTGATCAGGAGTTTGATACGCTAGCAGGTTTTATTATTCATTCATTGGAAAAGATTCCAACGACTGGCGAAATACTAACTTGGAAAATATTTACGTTTGAGATTGTAGATATGGATCAGCACCGTATCGATAAAATTCTTGTTACGCTAAGTGATGAGGATTAATTAGAAAGTAAAATTCGCGGTTTTATTGGGGTAATCCAACTTGTACGTTTTTTCGATCCCTTTACTTTTAACATGTATGATATTGACCTGCGTGTTTTCTAAATCGTATAATATATCGCAGTCTATTCCTACGGTGTTGGCACTATTAATATTTTGTGCTTCAAAATAACACCAGGTGCTTTCTTTTTGCTGTTCAAAACCAATGATGGTATATTTAATGGGCGTTCCATTGACCAAAACTGTCAAATGCTTTGACATGTATTTTTGAATTTCTTCATTAACAAAAGCCCTATTGGTGGGTTGTAAAATATCTATTTTGGTAGTGGTGTATTTTTGAAGTGTTTTTTCTAAATCCTCATTAAAAATGCGAACGCTCATTTCAATACTTCTCTCTTTTGGATTATGGGTGATGTCTATAACAGACACAAAAAATGGGTGCAAAATGGCCAAAAGGCTCGTGAGCGTCCAATGAATTAGTATATTTACCATAATGTCCTGATCTAGACAACAAAGGTCTAATTAAAATTTGATTTTTATGCATGAGTTTTGGATGTATACACAAATAGGATTCAATCATATTGCCAATTTATCTGGCATGGATCATATTTTATTTGTAGCTGCCTTATGTATTCGGTATCAACTATCTGATTGGAAAAAGTGGTTAATTCTTGTTACCGCCTTCACCATTGGGCATTCGGTTACCCTTGTTTTAAGTGTCTTTAATTACCTCGATTTTGCCACCAATTGGATCGAATTTCTAATTCCTGTAACCATACTTATTACAGCAATTAGTAATATGTTTGTTAAGAAGTTTAGTTTTAATACCAAATTTCCGGTTATCTACTTTTTTGCCCTATTTTTTGGCCTTATTCACGGGTTAGGATTTAGTTTTTACCTAAAAAGCCTGTTGGGATTACAGCAAAATATTGCTCCAGCCTTACTGGCCTTTAATGTGGGGCTTGAAATAGGCCAAATTCTTATTGTGATGGCTATTTTAGTTATTTCATTTATATTCGTAACGCTTTTAAAAGCCCCTAGAAGAGACTTTATTTTGATTGTCAGTGGTGGCATCTTTACACTTTCTCTTCAAATGGCCATTGAGCGGTATTTTCATCTTTAATCAATTATGCTATGAAGCAATTTTTTGCATTTTTAATGTTTGTTGCAGTGAGCACTGTATCGATTGCGCAAAACATTCAAAACAACCCAACCTCAAACCACGGAAATAAGTTTGAGCAGTTAGGGACTATTTTATCTACGCCCAACGAGTATCGTACTGCTAGTGGTGCACCAGGACCAAAATATTGGCAACAACGTGCCGATTACAACATCAAGTGTGAACTCGATGAAGCCAATCTTTTATTAAAGGGAAGTGAAACCATCACATACTTTAACAACTCTCCAGATGCTTTAACTTATTTGTGGTTACAGCTTGATGAAAACGAGCATAGCACCGTAAACAAAGCTGATTTTCAGGACGGAAGTTCGCTTCGTCAGGTTTCTCAAGAATCTATTAAAGCCTTGGAAGATGCAAAAAAAGACAATGGCTACGGTCATATTATTTCTAAAATTACAGATGCTACCGGTAAGCCTTTAAAATACACCATCAATCAAACCATGATGCGTGTTGATTTACCAACAACATTAATGCCAGGTCAAAAATTTGTTTTCAATATCACATGGTCGTACAAAATTTCTGACCGTTTGGTGTTTAGAGGCAGAGGGGGTTACGAATTCTTCCCTGAAGATGGAAACAGTGTGTTTACCATGGCACAGTGGTTCCCAAGACTTTGCGTATACTCTGATTTTCAGGGTTGGCAAAATCATCAGTTTACAGGTAGAGGCGAATTTGCTTTAACCTTTGGTAATTATAATGTATCTATTACTGCACCTGCCGATCACGTTATTATGGGTACAGGTGAGTGTCAAAATTATGCACAGGTTTTAACACCTGCACAGTTGGCTCGTTGGAAAACGGCGCAAACTGCAAAAGATGTAGTTGAAGTAGTTACACTTGAAGAAGCTAAAAATGCTGAAAAGCAAAAAAGCACAGCTAAAAAAACTTGGGTGTTCAAAGCAGATAATGTGCGTGACTTTGCATGGACAGCGAGCCGTAAGTTTGTTTTTGATGCAATGCCAACTTATGTAGAAGGTAAGAAAGTGATGTGTATGAGTGGCTATCCTAAAGAAGCTTACAATTTATGGAGAAGATATTCTACTAAAGTTGTAGCGCATACCATTCGTTCTTATTCTAAATTTTCAATCCCTTATCCGTACCCTGTTGCTCAAAGTATTGAAGCTTCAAATGGTATGGAATATCCAATGATTTGCTTTAATAATGGTCGTACCAATAAAGATGGCACATACAGTGAAGCAACAAAGCTTGGTATGATTGGCGTAATCATTCATGAAGTAGGTCATAATTTCTTCCCAATGATTGTGAACTCTGATGAGCGTCAGTGGTCTTGGATGGATGAAGGCTTAAATACCTTCGTTGAATATTTAACTGAAGAATTGTTTGATAACAAATACCCTTCACGTAGAGGACCTGCTTTTGGTATTGTTGATTACATGAAAGCGCCTAAAGATCAGTTAGAGCCGATTATGACCAACAGTGAAAACATCATTCAGTTTGGCCCTAATGCGTATTCTAAGCCAGGTACTGGTTTAAATATATTACGTGAAACCATTATGGGTAGAGAGCTATTTGATTTTGCATTTAGAGAATACTCAAGACGTTGGGCATTCAAACATCCAACACCTGCCGATTTATTTAGAACCATGGAGGATGCAAGTGCTGTAGACTTAGATTGGTTTTGGAGAGGTTGGTTTTATAGTATTGAAGCTTGTGATATAGCTATTGATTCGGTAGCACATGCGGTGTATGATGCATCTGCGCAACCACGTGCTGGTGGTATGGGTGGTAGAGCAGCTGGTATGAAAATGCCAATTGATAAACCAACACTTAATAGATTTGAAGATATTTCTAAAATTAGAAACAGAGAAGACAAGTCAATCATTTTTGCAACGGATGCAGATACTTCATTAAGAGATTTTTACTGGCGTTATGCAAGAGGTATTGAGCCTTATGATTCTGTAACTAAAAATAGCATGCCTTCTTTTGGTGCACCCGAAGTATTATCTGACGAAGAAAAAGCAAACTATAGTAATGTGCATTTATATGAAATCACTTTTACCAATAAGGGTGGACTTGTAATGCCAATTATTGTTGAGTTTACTTACAAAGATGGTACCAAAGAAACAGAGCGTATTGGCGCGCAAATTTGGCGTAAAAATGAAAACAAAGTTTCTCGCGTATTTATGTCGCGTAAAGAAGTTGCGAGCATTAAACTAGATCCAATGCGTGAAACAGCTGATATCAATGAAACCAATAATTTCTGGGGTAATGTAAGTGCTGAGCCTAGTAAGTTTACGTTGTTCAAGCAACGAACACTTGGTAGAGGTCAGTCATTTGGATTAAATCCAATGCAAGCCGCTCAGGAAAAGAAAAAATAATAAAAGATTATCTATAATTAAAGCCACTTGATTTATCTTCAAGTGGCTTTTTTTATTAAACAATGCGTATGAAAAATATTCTATCCATTTTTGTTTGTTTAAGTATTGCTTTTGTTACAAATGCTGCACGTGTTGATACGATTGTAGTGTATAGTAATGCCATGCATAAGAACGTTAAAGTAGCTGTTGTAATTCCTGATAATGCTGCAAAGCAAACTGGGGTTAAATTTCCAGTTGTTTATTTATTACACGGATATAGTGGCAATCATGGAAGTTGGCTAAAAGATGCGCCACAGTTACAATCTAGGGCAGATCAATACCAGGTAATGCTTGTTTGTCCTGATGGGGGATATGGTAGTTGGTATTATGATAGCCCCATTAACGATTCTATTAAATATGAAACATTTATTACCAAAGAATTACTTCCTTACATCGATTCAAATTTTCCAACATCTGCAAACAAAGATCACCGAGCCATTACAGGGCTAAGCATGGGTGGACATGGTGGATTATTTTTAGGCATCAGACATTCGGATTTATTTGGCAATGCGGGTAGTGTTTGTGGTGGGGTAGATATTAGACCCTTTCCAAATAGTTGGGATATTAAAAAATCATTGGGAACGATCATCGAACAACCTCAAAACTGGACCGATTATTCGGTGGTCACCATTGCAAAAAATCTAAAGCCAGGTCAGCTTCATATCATTTTTGATTGTGGGGTATCAGATTTTTTTATTGATGTAAACAGGTCTTTACATCAATTGCTGCTTACTAATAAAATTGATCATGATTACACCGAAAGGCCTGGAGGACACAACAAAGCGTATTGGAGCAATAGTATCGATTATCAATTGCAATACTTTGCAAAAAGCTTTATGTTGGCAATCAAATAAGGGTTTATCCGCCGGTTTTACCGTCCACTATTTTTTTGCCTTTATTTTTCTTTTGAAATTCGAGTACTTCTTTAGGAATTACTTTTTTAACAGCGGTGTCCGATTTTGATTTAGGTGTGTTTGTGTTTGGTAACTCACCGCTCGTATCAATGGGACCTTCTTTTTTTGCATTTGGGTCTTGTAAAACATCCAGTATCCAGTTTTCGGTTCTTAATCGTTGACCTGTGTATGGGTCGTAAATTTTCCAAGTACCGTGTTTAAGAGAGGCCCCCGTTGTTTTTACAATCACCTTTTCGTAGATATTTGGATTGTTGATATCCTGAACGTCAATGGTGTCGTAGGGTTTAGAAGGGTCAATCGCTTTCCAGGATTCTTCTCTTTCAATACCTTGAATGGCTAAATAGGTGCATAAGCCGTTTTTTAATCCCCATTTATAATTTTCAATCGCTAATGGGTCGCCCATTAGATTAAATCGGCGCCAAGTGCCTTCTTTTTTATCGTTTACAAACACTCCTTCTTCCACGTAGCCCCTTTCACCTCGAATGGGAGGGAACTCTATTTTCCATTTACCTCTTTTTACACCACTGGCTTCTGTGCAATTGAGCGTATCCCCTTTGGAAGTGAGTTTAAAGGTCTTGCACTGGGCCATTACACTCGTGTAAAATAATAGAGAAAAAAGGGTAAAAAGAAGGCGCATTTTCTTACATTTAGTCACTTAAAAATACAAATTATAAGTACCACTATGAGAAAAATACTCAGTTTTTGCCTTTTGCTAACATTCGCTTTGTTTGGCAACGCACAAATCAAGCCTACGCCTGCTTCAGAAAGATTATCTTCTATCGAACAGCGTAAAAAATTATTGGAAGCTTCTACTGTTAATGGAACGGCCTTTAGAAATATTGGACCCAGTGTCATGAGTGGAAGGGTTGTTGACATGGCTGTTAACCCAGAAGATCCCACCAATTTTTATGTAGCCTATGCAACAGGTGGTTTATGGCATACCATTAACAATGGTCAAAGTTTTACATCGGTGTTTGATTCAGAAGCTATTTTAACCATTGGTGCGATAGCGGTGAATTGGAAAAGTAATATCATTTGGATTGGTACCGGTGAAGTAAATAGTAGTAGATCATCGTATGCTGGTATTGGTGTTTATAAATCTAGCAATGGTGGTAAGTCTTGGGATTATCTTGGACTACCAGAAAGCCATCACATTGGTAAAATTGTGATTGATGAAAAAGAGCCTAACACAGCGTGGGTGGCAGCTTTAGGTCATTTGTATTCTCCTAATAAAGAGCGTGGTGTTTACAAAACTACAGATGGTGGTAAAACTTGGAATCAAACTTTATATGTAGATGCCAATACAGGTGCCGTTGATTTAGATATCGATTCAAAAAATCCATCTGTATTATATGCGGCTATGTGGTATAGAACTAGAACGGCTTCTAACTTTGAAGAGTCAGGTAAAACAAGTGGTATATATAAGAGTACAGACGGAGGTAATACTTGGAAGCAAATCAATACACCAAGTTCTGGATTTCCAAATGGTGATGGTGTTGGAAGAATTGGTTTAGCCGTATATCCTCAAAATCCAAATACCGTATTTGCGGTTGTAGATAATAATTTTCACCAACCAGAAACAGCATTAAAAAATACCACCGATACAACAAGGTATGTTTTAAGAGATTTTAAAGATTTAAGCAAAGAACAATTTGCGGCACTTGATGATAAAAAATTAAACGCATTTGTTAAATCGCCGCGTAACCAACTGCCTACAAAGTATTCAGCTGCTAGTATTAAAGAGGCTGTAAAAAATGGAACTTTAGCACCTACCTGTATTTGGGATTATTTATACGATGCCAATACTGCGTTATTTGAAACACCTATTTATGGTGCCGAATTATACCGTAGCGATGATGGTGGTGCGAGCTGGAAAAAAACACACGATAAAACCATTGGTATTTATAGTACCTATGGTTATTATTTTGGCAAAGTATTTGTGAGTCCAACCAACGATAATAAAATTGTTTTAACAGGTGTTGGTGTTGTGTTAAGCACCGATGGTGGAAAAAACTTTAAAGAAATTGGTAAAGAAAACGTGCATTCTGATCATCACTATGTTTGGATGAATGGTAAACGTGATAGCCACATGATTCTAGGTAATGACGGAGGTTGTAATATTACCTATGATGATGGTGAACATTGGTTTAAAGCCAATACACCTGCTGTTGGACAGTTTTACAATATTGCAGTGGATATGGCGAGGCCATATAATGTGTATGGTGGTTTACAAGATAATGGAACCTGGTATGGTTCTAGTACCAATAAAGAAAATTATGATTGGTATGATAGTGGTCACAATCCATTTACTGGTATCAATGGTGGAGATGGTATGCAAGTGCAAGTAGATTTTAGAGATAACAAAACGGTTTATAGTGGTTCTCAATTTGGTGCATACTCTCGTCAAAATTTATTAACCAAAGAAAGAAAATCGGTAAGACCTTCTCGCGATTTAGGAGAAACAGCGCTACGTTACAACTGGCAAACACCTATTTTATTAAGTAGACACAATCAAGATGTATTTTATTATGGAAGTAATAAATTTCACCGTTCTTTTAACAGAGGCGACAGCTTAGTAACGCTTAGTGCCGATTTAACCACCAATCCCGCACAAGGTGACGTTCCTTTTGGAACTTTAACCACCATCAGTGAAAGCCCAATCAAGTTTGGTCTTGTTTATGTAGGTTCTGATGATGGTAATGTTCAGGTTACTAAAGATGGTGGTTATACTTTTTCACTTTTAAACAAAGGTTTACCAAAGGGATTGTATGTTAGCAGGGTAGTAGCGAGTGCATTTAATGAAGCCCGTGTTTATGTAACATTAAATGGTTACCGTAACGATCATTTTAACGCTTATGTATACCGTTCTGACGATTACGGCACCACTTGGAAGCAAATCATGAAAGACCTTCCGGTTGAGCCTGTAAACGTTATTAAAGAAGACGCTATAAACGAAAACGTTTTATATGTTGGTACAGATGGTGGTCTATATGTAAGTATAGATGGTGGTAATAGTTCTATGATGTGGAATAAGGGGTTACCAGCAAGTGTCCCTATTCATGATATTGTAGTTCATCCGCGTGACAATGAAATCATTTTAGGTACACACGGAAGGAGCATATACATCGCAAAATTAGATGCGCTACAAAAAGCGGCAGTTAAAAAGTAAAAAAACTTTATAGATATCTTTTATAAAACACGCACTATTCGGTGCGTGTTTTATTTTGTACATACCCTCTCCATTTATCAATGGCTGCAAGCATATCAGAAGGTATGGCTGCTTCAAATTTCATAAACTCATTGGTGACAGGATGCACAAAGCCAAGTGTAGTAGCATGAAGTGCGCATCTAGGGCATGCATCAAAACAATTGTCTACGAACTGTTTGTACTTCGTATAAATAGTTCCTTTTAAAATGCGGTCTCCGCCGTATTCTTGATCGTTAAATAAAGTGTGACCAATATGTTTTAAGTGTACACGTATTTGATGTGTTCGGCCGGTTTCTAAAACGCAACTAATGAGGGTTACATAATTGAAACGCTCTAAAACGGTGTAATGGGTAATAGCGTGTTTGCCTATATCGCCTTCTGGGTATGCGTCAAAGGTTTTTCGGTTTTGTTTGTGGCGCGCAATATGTGCTTCAATGGTTCCGCTGTCTTCTGTAACATCGCCCCATACAAGTGCGGTGTATTTTCTTTCTACGGTATGGTTAAAAAATTGTTTGGCTAAATGCGCTGCCGCTTCTGCAGTTTTTGCAAGTACAATGAGTCCGGTTGTATTTTTATCGATGCGGTGTACAAGACCAAAGCGAGGTAATGATTGCTCGTCGATGTTTGGATTTTGTTGTTGCAAATAATAAGCAACACCATTAAGTAAGGTGCCTGTATAATTTCCAACGCCCGGATGAACCACCATGTTAGATGGTTTATTAATGACCATAACTGCGTCGTCTTCAAATACAATGTTTAAAGGAATATTTTCTGCTTTTAAAACATGCGTTTCGGGATTTACCAAACTCATGATTAAAATCTCGTCTCCGGGTTTTACCTTATAGTTGCTTTTAACATTTTTCCCATTTACGGTTAAAAAACCGGCTTCAATACTTTGTTGAACCTTGCTTCTGGTGGCTCCCTCCATATGTGTTTGAACCCACTTGTCTATACGAAACGGCTCCTGTCCCTTGTCTATAACAAAGGTTTTTCTTTCGTAGAGGGTTTCTGCACCTTCTTCATTAAATAAATCAATATCCGGTTCCATACTTGCAAAAATAGCCCCAAACCTTCCTACTTTTGTGCAATGCAGCAGGAAGTTTTTTTTGAGGACTTAGGTACGAGAAGGTACAAAGAGGTTTGGGCTTATCAAGAGTCTTTATTGAGCGCCAACTCGGCTATTAAGGCGAGTTACAGGAATCAAAACGAAATTCCTGTAACGGAGTGGCCTACAAAAAATCATTTGTTATTTGTTGAGCATCCTCCCGTATATACTTTAGGTAAAAATGGCAATGCCGCTAATGTACTCATGACAACTGCATTTATGGAAGCCAATGGTATCGACTATTTTCATATCAATAGAGGCGGTGATATCACATTTCATGGCCCCGAACAACTGGTGGGTTATCCCATTTTAGATTTAGAAAAATTTAAAACCGACCTGGGCTGGTATTTAAGAAGTTTAGAAGAAGTGATTATTTTAACCCTTGCACATTATGGTGTAGTGGCAGGTAGAAGTGCCGGCGAAACGGGTGTTTGGTTGGATCCGGACAATAAAAAATTAGCACGCAAAATATGCGCGATGGGAATTAAATGTAGCCGTTGGATTACCATGCACGGATTTGCATTAAACGTTAATACCGATTTAGCATATTTTAATAATATAGTTCCATGCGGTATACCTGATAAGCAGGTTACATCTTTGCAAAAAGAACTAGGTCATGCAGTATCTATGGAGGAAGTAAAAGATGTAGTCAAACAAAATTTTGAACAAATTTTTGGCGCTCCTTTAAAAGATTAATTTTTAAAAGAGTAGTGTTCCTTTTTTAAAGGAACGGTTTCCTTGAAGTCCACCCGAATGTATCAGTAGTATTTTTGAATTAGGCTCAAACTTTCCTTTGCTAGCAAGGTTTTGGACTGCGTAGAGTAGTTTTGCAGTGTACACAAAATCTAGAGGTAGTTCCAAATTATGATAGCAGTCATTCATAAAATCGATTAGTGCTGGCGTATGTTTTGCATAACCGCCAAAATCATATCCATGTATGATTTCAAAATTCTTTTTTGATTCGTTGGCGGTCAATAATGCATTTATTTCAGCGTCAATAGAGAAATTATTTTTTAGTACACTTATGCCAATAATTTTTTGATGAGTTGCTGCTGCTTTAATGAGTCCGGCCATCATAGTGCCTGTGCCCACTGCGCAAATAATGGTATCAAAACTTGTGGTGTCTTTAATAGTAAGCATTGATTTGGCGCCTTCTGCACCAGTAATACCATAACCACCTTCTGGTATCCAGGCCCAACTTGGATCTTGGTTATGCGATATGATTTTTTCTGTTTGATCAAAGTCTTCTCTGGAAACAAAATGTAATATCATGCCATTTTCCATGGCATCGGTTAGGGTAGGAGATAAAGTAACTGGTTTTTCACCTCTAATAAACCCTACAGTTTGCAGTCCCATACTAGCGCCATATTTAGAGGTAGCAACGATGTGATTGGAATAGGGCCCTCCAAAAGTAGCTAGGGTTGATTTGCCAGCAGCAATAGCGTCACGCACATACAATTGTAGCTTAAACCATTTGTTGCCACTTACCACGGGGTCGATTAAATCAGCTCTTAATATACTGATATTCAGTGTATTATTACTTAATCCCGTAATATCTTGTATATAAATATTATTAATATTCATTTGTAATATGTGTCAACTATTTTAAAGAATGATTTAGCTTCGCAGCCCTTAATATTCTCTTATGAAACCAACTTTAGTGATTCTTGCAGCCGGTATGGCAAGCCGTTACGGTAGCATGAAACAAATTCAATCTTTTGGACCTAGTGGCGAAACTATCATGGATTATTCAATTTATGATGCAATCGAAGCAGGTTTTGGTAAAATAGTTTTTATTATCAGAGAAGAATTTAGTGAGCAATTTAAGTCAATTTTTGAGCCAAAGCTTAACGGCAAAATTGCTACCGATTATGTGTACCAGCATTTATCAGCTTTTACAGAAGGAAAAAATGTTACACCAGAGCGTGTAAAACCTTGGGGTACTGCTCATGCGGTACTTTGTTGTAAAGGAAAATTAAATGAGCCATTTGCGGTGATTAATGCCGATGATTTTTACGGTAGAGATGCATTTGTGCAAGCAGCTGCATTTTTAAACAACCAGTGTAATGACCAAACCTATTCTATTATAGGATATGAGTTAGGTAAAACATTAAGTGATAATGGTACGGTGAGTAGAGGCGTTTGTAGTGTAGATGCTAATGGTAACTTATTAGACATCAATGAGCGTACAAAAATATTTAAAAACGAAGAAGGTGTTATTGTTTACGAAGACAATGATCAGTTGTTTCCTTTAACTGAAGATACCATTGTTAGTATGAACTTTTTATGTTACCCACCAAGTTTTGTGGCGCTATGTGAATCTGAATTTTCTAGATTTTTAGATACACAGGGTATGGAATTAAAGTCAGAATTTTTCTTACCTTCTGTAACAAAGCATTTTGTTAATACTAAATTGGGCAATGTAAAAGTAGGGACTACTTCTGCAAGCTGGTTTGGTGTTACTTACAAAGAAGATGCACCTGTTGTACAAGCAAGCATTTCTAATCTAGTAGAAAAAGGTTTGTATCCTAG
>JACCDO010353422.1_pt1 | contig 13561 bp, 16 predicted proteins | sample 7446101 | NCBI WGS metagenome assembly JACCDO01 (sample SAMN15323440, study PRJNA562643) | freshwater metagenome | isolation source: river surface water | place: USA:Blue River Watershed | collected 2017-08-16
ATTAGACCTTTTTTAAATCCATTCTTAGATGTATTAAATAGATTTGTTATTCATTTAGTTACAAATTCATCTATTGCTAAAAAAGAAGTAGCAAGAACTGAAAAACAAATAACAATTGATACATTCACTAATCATATTAATAGCACATTAAATGTTCCTTTTCATTAAGTTTTTATTATTTAGAGACATAAAATCATTAAATATAATGATTTTATTCTTATTCAGTCTATTCACTATAGCAAACTGTTTTCCAAATTTTAAATATATTTATGAAGAAAATAATAAATTAATTAATAATGATTTTACTGCTGAAATTACCAACAATGGAATTAAATTAGATAATATCAATATTAAATATGAAGCATTAGTAGAATCATCTGATAATTATAGAAAAATATATTTCGATAATTTAATTAAAGATTCTGAATATTCAATTAGTTATGTTAAATCATCTATTAAACAAAACCATTTTAAATTTGATATGCTTCATGAAATGACATCAAATTATACTGTATTTTTAAACTGTATGAAAAAAGTAACCAAATATGAAGATAATAAATTGTATGTATCGATGAATTTAGAGGGGTGGGAATTTGAGAATAATAAAAATGATTTGGTATTTGAATTTTCAATTGATACAATTTCTAATATTTACAGTAATACAACCGTTAGTTTTTCAAATTATAAAATTCATTTTAATGAATTTAGTGTAGCTGATGGAGAGGACGTTCAAATTTATCTATCTAAATCAAGACAGAAATTCAAATTATATTTACCTTATTTTAAACATCATTTATATTATGATTTTTATATTAGCTATGGTTAATTATTGATTAATATGACTACTAAAACCATAGATAATGATATCAATTAATAACCTTTAATGGGAAAAATTGAAATTTTTTTTAACTATTAATGGTTAAAAAAAATTATGGCTCTTGCTGGTCCCATGGATATAACATTTAATTACGTAAAGGATTTGCCTATTGAGTTGAAGCAAAATATATTGTCTTTCATTAGTATTAGAAAGTTTGTTTCATATAATGATACCAAAGTTGACCCTTTAATCCACGAGTATATAAAAGATTACATCAACACACGCTTGTTTACCGACGCAAAGACATTTACCTTTTTGCGCCATACCCAATGGTATGGAGAGTTGATTGATGAGAAAATGTTTGCAATGGCTGCAATTTGGGCTAAGGACTTTGTGGCTCAATGCAAACTACTAAATGACAAGCCTGATGATGAGAAACCTGATTGGAATGTATTTTTTAATGTTAAATATAATTGTATTAATACACCCAAACTAACAAGTCTTCGGTCTCATCATAATGGTATTATTGCAATGCGCGATACGTCAGTTCGAGGAACAAGCATGAATGAGGATTATATTATTTCTGAGATAGTTGATTCAATTAGTCATTTTATGAATAATTATAAAGGAATTTATCAAATTAGAAGTATTGAGTTGGTTGAGACTTATTATGATACTTCTTCATCCGGTTATCATTTTACAGATGTATTTGATAGTTCTAGGGGTTTAACAAAGGTTATCAAAAAATATTATTAAAAAATGTTATTTTAAAAAATCTTTTTACGCTTTTAATATAAATCATATGAGTAAAAAGAAATTTTAAAAATTATAAAGATTATAAGAAAGAAGAGGCTAAATTAATTATTTATAATTATGGAAACAAAATGACTATTAATATTGAATTTGGTTCAAAAAATGATATAACCGTATAACTAAAACTTATAATAATATTTATTTTATAACATTATTATAATGTCAAAAGAAATTCGAGATTCTAGAGAATTAAGAGAAGAAAGAGGTTCTAGCTTGAATTTAGAAATCAATGGTCGCTTATTTCCATCATGGTTATTATTAAATTTTAAGAATTATGAAATTCCAGAAATATTAAGAAAAGAAGGTGATGACCCATGTAATGAAAAATTAGTTAAAGAGCTAACAGTCTATCAAAAATTCTTAGGCCAATTTTTGAACTATCGTTCGCCTTTCAAGGATGTTTTAGTTTATCATGGTCTTGGTTCTGGTAAAACAGTCAGTGCTATTAATATTTATAATGTTCTATACAACTATACTCCAAAATGGAATGTATTTTTATTAATTAAAGCATCTTTAGAAAATGATCCTTGGTTAAAAGATTTAAATGATTGGATTGGTACTCAAGATAGAGATGCAAAAATGGCAAACATTAAATTTATCCATTATGATTCACCATTTGCTGATAGAGATTTCTTAGAAATAGTTAAGAAATCTGATAGTAGTCGCGAATCCATTTTTATTGTTGATGAAGCTCATAACTTTATTCGTAATGTATATAATAATATTAGTTCAAAGAAAGGTAAGAGAGCCCAAGTTATTTATGATTATATCCAACAAGAAAAGAAAGATAATAATCGTACTCGTGTTGTTTTATTATCAGGTACGCCTGCTGTTAATAATCCATTTGAATTTGCCTTAATTTTTAATTTATTAAGACCAGATACATTCCCAGCAAGTGAAGCCATTTTCAATCAATTATATATTTCATCTACTAATTTTGAAAGCTTGAATGAAAATAAAAAGAACCAATTTCAAAGAAGAATTATGGGTTTGGTAAGTTATTATATTGGTTCAACGCCAGATAAATTCGCCCGTAAAACAACCCACTACAAAGAATTAACTATGGGCCCATATCAATTAGAAGTTTATAATTATCTTGAAGAAATAGAACAACAAAAAGAAAAAATGAGAAAGAAATTTTCAAGAGGGAAGTTAGGTGGAGATGATATGTCGACATATGCTTCTTATACTAGACAAGCTTGTAATTTTGTATTTCCAAATATTAGCGGAACAATTAATGGTGAAAAACGCCCAAGACCTGGTATGTTTAGATTAGAAGACAAAGATGCATTACTTGTTGATGAAGGTAAGAAAGTAGATAAGATAAAAAGTATGAAGAAATCATCTGAAAGTGTAGCGATGTATATTAAAAAATGCCAAGAATTTATTAATGCTACTATTAATTATTTTAAAGATCTTCATAGAGAGGATAAAGAAAAAGGACATACTTTACAAACAGATGTTAAAAACTTTTTTGAAAAGTATGATGCAAGCTTTACTAATATGATTAATAAAACGATTGGTTCAAATGATAAAGTATCTGGAGACACAGTCTCAAAATTATTTGAAGCTTTTTATAATCATGGACCTAAAATGTTAAATATTGTTTTTAATATATTAAAATCACCAGGAAGTGCTCTTGTATATAGTAATTATGTTGAAATGGAAGGTTTACAAGTATTTAAAATTTATTTAGCATTTTTTGGGTTCATTTCAATTGATGAGGATAAAGAGTTTGATGTAAGTAATCCAAGTAAAAAGACATCAAAAACTGGTTTAAGATTTATGGAATTCCATGGTGCAATTGATAAAGATTTAAGAGAAAAGAATAAGAAATTATTTAATATTAAGGAAAACAAAACTGGAGATGTTATTAAGATTATTATGATTTCACCAGCCGGTGCAGAAGGTATCAATTTAAATAATTGTCGTCAAGTCCATATTTTAGAACCATATTGGAATGAAGTTCGTATAGAACAAGTAATTGGTCGTGCTGTTCGCCAATGTCATCATAAAGAATTACCAATGAATGAAAGAACTGTTGATGTATTTAGATATAAGATGGTTAGAGATGTTGAAGATATCAAAAGATTAATGCAAAAAGAAAAGAAAATGTCAGGAGAACAAGAAAAGAAACAAAAATTAATTCAAATTAAAACAGAAACATCTGATGAAATGATGGAAAATATATCAAGAAGAAAAAACAATTTATTAATATCATTTATTGAAGCAATAAAAGAAGCTGCAATTGATTGTGAATTATTCAAAGCTCATAATATGATGGGTTCAAAATATAGTTGCTTTAAGTTTAATGAGGAATCATTATTTGATAAAAATGTTGGCCCTGCATTTAATAGAGATATAGAAGTTGATGCGATGATGGATAATGGTTTGAATGCAATTGATTCAATTAAAAAACGTATTAAAGTTAGAAAGATAAAAGTTGTTAAGAAAATAGATGATAATAATTATTCAGAAGAAATAGCAGCCTGGTTTTATGAAGAATCTGGTGTAGTTTATGATAATGAATTAGACTATCCAATAGGTAAGGTTGGTAAGGATAATAATGGAAATTATTTGAAATTAGATAAGGATGTTTATATTATGGATAAAGTTATTAATATTCCTATGTTTAAATTATATGAATAAAATAAATTATAATTATAATTTATTTTATATAATCAAAATATTTATTTAAAATCTGTAATATTTGTTATTTGTAGCTGGAGCTGGAGCTGGAGCTGGAGCTGGAGCTGGAGCTGGAGCAGCTTGAGCTGCTTTGCCGTTGAATTGTTGTCCCATTTGAGCGCCAGACATTAATTGGTCTTGACCGACACCATAGTTGTTAAGATTTAAGTTTTCATTTCTGGGAACAAAGCTGTGAAGATGAAGAGGGTCAACGTTCTTAGGATCAACACCCATCATCATTTGAGGCATACCCATTTGAGGCATATTCATTTGAGCCATACCCATTTGGTCCATACCCATTTGAGGCATCATAGGCATCATATTAGGTGATGGCATTCCTGGCATCATCATACCTTCAGCACCTTGAGGCATACCTTGAGGCATACCTTGGGGCATCATTCCTTCCATTTGAGGATGAGCCCCTTGGTTCATTTGTTGCGTGTCATCCATTTCATTTAAGAGGCTTGAAAAATCAAGAGCATTACTTTTCTTATGGCTGCTTTTCTTGCTACCTTTCTTGCTACCTTTTCTAAGAGTTCTTGAACCACTGACTTTGCTAGAGTTTGTCATAATATATATACAATATAATATAAAATAAATTTTATAAATATAGAATTTTTAAATATAAAAATTTTATAAATTATTTATTTACGAATAGTTCTTTTAATATCTTTTAATGTATTTTTTAAAGATTCATTTTCTTTTTCTAATGAAATTAATTTTTTTTCAAATTTATTAGATATTTTTTCAATTAATTCTTGTTTTAATTCTTCATAAGACATTTTTTTAAAGAATATACTATTGTTTTTTTGAACCGACCAACTTAATTTACCATTAGACAATACAACATATTCATTTTCATTTTTGGTTAAAAATCCACCTAATCTAAATTGTTTTTTACCAGATTTTTTATCAACTGTAAAATATCGAATATGTGAATTAAGTGGAGTATCATCAATAGTATCTAATTGAACGTATTCTTGTAATTTTTCTTTAATCTCATTAGGTGATAATGTTTGTTGCATACTTTTTCCCTCCTTTTTATAATTATCATCTCCTAATCTTTTTGTTCCATTAAAGTTATTCATTATATTTATAGATAAAATATATTTATATGAATTAACCAAAGTTCTAATCATAGATTTATTTCACCCTAACTAGTAGGGTGTTGTAAAAATATTTTTTAAATTATATACAACTTATAAACAAAATGTTAATAGAATAATTCAATAGAATAATTCAATAATTTCAATTGTTTTTTCAGTTGAATGATTAATCCAATAATCAATTTGTATTATTAAACATTCAATTCTTTCTTCCCATTCTAATATTTTTGATTTAGATATTTGCATTATTCCTAATTTATTTAATTTCCAACATGATTTTACTAATTCTCCTTTATCATTAGTATATTCATCTGGATTAAACCTAATAAATATAATAGGTCTATGTTGCAGATCTTGTGATAATTCCATTAATCTTTTATGTTCGCATATACAATTATAATCATTATGTTTATTTTCATCAATTTCTATAATTATAATATGAGTACCAATATCTAATAATAAATCTGGACGACGCCTAGAACACCCATCTTGAATTTTTTTATCATGAACCCATGAAAAATCAGGAAAAATATTTTTAATTCTATCAACTACATCTTTTTCTTTTGTTTTATAATTACGTGTAATTTCTTGATCTGGAAATAAATTTATATAACAAAATAAACAATAATTATTATATTTTGCATTACCAGTAGTTTCACACCATTCTGATTTACATAATTTTGCTCCGTCGCATATTTTACATAAACTTTTAATTTTTTTATGTATACATAAAGAACTTCCACAACAATCTTTACATATATATTTATTTTTATTATGTTCACACAAATATTGAGGAGAACATTCTTTACAGTTATATTTATTTTTATTATGTTTACAAAAAGATTGCGGAGAACATTCTTGACAATTATATTTATTTTTATTATGTTTACAAAAAGATTGCGGAGAACATTCTTGACATAATATTTTAAATTTTTTATGAATACATATTTTTGAGCCATTACAATCCTTACATATTTGTTTATTTTTACCATGACTACAAATAGAAGAACCATTTCCACAATCTTTACACGATAGTTTCTGTCTATTATGTATACATATTCCTTTACCACCACATTCTTTACATAAATATTTTAATTTATTATGTTCGCATGTATCAGAACCATTACATTCAATACATGTTTTTCTAAATTTATCATGAATACAGTAAGATTTTGGAGAACAATCTTTACAATATATTTTATTTTTATTATGAGTACAATATGCAGAACCATTACACTCCTTACAAATTCTTTTAAATTTACCATGTTCGCAAACAGCTGAACCACCACACTCCTTACATGCTTGTTTAAATTTACCATGTTCGCATTTTCTTGGGTCTATCAAATTTTCATTCATTATTTTATTTATAATTAAACATTTATATATTTAATTATAATCAATTTTTTATTTAATAAATTGAAGCATACCAATTAATTTTTGTTTTTGTTCTGGTGTTAATGTCATCCAAATATTATCTGGAGATTGTTCTCCAGATGTAGCTGATTTAGCAACATCTGTAGATTGTTCTCCAGATGTTGCTGTTTTAGCAATACTAATAGCTTGTTGTGTGGCAGGATGAGCTACAGCAGCTTGGACTGATGGATGGCTCATTGCAACTTGAGCGGCTAATTGAGCGTTAGGACTATTAGCATAATATTGTTGTGCTTGAGCTAATTTAGCTTGAACTGTGGGATTTTGGGCTGCGACTGTTGCTGCAGTTGTGGCAGCAGATATAGCAGCTGCTTGAACTGCAGGGTGTGATGCAACACTTGATGCAACAGATGCTCCTTTTTTAGCGGCTGATTTTAAAGTATCCCATTTTGAACCACCTCCCATTTGGTTCATTTCTTCTTCCAAAGCTAAAGTTTTCTCTTTTAAGGAGAAATATTTATTCTTGTATTTTAAATATTTTTTAAGATTTCTTTGTTCTTCAGAGGACATATATAATATTATATATATAATATTATATATTTTATATTATATAATTATTATAATACTATCCATATTTATCTAATCCTGTTACAAATATTTCTCTAAATTTATCATCTCTAGTCCTATGATTTCTATAAAAAATAATATTTTTAAACTTATTAATTTTAATTAGTTCATTTTCTTTTTTCATATAGATAAAATTATCATCTATTTTAGCTAATGCGCCTCCCCAATATAAATTATCATTATTATCTATATATTTTATATATCCACCTATTATCATATTATTAATTTCATCTTTAATAACATGATTATATTTCTCCAAATGTATGCTATATTTTTTAATTAAATAATCAATTCTTTTATTAAAATTATATTCCCATTCATCTTGAGTCATAATTTCATCAATAAATTTATTAATATCCTTGATACGATCAGATGTCATTAATATATAAATAATTTATACTTTTAAAGATAAAATTTCATTATTATTCTAATGGAACAAAACGAATGGCTTGACAAATTTTTTAATAAATCATGTTTAAATATGACATCAGATGTTGAAAAATTAATGAATACAAATAAATTTATTAATAATATTGATGTAAAAATTGAAGAGATGGAAGTTGATTTTATGTCGAAGATGAATGAAATTAAAAATACATTTGAAAAAAGTGATATAAATAAATTATATTCTGATAAAAATTCATTAGAAGTTATTCAAAAAGAAGTAGAGATAATAAAATTAATATCAAAATATTCTCTTCAAAATAATAAATTAGAATTTGAATTTATTATTACATGTCTTAAATATTTGTTTTCATTAAGTGAATTATTAAGAAATAGATTAAATCAACCGCCAATTAATATAAACAAAAATTTCAAAAATATGAATACAAATAATATCACACGTTGCTCGTATAAGTTTTGTAATTATAAAGAAGAATGTGCTTATAATTATAATTTTGGTAAAAAAACAAATCAATGCTATCAAGACCACTACGTTCATAATATGGTATCTCATGATGTAGCATCATTAATTAGTTATATTGAAAATAATTATAAAAATAATTCATTAATTTTACATAATAAAGAAATCTTAAAAACAATTAATACTCTTTCCTTTGTGATAGGACATATGGAAGGAGAATTAAGGGCTAAATGTTTATATAATGAACCAAAAGATTGGGAGAAGTATCATTATATTAATGTGTTAAAATAATTAATTTTTTATTGTCTAAAGTATCCAAATAAAGCTATAAAAGATAAAATTAAAATTACAATTGATACTACTAAACTAATAATTAAGAAATTGTAGTTTGACATATGAGTGCTTTTCCAGGATACCATACCACCCATTTGGCTTAATTTAACATCTTTTTCATTCTGGTTAAAGAATTGTAAACTAATAATAGTTGATGTCATTGAAAAAATAGTTGCTATTATCAGAACTGATAATAATAAAATTCCAGATATTTCCATTATATAATATTATTTAGAAAATTATTTACTAAATAATATTATATAATTAAATTTATTGTTTATAGTATAAAAATAAAGCTATAATAGATAATACTAATACAATGATTGAAACAACTAAATTAATAATTAAGAAATTATAATTTGTCATATGGCTTCTTTTCCAGGGATCATTATTATTGAAGGCTTGAATACCAATAGATGTTGATGCAATTGAAAAGATACTGGCAATAAGTGAAACTAATAAAATGTAAAGTTCGGGGATTTCCATTTATATAATATTATTTAGAAAAAAAATCGAAGATTATTATAAATCTGTTATTTTATTTATAGCAATTAATCCTTGTTTGATTTTATCTTCCATATAACTATTACTAATTTTAATTATATCTTTTTTAATATTTTTACAATAATCTTTTTCCAAAATATTTTTTATATATTTTTTGGGAAAATATACTTTATTTTTAGATTTTGGTTTTTCTTTGACTATTTTACCATTAACTATTGAATAAACATTAATTTCAGCGTATAATGGTCCACCTGATATTTTAATAGGTGAATTTTTTTCTAATCTATACATTTTTTTTGTTAATGTTTTTAATTTTATTACAACTAACTTTTCTTTATTTTTAATACTAATATTATTATTTTTTTCTGGATATGATTTGTATTTAAGACCATCAGTTGTATATTTAATATAATGATATTTGTTGCAATTATTAATAATTTCCTTTAAGTTTATCATTAATAATATATATAAAATTTATAATCTAACAATCATTGCATTTATAATTATAAATAAAATCTACTATTCTATGACATTCACTACATTTATATTTAGGAATATCTTCTAATAAACAAGGTAAATGTAAATCATCGTCTAATTGCCATTTAATGTTTTCAAATAAAATATTAGCTAATTCTATTGGGTCTAATGAATTAAATAGAATTTTCCATTTATTAGTTTTAATAAAACCTTGAATAAATCCTTGTATTCCATAAAGTAAATTAAATATAGTATCATCAATCCATTTTTTATCAAATGTGATTTTATTAAATTCTTCCTCAAATATTTTCATTAAATAAAGACGCTGTGTTTCGGTTATACCAATAATTGCCATTTCTTTATATTCAAAATCATCATTGATACATTTTAATAATGCATCAAATATTTTTTCATACATTTTATTCCTAACATTAGCCCACTCGTTAATATCATTATATATAATTGATGATATAACAGATGATGTTGATGTTGACATATAATTATTTATAAAATATTTGTTTATAATATTTAGATTATCTCAATAATGGAGGTAAATATTCCATTCCTAAAGCATGAAAAATATCCCTCTCAGATGAAACTTTTATTGGTCTATCATTTTTATCAAATAATCCATATTCTGATAATTTACACCCTTTCTTTTTAGCAATCTCTCTCATTTTTTTATTTAGTTGGGAACTACCTGTAAAATATAGAAGAGCAGCCGGATAACTATCATAATTAATAAAACGAATATCAATTCTTCTCGGCGGGTTATCTAAATATTTTGAAAAGCCCATCCATTTTGTCTTAATCTTCTTATCCGTCATACTATCTATAATCAATGGTTTATTATCATTATGTTTCATTGGACTTTTAAGTTTATTAATGAAACGTTCAAGATGATTTTGAGTTTTAGAAGTAGCAAACGTATCTTTCTTACTAATAAGAACATCGATATCATTACTAAATGATTTCTGTCTGCGATAACTGCCGCATAATTCCAAAACATATTCGTCCTTTTCCCCTAGACCTAAAGTTTTATTAATTTTTTTAACCATATGTTTTAATAAATCATTATATTGGTCCATTTCAGAACGCGGGATATTCATTTTATATTTCCCATAATATTTCAATCCTAATAATATTTTATCATTAACTTCTATTTCTTTCTTTTTTATTTTATCTTGTAATTGTTCTACGCTTGTAATACCTTGTTCGATAAATTCAAGGGCCTTCGCACGACCAACTCCAATAATTTCTTCTAAATTTTCTAGAGCTTGACGTTTTTCTTTTTTAACATCAACAAAAGAACCCAACTCTTTTAATGTTCCAGATGTTAATATTTCTTTAATTCTTTCTAAACTACCCTTACCAATCCCAGATATATCTTTTAAATCATCCATATTATTAATTGTAATTTCTTTTGGATATTTTTTTAATATACTCAAAACAACACTTAATTGCTTTATTCTAAATTGATTAACTTGAACTTTTTTTAAATCTTTTTGTTTTTGGAATTCATCAGCTTCTTCTCTTATAAATGCAATAAGACGTTCAAATTGATTTATTAACAGTTCATTCATTTATTATAAATATATATATATATTTTTATAATAAAATAATCAAATTTTATTTTATCGTCTAATATTACCGTAATGTTAACCAAAGGTTTATTAATGTTCGTAATAAAAAAATGTCATTTTAATTAAGCTTTAATTATTTATACTATTAATTTATACCAATTAACCAAAGGTTGTGATTATAATCATGGTACATTACGGTAACCAAAGGTTGTGATTATAATCATGGTACATTACGGTAACCAAAGGTTAAAATATTAAAGATACATTAAAGAAACATTAAAAGAAACTATAAGGATACTTTATTAAATACACCTACTGCATCGCAAATTGGTTAGCCACATGTTCCCGCTTGTTGGCACCCTTTTCAACGGTTCGCTTGTTCTTGGCCTTGATCCAGCGGTAGAGGTCGCGCTTGGACGTCTTGAGGTCGTGCTGCGTCAGCGGCGGGGCGTACTCACCGAGCTCAGGCATGAACTCGTCGCGGGCCCAGTAGTCTGTCTTGGCCTGCCACTTGAGCTTTTGGGGGTCGACCGTCTTGTTGGCGTACTTGCGGGTGTTGCGTGTGTCAAAATAATTCTCACCTTCGTACTTACAAAACTCAAAAACATTACTCTTAGTGTTATTGTCATTGGTACAAACTGAAGCCATGACAATATACCCTTTTCTTATAGGAATGAGTAATGAATTAAAATATCAATTTTTTCAACCATAGGTTAATTAAAGGGAAATTATTATTATAGATAATGACATTTCAAAATAATATTAATACATTAAAGAAAATTTTTCCAGAACCCTCAAATGGCGGTTATTATGGATTAAAAGTTGATGAAGAAGGACTATATTCAATTACACATCCAAAAGATGCAAATGTTATATCTCAAACAATTATTGATATTATGGGTAAATCAGATTTAAATATAGTTGATATGACAGCAGGTTGTGGCGGCAATATGATATCATTTATTAAACATTTTAAATATGTAATTGGCATTGAATTTGACAAAGTTAGATATAAAATATTAAAAGATAATTTAGAAAAATATTCAAAAAAGAATTATCAATTATTGTGTGGAGATGCAACTAAGTATTCATATAATATTAATGATGATGTATATTTTATAGACCCACCATGGGGTGGACCGGATTATAAGAATAATCCAAATATTCAAATATATTTATCAAATATAAAGATAGAAGATTTTGTTATGAATATGCCAAAAAATAAATTAATTGTTTTAAAATTACCATTTAATTATAATATTGATGTTTTTAAAAACTATATCATAAAACAAATATTTTTAAATAATATATTAATCATATTTATAAAAACAAATTAATTTAAATTAATATCTAATTAATATTATATGTTATCAACGGTTATTATTATTTTATTAATTACCATTATTATTGGATTATCTGTTTATTTAATTATAAAACCAAAACCAAAACCAGTAGATAATACAGAACAAACGACTAAGTCTACAAAACCGAAAACTGCGAGTGAGTTAATGGACGAAGCAATTGAAGCTTTCGGCATAAAAGTATCTGATAATTTCAGTAATAATGTTATATTTAATACATCTGCTGATATTTTTGTACATTTTTCTAAATTTTTCGAATTAGCTTTTCCGCTAATAGATAAATCAGCAATTAATAAAATATTAAAAGACTATAGTATAGATAAAACAATAGACCAATTGTTTGAAATTAAAAATGTTATAAGTTACCCATTCGAAAAAATAATAAATATTTATAAATTATTATTATATATAGATGAAAAAAGTTTAGATTATCAACGTCTTTGGTTCATTGTTAATAATGCATCAGGATATTTAGCAGAAGACGAAAAAGATTATTCGAAAATATATATAGAATTGTCAAAAGATTTTAAAACAAGTACTGAATTATATATATATATTAGAACTATTAAAAATCAAAATATAGATAAAACAGCTGCAGTAGATTATGATAATGATAATAATTGCTTATCAATATCTAAATTATGTTATAAAAAAATGAAAAATATTTTAGATGATGAAGTTGAAAAAAATAAGATTATAAATAATAAAGATAAAGTAATAAATTATGTTAATTATGTTTTTATAATGTCATTATTATTATTAAATAGAATAATTCTTCCAACTGATTTATTGCATACAATAGAAAAAAAAAATAATGAATTAAAAGACTTAGGAATTATAACAGAACAAAAATAAAAAATATTAATTATATTTATAAAAAAAATTTAAATTAATTTCTAATTAATATTAATATTATATGTTATTATTAGTTATTATTTTATTAATAACCATTGTTATTGGAACAGGTGGATACTTAATTCTTAAACCAAAAGCAGAAGATAAACCAAAAGCAGAAG
>JACCDO010548128.1_pt1 | contig 13560 bp, 13 predicted proteins | sample 7446101 | NCBI WGS metagenome assembly JACCDO01 (sample SAMN15323440, study PRJNA562643) | freshwater metagenome | isolation source: river surface water | place: USA:Blue River Watershed | collected 2017-08-16
CTTGCAGTTGGGATTAGTCTTGCCGGATATTTTATTCGGGATGGACTCAAATATTTTAAGACATTTGAGCGCAGTGTTGAAGTTAAAGGACTTGCTGAGCGCATCGTAAAATCGACGGATGCCACTTGGAAAATAGATTACGTAATTTCATCCAATAACTTTAGTGATCTAACAAGTGAAGCGCCAAAAATCCAAGAAGAAACAAAGCGTTTTTTAACTAAAAAAGGCTTTTCTAGTGATGAAATCCAACACCTTCCACTAAACATACGAGACAATGAGTCTGATGCTTATAGTACCGCTAAAAATTCTCTAAGATTTACTGGCCGCGGTAGCTTTATAGTTAGCAGTAAAAAGGTGGACCTTGTGACCAAAAGTTCCGAGGACACCGATGAGCTAATTAAATCACAGGTACTCATTGAGCGTTCCCATGTAAACTACTATTTTACCGCGCTGAATGAGATAAAGCCGGAGATGCTAAAAGAAGCGACCCATGCTGCTCGGATCGCTGCTGAAAGCTTTGCAGAACACTCGAACACGGAGCTAGGATCAATTAAGTCTGCTTCACAAGGACTATTCACGGTAAACGCTCCGCTTGGCGATTTTGAAGAAGCATCCTCTGTTATGAAAAAAGTTCGCGTTGTAACACAAGTAGCATACTTTTTAAAATAATCACTCAATCTAACCAATTAAGTGTTTAAGGTATTTTAAGTTATCCTTATAGGGAGGATACTTAACCTTTAAGTCAAAAATATAGGGCGTTTTATAAATCGACTTAAAGTGAGAAAAAACGTCAAAACTAGCCTTCCCGTGATATGAGCCGATTCCGCTTGTCCCTATCCCACCAAAGGGGAGGTTGACGTTAGCGAGATGAAGGATCGTATTATTAACACACCCACCTCCAAACGACACTTCTGAAATGACACGCTGCTCTGTAGTCTTATTGGAAGTAAATATATAAAGGGCTAGAGGTTTTGGGTTTTTAGCGATAAGCCCAAATGCTTCATCAAGATTTTTAAAGGTGATTACCGGTAATATCGGGCCGAATATCTCGTCTTGCATGGCAGGGTGAGTTAAATCGACCTGATCAATAATTGTTGGCGCGATATAAAGATCGTCGGGATCAGAGGCCCCCCCCACGACAATTGACCCCACAAGCAATGCTTTCAAACGGTCAAAATGCCTGCGGTTAATAATGCGGCCATAGTCAGGACTTTCTTTGGGATCACTACCGTAAAAAGTTTGAAGTTCCTGGCGCAGCGCCGTTATGAGGGCTGCATGTGCTTTTTCATGCACCAGAAGATAATCAGGAGCGACACAGGTCTGGCCAACATTAAGAAACTTTCCCCAGGCTATTCTGCGCGCGGTTACAGTTATATCAGCTGTCTCATCCACAATACAGGGGCTTTTCCCTCCTAGCTCAAGCGTCACCGGAGTTAGATGGTGTGCTGCAGCGAGCATCACTTCTCTTCCAACTGCTACACTCCCCGTGAAGAAAATGTGATCAAAGCTCTCATTTAATAAGGTTTTAGTTTTAGTAGCATCGCCACGAACGACAGCACAATATTCAGGAGAAAATGCCGATTGGATCAGTTTTTCTACAACCGCTTCCGTTTCAGAAGCCACCTCAGAGGGCTTAAGAATGACACAGTTACCGGCAGCAATGGCTCCAATCACAGGTGCAATAATAAGCTGGAAGGGGTAATTCCAAGGCCCGATAATTAAGATAACGCCCTTTGGCTCCGGATAAACCTTGCTACTGCCCGGCATAAGCGGTAGAGGGGTTCCGATACATTGGGGCTCAGCCCACTCACTCAACCCATTTAATACAATCTTCAACTCTTCATAAACAAACCCAATTTCAGAGCCATAAGCCTCGAATGGACTCTTTCTTAAGTCTTTGGCTAAAGCTTGGTAGATCTCTGGTTCCAGGGTTTTAATTGCTTGCCGCAATTTTTCCAGCTGAGCCCGTCGAAAACTGAGGGATCTTGTCTTACCACTTTGAAAGAATTTGCGTTGTCTTGTGACGAGATCTTTCGTGTTTACATCCACAGGCTAAACTCCCCATAACTGTTTCCCATAATTCTGCGCTTTTCTAGTGAGAATTCCAAGAATAAATTTGCCTCCCATTTCTGAGGTTTAGCTCAGAAATGGGAGGCATAAGTGGGAGAGGTCTTAGCGGGTGCAACCGAGAGCTTCGCTGCGAACTACGCTAAGAATAGCGTTTTTAAGCTCACTTGAATTTTGGGCTTCGATAATCTTGCCATCACCGACCAGTGACTGCATCAAACCCGTTTGACCGACAAGGGCTTTAATATAGGAAGAGAAGTCTGCATAAGCCGAGGTATACCAGTGGCCTTGACCACCCTGAACCCATTTATTATCAATCTCGGCCATCATAGCTTGGTGGCTAGCAAGGCGTGTATTAGCGGTTTCATTATAAGTAATCACCACAACCTTAATTCCCTTAGCACGCAACTCTTCTGCTTTGGCTCTTACACCATTAGGATCCCGATCGGTCGGCTCACCGTCAGTTACGAGGATTGCTACCTTGGTTCTTTCATCCTGTGCCGCGCTTGTAAAAAGCTCTGACATTGCTGATACAGCATCACCATAGGGGGTCATGCCAAAAGGCTCACGGGTAAATGCTAAAGAACCTTCTGCCGCTTTTCGCTGGCCTGCTTCGACAGAGATCCACCCGTTTGACTGATTGGTCCATCCACCAAACATATCACCCGCCTTAGGAAACGACGCGAGGGCTATACTAGACTTCGAAAGACCCTCGCTACCAAAGGTTGCAAGCGTGTCAAACGCAGCTAAGACCGCAGATTCCCGATTGGTGGAAACGCCACAGCGATAGAGCTTCGTTCCATTGTATTCGCCTCGCACGGTGGCACTTTGACAATCAGTTGAACTATTTGAGTTTGAGTTATCAATGATAAAAGCGATTTGCGCCCCAACCTTCTTCTCACTCACCGCACACTCACCATTCGTTGCAGGCACAACCGGTGCTGTCGTTACAACATCCGTCGTTTCTGGGGTGGTTGGTTGAGACGTCTCAGTGGGGTTAGTCACCGTTGGTTCAGGGGTTGGAGTGGCGGTAGGTTCTGCCGACCGGACCGCTTTCTTCGGAGCATTTCCTGAGAAGGTGGCTTCAGAGCAAGCAGATAAAAGCCCTAATACTAAAATTGACGACAAGATTACTGGTGTTTTCATAAATGTACTCCCACTTCAACAACATCAAATAAGAACTTCAGCGGCGAATCACACCCTGGTAGGCGGTGTGCTTAAAGACTTTATAATATACTTTAAAAACAATATCAAGTATTTTATGTTTGTATTTAATAGTTTATTGATATCATTGAAATTATTAATAACAATATAACTACAGACTAGGCTTACCACCCCGGCCCACAGGTGAGGCCACCCCAATCAGGATTTTTCATAAAAAAATCAATTAATACAGTGAGGTAACACCAATCTTGGGCGAACTCTCCCAAGATTACAGGCACCTAAATCATGCTGGTTTCTTCGCATGTTGAATGAGAGACGGCCAACTAAGCTACCACTACTCTTTTCTTTCAAGGGAGCACCAACCATCACAGACTCTAACTTGAAGAGCATTGCGCTGCGCAGACGATTAATGAAACATCACCTTGCCAGTAAATGGACCGCATTTTTGATCACTCGGCCAGATGGTATACCTTCTCCCAAACTTACGGGCCTTAGGGCGTACCTACTCGGCCCGTAACAATATTAACTTTAAAAGATTTAATACTGGGGTACTGGCTCTTTTTTCGCGGCTTGTGGTGCCGGCGCACCTGCAGCTCCGATATCATTCGGAAAACTTGAGGAGAATGAAAAGCTTTCCACTGTCCCACTAGGGGTCCAGTAAAGTTTAAGCTCTTTAAGCTCACTTTTGCCAATTAACTTGTAGCGGTAATACCCATAGGTCCAAGTGGGGCGGCCACTTGAATTCCCTACGGAATAAGGCTCTCTTAACATGAGCTGCACATCCTGCTTCGTAGTTTTGCCTTCACGAATCCAAGACACGTCAGATTGAAAATCACGCCCATCAGTAACACAGCCAGTTGCCACCATTAGCAGTGGTAAAGTAATTTTTTTAAGCATAGGAAGTCTCCTTAGTTCGTTAAACTAGCGACTAGAATAGCGAGCGAAGGATCAAGGTTACAAGTAAAATCAGCAGACCCTAGCGCATATCGAGGGAGTTACAAACTTGTGCCTTAAATTCACCGCTCACCCAAGTTCCATTCGTGCTTCGGGCATATATTTTACCTTCAATGTCTGATTCCGTAATTTTTGTCAGCAGGACCTTGCCCTTTTTAATATTAAGGGTAACGTGCTGAGAGGAGTCACCTACGTATTCAAAGATAAGGTTATGGGATCCCTTTCCCTTCATTTTTAAGAGCTTCTTTTTAAGGGGGACCGCCATCGTAACACGCCTTCCATCATCAGCCTGACCTGGGGAGGGGGCTAACTCTTTGGAGCATGGCTTACTAGGTGTAAACGGCAGAAACACAAAAAACATATCGTCTTCGTCAGGGGTCGCAACAGTGGGATCCGTATAAGCAAACTTATAAACCCACTCCTGACCGTTAATAACCCCATTTAATGGCCCAGAATGAAAATTGCCGGGATCCTTAGGTGTGGTGATACAATGAGAAAAGCTAAACAGGGATAGTGCTATGAGCAACTTTAACCACACAATCAGCACCTCGCCCTAGAGAAGAGAAATGACACGTTCTCCTCCGGAATTCTACGCTTTTTCCCCCTGCCCTGCAACCACCTTAAAACGTGGACGCCTTTGTGCCGCCAGTGCGCGCGCACGCTGCTTCTCGAGCGCTAACTCTTCCTCAAAGCGGGGGAGACCAAGTTCAAGTAACTTGCCAAGGATGGCGTGTTGCCCGATCGACGTTTCTTTTAACCGAGACATCTCTTCCGATGCTTCTAAAAGCCACCGGTGCTGCTCAGCGGTAAGTTTAAGGGTGATTGCAAAATGACCGTCTAGGTGATGCATAAAAAAATCCCCCATCGATTGCATGTTCAAGCGTTGGGGGACTTTAATATAACTTTAAAATTATGTCAACTATATTTTAATATTTTAAAACTTTTCCCAATAATTACATGGCCTGCTCTGTAGTGGTGGAAGGCTCTGACGTTAAACCTTCTGCCTTATACCCACTGATCACCATATCCTTGAGCTGGAATCCAACCAAAGACTTTGGCACCCAGAAGGTCTGCGCTAGCTCTTGGACCACATTTTTCTTGTTATCGAGTTTAGTCAACTCTTCAACAAGTAAATACTTAGGTGCGAGAAGATTCGCCACAAAATAGAGTTCTTCAAATTCAAGAACATCTTGATTTGCTGAACCTAACTCTGGGAAGCGTCCCCGCTCAGCCTCAAAGATCACCCGCGCAAGGTCTTTCGCCATGGACATCCGGATTTGAGGCTTTAAATCCCCTTTTTTCACTTGAATCGCGTAATGACCTGGCTTCACTTTTAAGATACGTGAAAGGCGATCGATAAGATCTGCTGGCTGAACCGTGATAAACGCAAAGAACTTTAAAACTTCAGGCAAATAAAGCGGTGCCTGACGAAAGTCTGCTTGCGTATGCAGCTCTTTGACAAAGGTATCGATCTTAGCACGCACAGCGGCAAGATCAGCGCCTGATGCTAACGCCTTTTTGGTTGCAGTCTGGAACTGCCCTGATTCCTGCCACTCATTCATGGCTTCATCAAGCGATAGTGCTCCACTTGCAACATCATGCACCAGCCCCGCTTCCATGTTCATGGCTTCAGAAAGCTTAGCTAGAGCAAACACGGAGCGAATGCTTTTTTCGCCGCGTTTCCAATGGCTGCAATCAGAGGGGTTGAATTCTAGGATTGCTCCCACCTCTTGATCATTGACCCTAGTGCCCCTTTGAGCTGTTAGGACCTTTTGACAAAATTTGAACAAAGTTACCGAGTCTGGAAACTTAGCAGCTCCCGAGCGTTTCATCGCCCCTCCTCAGAAGTCTAAAAGGTGACGCGGGTCAAAAAACAAAAAAAATGTATTGGCTTACTAAAAATATACATAGGTCGGGCTTAAGATGTCAAGGGCACCCGATTTTTTCTTGAGGCTTGCCGTGGCAACACCAAAAAATAACCAACACTCCCACCCACCAAAACTTTCATAAAAAGTAAGTAGGTAAACAAAAATGCATATACAAAGGCGACTAAAGTTAAAGGCTTTTGCTTGATAAGCCAGATTATCGCCGGTGTTTGATACCATGCCTCTAAACTCAGTGGATCGCTCACTTTGATTAACGCCAATGCCAGTAATACAAGCGTGCCACCCCCCGTAATAAACAAGAGATCGAGACTTAATGCTGCGAACCTCCCCGTGAAACTAAGGCCTCGCGGCTTTGACTTTTGGACTGGGCTTGGTTTTGGTGCTAAAACCCTCACAGTCTGGGGAGCCCCATTTGCCCTAGGCATCGGCGGAGCCTTAGGTTCAAACGATGTTTTTGGGGGCTTGCTCGCCACGAATTCCCCTTGAACCCCAAGCCCTAGCCCTGGAGAAAGAGCCCTAAATTCAAATAGTTCGGAATTCTTTCCCGACTGCGTCATAGGTTGACTCCTCACAAGATTGCCTATTTTTAGTCTGATAGGCATTATATCGTGACTTACTATTAAAGGCACGAATCCCTGGAGTCCTTGTTTTATGGAAAAAATTGCCACCGCCTGTTTTGCACTAGCCATCTTCCATACGTTTGCAACATCTTATTTCAAAAACTTAAGCCACAAATATCCAGAGGATTCCTTTCGCGCCAACCTTCTGCATTTTCTTGCTGAGGTTGAAGTGGTATTTGGAATTTGGGCGTGCGTCCTTATCACGATTTGGAGCCTCCGTTTTTCCACCAAAGAAGCAGCCCATTACCTTGACACCATCAACTACACGGAAGCACTCTTTGTATTTGTTGTTATGACGATTGCTGCTACCCGCCCCATCCTTGAAGGCGCATTTTTACTGTCAAATTCTCTCGCCAGCCTGATTCCCCTACCCACACGGCCATCTCGCTACGCCACAGCTTTAATTGCTGGCCCACTCTTAGGCTCACTCATTACGGAGCCCGCAGCAATGACCGTTACAGCATTGCTCTTAAAAGATGAGTTCTTTGCCAAAACAAGGTCTCCTAAGTTTCGCTACGCCACCTTAGGTCTTCTTTTTGTCAATATCTCTGTGGGAGGAACCCTCACCCATTTTGCGGCTCCCCCAGTTTTAATGGTCGCTGGACCATGGGGATGGGATACGCCCTTTATGTTTTCACATTTTGGCTGGAAGGCTGTAATTATCGTCACCATTAGCACTTTGATGACGACAACCTTTTTTTGGCAGGAGCTCACTAGCACCAGCGTGACGCCTCCCTCGTACTCGTCCCGAGTGAAGCTACCCTGGGGGCTAACAGCGGTGCATTTAGCATTCCTTGCGGTAACGGTACTTACCGCACACCACCCTGCATTTTTTATCGGCTTATTCCTGCTATTTCTTGGCTGGTGCAGTGTGACTAAAAGACATCAATCAGAGTTAAAAATAAAAGAAAGTCTTCTAGTCGGGTATTTCCTCGCTGGGCTAGTAACATTAGGAAATTTGCAGGCATGGTGGCTAAAGCCCCTTCTTTCTAATATGGACGAGTTGACTATCTTTTTTGGCGCGACCTCGCTCACCGCATTAACAGATAATGCTGCTCTCACTTACCTAGGCACACTCGTCGAGGGTCTTTCCCCTGAGGCTCGTTACGGCTTGGTTGCTGGGGCTGTGACAGGGGGAGGACTCACGGTCATTGCGAATGCTCCGAACCCAGCAGGCTATGGCTTAGTACGCTCAACCTTTCCCAACGAGTCGATTCACCCACTAGGCCTATGCCTCGGAGCACTGCCCTATACCCTACTTGCGGGCCTGATCTTTTTAGCATTATAATTAGCCAAATGTAATCAATAACAGGAGTAACCTCGTGTTTACCAGAGCCTTATCCTCGCTCCTCATATTGCATTTTGCGACTCTTTTAGCAAATCAAACTTTAGCTGCAAGCAGCCACGCCCCATTCGCCGTTCATTACACAGCCTCTGAAGAAAGGATGACCTCAAGCCAATGCCTAAAGGCCTACCAAGACGCGTATGGTCAGCACCCCTATAAAACAATAGAAGTACCCTTTGCACGCCTGATTTATCCTAATCCAAAGGTTGATGTAGTGCTGTGTCTTCCTGATATGTTTGGAGAGAAATCAGGCAAGAAACGCTTAAAAAAAGGCCAGGTGAAAACAAAGTTATCGTACTTCTACAGTGACTACAACGAAAGCAATGCTAAATGCGCCTCGCTTATGGGCTTTATCCTACCTTCGGGTAAAAAACCATTTATGGAAGCTACGTCAGGACTTCAGCTTAGTAAACTCTTCACAGCTAAGCGCGTAAACTGCGTCTTTATTGTCGAAGATGAGTTTAAAAAAATCCTTGGCAATTTCGAACCTAATTTTAAATATCGGGTCGTCCCAGCTACGGAGCTTGAACTTAGTCACTGGGCCAATGAAGACGTTGCAAAAGCACTCGATCAATAATCACCCTTTAACAGCGCCTTCGGTTAAGCCAGCGATAATTCTTTTTGATGCGAATAAATACAAAATTAAGAGCGGCATCACCGCTAAGGTCGCACCAAGCATCACAGTCCCCCAAGGGGCATTCGGGTTATTTTGAATGCTGCGCAAGGCTAATGTCACCACATATTTTTCAGGAGAACTAATCGCTACGAGAGGCGTTAAAAAGTTGTTCCAAAAGAAAACAAATTGCACAATACCAAGGGTTGCGAGCGATGGCTTAAGAAGTGGTAACACAACACTAAAGTAAGTACGAAAATGGCCAGCCCCATCAAGTTTAGCTGCTTCTAGAATATCCTTCGGCACTGACGTTACCACGTATTGTCGAATCAAAAAAATACCGAATGGGGTGGCAGTAAAGGGTAGCCACACCGCAGTTAACGTATCGAGTAACCCTAATGCCTTGATCACCAAATAATAAGGGATAAGCCCCACCGCCGGGGGAACCATCATCGTCGCTAACATCATACCAAAAAGCAATCCTTTGCCGCGAAACTCATAAACGCCAAAACTAAATCCACCGAGGCTACAAAAAAAGAGCGAAACCACAGTGCCGATGATACTAATCGTTGCACTATTTCCCATGGCAATCCAAAACGGCAACATCTCTAGCAACTTATCATAATTAGCCTGAAGATGATCCCCGATATAAAATGGCAACCCACCTCCAAAAATCGTGCTGCGGTCGTGAGTTGCAAGTATTGCTGACCAGAGAAAGGGAAATACAGTTAGAAACGCCGCACCCATCAAAATACCCATAAACACGACTTGGATAATTCGTGCAAGTATCCCTTTAATCATGGCCACCTAACCCCTTTCTACCGAAAAGGAAAAATTTCAATGCGGTCAGCATACAAATCAAGATAAACAGTAGCCATGCCACCGCACTTGCTGCGCCCATATCGTACCATTCCCAGCCCATACGCATCAGGTACGCCGTAATCGTTAAGGCCGATTGGGACGGACCACCCGTGCCGCGCGTTAAGACGTAGGGTTCTTCAAAAAGCTGGAGCTGGCCAATAAGAGTTAAAGTAATAGCAAAAAACATAAATGGACGCAGAAGCGGCAGGGAAATAGACCAAAATCGTCTCCACGCGCTTGCACCATCGATTTTTGCTGCTTCATATAAATCGCGGGGTATCGTCATAAGGCCAGTTGCGTAAATTACAATGTTAAAACCTGTGAATTTCCAAGCGACAACAAATGAAACAGCAGGTTTGACCAAATCCACGTCCTCAAGCCAACGAATTGGCATCCAATCCTTGATAAAACTAAGAAGGGGGAATGTCTCCCCAAGCCATGACAGTGACTGGTTAATGATGCCCACGGATGGGGAGAACATCTGAAAAAATATAAGAGCAACTGCGATACTCGACGTAATATACGGCAAAAAATAGGCAGACGTCAGCCCGTGCCGCACCCGATCGCCTAACCCTACAAGAACGCATGCAAGGGGGATCGCCAGCACATGCTGCGTGATCCCTGCCTCTAAACCCATAATGACCGTATTCTTAAGCGCAGTCCACATCCAAGGATCAGCTAATGCGGCTTGAAAATTCTCAAGCCCTACAAAACTCATCGCTGAAAGTCCTTCGACTGGATTCCATCGGTGAAATGACAGATAAATGGAAAATAGTAGAGGAAATAACCCAAAAACTAAAAATAATACCAAATATGGGCTCAGAAATAGGTAGGGTACCCAGCTACTTTTTCCACTTTTGCTCATTTTAAAGCTCGCATACGACGGGTGAGCTGTTGGTCGGCTGCTTCAAGTGTAGCTTTAATGTCTTTGCCTTGAGTCACAACCTCTTCAAGGGCATTTTTATAAATCGTATAGGCAATCTGATCAGCTTTTGAGGGCCGAACCGCCTTCACCTTCTTGGCGTTTTCCGCAAAAACAAGCCTTGCTTTCTGTCCTTTTAAATACTCAACAGGCTCCTTAAAAAGCTTATTGCCATAAGTCTTCTGGTTCGCTGGAAATGCGGCAATGGTGGCAAGGCCCTTAATTTGAGTCTCTTCCGACACAAGGTACTGAATAAACCTCCATGCATCTGCTTGATTCTTACTTTGCTTAGGGATTGCTAAAAATGATCCTCCCCAACTACCGTAGATGCCGTTCGGGAGATTCGATACCTGCCAAAGACCTTTTGATTTTGGTGCAATCCAGTTCTTTAAATGACCTAAAAGCCATGCTCCGCTTAACTGGGTCGCAACTTTTCCTTCCCTGAGGATCTCATACCATTCGTTGGTCCAGCCCTTAACATTCCGGTCGAGTCCCTCAGCCCGTGCCTTTCTTGCTAAGGTAAACGCGGTGACAAACCGCTCACTCGTAAATAAGCTCTTGCCTTCTTTACTAACGTAAACACCCTCCCCGTCCTTCACCGTTGCGTAAACGATTAAATCAGCGATATCAGATGCATCTCCAAGAAGGTGCACACCTTTTTTTGCTTTAAGCTCTGCACCATATTTAAAGTAACTATCCCAATCTTTCGTTATATCGCCAATCTTAAACCCAAGCCCTTCAACCAAGTCGGTGCGATAGTAAAGAACTCCAGGGCCGATATCGACGGGTATGGCGTACTGCTTCCCGTCTGCACCCTTACCCTGCTCCCAACTATATGGCGCAAAATTGTTAGCGATTTTGCCCGCATCGAAGGGAGGCTGGCTTAAATCGACAAATCCACCCGCGCTGATAAACGCCCCTAACCGTCCCACATCGACTAACACCACATCGCCAGCACCGGAACCTGTTGCTAGATTGTTCGTAAGCTTTTGGTGATGATCATCGTGATTGTTCGTAATAAATTTTACGGTAATCGCTTTTTCCTTACCCATAAATTCAGGTACAACAACTTTAAAATGCGAGTCATAGTCTGGAAACGCATCAACGCGAATCTCTCCAGCGTTAAGTGTTAAGGAAGAAAAAGCTACTCCTAGCAATAAAGCGCGTCGCCATGGCTTTATGTGTGACATTATTCCACCTCCAATTGATTAGACTTCATGATGTTTGCTAGCCGCTTAAAACTCGTTTTAGGCGTCCTTTTTTGCGTCTGATAATCCACATAAGCAATCCCAAAGCGGCGCCTATACCCATGCGCCCATTCAAAATTATCCATAATGGACCACGCAAAGTAGCCAGCCATCGGAACACCTTTCGCACATAGCTTTGCTACTTCAGCGAGGTGCCTCACAAAATAGCGCTCTCTTTTCGGATCATGAACCTCGCCACGACTATCAACCTGGTCATCATACGATGCGCCATTTTCGGTGATGTAATAAGCCTTAGCAGGGTAATCACGATTCAGACGGAGCATTAAATCTGAAAGCCCCTGGGGATATATCTCCCACCCCATGTCTGTGTAAGCATCGGGATCCTTTTTGCGAGCTTCCTCGGCTGGTCCCCGTTCGCCAAGGACTGCACGAGAATAGAAGTTTACACCCAGAAAATCGATCGGAGCACGAATGATCTCTAAGTCACCGGGGTGCACAAGGCCTCCTCCCTTAATAACACTCCCCTCCTTTGCATAATGATCGATCATATCGTGTGGATATGACCCTTTAAAAATCGGGTCAAGATACCAACGATTAAAGTCTCCGTCATAAATTCTCGCTTGCTCTACATCGGAGGCCCGGGTCGGATTTGCAGGATATGCGGGATTTAGATTCAGGGTGATACCAACTTGACTTCCCGGGGACGCTGCGGCGCGGATTCTAGGAACAGCAAGACCATGCGATAACAGAACGTGATGGGACGCACGTACTGCCGCAGCTGGGTCTTTTATACCTGGCGCATGTTCGCCGGTGCGATGACCTAAAACAGCGACACACCACGGCTCGTTATGGGTAATCCAGTGTTTAACCCGGTCACCTAATCTTTTCGTGCAAAGCTCTGCATAATCGGCAAACGCATAAGCCGTGTCCCGATGGCGCCATCCCCCTTCTTTTTCCAAAGACGATGGTAGGTCCCAATGATAAAGAGTGGCCCACGGGGTAATGCCCTTGGCAAGTAACCCGTCGATCAGTTTTTTATAAAAATCAAAACCCTTTTCATTTACACTGCCACGCCCAGTTGGCAGAACTCGCGGCCAGGCAATAGAAAACCTGTATGCCTGCGCACCGAGTTCAGATAATAATTCTACGTCTCGAGGCCAAAGTTCAGTATGGCGGCAAGCGACAAGGCCATTCGAACCGTCCGCAATACGCCCTGGCTCATCACACATATCGTCCCAAATGGAGCGTCCCCGACCGTCGCCAGCGGTTGTTCCTTCAATCTGATAAGATGAGCTTGCTGCACCCCAAACGAACCCTTTTGGAAAGCTATATTTCTCCACAAATCCCCCTATTGAATCATAAAATATACCTTACCCAATCCAACAATTAATGCTAGTCAAATTAGTTGTTGCCGATTCAACTTATGAAGCGATAAAGTCAGCAAATCACAACATTTACTCTCATCCCATGAGGTGCCCTGTGGCAACGCTAGAACTTCGCAATCTCTCCAAATCTTTCGGCAAGAGTAAGATTGTGTCTCAGATCAACCTCTCTGTTCAAGATGGTGAGTTTGTAGTTCTTCTTGGTCCAAGTGGTTGTGGCAAGTCAACTACGTTGCGCATGATTGCGGGCCTTGAATCTGTAACTGCAGGTGACATTCTCATCGGCGGAAAGCGCGTTAACGATATTGAAGCCAAAGACAGAAACCTCGCGATGGTCTTTCAATCGTATGCACTCTATCCGCACATGTCTGTTTATGAAAACTTAGCTTTTGCTCTGGTGATTGCAGGAACCCCCAAACCAGCGATCAAAGAAAAAGTTACAAATATTGCACAAATGCTGCAGCTCTCTGATCTCCTTAAACGACGCCCAAAAGAGCTCTCAGGAGGTCAGCGGCAACGGGTAGCGATGGGACGAGCC